>Ga0265296_1000124_pt1 | contig 152219 bp, 156 predicted proteins | sample MunlanPumphouse1_FD_189073 | JGI IMG/M metagenome (GOLD analysis project Ga0265296, IMG submission 189073) | Groundwater microbial communities from a municipal landfill in Southern Ontario, Canada - Pumphouse #1 | ecosystem: Environmental > Aquatic > Deep subsurface > Groundwater | place...
GAAGACGCGGTCCCCCTCCCCCAACGGGGGAGGATTTCAGCAGCCGCCGTCACGCCGCGCCCCGGTGCATGGCTTCCAGCAAGGACCGTTTCCTCAGTTGCGCATGGGTGACCGCCACGGCCAGGGCGTCGGCGGCGTCGGCCTTCACGTCGCCGGCCGTCGGCAACAGCCGCTTGATCATGAAGGCGATCTGGCTCTTGTCCGCATGGCCCGCCCCCACCACGGCCTTCTTGATCAGATTGGGCGAATATTCCGCGACCGCCAGGCCCAGCTTGGCGGGGGCCAGCATCACCGCCGCCCGCGCATGGCCCAGCTTCAGCGTCGAGGACGGGTTCACATTGACGAACACCTCCTCCACCGCCGCCTCCTCGCAGCCGTGGTCGGCGCAGATGGTCCCCAGGGCCTCGAACAGGAACAGCAGGCGTTCGGAAAAGGGCGCAGCCTCAGGCGGGGCCACCACCCCGTGCGCCACCCACCGCAGACGCGCGCCGTCCGAGACGATCACCCCCCAGCCGGTGCGTCGCAGACCGGGATCCAGCCCGATGATTCTGACAGGTTCGTTCGCCATCCGTTCCCCTCATGCCGCAAAGAGGGTTATCGGGCAATGAACGGTTTCAATCGTCGCGCGGATCCAGGCGATAGCCGGTCACGCCCGGTACGGCGCCCAGCTGCTCCGCCAGACGTTGCAGGTCCGTCTCGCTCGCCGCCTTCAGCCGCCAGGTGCGTCGCGCCCGTCCGTCCTCCGTCATTTCGAACCGTCCGGGGCGCACGTCGGCGTCCGTCGTCCGCAAGGCCGCCTGGACCGCGGCCTCGGGCGAGGGCTCGCGCCGCTCCCAGCAGACGACGGCGTCGATCACGGTCCGCCCCGGCAGGCGCTGGTCGATCAACCTCAGCCCGCCCAGGATCGCCGCCGTCACCACCGTGCCCAGCGCCCCCAGTCCGTACAGGCCCACGCCGAACAACAGGCCGATGGCCGAGGTGATCCACAGCGACGCCGCCGTGGTCAGGCCGTGAACGGAAAAGCCGGTGCGGAAGATCACGCCGGCGCACAGGAAGCCGATCCCCGTCAGCACGCCGTGCGCCATCCGGGTCGGGTCGGTGGTGATGGTCTCGTTCGGCAGGGCGCGAAACGCCCAGTCCGCCTGGGACAGGGCCGCCAGCATCAGCAGGGCCGAGGCCAGGCTGACCAGGATATGGGTTCTGAATCCGGCCGCCCGGCCGCGCCATTCGCGCTCCAGCCCGATGACCCCGCCGGCGACGACGGCGCCCAGGACGGGCGGAACTGCATCGATGAGAACGTCCGCGACCATGCCCGATCAACCGCCGGGGTCGGGCGAATGTTCCCCGTCGTCAGCCGACGATGGCCTGCAGTTGGGCGGCGGCGTCCGCGATGGTCGCCCGGCCGCCACGGCCGCGACGGGCGGCGTCCAGGGCGGCGGCCGACATGGCCCCCTCGGCGCGGGCGCTTTCCAGGTCTTCGCGCAGGGCGCTGATCTGCTGGCTCAGGGTCTGGACCCGGGCCTCGTGCTCGTCCTGGGCGGCGGCCAGCTTGGACTGCAGCTTCACCATCCGCTCCTCGGCGCGGGCGATGGCCTTGTCGTGGGCCATGGCCGCCTTGGTCAGGGCCTCGGCGCGGTCGACGGCGGCGACGCGGGCGACCTCCATGGCCGCCTGACGCTGACGCGCGTCCTCGGTTTCGGTTTCCAGCGCGCGCACCCGCTCGACCGCCCGGTCCAGGGCGACCTGCAGCGTGTCGGCGCGCCGTTCGACGGCGTGACCGCCGGTCTGCAGCTCGTTCAGGCGCGAGGCCTGTTCGCTGTTCAGCACCTCCAGCCCGTTGGCGCGCGCCGTGGCGGTGTCCAGTCGGGCGGTCAGGGCGGCGATCTCGGCGCGGGCCGATTCGACCTGGCTTTCCAGCGAACGGATCGAACGGGCGGCCTCGGCCTGTTCGGAGGCGGCGCGGGCGCGTTCGGTGGCCAGCTGGCCTTCGCCGGCGGCCGCAGCGCGGGCCAGACCCGCCACCTCGGTCCCGACCTCGTCCACGCGACGGCGCAGGGCGGTGTTCTCTTCCAGCACCAGGGCCAGATCGCGCTGGACCTGACCGCGCGTGGTGTCGGACTCCGACCGGGCGACCTCGGCCTGTTTCAACTGGTTGCGCAGCGATTCCTGATCCTGCTCCAGCTCGCGGATCCGTTGGGCCGAGGCGCGCTCGACCGTCTCAAGACCTTCCAGCCGCGTCGCCGCCTGGGCCAGTTCATTGCGCAACCGGCCCAGTTCGACCCGGGCCTCCTGCAGATTGACCGTGGTCTCGCCGCCGCGCGCCGCCAGGTCGTCGGCCTTGGCCTCGGACTCGGCCAGGGCGTCCGACAGCTTGCGGACCTCGGCGGTCAGCAGGCCGACCTGTTTCGTCGCCGCGCTGTTGGCGTTGCGCAGATTGACCAGTTCGACGTGGTTGTCGCGGCGCGAGCGGAACTCGGCTTCCAGCGGGTCCCGCAGTTGTCCCAGCAGGGTCTCGAAGGTGCCGAACCGCTGCGCCATCTCCGACAGCTGATCCAGACTGTCCTGAATGGTCTCGAACCGCTCGCCGATCAGACCTGCGACGTCCTGCTCGGACCGCCCGAGCGCGGCCGCTTCGTCCTTGGCCTGTTCAGGCTTGCCGCGTGACAGCACGCGATCGATTCTGGTCAGTCTCATGGTCGCGCCCCGCGTCGTATGCCCGCATCGCGGTGGGCGACCTCGATCCCTGCCTCCAGAGGCGAATCGAACCGCTCACCGTCCTATGACCAGAGGTTAATCGCGGGTTACGAACGTGTCGAGACCTCCGTTCGTCGATCAGCGCGTGTACGTATTATCCGGCGTACTTGGCCGCATCCTCGTCCGAGATGTCCTCGTTCGAATAGACGTTCTGCACATCGTCCTCGGCGTCCAGGGCGTCCAGCAGCTTGAACAGGGTGCCGACGGCCTCGCCCGTCACGGTCACTTCCGACTGGGGCTTCCAGACGATGGCGGTCGACTTGGGGTCGCCCAGCACCTTGGACATGGCCTCGGCGACCTCGTTCAGGTCCTCGAAGGCGGTCCAGATGGTGTGGCCCGGCGCGTCCTCGTAGATGTCGGGCTTGACCAGATCGCTCTCGACGTCCTGGGCGCCGGCCTCGATGGCGGCTTCCATGACCTCGTCCTCGGTCCCGGCCTCGGCCTTGTAGATGATCTGGCCGACCTTATCCCACATGAAGGCGACCGAGTTCATCTCGCTCAGCGCGCCGCCGTTCTTCTTGAAGGCCGCGCCGATGTTCGACGCCGCGCGGTTGCGGTTGTCGGTCAGGGCCTCGACGATGATGCCGACGCCGCCGGGGCCCCGGCCTTCGTAGCGGACCTCTTCCATCGTATCGACGTCGCCGCCCGAGGCCTTGTTGATGGCCCGCTGGATCACGTCCTTGGGCAGGCTTTCGGCCTTGGCGTTGTTGACGGCCAGACGCAGGCGCGGATTGGCCGCCGGATCGGGCAGACCCGACTTGGCCGCCACCGTGATGTCGCGCGACAGTTTGGAGAACAGCTTGGAACGCACCGCGTCGGCGCGCCCCTTGCGGTGCATGATGTTCTTGAATTTCGAGTGGCCGGCCATGGGATCGTCTTCGAGAGTCTGAAACCTGAGCCGCGCCTCCTAGCCGATGCGCGGCGGACTGTCACGATGTACGGGCGTGATGAGCGTCGGGGGGTGGAACCTCGGCCGTTTGGGCGTATTGATCCCTGACGCTGCTATGGAGCCCCCGATGAACACCGCCGACATCTATGAGGCCGAGGGCCGCGCCGACGACGACCTGCACGAGGCCGACATCGTCGAATGGTACGAGACCCGCCCCGTCACCGTCTCCACCGCCGTGGCCGCCGGATCCATCATCACCGCCTTCACCCTGGGCGCCCTGACCGCCGTCGGCGTGCTGTTCCTGACCGGTCGGCTGGACGACTGAGGGCCGTCAACACCTCCGCCCTGGCGAGGGGCGGAGGCGGACTGGGGCGGGTCGCATCCGCCCCTCGCTCATTCCGCCGGCTCCACCGGCGTTGTCGCCGCCTCGCCAAAGCCCTGCTGTCTCGAGCGGGCCATGTGGGCGAGCGTGAGCCAGAACACGGCGAACAGGACGGCGGAAAAGCCGAGCGAGCAGGCGATCTTTTCGGGCGTCGGAGCCTTGAGGTTGAAATAGACCATCTGGAAGATGTTGAGGGCCACAATCCCGCGCAGCATCCAGTCGATCTTGAGCTTGCTGAGCACATAGCTTCCAAGCGGAGCCATGAGGAGAACGACCGGATAGGCGCACAGCCACGTCCGAACCTGATAGTCCGTGATCCCCTGATCCCAGAAGGCGCGATAGCCGTAACCCAGAACGCTGATGGCCGCCATCACCATGATGCTCTGGTGCGTGGCGATCTTCTCATCCATCCGGAAACGGGTGACCAGGAGGGTGTACAGGACGATGTCGGCGCCCGTGCCGAACAGGCTGGCGCAGACCCCGCCCGCAAAGAGAATCGCGGCCAGCATCAGTTTGTCGAGGCGGCCCGTGTTCGGCAGCCTGTCCCGGTGCCCCCGGTGTTTGCTGGCGATATAGGCCAGGGCGAAGGTCATGATCAGGCTGAGAAACAGGGCCTGGATGATATAGACCGGAATGCCCTGCATCACGTTCATCCCGAACACGAAGCCCAGGAAGGCGACCGGGACGAACCAGAGAACCGGGGCGTAGGAGGCGAGACGGTTCTGTTTGCGGGACAGGATCCAGATGCTCGCGCTGGTCATGCCCACGCTCTGGATCATCAGGCTGAAGTCGCGCGCCATCCCCCGATCGATGTCGAGAAACACGCTGAGCACGGGGAAGGCCACGGCTCCGCCGCCCTCAGGCGTCAGGCCCGCCACAAAGGCGCCCAGCACCATGATGGCCGGGTAATACCAGTGCTCGACCAGGAACGGGATGCTGTTGAACGTCGCGAACAGGGCGACCCACACCACCATCATGCCGACATACCATCGCCGGAAGATGCGGCTATCGAAGAACATGGACCCCCGCCTCTTCACCTTGTGAACGCTACCATACCGCCGCTTCTGCGCAATTCGGATGTTGGAGCCAAGCCCATCATCGACGCCCGGGGCGCCGGGCTCAGCCCCCGACCTGGATTTCCTTCACGCGACAGGCGTCGCAGTCCTCGGCTTTCAGGATCAGGGTGTTGGTCCCCGCCATGAAGGGCAAATCCACCGCCCGCCCCTCGCGCCATCCGTCGTCCGTGGGCAGATCGACCGCCGCCGCCGCCCCGCCGTTCAGCGAAACCGACACCCGGCCGCCCGCGCCGACCACCGTCACCCGCCGGTCGCCCGCCGCTTGCGCCGTCACCGTATAGCGCAGCCATTCCCCGGTCTCGAACTCGACCACCACCGGCGCGCCGCCGTCCAGACCGATGTCCACGCCGTCGTTGCGCCAGGTCCGTCCGGTGTTCCACCAGGGGATCCGCTCGCCCGGCCCGTCGGTGTCGGCGTCATAGACGTCCTTCCACGCCACGCCCGACCGGCCCAGGTCATAGTCGGCCGCGCGGAGCGTCGCGCCCGCCGTCCCGATCCGATGCGCCGTATACGGCACCGCCGCGTCCGAACGGGGCTGACGCAGCATGGCGTCGACCACGTCGCGGTGTTCGACATTGTTCTCGAACCGGATGTCGTGGGTCGCCAGCCGCATCAGCGTCTCTTGCGCCTCCTGCGCCGACGGGCGCGGCCCCTTGCCGGTCAGATAGGCGACCAGCCGGGGCCAGCCCGGGTTCGGCGTGATCTCCAGCGGCTGGTTGAAACCGATCTTCTTCAGCGGCCAGAAGGCCCAGCCGATCCCCTCGCCCTCGACCAGGGCGATGGTCTGCGTGAACCAGGTGTTGGAGTTCTCGCCGGATTCGCCCAGCCAAACCGGCGCCTTGGTCTCGTCCCTCAGCCGCAGGATGTCGGCGATCGAGGCCCTGTCGGTCGCGTTCCAGTATTTGTGGAAGCTGATCACGGTGTTGTCGTCCCACAGGGGCGTTACGCCGCGATAGTTGTTGCCCCAGCAATTGCCCTCGATGACGATCATGTGCCGCGGATCCACCTCGCGGATCGCCGCCGTGATCTCGACCATCAGCGACCGCAGCGGGGCGTTGGTCGTCTCCTCGCAGCCATGGCCGCCGCCGGGCTTCTCGAAGTCCCAGTTGGGTTCGTTGATCAGGTCATAGGCGCCGATGGCCGGCTCGTCGGCGTAGCGTTCGGCCAGCCGCCGCCACAGGGCCACGGTCTTGCGGCGGTTCTCCGCGCTGTCCCACAGCGACGGTTTCGACGGATCCCGGTCCGATATGGCCAGGTCGCTCCCCTGCCCGCCCGGCGCGGCGTGCAGGTCCAGGATCAGATACAGGCCGTTGGCCTTGACCCAGGCCAGCAGGGCGTCGATCTCGGCGAACCCCTCTTCCTTCCAGGTGTCCCGCCCCGCGACAGGCTCCTGATCCACCGGCAGGGTCAGCCGGTCATAGTGCATCGGCAGCCGCACCGAGTTGAAGCCCCACCGCCCCATGGCGTCGATATCGGCCTTGGTCGTGTGGTTGGCGCGCCAGGCGGCGTAGAAGCCTTCCGTCTTCTCCTCGCCGATCAGATCGGCGATCCGCGCCCGGATCACATGCTGCTGACCCAGGGCGCCCAACTGCAGCATATAGCCTTCCTGCAGCACCCAGCCGCCCAGCCCCATCCCGCGCAATATGACCGGCTCGCCCGCCTCATCGACGATCCGCGTCCCCTCGGCCCTCAGGAAACCGCCCGTCTGCGCCTTGGCCGCACAGGGCGCGCACAGCGCCGCCGTCACGGCCAGGGCCGCGATCCATCCCGTCTTCATGGCGTTCCTCCACGCTCCGTTTTGAGAACGTTCTCACGAGATGCGCGGAATGGCTAGGGTGAGCGATGCCGCCTTGAGGAGACGCCGGAAATGTCTGAGAGGGGTGGGAAGCGGACCTGGCGACTAGTGCGCGTTAGCGACCTCAACGACCGCGTAAATATGGTCGACCGGAATCGAAAGCTTGGTTTTCTCTAGGGTGGGGCCACCCGAGAGTTCGACCTCGAGCATTCCATCATTTGAATGATGGGCGACCTCATCCGGGGTGACAGTGACCGTGAAATCTTCGCTCCACAAGCAGTCGGGTTGGGGCGCGTCAGGCTTGGGAATGCACTCCCGAACCATTACTGGTCCGCGCTTGAAGGCCGCCAAATCTCCGTCCAAGAACTCGGCTCGGTCGTACAGGTGAGCCCGTCCCAGATAATAGGCGGAGCCTTGGAGAAACAGAGCGCCTGCAGCCCCGCCAATGTCGATCCGTCCCGCGTAGATGTCGGTGCTGTCGCCCTCCACCATTGGAGAGTAAATCTCCCGGCGATTTGCGCGTGCTATGGTTTTGATGCTGACCAGAACGCCGTTGGAAGCGGTTACCGTCGAATCCTCGATATCCTGTGCGACAGCTGCGCCTGCGACCGTGAGAGCCATCGCCGCCACGCAGGCTCGAGATAAGAGCACACCGAACATGTGGGTTACCTTAGTGGACGGCGGCATTTCGCCCATAGTCGATACATACTCCAGTGGCGACTATCGAGCACACTGAAAGCCCGCAACGGGTCGAAGGCGGTCATCGACACTTGCGCCGAAAGCCGCGCCCGCCCCAGGACGCCGCCCTTCCCTCACCCCGCCTTCAGATTCTCCACCACCGCCCTCAGCTTGGCCGGCAGGGGCTTGGGCCGGCGCGTCTCGGCGTCGACATAGACGTGGACGAAATGGCCGACGGCGGCGGGCACGTCGGCGCTGCGCTTGAACACGGCGAAGCCGTAGCTGACGCTGGAGGTGCCGATCCGGTCCACCTTGATCCCGACCTCGATCACATCGGGGAATTTGAGCGCCGAGGTGTATTGGCAGCCGCTGTCCACCACCAGGCCGATGGACTCGTCCAGCGCATTGGCGATCATCAGATGGGCGTTCACCGCCGAGTCCACGAACTCGTAGAATTTGGCGTTGTTGATATGGCCGTACTGGTCATTGTCGGCCCAGCGCGTCGAGACCATGTGAAACGCCTTGTAGGTCGCGCGTTCGGCCAAGGGGCCCAGTTCCGTCTTCGGCATTGCGGTCTTCCTCCTGGGCGACATTCGGCGTCGCTCTCGATGCGAGGCTCGGGCTTGGACGCCGTTGCGTCAAGCGCCTATCGATAGCGCATCGATGACGAAGGCTTGACCCATGAGCATCACCACCCGCGCCGCCGTCCTGTCCGCCATGGGCGCCGCGCACCCCTACCGCGACAGCAGGCCCCTCTCCGTCGAGACGGTCACATTGGACCCGCCCGGCCCCGGCGAGGTCCTGGTCGCGATCAGGGCCGCCGGCCTGTGCCACTCGGACCTCAGCGTCATCAACGGCGACCGTCCCCGCCCCCTGCCCATGGCCCTGGGGCATGAGGCCGCAGGCGTGGTCGAGGCCCTGGGCGACGGCGTCACGGACCTCAGCATCGGCGACCACGTCGTCATGGTCTTCATGCCGTCCTGCGGCCATTGCGACCCGTGCGCCGGCGGCCGTCCCGCCCTGTGCGAGCCGGGCGCCGCCGCCAACGGCAAGGGCGAACTGTTGTCCGGCGCCCGCCGCCTCTTCCGCGAGGGCGAGCCGGTCAACCACCACCTCGGATGCTCCGCCTTCGCCGAACACGCCGTCGTCTCGCGCCGGTCGTTGGTCAAGATCGACCCGGCCCTGTCGTTCGAGGAGGCGGCCCTGTTCGGTTGCGCCGTCCTGACCGGCGTCGGCGCCGTGGTGAACACCGCAGGGGTCAAGGCGGGCCAGAGCGTCGTGGTCATCGGCTTGGGCGGCGTCGGCCTGTCCAGCGTCCTCGGCGCCCTGGCCTCCGGCGCCTCCCCCGTCGTCGCCGTCGATCTGTCGGAGGACAAGCTGGCCCTGGCCCGCACCCTGGGCGCCACTTCAGGCTTGGTCCAGACCGTCAACGGCGCCGATCCCGATGCGGTGGATCAGGTCCGCGCCCTGACGAACGGCGGCGCCGACTTCGCCTTCGAAATGGCCGGCTCGGCCCGCGCCCTCGACACTGCCTGGCGGATGACCCGGCGCGGCGGGACCACCGTCACCGCCGGCCTGCCCCCGCCCGAGGCGGCTCTGGCCGTCAACATCGTCTCCCTGGTGGGCGAGGAGCGCACGCTGAAGGGCTCCTATATCGGAACCTGTGTCCCCAGCCGCGACATCCCCCGCTACGTCGCCCTCTACCGCCAGGGCCGCCTGCCGGTGGACCGGCTGATGAGCGGCGTCATCCCGCTCGACGACATCAACGCCGGCTTCGACCGCCTGCACGCCGGCGAGGTGGTGCGGTTGGTGGTCAGGCCGTGACCACCAGCCCCGAACTCACTCCGCCGGTTTCGGCGGCGCGTTCTTCACATACTGGTCCATCCAGCGGGTCATCTCCCACAGGGTATGGCCCACCGATTCCCGCGCGCGATAGCCATGCGCCTCCAGCGGCAGGGTGACATAACGCGCCGTCGCTCCCAGCCCCTTCAGCGCCGCATAGAAACGCTCGGACTGGACCGGGAAGGTGCCGGAGTTGTCGTCCGCCTCGCCGTGGATCAGCAGGATCGGCTCGTTCAGCTTGTTCGCATAGGTGAAGGGCGACATCTCGGTATAGACCTCGGTCGCCTCCCAATAGTTCCTCTGCTCGGCCTGGAAGCCGAACGGCGTCAGGGTGCGGTTATAGGCGCCGGACCGCGCGATGCCGGTGCGGAACAGGTCGCTGTGCGCCAGCAGATTGGCGGTCATGAAGGCGCCGTAGCTGTGGCCCCCGACCGCGATCCGGTCGCGATCCGCCACCCCCATGCCGACCACCGCATCGACCGCTGCCTTCGCATCGGCGACGAGTTGTTCGACATAGGTGTCGTTCGGCTCGGCCCCGTCCTTGCCGATGATGGGCATGGAGGGATTGTCGAAAATCGCATAGCCCTGGGTCAGCAGGAACAGGTGGCTGGATCCGCCCGGCCGCACGAACCGGTTCTGCACGTCCACCGTCTGGCCCGCCACCGCCGCATCGGTGAACTCGGCCGGATAGGCCCACATCAGCATCGGCAACGGCCCGTCGCGGTCCTTGTCGTATCCGGCCGGCAGATACAGGGTCCCCGACAGTTTGACCCCGTCCGCCCGTTCATAGGTCACCAGCTGGCGCGTCGCCCCCGCCAGCTGCGGCGCCGGATCGGGGAAATGGGTCAGTTGCGTGGTCTGGCCCGTCGTCAGGTCGCGGATCTGCAGGTTCGGCGGGTCCAGCCGCGTCTCGCGCTGCGTCACCACCCGCTTGCCGTCCGCGTCCAGGAAGCCGACCACCGCCTCATAATCCGTATCGGCCGAGGTCCACAGCCGCTCGCTGCGCCCCGTCGCCGGGTCCATGGCCGCCAGGAAGGGGAAGGCGCCCCGCGGCGTCGCCCCCGCCCCCGACATCAGGATGCGTCCCTGGGGATCGAACCGGATCACCGACCGGCCCGCCGCATTGGGCTGGGTCACCGGCTGGCCCGGATCGTCGTAGCGCGCCTGATAGTTCCGCTCCAGCAGCACCCGCCCCTCGCCGGGGTTCGACGGATCGACCACGAACCGTGTCTCGTGCCGGGTGTTGAACCAGCGGCTGTTGACCACAGCCAGGTCGTCCCTGCCCCACACGATCCCGCCGAACCGTTCCTTCAGGTCGATCAGCTTGACCGGCTCGGCCGTGAAGGGCGCGGCCTGCATGAAGACCCGGTCGCGGAACTCCACCTCGCGCTTGAGGTCGCCGCCGTCCAGGGCCTCGACCCAGGTCAGGGTCGCCGGCGCATCGGCCCGCCAGCCCACCGAGCGCGGCCCCGGCGCCACGGCGTCAAACGCGGTGGGCACATCGTCCCGCAACGGCAGATCGGCGACGGTCCGCACCACACGCCCGTTCAGGTCCGTCACAACGATCTCGGTGGGGAACAGGTCGTCCGGCACCGCATAGGAGTAAGGCCGCTTGGCGATCTCGTGCAGGATGTATTTCCCGTCCGGTGATGCGGCGCTGTCCAGATAGACGGCCGGCGCGCCAATCGTCCGTACACGGCCGTTCAGCGGAACCAGGGTCAGCTGCGAGGTGAAATAATGGTCGAACAGGGCCTCGTCGCCGGGGTTCGACAGCAGGTCCTGATAGGTCCGCACCGGCGCCACACGCCCGGCCGTCTCCTCGATGTTCGGCCCCGTCGGCGCCGTCGTCACATCGGGCGCCGGCCCCCGTCCCGCCGGAACCGCCTCGACCAGCAGGCCCGAGCTGTCGGGCAGCCACTCATAGCCCGTCCCGCCCGTCATATTGACCACCGGCTCGGTCAGTTTCCGCGCCCGCGCCGTCGCCACATCCACGACCCACAGCTCCAGCCCCGTCGGCCGGTCCAGCACGAAGGCCAGGGATTTCGCATCGGGCGAAAAACGCGGCGCCGTGAACCGCGCCTCGGCCGGCAGGGCCACGACCCGCGCCGGTCCCCCGTCCACCGCCTGCAGGCTCAGCCCGGTCAGCCAGGACACCCGGCTCTCGGCCATGCCGTTGTTGCGCGGATTGATCCGCGTCCCCGCCAGCCGCAGCATCGGCTCGGCCAGCGCCTTGATGCTGGGCAGGTTGGACCGGTCCAGCAGCACCAGGATCTTGCGATCGGGGCTCAGCATCGGCGACGGCGTCGGCTTGGCGTCCAGGATGTCGGCGATCGGCGACGGCGGCTGCTGATAGACCGAAACCGCCGGCGCGGCGGCGGTCTGGGCGAACGCCCCGCTCGCCGTCGAGGCCATCAACACCGCCGCCAGCGCAAGACCGGCCCCACGAACACGCATCATCATCCGAAATCCCCCACGAGTTACAAGCGTGAGACCTAACGACACCCGACGCGCGGCGCCAAGCCGTTTTGACGTTACACTGTCACAGTCGCCCTACTGGCCCGATGGACCGCTCAACGAAAACGGCGACCCCGCCGGGGCCGCCGTCTCCACGTCCCGACCCGGTGGATCAGAACTTCATCGTCACCGTGGCGTTGTAGGTCTGGTAGTCCAGATCCTCGCGATCGACCATCGAGGCGGCCTTCAGCGTCACGCCGAACCGGTCGCCCTCGATGGCGACCGAACCGCCGATCTCGGCCCATTCGCTGTCATTGCTGGCGCCGGCGAAGACCCCGCCGAAGCCGTCGGCCGCGACGAAGGCGGCCTCGACATTGCGGTTGTCGCCCGCCAGCTCATGCACCCAGCGCACGTCCAGCGCCGGCTTGATGCTCCAGCGGCCGCGACTTGTCTCGCCGCCGACCCGCAGGCCGATATGGTGCTGCAGCGAATCGAACGACTGGTCGGCGACGCTCAGGGCCGCGACCCCGCCCGTCTCCTGATAGGCGTCCAGATCGACCGAATAGGCGTTCAGCCCGATGTTCGGCTGCAGCTTGAGCCCGCCGCGCGTCAGGTTGAAGCCCAGTTCGGCCCCGCCGCTGACCACCTTGCCGTCCGTCTCCCCGTCGGCGCGGAAGCTGGCGCCGCCGATGGCGAAGGCCCGTTCGGTGTCCAGATCCGCCGCGCCATAACCGATCTTGGCCCCCAGATAGGCGCCGTACGCCAGGTCCACCGCCCCATAGAGGGTCGCCTGAACCTGACGGCTGTCGGCCGTGCTGATCCCCTCGGCGAAGTCGGACTCGCCCTCGGCATAGGCCAGGCTGGCCCCCACGGTCAGGGCGTCGATGGTCCGTTCCAGGCCGCCGACGACATACCAGGCGCTCTGGTCGTCGCTGCGGCTGTCCGCCAGGGTTCCGCGCAACTGGCCCGCCTCGCCCTCGACGGCGCCGGCGCCGAAATAGGCCGAAACCCCCTGTTTCCATCCGCCCCAGCGCGCCCGTTCCTGGGCCTGGCGGGTCGCCATGCCGGCCGCTGCGGCCGTCGCCGCCGGATCCAGCGACGCGACCTCCACGCCCGACCCGATCAGGGTCAGGCCTTCGCTCGCCCCGCCCGAGCGATCCCGGGCGATCCGTCCGTCCACCACGCCGCGCAGAGCCTCGGTCTGGGCCGACAGCAGGGTCACGCCGGAGTGGGCGGCGAAGGGCGACAGGCTCTCCAGCCCGACCTCCAGGGCCTCGCCTTCCAGCAGGTCTGTCTGGGCGTAGATGTCGCCCAGGGCCGCATAATCCGTGGCCCGCGCCGCATCCAGCATGCCGCCGACGGTGCGTTGGGCGCGCGAATTCGGATTGATGAAGTCCAGATAGGACGCGGCCTCGATCTCCACCTCCACGCTGGTCGTGGTGTAGTCCAGCACCGGGTACAGCACGCCCGAGATGTCGGTGACGGCGTCGAATTCGCCGTCGATGCCGCCCTGGGCCGTCAGCACCGTATAGGTCTGGCCGAACTTCGGCGCGCTGATGAAGTTGAGCCCCAGCAGCCCGCCCAGCGAGGCAATGCCGGCCGTGCCCTCGAAACTGTCGGCCAGAACCGTCAGACGGTCGGATTGATCACCACCGATGTCGATGAACAGGCGCGAGCCCGACGCCAGCACCAGATCGCTCAACAGGGTCAGCTCGCCGATCTCGCCCTGCCCGCCCGGGGCGATCGAGCCCATGGCCGAGGTCAGCACCGTGGAGTCGACTACGCCCGAACCGCTCAGAACCCCGCCCGCCAGCAGCATTTCAAAGGTCAGCAGCGCGCCGTCCACGTTCAACTGACCGGCCCAGACGCCGACGTCGTTCTGGGCGAACAACAGGCCGTCCGCGCCGATGTCCAGCACCGCGCCGCTGGTCCCGATGGTCAACCGGTCGATGACGGCAGGGGCGTTCAGCGTCGTCGTTCCCGCCGACATCAGGTTGACGTCGTAGAACAGCGGCTTCTCGCCGGCCAGCACATCGCCCTGGACGTTGAACGGCACGAAATTCGTCGAACCCGGTCCGCCCGGAACGATCTCGAACGGCAGGGTCGCGCCCGGCGCCGTGCCCACCGCCGAGGCTTCGTGCCGCACCGCCAGCCCGGAGGCGGTCTGACCGCGCGAACTGCCGGCCGCCCCGCCGGCCCCGCCCGCGACGATCCCGCTCATATCGACGATCGTGCGGCCGCCGGTCACCTCGGCCGTGACCGGCTGAGCGCCGCCGCTCAAGCCGTCCTCGCGGTCATGGTTGTAGTCGGCCAGTTCCCCCGCATCGACGCAATCGCCGAAGAAGCAGATGCTGCCCCATTCGCCGCCGCGCGAATCCACGCCCTCGGCCGGCGTGGCGGGCAGGCCCGTGACCAGATTGCCGTTGGCGTCGATGATCTTGTAGTTCGGATCCATCATCTGGACCCAGTGGGTCGGATCGAACCAGTCGCCGTTCCCGCCGGTCGTGGTGACGTATTTGTAGGGGTTGTTGGCGACGATCCAGTCGGTGAACAGATACAGGGGCTGATAGCCTGCGGTCGTGCCGTAGCTGGCCGCCCCCTGGCCGGTGAAATAGCGCGATCCCAGCGACAGGACGCCCACGACCACCGGCGTGTCGAAGGCCCGATCCAGGATCAGGGGACCGCCCGAGTCGCCCCCCGCCGTCATGCCTTCGTTCTCCAGCGCGACGTCGTCGCCGAAGATGTTGAAGTCGAAGGTCGCGGTCCCGGCCGGATCGTCGAAATCGACCATATAGAGGTTCTGGCTCAGCCCGCCCTGGGCGCCGTCGCCGAACAGGAACAGGTTGATGTCGTCCAGCGACGTCAGGGCGCCGATCATGTTCTCGGCGGCGCGGCGGCGGAAGTCGATTCCCTGAACCGAACCCAGGGACCCCGTCCCGCTGCGGCCGTATCCGCCGGTCATCACGTGCCGGTCCTCGTCGCCGGTCAGGGGCGAGAACAACATGGCCCAGGTCGGCACGCCCTTGGCCGGCGAATCCAGCACGCCGATGGCGACATCGCCCTCATAGAAGCCGCCGCCCTGGGCGTCTTCCAGCGAGCGGGGATCATAGAAGACCCGGCTCATATTGTAGTGCTGGTCGATATAGCTGGTGGCGTAGTCGCCGCTGGTGATCCAGTTCAGGATGCCGTCGAAGGCGTCGCCCTTGAACCCGATGCTGATCGGTCTGCCCTGGCCCTGGGATCCGTAGGCGACGTCGGGGAGGTCGTTGACGCAGTGGGCGGCGAACAGCACGGTGCGCGGATTGATCAGGCTGCCGGTGCAGACCCCCACCGAGCCGCCGCCGGTGTCGACGATGATGTTGCCGATGCCGTTGATCGCATCGGGGTCGGCCAGGACCGGCGGCGCGTTCGGGCTGAAGTTGTCATTGGGCACCTCCGCCGCCGCCGTCCCCGCCGCCGCGATCAGCCCGATCACCGACGCCGTCGCCAGCCAGCGACGACGACCCGTCCCGTTACGTTCAATCATGCCGTGCACTCCCCTCAAAATCCTGGGAGCCACCGTGCCGTATTATTTCCCGACTGCAATAGGCTTACGACCGGCCTGGACCAATTTGTGTCAAAAACGTTACACCCAGTACAGTACAGCTTGGGCGCGACGACGCTCCGGGCTTCACCGGGCCCTCGCGCGACACGCCCCTCTCAGACCGTCACCATCCCGAACGCCGGCTCGATCCCCCGCGTCGTCTCCAGCCGCAGGAAATAGACGCCCGGCCGAAGCAGCAGCGTCGCCCGCGCCTGTCCCGGCTCCAGCAAAAGATGATCGGCCGGGATCACCGCCCCTTCGCCCCTATGCAGGGCCTGCACCAGGGCCGGTCCCTCGAACGCCGGAACCGAAACTTCGACGGCCTTGCGCGCCGGATCCGCCGCCAGCCAGCCCGGACGCCCGGCGACCTTGGGCAGGCGCGGATGAAAGACGCTCAGATCGACCTTGCCGTCAAAAATCCTGTCGGCGAAGGCCCGGCCGGCTCGCGACACCGCGATCGGTCGCGTCGGTGCGAACCGCTCCAATACGGCCGCGACCTCCGCCTTATCCGCCTCGGGACGGGTCGCGGGCCAGTGGCCCGACTGTTCGATGGTCAGGGGGTCGATCCCCGTCGCCGCCTTCAGCTGGCCGGCGAACCACAGCCCGCCCAGCCCCTCGACCTCCATGGCGTGACTGTAGCCGCACAGGACGAAGATCCGCGCGTCGGGGCGCGGCTTCAGCACATTTTCGATCAGATTCCTGGCCTGGGCGACCTCCCGCGCGGTCGTGCGCGCGTCCATGTCGGCCTCGGCGGGCGGCTGCTGGTCCGGCCGCTGCTCATAGTCGGCGAACACATAGCCCAGGGCCGCCGCTTCCCGCACCGTCTCGGCATAGACGGGGTCGGCGATGTAATAGCCCAGCCCCTGATGAAAGGGCGCGCCGGTCCGATAGGAGTCGATCCTGCCGAAGGTCTCGGCCGCGAAGGTGTCGAAGCCCAGCGGACGCAAGGCGCGCATCACCCGCGCCGCAAAGCCGCGATGGCCCGAGACGTTGTGCGCCTCGTTCAGGATGACGATCTGCCTGTCCGCCGCCGCCCGAACAATAGCCTCCAGAGCGTCTTCGGCCTCGGCGTCGGCCAGATCGGGCATCGGCCGGTCGGGGGACCGCGTCCGCTCGTCAAACCCGACCGCAGTCGCCTCGTCTCCGACGAAGGCGGCGAACCAGGGCAGAAAGAAGCGCGCATTCTCATCACCGGCTTCGACCTGGGCCTTCAGTTCCAGATAGAGGGGCAGATAGCGGCCCTCGGCCTGATACTGATCGCTCGCCGTCAGTCGCTCCTGCCCCGCCGCGCTTCGTCCCGCCATGACCGCCGTCGCCATCAGCGACAGACCCAGAAATCGCCGCGTCAGCATAAGCGCCCCCACAACCCGAGAGCGAGAACCGACGACGTTCAGGCGGCCCTGTCAACCCGTCGGCAACGCCTCGCCCCAGCCGGCCCCTCGACCGGTCCCGGGCTTCACATTTCGTCGATATTCGAGATTGAAATCTCCATGCCGGGCGATACAGTCGCGCCCGCACATCGGGGGGTGGTCATGACGGTTACAGACAAGGCGCCTGGGCGGGCGCCGGCGGTTGAACGGGTCTTTCCGGGACTGGCCATCGTCATGGTGCTGGTCGTTGTCGCCGGCTTTTCGCTCCAGCTGGCGACGGGGCGTTCCAGCTTCGACGCCCCGCTGCTGGTCCACGCCCACGCCGTCGTCTTCATGGGCTGGCTGGCGATCTTTCTGGCGCAGAATCTGCTGATCGCCACGGGTCAGGTCCGTTGGCACCGCCCGCTGGGATGGCTGGCGACCGTCTGGCTGGCGCCCATGCTGATCCTGGGCTGGCTGGTGACCGAGGCCATGGTGCGTCGGGGCGAGGTCCCCTTCTTCTTCCGGCCTCTGCAGTTTCTCATCTTCGACCCCCTGTCGCTCATCACCTTCGTCGGCCTGACGATTGCGGCGGTCGTTCTTCGGCGGTCGACCGACTGGCATCGCCGCCTGCACTATTCCGCCATGGCCATCCTGCTGGGGGCGGCCGTCGGTCGGCTGCTGCCCATGCCGCTGCTGGTCCCCTGGGCGTGGGAGGCGACGACGGTCGTCACCCTTCTGTTTCCGGTCATCGGCATGATCGTCGACCTGCGGAAAGCCCGCCGGATTCACCCGGCCTGGTATTGGGGTCTGGGGGTCCAGGTCGCGATGATCGTGGCGATCGAGGTCGTCACCTGGTCGCCGGTCGGCACGCGCCTGTACGAAATGGTCACGGCCGGCTCCCCCGGCGCGGCCGTCGCGCCCCTCGACTTCCCCCCTCCCCCGGGCCCGCCGCCTCCGACGGCTTGAGCCGACGCTCCTCGACCGTCGTCGCTGCGTTCAGACCCCAGCCCTGGCCGCCTCGACCTCGGCCCGCTCCGGCGCCGACGGCTGGGCCCCCGCGCGGGTGGCGGCGACCGCCCCCGCCGCGCAGGCGAAGCGCAGGGCCTGCGTCGGCTCCATGCCTTCCAGCAGGGCCACGGTGATGGCCGCGACGAAGGCGTCGCCGGCGCCGGTGGCGTCGACCGCCTCGACGGTCGGCGGGGTCGCCCAGGCCATTTCGACGCCGCGCTGATACATCGCCGCGCCCCTGGCGCCCTTGGTCACCACCACCCGGCCGCCGCCCCGGTGCAGGCCGTCGCCGTAGAAGGCGGCCTCGGTCTCGTTGACGACGATCAGGTCGGCGCGGCGCAGCAGCATTTCCGACACCGGCGCGGCGGGCGCCAGATTGGCGCAGACGAAGCCTGTGGCCCGGCCCACCGCCGCCTCGACCGTCTCGACCGGCAGCTCCAGCTGGACGATCAGGGCGCCCTCGATCCGCTGGGGCAGCTGCTCGGGCGTCACCAGATGATTGGCGCCGGCCGCGACCACGATCTGGTTCTCGCCCGTCGGATCGACGGCGATCAGGGCGACGCCCGTCGGGGCCGCCACATCCGTCTCGACCCCGGCCAGATCGACGCCCAGATCCGACATCAGAGCCAGGGCCTCGCCGGCCAGGGAGTCGTTTCCGACCCGGCCGATCAGGCTGACCTCGGCGCCCAGTTTCTCGGCGGCGTAGGCCTGGTTGGCGCCCTTGCCGCCCGGATAGCGGGCCAGGCTGGCCCCCGTCACCGTCTCGCCCGGCGCCGGCAGGCGGGGGGCCGTCGCGACCAGGTCCAGGTTGATCGAGCCGACGACGGTGATCCGCATCATTTCGCCTTCAGGGTCTCGGTCAGCAGGTCGAACACCCCCTGTCCGTCCGCCGCCACCGCCCAGCGGTGCCGGGCGGTGGCAGGATCGACGCGGAACTCCACCGCCGTATGGCCGCGCGTCAGGTCCGAGCCCGTCTCGACCTCGACCCGGCAGGGTTTCAGGGTGAACAGGTCCGGCTTCATCAGCCAGGCGATGGGACAGGGGTCGTGCAGGGGCGGGGCGTCCGATCCCACGACCTGCCGTTCGGTCCGCTGCGAGAAGCGCAGCAGGGCGGCGACGGTGCGCGCCGGGTCGGTGCGGAGGGTCTCGACGGCGCGGATCCGCGCCTCGGTGGCCCGCACCTGATGGGTCGCGTCCAGGCCGAAGGCGATCACCTCGCAGCCCGAGCCGAACACCACCGCCGCCGCGTCCGGGTCGGCCCAGATGTTGAACTCGGCCGAGGCGGTGATATTGCCGCCCTCCGACCGCGCCCCGCCCATGACCACGACCGGCCCCAGATGCTCGGCCAGCCGCCGCTCGCGCTTCATCGCCAGGGCCAGGTTGGTCATCGGCCCCAGGACGGCGACGGCGACCGATCCGGCCGGGCGTTTCATCACCAGGTCGACGATGGCGTTGGCCGCCGGCCCGTCGCCGATGATGCCGGTCGGCGCGAAGGGCTCCAGGTCGCCCAGCCCCTCGGGCCCGTGGAAGTCGCCCGCCCCGGCGGGGGGCCGTTTCAGCGGCCGTTCGGCGCCGCCGAACACCGGCACGTCTTCACGGCCGGCGATCTGGCGCACCATCCGGGCGTTGCGCTGGGTCAGGTGGGCGGGGACGTTGCCGCCCACGGTGGTGACGGCCAGCAGCGTCGGCTCGGCCGCCGCAAAGGCCAGGAACAGCGCCACGGCGTCATCCACGCCGGGGTCGCAATCGATGATCAGGGATTGGATAGACACACCCCTCGTTTGACCTCCCAGACGCCGGCGGGCAAGTCCGTTTCACCGCTTATCCCACGCGAATCCGACGCCTTTTCCAGCCACGCTTGCGCCCGCTTGACGTCCGCCTCCCCCGGCGTCACCCTGAGCCTCGTTCTCCGGGGGGTCGCAATCGAGCGGCTGAGATAGAGGTTTCTCCTCTGACCCGTCGAACCTGATCCGGGTCATGCCGGCGAAGGGATGAGTACGCTTTCCGGTCCCCGTTACAGGACCCTCGCGCCCGACGTCGGCGGACCTCAAACCGTTTGAGGCCGCCATGAACATCCAAGTCACCCCGCCCGTCCTGCCCGAAGAGCTCGACCTGGCTCAAGCAGCGAGCGACCGCGTCGCGAGCGATAGCCACGAAGGAACTGTGGATCTGGCGCTGAAAGACGCGCGCGAGCAGGTGATGAAGGAGACCGGCGCCATCCCGACCGGCGAACGCGCCGGCAGCCGCAAGGTCTATGTCGCCGGCGAGCTCTACCCCGACATCCGCGTCCCCTTCCGCGAGGTCGCCGTCCACCCCTCGGCCAACGAGCCGCCGGTGACCATCTATGACTCCTCCGGCCCCTACACCGACCCGACCGTGACCATCGACATCAAGCGCGGCCTGCCGCACGTGAAGTCGTCGTGGCAACTGGATCGCGGCGACATCGCCCCGGTCCTGAACCCGCGCGAGGTCAAGCCCGAGGACAACGGCCACGCCAGCGGCAAGAACCTGGCCCCCCGCTTCGACACCTCGCACCACCGCGTCTTCAAGGGCGTCGAGGGCCGCCCGGTGACGCAGTACGAATACGCCCAGGCCGGGATCATCACGCCCGAGATGGAATATGTCGCCATCCGCGAGAACCTGCGCAGGGAAGTGGCGAGTGGCGAGTGGCGAGTGGCGAGCGAAACCGCTCAGACCATCACCCTCGCCGACGGCTCGACCGTACCGCTTCCCGCATCGAACTCGCCACTCGCCACTCGCCACTCGCCACTGGAGCGCGACGGCGAATCCTTCGGCGCCAGCATCCCCGACTTCGTCACCCCCGAGTTCGTGCGCTCCGAGATCGCCCGCGGCCGCGCCATCATCCCGCACAACATCAACCACCCCGAGGTCGAGCCGATGATCATCGGCCGCAACTTCCTGGTGAAGATCAACGCCAACATCGGCAACAGCGCCGTCCTGTCGTCGGTGGACGACGAGGTCGACAAGCTGGTCTGGGCCACCCGCTGGGGCGCGGACAACGTCATGGACCTCAGCACCGGCCGCAACATCCACAACATCCGCGACTGGATCATCCGCAACTCCAGCGTCCCCATCGGCACCGTGCCCATCTATCAGGCGCTGGAGAAGGTGAACGGCGTCGCCGAAGACCTGACGTGGGAGGTGTTCCGCGACACCCTGATCGAACAGGCGGAACAGGGCGTCGACTATTTCACCATCCACGCGGGGGTGCGCCTGCCCTTCGTGCCGATGACGGCGAAACGCGTCACCGGCATCGTCAGCCGAGGCGGCTCCATCATGGCCAAATGGTGCCTGGCCCACCACAAGGAGAGCTTCCTCTACGAGCATTTCGAGGACATCTGCGACATCATGCGGGCCTATGACGTCAGCTTCAGCCTGGGCGACGGTCTGCGCCCCGGCTCGATCGCCGACGCCAATGACGAGGCCCAGTTCGCCGAGCTGCGGACCCTGGGCGAACTGACCAAGATCGCCTGGGCCAAGGGCTGCCAGGTCATGATCGAGGGCCCCGGCCACGTGCCGATGCACAAGATCAAGGCCAATATGGATGAGCAGCTGAAACACTGCCACGAGGCGCCCTTCTATACGCTTGGCCCACTGACCACCGACATCGCCCCCGGCTATGACCACATCACCAGCGCCATCGGTGCGGCCATGATCGGCTGGTTCGGCACGGCCATGCTCTGCTACGTCACGCCCAAGGAGCACCTGGGCCTGCCCGACCGTCAGGACGTCAAGGACGGCGTCATCACCTACAAGATCGCCGCCCACGCCGCCGACCTGGCCAAGGGCCACCCCGCCGCCCGCTTACATGATGATGCGCTGTCGCGCGCCCGGTTCGAGTTCCGCTGGGAGGACCAGTTCAACTTAGGGCTAGACCCCGAAACCGCCCGCAAATACCACGACGCCACCCTGCCGAAGGAAGCCCACAAGACCGCCCACTTCTGCTCCATGTGCGGCCCGAAATTCTGCAGCATGAAGATCAGCCAGGACATCCGCCGCGATGCGATGGCGCAGAACGACGCGGGCGGTTCGCTGGTGGATGCGGAGGCCGGGATGGCGGAGATGTCGGCGAAGTTCCGCGCCGGGGGCGGGGTGGTGGAGGTGAAGGTGTGAGATATCAGAGGTTGACCATTAATCGCTAATACCTCACACATTTCTACATGTGCGTGTGGCACTAGCCAGTGTCGGGAAAATCACCTTGCAGGTGGGCTGCGACGCCTAACCGCCTTTCGCAAACGATCCCCTGACTCTCCGACACTGGCGCCACGCTACAGGAGCGTACTTGTGCGGGAATTGATCGAAGCAGCGATTGTAAAAAAGGCTCGGGCCGAACTCAGAAAGCAGCAAAGATCCGAAGCAACTCGCAAAAAATATGCGGCGAAATTTCATACTCGAACCGGAAACAAGGCAGGAGCGCCCGCTCTAAAAGAGCCGGCTGTGTGGTCGCTTCACCCGCATTTTGATCCTCGATATTGCATAAAGCATGCTCCGTATCTGGCGAGAGTCATATGGAGCAAGCTTCAAGCTGGCACATATCAGACGGTGCCTGCGGTTCGCTTCTCCATAGAGAAGCCAGGAGGCGGGGCTCGGATAATCAACTGTTTTACAGTTGTGGATTCAGCAATTGCCAACCTCGTTCACTCCATAGCAACAAAGCGAAACGGCAATCTTTTTTCAAGCAGCAGCTACGCATATCGACCCGATAAAACAATATTTGACGCAATAATAAATCTTAGACGGTCTATTAAGGGACACAAAATCTATGTCGTTCAGTACGACTTTCGTCGTTATTTTGATAGCATAGATCATCTATATCTTGAGAAAATAATAAAAGACGCCGACCATTTCATATTAAGCTCTTCGGAGCGCGCTGCGATACGCGCTTTTATGGCTTATAGATTCGCTTCTTTTGAGGACTACAGCGGCGGCATATATGAAACTAGCGCTACAGGCGTTCCGCAAGGAAGTTCGCTATCTTTATTCCTGGCAAACGCAACGTCACATGCGCTGGATGTGAAACTGGAAAAAATGAACGGATCGTTCGTCCGTTTTGCCGACGATGTTGTAGCTGTCACTGCTTCCTATTCGGATGCCCTTTCAATCGCACACGCTTTTACTTCGCATTGCGACAGCGCAGGGCTTTCAATAAATCGCGATAAATCCCCGGGCATTTGCCTACTGGGGGACAGCATTGAGCTTGATCAACGGACTCACGTTATCGACGGTGATGACGTCGCGACCATCAAAACTATCTCATCTTTTGACTATCTCGGACACAATATCGGACACAATATCGTTCGGCTTCCTGACAAGTCTATAAAGCGAATTAAGAGACGAGTGGCGGAGATTATATACAAACACTTACTTATGTATATCAGAGACAAGACCGATCCTCCATATATTGGATCAATCTCAAAAGATAGAATTTGATCTGGATATTACGATTGGGATTTAGTCACTTGCCTGAACGAGCTTCGGAAGTACATTTATGGAGGACTGGGGGAGTCGCAAATAAAAGCATTTCTGGACCACAACACTAAACCGGCTGGAATTCGCGGACTTATGGCCTTTCTGCCTCTTATGACTGACAGGAAGCAGCTAGAAGAGCTTGATGGATGGCTTCTGAACGTCTTGACGCGCGCCCAGCGAGAAAGGGTTAAGATTTTGAAAAGCAAAGGAGTTAAGCTTAAGGCGCTATCCAGAAAGAAAATAATCAGCGGAAAGTGGTATAAATATCCTGACGTGCCCCAAGACTCGGCCGCCCCTAGCTTTGTGCGATCGTGGCGATCTGCCAGAAAATACTACACTAAATATGGCCTTAAAGGCATAACTCCGCCAGCATACTACTCTCTTACATCTTATTGATCATCGATCAGAAATAAGACCTCAATAGACTTGCATCAGCGGGCGGAGGCGTTTCGATTCCTGAACCCCAATGCTGGCACGTGATCCTCTCCTTCCGTCATCCTCCGGCAAGCCGCGTCTTCGCGGCGCAGACCGGGGAACCCAGCGGCGCGCGTGAGCGCGACCCTGTCGCGGACTCGGCGTTAGAGATCAGTGCGGCGGATGGATTTCGCCTTCGGCGCCGCTGGGTCCCCCGGTCTCGCTACGCTCGCCGGAGGATGACGAAAGGAAGGGGAGGCCACGCGCTCTGACCACCCCAGCGCAGCAAGCCCTCGTCGCCCGCTTCCGAACGGCGTAGCTTGCCCCTATGCCCACCCTCGTCCGCCTGGCCGGACCTAACGGCGCCGGCAAGACCACCTTCATCAACCAGTTCCTGCGGGAACGGGCCGAGACCTTCCAGTTCGTCAATCCCGACGAGGTGGCGCGGCCCCTGGCTCCCGGTTCCGGGCGTGATATGGCCGCCGGGCGGATGGTGCTGGAACGGCTGGAGGACCTGATCGCCGCCCGCGCCGACGTGGTGCTGGAAACCACCCTGGCCACGCGCACCCACGCGCGGCGCATCCGCGACTGGAAGGTCGCCGGATACAGGTTCGAGCTGATCTATCTGCGCCTGCCCTCGGTCGAGGCTTCGATCGCCCGCGTGGCGCATCGGGTCGAGCGCGGCGGCCACGGCATACCGGAAGAGACGCTGCGCCGCCGCTATCCGCTCAGCCTCCAGTACCTGGAGACGACCTACAAGCCGCTGGCCGACGACTGGCGTATCTACGCCAGTGGCGGCGAGGTGCTCGAACTGCTAGATTGGGGACCGCGATGAACAAGCCGCTTTTCGATCACGAAACCATCCTGAAGGCAGGCAAACGCGCCGCCTGGGTCGCCAAGCACGGCACGCGCGAGGAGCAGTCCGGCAAGTTCCTGCCGCCGCCCGGCTGGAAGGGGCATCTGGTCACCGCCGCCGACGTTCCGGCCGCGCCCCGGAAGAAACGGGCCTAATCCTCCCCTTTCGTCATCCTCCGGCAAGCCGCGTCTTCGCGGCGCAGACCGGGGGACCCAGCGGCCTGCGTGAGCAGGACCCTGTCGCGGATGCAGGCGTCTAACATCGCGCGTCGGACGCATTTCGCCTTCGGCCCGCTGGGTCCCCCGGTCTCCCCCCGCTTTCGCGGGGGTCGCCGGAGGATGACGAAATAAGGGGGAGCGGCTCGAGGATGACGCGGGCGTGGTCAGCGCTCCTAATTCCGTCGCTCCGCCCGTTGAATATATTCAGCTTTTCCGGCTCGCATGCCAATCAACCCAGCACGGTTTCCCGCCGCCGTATAATCCCCCGGTCCCGTTCCGGGGCGGATCGGCCCGGGAGGGGCGTATGGATGGGATCGAGGGACGCCGGCCCTATGGGGACGAGGGCGAGGGCGGGGGCTATGGCGAGAGCGACGGCGGGGGCGGCTATTTCGACCGGCGTCTGACCAACGAGGACTTCGTCGATCCGCCGCGCCGGTCGTCCTGGGATGAGGCGTCGCACGACACGCGGCCGCTGTATGACGGGCGGCCCGTGCGCGATCCCTATGACCGGGGCGGCGGCTATCGTCGGGCCTCGGAACAGGCCTGGGCGGCGGCGCGCGACGACTATCTGGCCGGCGACACGGCCGAGACGGTCAGCGCCCGCTACGGCATGGGGGTCAGCACCTTCCGCCTGCGCGCCCGGGACAAGGGGTGGCGGCGCATGGACCAGGTCGATCCCCCCTATGATCCGCTGGACCTGGACGAGGCGGCGGCGGACGGCCCGGCCGACTATGGCCGGATGGCCGATCTGGCCCGGATGCGGCTGAACCGCGCGCTGGAGGCCGGCCGCGCCGTCGAGGCGGCGCGCTGGATGCGCCTGCACCTGGGTCTGACGGCCCTGGCCCGGGACGTGTCGCCGGCCCCGCCGCCTGCGCCCCCCACGCCGGAAGCGCCGCCTGAAGCGCCGCCGCCCGCCCCGAAGGAACCCGACCTCGCCGCGCGCGCCGAAGCCCTCGCCCAGGAGATCTGCGTCATCGCCCAGGAAGCCGCCGCCCTGAAGCCCGGCGACTACGCCGGCCGCGACGCCCTGATGGCCCGGATCGACGCGCTGGACGACCTGGAGCCGACCGGGATTTCAGACGAATTAGACGATTCAGACGGTGTTTTTTCGCAGGGAGAGTCTGAAACCGGGCCGCCGTGATCGGGGCGGGTGAGGCGTGCGCGTGAGCGAAGGCGTGAGGGGTGAATCGTGACTGGCGAGGGGTGAGTAGCGAGCAAGGGGCGAGCGGGGCGATGCACCGGCGCAAGATTTGCGCTCACCAATCACCAATCACGACTCGCCAATCCCCCTCCCCTCACACCTCCGACGCGATCTTCCTCAGGGCCTCTTCGAACACCTGGGCCGGCTGGCCGCCGCTGATCAGATATTTGCCCTCGACCACCACGGCGGGGACCGAGGTGATCCCCCGCGACCGCCACAGGTCCTCGGTCTCGCGCACCGCCTGGGCGTAGCGGCCCGAGGCCAGGACCTCGCCCGCCTCGGCCCGGTCCAGCCCGGCGGCCTCGGCGGCGCTGGTCAGGACGCCGGCGTCGGTCAGGTTGCGGTTCTCGGTGAAGTGGGCCGTGAACAGGGCCTGTTTCAGCGCCTTCTGCTTCTCAGGGGCCGTCTCGTGGGCCCAGTGCAGCAGGCGGTGGGCGTCGAAGGTGTTCCAGATGCGGCTGTCGTCGGTCATGCGCATGTCGAAGCCGACCTCGGCGGCGCGGTCGCGGATCATGGCGCGGTTGGCGGCCGACTGCTCCGGGCTGGCGCCGTATTTGCGGCCGATGTGTTCGACGATGTTCTCGCCCTCGGGCGCGATCTGGGGGTTCAGTTCAAAGGGCTGAAACGCAATGTCGGCGCCGATCCCCTCGCCCTTGAGGGCGTCCAGCGCCGTCTCCAGCCCGCCCAGCCCGACCGCGCACCAGGGGCAGACCACGTCGGAGACGAAGTCGATCTTCAGGGTCTTCATCGGCACGGCTTGGGTCATGGCGAGGGCCTTCTGGAACAGGATGTGTTGCGGAGCATATGGGAAGGCCCCGCGCGACGCCAAGGCCTCAGCCCAGCGTCAGGTCCCGGGGCGGCCGGATCCGCCGCCAGCGCGCCTCCACGAAGGCGAAGGCGCCGAAGGCCATCAGCCCCGCCGCCGTCAGCCCCAGCACCCACGACCCGCCGGGCTGGGCCTCCAGCGCGTCCAGCGCCGCCGCCGTCGTCGTCACCTCGCCCGACCGCGCGTGCAGCCCCGCCAGGACCACGAAGACCCCCAGCGGCAGATAGGCGAAGCCCCGCGCGCCATAGCCCGCCCGCGCCAGGGCCGCCGCCGGCCGGCGCACCGCCTCGGGACAGGCCAGGGCCGCGTCGAAGTCGTCCCGGAAGGCCCTGACGATATTGCCGATCCCGACGCCCAGCACCACCAGCCCCGCCGCGATCAGCAGCAGGCCGCCGAACGGCAGGTCCAGGATCCAGGCCGCCTTCTCCTGGTTCTCGGCGATGCTCTCGGCCCGTTCCGCCGCCTGGCTGGTCGCCTCCCCCGCCTCGTCCAGATACTCGAACACCCCCGCCGCCAGCAGGCCGTAGAACAGGCCGCTGGCCGCCTGACCCGCCCGCGTGGCCCAGCCCTTCAGGTCGGTTCCTTCATGGTCGGCGTCGAACAGGGCCTGCAGCACGCGCCAGCCGACGAAGGCCCACAGGCCCAGCCCCAGCAGCACCAGCCAGACCCGCCCGAACGGCTGCTCCGCCAGCCAGCCCGCCGCCCCGCCCGCGCCGACCGCGTCGCCGATCCTGTCGGTCGCCGCCAGCAGGGTCAGGGCCCCCGCCGACAGATAGACGAAGCCCCGCGCCCCATAGCCGACCCGCGCCGCCCCCTCGATCAGGCGCGACAGCCGGGGCGTACGGCGCGCGGCGGGGACGCGGCTGCGGACGGCCTCGCCCAGGGCGGCGGCGGCGTGACGAAGACGGGCGAACATGGCGGCTCCAGCGCGGCGGAGCGGTTCAACGCCCCCGCCCGCCGATGGCTCCCGCGCTCAGGCGCGCGCGGCGTGAGCCGCCGGCAGCTCCAGCACGACCTTCAGCCCGCCCATGTCGCTGTCGCCCAGGGTCAGCCGCCCGCCATAGGCCCGCGTCAGGTCCTCGACGATCGACAGGCCCAGGCCCGAGCCGGGCGCGCTCTCGTCCAGCCGGGCGCCGCGCTTCATCACCGTCTCGCGCTGGTCGGCGGGCAGGCCGGGGCCGTCGTCCTCGACCACCACCACCATCTGGCCCAGGCCGTTCTCGCCGGCCGAGACGCGGACGCGGCGGGTGCTGAACTTGGCCGCGTTCTCGATCAGATTGCCCAGGATCTCCTGCAGGTCCTGACGTTCGCCCAGGAAGGCCAGGTCGTCGGGCGCGCGCCAGTCGATCTCGGCGCCCTTGTCGCGGAACACCTGTTCGATCATGACCGCCAGCTCGTCCAGCACCTCGGGCACCGGCGTGGTCTCGCCCAGGCCGTGGGCGGCGCGGGCGGCGGCGCGGGCGCGGCGCAGATGGTGGTCGACCTGGCCCTGCATGACCCGGGTCTGGCGCCGCACCAGTTCCGGCAGCGGGCCTTCGGCGGTCCCGGCCTCAGCCAGCATGACCGAGATCGGGGTCTTCAGCGCATGGGCCAGGTTGCCGACATGGGTCCGCTGGCGCTCGACCACCTCCTGGTTATGGTCCAGCAGCCGGTTGACCTGTTCGGCCAGGGGCTGGATCTCCAGCGGATAGGACCGTTCGATCCGCGCCGCCTGGCCGTGGCGCACGGCCGCGATCTCGTTGCGCAGATCATACAGGGGCCGCAAGCCGACCTGAACCTGAATGAAGACCGCCGACACCAGGATGAAGCCCAGGATCAGCAGGGCGACCCAGGTCAGGGTGGCGAACTGCCGGGTGTCCACATCGACGTTGGACCGGTCGATGGCGGCGAAGAAGACCACCGGCGTGGTCCGTCCCGGCAGGGACTTCATGCTGGCCGCCACCCGCAGCGGCTCGCCCGCCGGGCCTGTGGCGTTATAGGTGATGGTCTGGCCATAGGCGTCGTCCAGCCGCCCCGGCAGGTCCGCCGGCACCGTCAGGTCCTCGCCGTACAGCGAGTCCGAGCGGGTGATGATCCGCAGCCCTCCGGCCAAAGTCGGCTCGGCCGTCATCCAGTACTTGCCCGAAAACACCCGCAGGGTGGGGGCGTCCATGATCTGGGGCGTCAGAACCTTGCCGCTCGCCGTCACCGTGCGCACCACCAGTTCGTCGGTGGTCTCGCTCAGTACGTTTCCCAGGCGGCGCAGGGCCGATTCCTGAAACTGGTTGGTCAGGACGAACCCGGTCGCCACCAGGGCCAGCAGAATCCAGCCGGCGGCCAGCCAGATCAGCCGCCGCGTCAGCGACCTGCCCGGCCGCCCAAACCAGCGGCCCCAGCCGCCGGGCGGCGTCCGCCGCGCCCCAGCCCCCGCTTCGGTCATTGCGGCGTGATCACGCCGCCTCGGACTCGCCCGTCAGGGGCGCCAGGCGATAGCCCAGGCCGCGCACGGTCTCGATCCGGTCGGATCCGATCTTCTTGCGCAGCCGGCCGATGAAGACCTCGATGGTGTTGGAATCCCGATCGAAGTCCTGATCGTACAGATGTTCGACCAGCTCCGTGCGGCTGATGACCCGGCCCTGGTGCATCATCATATAGTGCAGCAGCCGGTACTCCAGCGAGGTCAGGCGCAGGGGCTCGCCGTTGACATTGGCGCGGGCCGCGCGCGGGTCCAGACGCAGGCCGCCGCACGACAGGGTGGCCGAAGCGATGCCGGCCGAGCGCCGCAGCAGGGCCCGCAACCGCGCCAGCAGTTCTTCGGTATGGAAAGGTTTGGTCAGATAGTCGTCCGCCCCGGCGTCGAAGCCCGACACCTTGTCCGACCAGGCGCCGCGCGCGGTCAGGATCAGGACCGGCGTCGCCTTGCCCTCGCGCCGCCAGCGCTCCAGCACCGAGACCCCGTCGATCTTGGGCAGGCCCAGGTCCAGCACGATCACGTCATAGGGTTCGGTGTCGCCGAGGAACCAGGCTTCCTCGCCGTCGGCGGCGTGGTCCACCGCATAGCCGGCGTCGGCCAGGGCGCCCTTCAGCTGACGCGACAGGTCGGCGTCGTCTTCAACCAGCAGGACACGCATCGTCAGTCTTCTCCCACCACGCGGCCCGAGCGGGCGTCCACGCGAATATCAGCGACCCGCCCGCCGGGATATTCCCAGCGCACCACCACCGTGTCGCCGCGCGGGCTGACGCCCAGCATGCGTCCGTCGCGTCCGGCCCCGACCCGACGCACCACGGCGCCCAGATCGGCGCGCGGCCCATCGGCCGAGGGTCGGTCGCGCGACGGGGCGTCGCGACGCTGATCCTGCTGCGGACGCTCTCGGTCCTGGTCGCGCGACTGCGCCAGGGCCTGGGTCGCGGGGACCAGGGCCATCAGGGCGGCGATCAGGAGGGCGCGGGTGCGGTTCATGAAGTCGCTTCTACGGGGCCGGCTCTGAACAGCCGCTGAACGGGGTGTTTGGAAACGGGCGATACGGCCGAAAAGCCGCACGTCCGTCGCATCTATAACAGAGATCGCGCGAACGGGTCTTCTGCGCCGAAAAGATGAACGGCGGCTGAAACGCGGCGTTCAGATCGGGCTCAGGCGGGAGATGGCTTTCTGGGGACATCGCAGCCCCCGCCGGGGCGCCCCGCACCAGAAGGAACGATCCTATGCTGAACAAGAAAGTCTTCCTGCCCGCCCTCATCCTCGCCGCCGCCGCCTCGGCCGCCCTGCCCGCCGCCGCCCAGTCCTATGGCCCGTCCCATCACGCCCGACCGCCTGTCCATCATGCGGGCTACGGACACTGGTCGTCGATCAACGCCCGCCAGGCCAGTCTGGACCGCCGCATCGACCAGGGCGTCCGTTCCGGCCAGCTCAGCCGCCGCGAGGCGACCCGTCTGCGGGGCGAGTTCAACGGCCTGCTGCGGCTTGAGGCCCACTATCGTCGCGGCGGCCTGACCGCCTGGGAACGCACCGACCTGGACCGTCGCTTCGACCGTCTCTCGGCCCAGATCCGCAACGAACGCCACGATTGGGACCACCGTCGCGGCTGATCCTCCCGGCCTTGACCAGCAGGAGCGCGGTCCGAAAGGGCCGCGTTTTCTGTTTGGGACGGGGCTGAATCGGCGCCTTCACGCTCGACCGACCTTGCGGTTTGAAACGGCCCCTGACACGAGGACCGCCTAAGCTGCTCCAGTCTCCTTGTCGCGATGCGGGCATCCCGGCCAGCAGCAAGGGCGGCGTTTGCCGTCGCTCAGGTTCTCGCGACCCCAGTCGATCCGCTTGAGCCGGGTCTCGGCCTTCTTCGCCGACTCGACCCAGCAGATCCACTCGTTGCGGGCCAGGGGGGTGATCGCCGTCCAGGTCGCCAGGGCTGCGGCGTCGCGGCTCAGCGCCGCCCGCAGATCGGCGGGCAGGGGGTGGACGACGCCGCCGGGCAGGTCTGCATCCTCAGCCATGCGCCATTTTCGCAGCCCCGGATTTGCGCCGCAAGCCGTGTCCTGCCCACGCCATGGGGCGGGGAAGTCAGGCGACCTCGACCACCTTCAGCTTGGGCTTCTTGAGCTTGGAGGTCTTGGCCGGGCGGACCGCCTTCTTGGCGGCCTTTTCGGCCTTCTTGGCTTCCTTCTCGGCCATCTTCAGCGCCTTCTTGGCGGCCTTGGCCTCGGCCTTGGCGGCGTCGGGGGCGGCGTCGGCGGCGGCGGCCAGTTCAGCCAGCTGGGCCAGGAAGGTCTCGCGCTGGCCCTTGGGCAGCAGGGCCATGATCCGCTTGTCGGCGGCCTCGACCAGCGGGCGGGCGGCCTCAAGCCGGGCGGCGCCCTCCGTGGACAGACGGACCGCCTTGGCGCGGGCGTCCAGGGTCGAGCGTTCGCGCTCCAGCAGGCCCTTGGCGGTCATGCGGGTGACCAGGTCGGCCAGGGTCGAGCGGTCGATGCCGGTCATCCGCACCAGTTCGGTCTGGGTCAGACCCGCCTTCAGCGAGGCGGCCTCAAGCACGGCGAACTGACGCTGGGTCAGGCCGTCGGCGCCCATTTCCTCGGAATAGATGTCCAGGGCCAGTTGCAGAGCCCGGTGCATCAGGTGACTGGGCGAGGTGGCCAGAGGCCCGACCTTGCGTAACGACTTGCCAGACTTGACCATATCGACCGTCCCTCGAGTGTCTTTCGTCCGCATGCGTACCAGCCGCGCTTTACGATTTGACGCGACACGTATGTCACTTCCGCGACATTCTGTCTGTAGGCTCCCGTGGTTCCGTCAGGTGCGCGCGCTACATTCCCGTGTCGGGAGAAATGGGACCGGGCTCCTCGTCCTTGGTCATGTTCTTCATGATCAGCGGCACCTGGGACAGGCCGAAGATCGAGGCGGCGATCCACAGGACGCCGCGGAAACTGGTCCAGACGTCGTTCGGATTTGGGGTGTCGCGGCCCAGGGCGTGCCAGAGGGCGGTCACGGCGGCGGGGCTGCGGAAAATCTCGTTCAGGATCGCCACCGCCAGGAAATACAGGCCGTAGCGCAGGGTCAGGGTGCGCCAGGCGGCGTCATTGACCTTGATGGCCGAGCCCAGCAGGGCCTTGAACGGATATTTCTTCAGCGGGATCGACCCCAGCAGGATCACCGCCAGCAGGCCGTTCTGCACCGTCAGCTTCAGCTTCACATAGAGGTCGTCATGGGTGAGGACGGTCAGCAGGCCGAACACCAGGGCGAACAGGCCGGTGATCAGCGGCAGGGGGGCGAAGCGCCGCTCCACCGCATAGCCGATGATCAGGGCCAGGCCCGAGGCGCCGACCAGGACCCAGGTCGCCAGGATCATGTCCCGGCTGACGAAATAGCTGATCATGAAGGCGGCCAGGGCGCCGAAATCGACGGCCTGGCGGATCCACTGGCGGTTCTTCTTCGGTTCGGGAGAAGCGGTCGTGTCGGTCATGTCAGTCTTCCAGTCCCACAAGCGAGCGGGAGAAGGCGCGGGCGTCGAAGGGTTGCAGGTCGTCGATCCCCTCGCCCACGCCGATCAGCATAAGCGGGGCGTCGGAGGCCTGGGCCACGGGCACCAGCACCCCACCCCGCGCCGTGCCGTCCAGCTTGGTCATGACGATGCCGGTGACGAAGGCGGTGCGGCCGAAGATCTGTTCCTGGGCAAGGGCGTTGCGGCCGACCGTGGCGTCCAGCACCAGCAGGGTGTCGTGGGGGGCCGCCGGATCGATCTTCTTCAGCACGCGCACGATCTTGAGCAACTCGTCCATCAGGGCCGACTTGTTCTGCAGCCGGCCGGCCGTATCGACTAGGACGACGTCGAACCCCTCGGCCCGCGCCTTGGCGTAGGCGTCGAAGACCAGGCCGGCGGCGTCGGCGCCGTCGCGACGGCTCTCGAACTCGGCGCCCGCCCGGTCGGCCCAGACCTTCAGCTGTTCACGGGCGGCGGCGCGGAAGGTGTCGCCGGCGACGATCATGACCTTGGCGCCCTTGCCCGTCAGGTCGGCGGCGATCTTGCCCAGGGTCGTGGTCTTGCCCGAGCCGTTCACCCCGACGAACAGGACGACATAGGGTTTGGGCCCGCTCAGCGGGTCGAAGGCCGCCTGGCGCGGCGACAGCTCGGCGGCCACGGCCTCGGCCAGGGCCTCCTTGACCTCATGTTCCTGGGCGTCCTTGCCGAACTTCAGCGCGCGGAAGCGTTCGACGATCCGGGCCGAGGCTGCGGGGCCGAGATCGCTCTCCAGCAGATGCTCCTCCAGCCGCTCCAGCGCCGCCTCGGACAGGGGTTCCTTGACGAAGCTGGCGACGACCTGGTCGGTCATCTGTTTGGAGGAGCGCGAGAGCCCCGCGGACAGGCGCTGGAACCAGCCCTTTTTCGGCGTATCGGTCATCGGATGGCTTTAGCGGCGGCGGAGGCCGACGTCATCCGCATTCGCATGCAGACGGCGGCCTGCGTCATCGGGCGCCGGGGCGGGGATTTCAGACTCTCGCGGGAAAAAACAGAGTCTAGATAGTATGAATCGTCTGAAATCCGCCCTCTCCGCCGTGTCCGTCCTCTGAACCGCAGACTATGAGGCCGACGGGAGCCCAGGCTGGGAAAAGACCCCGAAGATTCGGCAAGATCTTGAAATCCCTGATGAAGCACCAGCGTCATTGTGACAGTTGGCGGATGGGGCGCGGCGCCGACACGGCAGAAACAGCCGCTTGCGGCGCCAGAATGACGAATATACATTTCATATACGAATCATATAGTCCGGAGTCAGGCCTTGGGCATCGTCAATATCGAGGACGCGCTGCACGAACAGCTGCGTCGCGCCAGCAAGGCCTCCTATCGGTCCATCAACGCCCAGGCGGCCTTCTGGATAAGGATCGGCCTGTTGTGCGAGACCAATCCGGGCCTGACCTTTCAGGACCTGGTGGCGCGTGAGCTGAAGGCGGCGGGCGTGGACGCGACGGCCCTGATGGACGCCCCGGCTCTGACCGGCGCGGCTGCATGACCAAGACCCCCGCCGAGGTCGAGTTGATGGCCGAGGCCGGGCGCCGGCTGGCCTCGGTCTTCACCCATCTGGATGGGCTGGCGCTGGCCGGCATGACCACGATGGAGATCAATGACCGCGTCGAGGCCTTCATCGTCAATGACCTTCAGGCCCGGCCCGCCAGCAAGGGCCAGTACGGCTATGGGTTCGTGCTGAACAGTTCGCGCAATCAGGTCGTCTGCCACGGCGTGCCGTCGGCGGACGAGGTGCTGAAAAGCGGCGACATCGTCAATCTGGACATCACCCTGGAGAAGGACGGCTTCATCGCCGATTCCAGCAAGACCTATCTGATCGGGACCGTGGGGCCCCAGGCGCGGCGGCTGGTCCGCACCACCTATGAGGCGATGTGGAAGGGTATTCAGGCCGTGCGGCCGGGGGCGAAGCTGGGCGACATCGGCTTCGCCATCGAACGGCACGCCAAGAAGGCCGGCTATTCGGTCGTGCGCGAATACTGCGGCCACGGCATCGGCCGCGAAATGCACGAAGACCCCCAGGTGCTGCATTTCGGCAGGGCCGGCACGGGCGTGACCCTGCGCGAGGGCATGGTCTTCACCATCGAACCCATGCTGAACCAGGGCCGCCGAACGGTGCGGACCGAGGACGACGGCTGGACCGTGGTGACGGCGGACGGGATGCTGTCGGCCCAGTTCGAACATTCGGTGGCGGTGACAGGGGACGGGGTGCGGGTGCTGACATTGCGGCCCGAGGAGAAGCGGGCGGCCTAGCGCGAAGTCGTCACTTTCGATGCTCAGTTGCGCCCCCGCATGCTAGAGTGGGGTGAAAGACGCTCAGACGCGTCTGAACCCGAGGCTTGATGCTCACACTGAGCGTCGCGACGGGATCGGAAAGGGAGGCTCATGGCTCCCGTATCTCAAGATGAAGATCTGGGCTCCGCCCTGGCCCTGGCGGTCATTTCGGTGTCCAGCGCACCGCTGCTGCTGATGGACGAGGCGTTCGACATCGTCGCCGCCAGCCAATCCTTCCTGATGGAATTCGGGCTGGACGGCGATGCGGTGGTCGGGCGGTCGATCTTCGACCTGGGCGGCGGGGAATGGAACCTGCCCCGGCTGCGCTCCCTGCTGGGCGCGGTCGGTTCCGGCGGTGCGGACGTGCCCGACTATCAGCTGGAAATGCCGTTCCGGACCGCCGCGACCCGCAGCCTGAAACTGAACGCCAAGCGCCTGGCCTTCTCCGACGTCCAGCCCGTGCGCCTTTTGCTGACCATCGTGGACGTCACGGCGGACAAGGCGGCCCAGAAGAAGATGGACGACCTGGTGCGGCAGAAGGAGGTTCTGCTTCAGGAGGTCCAGCACCGCGTCGCCAACAGCCTGCAGATCATCGCCAGCGTGCTGCTGCAGACCGCGCGGAAGACGGAATCGATCGAAAGCCGCGCCCATCTGACCGAGGCGCACAACCGCGTCATGTCGGTCGCCGAGGTCCAGCGCCAGCTGTCCCTGAACAAGGTCGGCGAGGTCGCGCTGAAACCCTATCTGGCGCAGTTGTGCGGCAGTATCGGCGCCTCGATGATCGCCGACCATGATCTGGTGCGGATCGAGGTCAGCGGCGACGCCAGCGCCCTGGACGCCGAGGTCTCGGTCAGTCTTGGCCTGGTCGTCACCGAACTGGTGATCAACGCCCTGAAACACGCCTTCCCCAACGGGCGGAAGGGCGTGGTCAGCGTCGATTTCCAGTCGCGGTCCGAGGATTGGGATCTGACGATTTCCGACGACGGCGTCGGCATGCCGAAGAACCCGGACGATTCAGAAGCCGGCCTGGGAACCGCCATCGTCAAGGCCCTGGCCAGCCAGCTCGACGCCACGATCACCGTCAAGGACCTGGCCCCCGGCACGGAGGTCTCGGTGCTGCATCGCAAGACCGACGAAGAGACGGCGGCCGCGCCGGCGGTCTAGGCGCGTCGGCAGGCGACGTCGGACGGGGTGCGGGTGCTGCCCCTGCGATCCGACAACGCCGCATCGTCCGCCTGACCGAAGAACTGCGCCCAGCAAGAAACCCACTGCGGCTGGCCCAGCCGCATCCACCGCACCGACAAGCCGCCCGGCCGATGGCGACAGGCGGTGCTGGGGGAGAGAAAGCGGCGCCAGGGGATGACGGAAAGAGAGCGGTGTCAGCTCTCGGCCCGGAAGCCAACTTCGGTTCCCGACCCCAGGCGGACCTTGCCCCCGAGTGCATGCGTGCAGGTATTCCCGCTACAGTAGGACACGGATTCCATCTCCGGTCGGCACGGCGCGAGTCTGCGCCCGGAGATCGCGTTCGCCTCCCACAAGCTTCACATTGACATCGTCGAACGTCGGTGTTTCAGGGCGTTTCGCGACCACTGGGGGCTGAAATGCTTAACATCACCACACAAAAAACGTCTCTCGATACGCCTGTTTGGCGGCGTGTCGCGCCGATCGTCGGACTGCTCGGCGCCTTGGCTCTTCCTGCCGTCTCCCAGGCTGCGACCTATGTCGTGACCGCCACAGCGGACTCCGGCGCCGGCAGCCTCAGGGCCGCCATATCGGATGCGAACGCCTCGCCCGGCGCCGATACGATTACCTTCGCTTCCGGCGGCCAGGGCGTGATCACCCTCGCCAGCGCCCTACCGGCGATCACCGACAGCCTGGCGATCGAAGGGGTCTTCGGCGCTGTGACCATCGACGGCGCCAACACCTATCGGGGCTTTGTGATCAACGGCCCCATCAACGTCACCCTGTCCAACCTCGTCATTCGGAATGTTCGAGCCGTCGGGTCCAACGGCGGGGAAGGCATGCCCTACGGAGGTGGCGGCGGGGGCGGTCTCGGGGCTGGAGCCGGCGTCTTGGTCGGCGCCGGATCCCCGACCGTCTCGATCGTTTCCACGGCCATCAACAACGCCGCGGTTTTCGGCGGTAATGGAGGCTCGATCCCCATGAGCGGCGGCAACACGGGCGGCAATGGCGGAGACGCCGGCTTTCCGGGTTCGTCCGGAGGGGTCGGAGGTACGGGAAGCGGGCCGGCTTCGACGGCGGGCGTTCTCGGAGGCGGCGGAGCAGGCGGCGGATCCGGCTTCTCGCCCGGCGCTGACGGCGAGGGCGGCGGCGGCGGCGGCGCCGGCTACAGTTCTCAACCGGCGGGCGTCTCCTCGTTTCTAGGCGGCGCGGGCGGCGCGGGCGGCATGCGCGCCGGCGGCGGCGGCGGCGGCGGGGCGGCAGGCGCTGCTGTCTTCGCCTTCACTGGATCGGTCACCTTCGTGAACAGTGGATATTCGAACCTCAGCGCAACAGCGGGCACAGGCGGCGCGTCGAGCAGCGGCAGCCCGGGCGCGGACGGCGCCGTGGGGTCGATCCCCAGCTATGCCGCACCGGGAGCCGCCATTACAGGATCGTTTGCTCTCGGCCCGGCCGCTCCAGTGGTCGAGGCCACGCCGGTCCCGACCCTGACCGAGTGGGCGATGATCCTGTTCGGCGCCGTATTGGCCGGGGCTGCTGCGCTGCACCTTCAACGTCGTCGCCTGATCTCCTGAACGGTCGATAGGTCTCTCTGACGGCCCCACCGGCGACAGGTGGGGCCGTTGCTATGTCCGCCCCCTTAGCCGCACTCCCCTACGCCCCCTCCTCCGAACCATTCCCGCCCCGCGTCATTACCCGCTATAGAAGTCCGGCCGGCGCGAGCCGGGTGATGCGGACGATGCGATGACCGAGACCCACCCCTTTTTCTCGCCCGAGACCCACGGCTTCGTGCGGGTGGCCGCGGCCACGCCTGTCAGCCATGTGGGCGACCCGAAGGCGAACGCCGAGGAGCACCTGGCCCTGATCCGTCAGGCGGCCGATCAGGGTGTGGACCTGATGGTGTTTCCGGAATTGTCGCTGTCGGCCTACGCCATCGACGACCTGCATATGCAGGCGGCCCTGCTGGACGAGGTGGAGCGCCAGATCGCGGTCATCGCCCAGGCGACGGGCGAGCATGATCTGGTCGCCGTGGTCGGGGCGCCGGTCCGCAACGGCGACGCCCTGTACAACTGCGCCGTGGTGATGGGCGCCGGCGAGGTTCTGGGCGTCGTGCCCAAGACCTATCTGCCGAACTACCGGGAATATTACGAGAAACGCTGGTTCGCACCGGCGACGGCCCGCGCCGAGGACGTGATCCGGCTGAACGGCGAGACGGTGGATTTCGCGCCGGGCCTGGTGTTCGAGGCGGTCAACCGGCCGGGCTTCGTCTTCGCGGTCGAAATCTGCGAGGACTATTGGGCGCCCCTGCCCCCCTCGACCCGGGCGGCCCTGGCGGGGGCGCGGATCCTGCTGAACCTGTCGGCCTCCAACATCGTCATCGGCAAGGCCGACGAGCGCGCCATGCTGAGCGCCAGCCATTCGGCCCGCACCCTGTCGGCCTATGTCTTCACCGCCTCGGGCTGGGGCGAGAGCACCACCGACCTGGCCTGGGACGGGCAGGCGACCATCCACGAACTGGGGTCGAAGCTGGCCGAAGGCGAGCGGTTCGCCCTGGAGAACCACCTGACCCTCGCCGATATCGACGTGGACCGGATCGGGCTGGATCGCCTGAGAAACGGCACCTTTTCCGAATGCGCCCGCGTCGAGGGCGAACCGGCGACGGTCGTGCCCTTCATGGCGCGCGAGGACGCGGTCGAGAGCGAGCTGATCCGGCCGCTGGACCGTTTCCCCTTCGTGCCGGACGAGGCCGGACGGCTGGATCAGGACTGCTACGAGGCCTTCAACATCCAGGTCCAGGGGCTGATGCGCCGGATGGCGGCGACCAACGGCGAGCGGCTGGTCATCGGGGTGTCGGGCGGGCTGGATTCGACCCAGGCCCTGCTGGTCGCCTGTCGCGCCTTCGACCGGCTGAGCCTGCCGCGGACCAATATCCTGGGCTTCACCATGCCCGGCTTCGCGACCTCGGACGGGACCAAGTCCAACGCCTGGGCCCTGATGAAGGCCCTGGGCGTGACCGGGGCCGAGATCGACATCCGCCCCGCCGCCGAACAGATGTTCAAGGACATCGGCCACCCCTATGCGGCAGGCGAGCCGGTTCACGACATCACCTTCGAGAATGTGCAGGCGGGGCTGCGGACCGATTATCTGTTCCGCCTGGCCAACCAGAACCGGGGCTTCGTCCTGGGCACCGGCGACCTGTCGGAGCTGGCCCTGGGCTGGGCCACCTATGGCGTCGGCGACCATATGAGCCACTACAACGTCAACGGCGGGGTGGCGAAGACCCTGATCCGCCACCTGATCCGCTGGGTGGCCGACCGCGAACTGGTCGGCGCCGAGGCGACCCCGACCCTGCACGCCATCCTGAACACCGAGATTTCGCCCGAACTGGTGCCGGCCAAGGACGGCGTGATCCAGTCCACCGAGGGGACGGTGGGCCCCTATGCGCTGAACGACTTCTTCCTGTTCTACATCAGCCGCTTCGGCCTGAAGCCGTCCAAGGTCGCCTTCCTGGCGCACCAGGCCTGGAGCGACGCCGGCGCCGGACACTGGCCCGCGAACACGCCCGAGGACGAAAAGGTCGAATACGACCTGGCGACCATCAAGGCCTGGCTGAGGAAGTTCCTGATCCGCTTCTTCCAGACCGCCCAGTTCAAACGCTCGGCCCTGCCGAACGGCCCCAAGGTCGTCACCGGCGGATCCCTGTCCCCGCGCGGCGATTGGCGCGCCCCGTCGGACGGCAATGCGCGGGTGTGGCTGGACGAACTGGACGCCAACGTGCCGGACGCCTGACGGCGTCGGTTCCTTGTTCGGGCTATCGCGCTTCGCGCTACTTGAGCCCGCAAATTCGATCTATCGCGCTTCGCGTTACTTGAGCCCGCGAAATCGCTCATATCCACATTCGAAACGCGGATATTGCGTGACGCATGGGGTCCGCGCCGCTAGAAGCTTCGCCATGACCGAAGACGTGACCAAAGACTCGAACGGCAACATCCTGGCCGACGGCGACAGCGTGACCCTGATCAAGGATCTGAAGGTCAAGGGCTCGGGCGGCGTGACGCTGAAGCGCGGCACCCTGGTCAAGAACATCCGTCTGACCGGCGACACCGACGAGATCGAGGCCAATGTCGACAAGGTGCGCGGCCTGGTCCTGCGCGTCGAGTTCGTGAAGAAGGCCTAAGCCCCCTTTTCATCGGGCGATGCAGCCGCCATCTAGCGGCCTATGACCGACACCCTCGCCGCCCCCGTCTCGACCGCCGCAACTGGCAAGATCCCCGTCACCGTCCTGACCGGCTATCTCGGCGCGGGCAAGACCACCCTGCTGAACCGGATCCTGACCGAGGATCACGGCAAGCGTTACGCCGTCATCGTCAACGAGTTCGGCGAGATCGGCATCGACAACGACCTGGTGGTCGGCGCCGACGAGGACGTGTTCGAGATGAACAACGGCTGCGTCTGCTGCACGGTGCGCGGCGACCTGATCCGCGTGGTCGCCGGCCTGATGAAGCGCCAGCGTCCCGGCAAGCCCGCCTTCGACGCCATCATCGTCGAGACCACGGGTCTGGCCGATCCCGGCCCGGTGGCCCAGACCTTCTTCGTCGACGAGGACGTCAAGGCCAAGACCCAGCTGGACAGCGTCACCACCCTGGTCGACGCCAAGCACGTGATGGCGCGGCTGGACGACTCCAAGGAGGCCCGCGAACAGGTGGCCTTCGCCGACCGCATCATCCTGAACAAGGTCGATCTGGCGACCCCGGAACAGCTGGACGCGGTCGAGGCCCGGCTACGGTCGCTGAACCCGCTGGCGCCCATCGTGCGCGCCGAACGGTCGAACGTGCCGCTGGACCAGGTGCTGGGCCTGGGCGCCTTCGATCTGGAGCGGATTCTGGAGGTCCAGCCGGACTTCGCCAACCCGCCGCACGGCGCGGACGGCCATGTGCACGACGAGCACTGCGGCCATGATCATCACGACCATGAGCACGATCACGATCATGGGCACGACCACGGGCACAACCACGCCCACGACGCGCATTCCCATGGCGCGAGGGGTCACGCCCACCAGGACGACATCAAGGGGATTTCCCTGTCGCTGGACCGGCCGATGGACGGCGCCAAATTCACCGCCTGGCTGGACCGGCTGCTGGGCGAACAGGGTCAGAACATCCTGCGCGCCAAGGGCATCATCGACGTCCAGGGCGAGAACCGCCGCCTGGTCTTCCAGGCCGTCCACATGATCCTGGAGGGCGATCTGCAACGCGAATGGGGCGAGAGCGAACGCCGCTGGAGCCGCGCCGTCTTCATCGGCCGCGAACTGGACGAGGCCGCGCTGCGGGCCGGGTTCGAGGGTTGCGCGGCCTGATATCGCAATAAAAAAGGCCGGCGGATCGCTCCGCCGGCCTTTCTATCATGGGCAGCCGGTTCGGCTCAGCCCTTCTCGAACAGCTTGTTCCAGCGGCGCTTGTCGCGGGCCTTCCAGGCGCCGCGGTGATAGGCGTCGGAGCCGATCAGGGGGACGACGGTGGTGGCTTCGGCGAAGACCATCTGCTCGTGGGTGGTCTGGACCTTGCCCCAGGAGGCGGCCTCTTTCAGCGTCGAGGAGGAACAGGCGCCGTCGCGGACGTCGGCGACGGTGATCTGGACCGCATAGCGGTGCATCTCGGCCTCGACGCCCAGGATTTCGGCGCAGACGACGGTGTCCTGGGCGAAGTTCTTGGGCACGCCGCCGCCGACCATGAACAGGCCGGTGACGCCGGCGGCGATCTTGATGTCGGTCAGTTCGCGGAAGTCGGCGATGGCGTCCAGCATCAGATAGGGCAGACCGGCCGCGGCGCGTTCCTTCTGGTGCTTGACCAGGCCGAAGCCGGCCGATGAGTCGACGAAGGCCGGGCAGAAGATCGGCACGCCTTCTTCATAGGCGGTCTGGATCAGCGAGCCGGGCTTCTTGGCGTTGCCCTCGCTCAGCCACTTGCCCATTTCCCAGATGAACTCGCGGCTGGAATAGCCGCGCGGCTCCAGCCGGTTGGCGATCTCCAGGATGGTGTGGTCGCAGGCCTGAAGCTCTTCCTCGTCGATATAGGTGTCGTAGATCCGGTCGACGTAGTTCTCGCGCAGGACGTTGTCGTCCACCTCGCCGGCGGCCTGATAGTGTTTGAAGCCCAGGGCCTCGAAGAAATCCATGTCCACGATCGAGGCGCCGGTGGCGACGACCGCGTCGACCATGCCGAACTTCACCATGTCGCGGTACACGTGCATGCAGCCGCCGGCCGAGGTCGAGCCGGCCAGGATCAGCCACGGCGAGCAGTCCTTGTCCTCGATGGCCATGGAGAAGATGTCGGCGGCGCGGGCGGTGTCGCGCGAGCTGAAGGACATCTTGCGCATGCTGTCGATGATCGGGCGCGCGTCGAAGCTGGTGATATCGACGTGCTCGACGACGTTCTGCAGCAGCTGGGCCTTGGTGTTGGCAGTCATGGGTGACTCGTGAATCGTGAGGCGTGAATGGTGAAGTGCGGTCAGTCGTGCCGCCGTTGCTTCAGTCGCGTCGAAAGGGCGGAGAGCATACGCCCGATCCGCTCCATGTCGGCAAGCAAAGGCTGGAGATTGTCAGTCGTTAGATAGCCGAGACGCGCGGCGATGAGGAGATGGGTTTCGACCTCCGCGAGCGACCCGCGCGCGACGCCGAGGAAGTGGACGAACTCACCCGTTCCGTTTCGGCCTGCGCCCTCCGCGATATTGGCGGCCACGCTGACGGCTGAACGACGAACTTGACTGATCAGACCAAACCGCACGTCAGACGGCCAGGAGACCGAGCAACGATAAACGGCTTCAACCCAATCAACCGAGAGCTTCCAGACGTCTAGATCGCGGTGAGTTCGCAAGTCGGTCATGGCTGACAATCACGACTCACGATTCACCTCTCACGATCAGCGTCGCGACTTCTTCCTCTGACCGGCCTTACCTTTCGGACGTGACAGACGCACGACCTTGCGGGCGTTCTCCTCGGCCGTGGTGCGCACGGTGGGGATGGAGCGCGGCGCCAGGCCGTAGAGCGAAGCCATCGGGGCGTCTTCGACGATGGCGATGTCGTGTTCGCCATAGCCGTTGAAGCCGGTCGACATGGCGACGCCATAGGCGCCGAGCATGCCGATTTCGATGAAATCGCCTTCGCGGATGTCGGCCGGAAGCCAGAACGGACCCGGCATATGGTCGATCGAGTCGCAGGTCGGACCATAGAACTGGAACGCCTTCAGCTCGGACGCAGCTTCGCCGTCCCGGACCAGCTTGGTCGGGAAGGGCCAGCGCGAGTGAGTCGCGTCGAACAGCGAACCGTAGGAGCCGTCGTTCAGATACAGGGCGTCGCCCTTGCGCAGGTCCACACGGGCCAGGATCGACGAGGATTCGGCGACGATGGCCCGGCCGGGTTCGCACCACAGCTCGGTCGTTTCCGACACCGGCATCTCGTTGAAGCCGCGATGGATGGCGTCGGCGTATTCGCTCATGTCCGGCGGAACCATGCCGGGATAGACCGAGGGGAAGCCGCCGCCGACATCGACGATGTCCACGATGACGCCCGCGCGGCTGATCGAACGGCCGACCTGGGCCATGGCCGCCTGATAGGCGGTCGGGCGCATGCACTGGCTGCCGACATGGAAGCTGACGCCCATCAGCCCGTCCTTGACCGCCTGGCGCGTGGCCAGCAGCAGGGCCGGGGCCTGGTCGGCGGGAACGCCGAACTTGCCCGACAGGGTATAGGCGGCGCCGTCGGCCGAAACCGCCATGCGCACGATCAGGTTCAGGTCGTCCGCGCCGCCGGTGGCGTCGAGGATCTTGTTCAGCTCATCCACGCAGTCGAGCGAGAAGGTGCGAACGCCGTGTTCGAAATAGGCCTTGGTGATCGCAGACCGGCTCTTGACCGGATGCATGAAGGCCAGGCGAACGTCATGGCTGACCGAACGCACCAGTTCGATCTCGGCGATGGACGCCACGTCGAAGCCGCGAACCCCGGCCTCGATCAGGGTCTCGATGACCCAACGCGACGGATTCGCCTTCACGGCATAGAAGACGTCGGCTTTTAGATTATCCTGGAACCAAAGCGCCGCTACGGATACCGAACGCGGTCGCACGAGGGCGACGGGACGTTCAGGGGACCGCTCACGGACCAGGTCCAGGGGAAGCTGATACGTGCGCAATTCACGTAACCCCCTGCTAATTGTGAAACCCAGACCGGCGTTAGCAGCGCTTAACGGTTAGACCACGGGGTCCGCCGGAAGCCGCGATATGGGGGCATCGGACTGTCATGTAAAGGGGTTTTTTCGTGGCGGGGCCTGGGTTTGGACTGTCACAAATCCCCCGCGACAGTGTCACAGCCCCCCAGGGGCGCAACCTTGGCCTTTTCACGCCGTTGATGAACGGGAGGCGTGAATGAATCGATGGCTGTTCCTGTGGCGCAAGACGCGGCGCCAACTGTGGGTGCGGGCGACCGCCTACGCCGTCTTCGGCCTGGCGGCCTCGCTGCTGGCGGCGGCCCTGTCGCCCTGGGTGCCCCGGGACATGGCCGAGCGCCTGGGCGGAGAATCGGTCGAATCCATCCTGACCATACTGGCGTCCAGCCTGCTGGGCGTCGCGACCTTCTCGGTCGGGGCCATGGTGACGGCCTATACGTCGGTGTCGTCCGCCGCCAGCCCCAGGGTCGCGGCCCTGGTGACCAGCGACGAGGAAACCCAGAAGTCGCTGGCGACCTTCGTCGGCGCCTTCCTGTACGCCATCGTGTCGGTGACGGCGATCAACGCCCATTACTACGGCCAGAACGGCCGGGCGATCCTGTTCCTGTTCAGCCTGGCCATGGTCGGGCTGGTGGCGTTTCGCCTGCTGGCCTGGATCAACCGCCTGTCCAGCCTGGCGCGGGTCGGGCACATGATCGAGCTGGTCGAGTCCTATGCGCGGGATGCGCTGGAACAGCGCCGTGACCTGCCGCGACTGGGCGGCCGGGCGGGCGGCCTGGAAAACGGCGCCGTCGTCGTCGCCCCCGCCACCGGCTATGTCCAGAACGTCGATCCCGACCGGCTTCAGACCCTGGCCGAGGCGCGCGACTGTCAGGTCGAGGTCGTGGCGGCGCCGGGCGCCTTTGTGCGGCGCGGCGGGGTGCTGGCGCGCATCAGCCTGACCGCCTGCGACGACACGGCGCAGGCCGACTTCTGCTCGGCCTTCGCCCTGGGCGATTCCCGGTCCTATGATCAGGATCCGCGTTTCGGCCTGATCGTGCTGGGGGAGATCGCCGCCAAGGCCCTGTCTCCCGGCGTCAACGATCCCGGAACGGCGATCCAGATCATCGGCGCGGGCGTCCGCCTGCTGGACGTCTGGACGGCCGACGCCAGTCCGGAAAAACAGCCCCCGCATCGCGACCGGCTGTTCGTGCCGGGAATCGCCGACGCGGACCTGCTTGACGATGTTTTCGGACCGGTGGCCCGTTACGGGGCCGGAGACGTCGCCGTCGCCGTGCGGCTTCAGAAGGGCCTGAAGACTCTGGCGACGACGCCGGCCCTGACCGGGGCGGTGGAGGTTCTGGCCCGCGAGGCGCTGGACAGATCGCGCGTCGCCCTGCCGATCGCCGCCGATGTGGCACGGGTCGAGGCGGCGGCCGAGGCCGGTTGAACGGGTCGGGTCTGGACGAGATTGCGCCTGCCGTGCGATTAAGACTTGCCCAGAAGCCTTTGTCGCGTCATGCGGCGCCCGTTCGCCACAGCCTCCCAGCGAGTTCATGACCTCATCCGCAGCCGCCGTCGCCCCCGGGCTTGTCCTGGCGCGTGACGTGTCGAAGACCTTCGGATCGCGAAAGGCGCTGGACGGCGTCTCGATCTCCGTGGCCTCGGGCGAGATGGTCGCCCTGATCGGCCCGTCGGGATCGGGCAAGTCCACCCTGTTGCGCTCCATCACCGGCCTGCAGTCGATCGATCCCGGCAAGGGGACGATCAGCGTCTTTGGTGAAACCGTCCAGAAGGACGGGCGCGTCACCGGCGCCGTGCGCCAGGCGCGCGGCAAGCTGGGCATGATCTTCCAGCAGTTCAATCTGGTCGGGCGGCTGAGCCTGTTCTCCAACGTCATGCTGGGCGCCCTGGGGCGGCTGCCGGCCTGGCAGGGCCTGCTGGGCCTGTGGCCCCAGGCCGACAAGGACCGCGCCATGGCGGCCCTGCACCGGGTCGGGGTCAGCGACTACGCCGGGCAGCGCGCCAACACCCTGTCGGGCGGCCAGCAGCAGCGGGGCGCCATCGCCCGCGCCATCGTTCAGGGGGCCAAGGCCATCCTGGCCGACGAACCCGTCGCCTCGCTGGACCCCGTGTCCGCCCGCAAGGTGATGGAGCTGCTGGTCGAGTTGAACCGCCGCGACGGCATGGGGGTGATCGTCACCCTGCACCAGGTCGACTACGCCATCCGCTACTGCGACCGCGTCATCGCGCTGCAGGGCGGCAAGATCGTCTATGACGGTCCCGCCACGGGCCTGGATCAACAGCGCCTGATCGATATCTATGGTCCTGAATTCGAGGACGCGTTCTGGGAGACCAAGGCATGAGCCCGTTTCAAGCTTCTTTGGCGCGTCGCTTCGTAGCGAAGGCCGGCGTCGCCGCCCTGGGCGCCGCGATGATCCTGGGCCTCGCCTCGTGCGGCGGGGGCGACGAGAAGCCGGCGGCCGGGACCATGCCGTCGGAACTGACCTTCTCCATCCTCTCGGCCGAGGGCCAGGCCTCTTCGGGCCCGCTGTGGCAGCCGCTGCTGGACGACATGTCCAAGGCCGTCGGCGTGCCGGTGAAACCCTTCTTCGCGGGCAACTACAATGTCCTGATCGAGGCCATGCGGTTCAACCAGACCCAGGTGGCCTGGTTCTCGGCCAAGCCGGCCCTGGAAGCCGTGGACCGCGCCCAGGGCGAGGTCATCGCCCGCATCGTCGATCCCGAGGGTCGCGACAGCTACACCTCGACCCTGATCGTGCGCAAAGGCTCGGGCGTCACGCTGGACAAGGTGCTGGCCTGCGGCAAGCAGTATGATTTCGGCATCGGCGACGCCCAGTCCACCTCGGGCACGCTGGCGCCCCTGACCTTCCTGTTCAATCCGCGCGGCATCGTGCCGGCCCAATGCTTCAAGACCGTGCGCTCGGCCAGCCACCAGGCCAACGCCTTCGCCGTCGCCACCGGCGTGGTCGATGTTGCGACCTCCAACTCGGTCAACACCGTCTTCATGCGCCGCGAGAACCCGCAGCTGGCGTCGCAGATCGAGGACATCTGGGTGTCGCCGCCGATCCCGGAATCCGGCATCGTCATCCGCGAGGATCTGGATCCGGCGCTGAAGGAGAAGCTGCGCAGCTTCTTCCTGACCTACGGCCAGGGCCAGGGCCCCGAGGCTGAGCGCCAGCGTCAGGTGCTGGCGGGCCTGAACTATTCGATGTTCCGCGCCGCCGACGATTCCTACCTGGACCCGGTGCGCGAGATGGTCGCCGACCAGAAGCTGAGCGAGGCCAGGGCCAAGAACGACCAGGCCGGCGTCGCCGCCGCCGAACGCGACCTGGCCGCCCTGCGCGCCAAGCGTGAGGTCCAGCCTTGACCGAAGCCAGCCTCGACATGGCGGCCAAGGGCGGCGTCGCCCCGACCGCCATCCCCTCGGCGCCGACCAAGTCGCTGTCGGCGACCCTGTTCGACCTGATGCTATGGGGCGGTCTGGCGATCATCCTGATCGCCAGCTTCGGCAAGGTGGACATGCAGAATTTCGGCCGGCTGTTCTCGGGCTCGTCGAACATCTCCACCTATGGCGCCGACCTGCTGCGGCCCGACTGGGGGGCCATCTTCCCGCCGGGAGACTTCTGGACGTCGTTCACCCATGTCTTCACCCAGCCGACGACCAGTCTGGCGGGCCAGATGTGGCTGACGGTGCAGATCGCCCTGTGGGGCACCTTCCTGGCCGTCTTCATCGCCCTGCCCCTCAGCCTGATGGCGTCGCGCAACATCGCGCCCGGCTGGATGGTCTTCATCGTGCGCCGGTTCATGGACCTGCTGCGGTCGATCCCCGACCTGGTCATCGCCACCCTGTTCATCGTCGCCGTGGGCCTGGGTCCGCTGGCCGGCGTGCTGGCCCTGGCGCTGAACACCGGCGGGGTTCTGGCCAAGCTGTTCTCCGAAGCGGTCGAGTCGATCGACAAGGGGCCGGTCGAAGGCGTGCGCGCCACCGGCGCCGGCAAGCTGCACGAGATCGTCTGGGGCGTCTTCCCCCAGGTGGCGCCGCTGTGGACCTCGTTCGCCCTGTATCGGTTCGAATCCAACAGCCGCGCGGCTACTGTGCTGGGCCTGATCGGGGCCGGCGGCATCGGCCAGACCCTGTTCGAGAGCATCCAGGCCTTCGACTACAGCCGGGTCGCCGCCATCGCCATCGTCATCGTGGTCGCCGTGACCCTGATCGACACCCTGTCCCAGGTCATGCGCAAACGCCTGCTGTAACGGTGGGCGCCGTGCCCGGGACGCAGGAAAAACAGTCACACTCGTCTGGTCTAACCGTCGTGAAATCGATGCTCAGGGAGATCTTCAAATGATCCGCACACTGAAACTGGCGACGGCGGCCGCCGCCCTTCTGGCCCTGGCGGCCTGCGGCGACGGCGGTTCCGGCGGCGGCTCCAGCGCCCGTTCGGGCATCTGGTCGGCCGGTTCGTCGACCGTCTTCCCCTTCGCCACCCGCGTGGCCGAGAATTTCGCCCGCACCGCCGGCGGCGCCGCGCCGCGCGTCGAATCCCTGGGCACCGGCGGCGGCATCCAGGCCTTCTGCCAGGGCGTCGGCCCGAACACCCCGGACATCGCCAACGCCTCGCGTCCGATGAAGGCGTCGGAATTCGACCTGTGCCAGAAGAACGGCGTCACCGACATCGTCGAGATCAAGATCGGCTTTGACGGCATCGTCGTCGCCACGGCCCGCAACGGCAACGGCTTCAACTTCGAACTGAACGACCTGTACGAAGGCCTGGCCAAGGAAGTGCCCGGCCCCGACGGCCAGTTCGTCGCCAACCCGGCCAAGACCTGGAACGAGGTCAACAAGGGCCTGCCGAACCAGCGGATCCAGGTCTATGGCCCGCCGCCCACCTCGGGCACACGCGACGCCTTCCTGGAGCTGGGCATGACGCCGGGCGCCAAGCTGGTGCCCGCCACCGCCGCCGTGGAGAAATCCGACAAAGACCGGTTCGAGGCCCTGGCCCACACCCTGCGCGAAGACGGCGCCTGGATCGACTCGGGCGAGAACGACAACGCCATCGTCCAGACCCTGACCCGCACCCCCGGCTCGCTGGGCGTGTTCGGCTATTCCTTCCTGGAACAGAACCTGGACACGGTGAAGGCCGAGACCATCGACGGCGTCACCCCCAACGCCGACACCATCGCCAGCGGCGAATACCCGCTGTCGCGCAGCCTCTTCATCTATGTGAAGAAGGCCCATATCGGCGTGATCCCCGGCCTGCAGCAGTATATTCAGGAATTCCTGTCGGAAGGCGCCGCAGGCAAGGGCGGCTATCTGGCCGATCGCGGCCTGATCCCGCTGCCCGAAAACCAACTGGTCGCCCAGCGCGCGACCGCATCGGCCATGACCCCGATGCAGCGGCCCGCCAAGTAGGGCGGAACCGACGGCCGTCCTGCCCCTTCTTTCGCCGGTCCGCACCGGCTAAGAGGGGCGGGATAGCTGTCAGGATTCATTGATGACCACCAAGCCCGCGCGTCTGCGCAAGGCCGTTCTGCCCGTCGCGGGCCTCGGCACCCGCGTTCTTCCCGGCACCAAGACCACGCCCAAGGAACTGCTGAACGTCGTCGATCGGCCGATTCTCTCCTATATCGTGGAAGAAGCCCGCGAAGCCGGGATCGAACACATCGTCTTCGTCACCGGCCGCTCCAAGGGCGCCATCGAGGACTATTTCGATCACCAGATCGAGCTTGAGGCCCAACTGCTGGCCAAGGGCAAGATCGAGATCCTCGAAATGATGAACGCCGAGCTGGCCTCGGCCGGCGAGATGAGCTTCACCCGCCAGATGCAGCCCAAGGGGCTGGGACACGCCGTCTGGTGCGCCCGCGACATCATCGGCGACGAACCCTTCGCCGTCATCCTGCCCGACGTCATCGTCGATTCGCAGCCCGGCGCCCTGAAACAGCTGGCCGAGGTATATGCCGAGACCGGCGGCAACATCATCGGCGTGGAATCCGTCGACGTCGAACAGGCCCACAAATACGGCATCGTCGATCCGGTCGGCCGTCAGGGCAACCGGATCGAGATGAAGGGGATGGTCGAGAAGCCCGCCCCCGGCACGGCGCCGTCCAATCTGTCGATCTCGGGCCGCTACATCCTGCAGCCGGAGATCTTCGACCTGCTGGCGACCCAGGAGAAGGGCGCCGGGGGCGAGATCCAGCTGACCGACGCCATGGCCCGCCTGATGGAGCGCCAGGCCTTCACCGCCGTCGAATACGCGGGCGTCACCCACGATTGCGGCGACAAGATCGGCCTGCTGCGCGCCAATGTGGCCCTGGCCCTGAAACGCCCCGATCTGGGCGAGGCGGCGCGGGCGGCGATTGCGGCCCTGCTTTAACGACAATGGATCTCCCTCCCCCTGCGGGGGAGGGGCGTCGCGTCAGCGACGGGGCGGGGCGGCAAGGCGACGCCGCTCAGATCTTCTAATGTCGGGGACGGGTCGCGCGGCCCTTCCCACCCGGCTTCGGCTCCGCCTTCGCCCCCCCTCCCCCGCAGGGGGAGGGAGAAGACGTTGAGCCCGTGGCCTGCGCCTGCTAACCCTCCGCGCAAATCATCAGGAGACGTATCATGGCCGCTTCCGAAGGCTGGAACATGCCGACCGGCGAACTCATGAAGGGCAAGAAGGGCCTGATCATGGGGGTGGCGAACGCCAATTCCATCGCCTGGGGCATCGCCTCGCAACTGGCGGCCCAGGGGGCGGAACTGGCATTCACCTATCTGGGCGAGGGGCTTGAGCGTCGGGTGCGGCCGCTGGCCGAGAGCGTGGGCGCCAAGCTGCTGATCCAGGCCGACGTCACCGACGACGCCTCGATGGACGCCGCCTTCGCCGAGCTGGAAAAAGAGTTCGGCACGATCGACTTCGTCGTCCACTCGGTCGCCTTCGCCAACAAGGACGAGCTGAAGGGGTCATTCGTCGAGAACACCAGCCGCGACAGCTTCCTGCTGGCCATGAACATCTCGGCCTTCAGCTTCGTGGACGTGGCCAAGCGCGCGTCGAAACTGATGCCAAACGGCGGGTCGATGATCACCATGACCTACCTCGGCTCGGAACGGGCCATCCCCAACTACAACACCATGGGCGTGGCCAAGGCGGCGCTGGAGGCGGCGACCCGCTATATCGCCCGCGACCTGGGGCCCAAGGGCATCCGCGTCAACGCCATCTCGGCCGGCGCCATGCGCACCCTGTCGCTGGCCGGCATCTCGGGCGGCCGCGGCATGATCAGCCAGGGCCGCGCCATGTCGGCCATGAAGGAAGACACCTCGATGGAAGGCGTCGCCGGCGCGGCCCTGTGGCTGTGCTCGGACCTGGGCCTGTCGACCACGGGCGAAGTCGTCCACGTCGACGCCGGCTTCCACATGATGGGTCTGGCCGGCGACGAGGAATAGGGGCGTCCCCTGTCCATTTCCGAACCGTCCGCCCCCCTGCTGACGCCGTCCGCCGTTTCGGCGGCGGCGGTGGCGACCGTCGTCGGCTTCGGCGGCACGGTGGCCCTGGTGGTGCAGGCGGGTCAGGCGCTGGGCGCCCACCCCGCCCAGATCGTGTCGATGGTCACGGCCCTGTGCCTGGGCATAGGCGTGCCGGGCATGGTGCTGAGCTGGCGACTGCGGATGCCGGTCGTCCTGGCCTGGTCGACGCCCGGCGCGGCCCTGCTCGCGGCCTCCACTCTGGGGCTGGGCTGGGCCAACGCCGTCGGCGCCTTCGTGGTGGCGGGCGTGTTGATGCTGCTGACCGGCCTGTTGCCGGTCCTGGGACGGCTGGCCCAGAAAATCCCCGCCTCGGTCGCCTCGGCCATGCTGGCGGGCGTGCTGTCGCCCTTCGTGCTGAGACTGTTCAAGGTCGCGCCCGACGAGCTGACCTTGGCGGCCGGCCTGCTGGCCGTCTTCATCGTCGTGCGCCGTCTGTGGCCCGCCTGGGCCCTGCCCGCCGTCCTGGGCGCGGCTTTCGTCGTGCTGATGCTCAGGAACCAGATCGGCCTGCCGCCGGGGACCGGCCTGTTCGGGACCCTGTCGCCCGTCGTGCCCGCCTTTGACTGGAAGGTCGCCGCCAGTCTGGGCCTGCCGTTGTTCCTGGTGACGCTGGCGTCGCAGAACCTGCCGGGCCTGGTGGTGTTGCGGGCCGCCGGATATGCGCCCCCGGCGAACCTCCTGATCCTGGTGACGGGCCTGACCAGCGTGATCGCCGCGCCGTTCGGGGCGCACGGAGTCAATCTGGCCGCCATAACCGCCGCCCTCTGCACCGGGCCGGACGCCCACCCGGATCCGGCGCGACGCTGGATCGTCGGGGTGATCTATGGCGGCTTCTATATCCTGGTGGCGCTGTTCGCGGCGCCTCTGGCGGGACTGTTCATCGCCATGCCGCCGGCGGTGCTGGCCATCATCACGGGCCTGGCCTTGATCGCCGCCCTGACGGGCGCGCTGAGCGCCATGCTGGCCAAGGCCGACGAGCGCGAAGCCGCCGTCCTGACCTTCGCCGCCACCGGATCGGGGATCGCCCTGTTCGGCATAGGTTCGGCCTTCTGGGGCCTGGTCGTCGGCTTCGCGGCCCTGGGCGCGCTGCGCTGGATCAGACCGAAAACCTAATCCAGCGCCCCAGGACGCCGGGTCGCCTCAGTCCCGCAGCGACGCCGGGACCTGGCCGCCGTTTTCCGCCAGCTTGTTCCAGACCGCCCTGGACAGGGCGGTGTTCTGCTCGGCCGAGCCGTGTTCGCCGGCGTGGACGTTCAGTTCCTCGGCCAGTTCCTTGCGGGCGGCCAGGCTGGAATCCAGATCCAGCAGCTTCAGCAGATCGACGATCGAGGTGCGCCAGTTGCCGCCGCCGCCCCTGGATTCGGCCAGATCGCTGAGCACCGCCTCGACGTCGACCGGGGGCAGGACAGGCGCCGCCGTCGCAATGGGCGCAGCGCCCGGCGTGGGGGGCGCGCCGCCGACGGTCGGCGACGGCGCGGGGGCCGTCTTCGGTTTGTGGCCGGTGATCTTGTTCCAGATCGAAGAGAAGATGCCCATCGGTCGCGCTCCTGTTGGTGTGGCGAGACAACGCGACCAATGGTCGAGGGTTCAGCCCCGCGCCGGAATCGCCAGCCCGCGCTGCACCGCCGGACGGGCCAGGCCGCGCTCCAGCCAGGCGGCGACGTGCGGGAAGTCGTTGAAGCCGACGATCTCGCCCGCCTCGTAGAAGCCGATCAGGTTGCGGACCCAGCCCAGGGTGGCGACGTCGGCGATGGAATAGTCGTCCATGATCCAGTCGCGGCCCTCTAGCCGCGTTTCCAGCACGCCCAGTAGACGGCGGCTCTCGGCGACGTAGCGGTCGCGCGGACGCTTGTCCTCATAGTCCTTGCCGGCGAACTTGTGGAAGAAGCCCAGTTGGCCGAACATCGGGCCGATCGCGCCCATCTGGAACATCAGCCACTGGATCGTCTCATAGCGGGTCGCCGGATCGGTCGAGAGCAGTTTGCCGGTCTTTTCCGCCAGATAGATCAGGATGGCGCCGGACTCGAACAGGGCCAGCGGCTGTCCGCCGGGGCCGTCCGGGTCGAGAATGGCGGGGATCTTGCCGTTGGGGTTCAGCGAGAGGAATTCCGGCCCCCAGGTCTCGTTGGCCATGATGTCGATGAAGTGCGGCTCATAGCCTAGGCCGACCTCTTCCAGCATGATCGACACCTTCACGCCATTGGGCGTGGGCAGGGAATAGAGCTGCAACCGGTCGGGATGCCGGGCCGGCCAGCGGCCGGTGATCGGAAAGGCGGACAGGTCGGTCATGGGTTCGGCCTCGGCGTGGTGATGAACAACCATGTCGGCGCCATGCGCGAGGTTCGCAACTGTCATCGGCACGATTTGGTCGCGGACTTGTGTCTGGAAACGGACCGAGGACGGCGCCAGCTTGGCCGTGACCGATCACAGGTCGCAGGAAGGGAGACGCCCGATGGCGCACAAGTTCGAGATCTACAAGGACAAGGCCGGCGAGTTCCGAGTCCGGTTCAAATACAATTCCGAGACCCTGTTCTCGACCGAAGGCTACAGCTCCAAGGCCTCGGCCCAGAACGCCATCGACTCCATCAAGAAGAACGGCCCGGACGCCGAGGTCGAAGACAACAGCTAATCCGGCTCGCGCTCGCCCACCTCGGTCGGCGGGACGGCCAGAAGCCAGCCGTCGGCCAGGTGCAGCTCGGGCGTCGCCTCCTTGGTGAAGGGCAGATACCAGGTCGGGCCGCCGGTCGCGGGGGCGATCTCCAGCATGTCGTCGGCGCCGAAATTCTGGACCGACTTGACCGTGCCCATGACCTCGCCCGCCGTGTCGCGGACCTCGACGCCCAGCAGGTCGGCGAGATAGAATTCGTCCTCGTCCGGTTCGGGGAAGCGGTCGCGGGGAACATAGAGTTTCAGGCCGCGCAGGGCGTCGGCCTGTTCCTTGGTGGCGATCTCCTTGGCCCGGCCGACCACGCCGTTCTTGTCCGGGCGGGTCGCGGACAGGGTCAGGGCGACCGTGCCGTCGGCGCGCAGCAGCGGGCCATAGGCGGTCAGGGCCAGGGGATCGGCGGTGAAGGCGGTCACCCGCACCTCGCCCCGCACCCCGAAACCGCCGCCGATCTGGCCGACGAGGATCAATCTGCTGTCCGTGGTCATGGTCTGTGTCCGTCGTCCTAGATCTTCCCCCGCTTGCGGGGGAAGTGTCAGCTCGTCGAGCGCAGCGAGACGGCTGACGATGGGGGAAGTGTCGCGACACTTCCCTCTCCGACCCTGGATCGGCTGCGCCGATCGCCGGGCCACCTCTCCCGCAAGCGGGAGAGGGTCTAGTAGCGCATGAAAAAGGCGGCGTCGAAGGACGCCGCCTTGATCGTGTCGAGACCGAAAGCCTTAGGCTTCGGTCTTTTCTTCAGCGGCTTCTTCAGCAGCGGGGGCCTCTTCAGCAGCGGCTTCAGCGGCGGGCGCTTCTTCGGCCGGGGCTTCTTCGACAGCCGGAGCAGCAGCGGCGGCGGCGGCTTCTTCCTTGGCGCGGGCGGCGGCTTCAGCGGCCTCGACCTTGGCGGCGGCTTCGGCTTCCAGGCGGTCGGCTTCGCGCTGGGCGCGTTCGGCGGCGCGCTCTTGCGCCTTCTTGCCGGGCTGGGCCTTGTTCGGGTTGTTGGACTGGGTCCACTTCACCTTGGCGCCCAGGGTCTCGTCCTGCGACAGGAAGCGGGCGACGCGGTCGGTCGGCTGGGCGCCCTTGCCGAGCCATTCGGCGATACGCTCGACCTTCAGGGCGACGCGCGGGGTGGCGCCGTCCTTGGGCAGCATCGGGTTGTAGCTGCCGACCTTCTCGATGAACTTGCCGTCGCGGGGCGAGTGCGAGTCGGCGATGACGATGTGGTAGTAGGGGCGCTTCTTGGCGCCGCCGCGGGCCAGACGAATCTTCAGCATTTTCAGTCTCTTTCTAGGAAGTCGTTATTTCTTGGGAGGGAAGCCCGGCAGGCCCGGAAGGCCTCCCGGAAGTTGTCCGCCGCCCCCGAGGGGGTTTCCAAGTCCCGCGAGGCGGTCCTGGATGGCTTTCAGGTCGTCGGCGCTGGGTTCCGGCGTCTTGCCGCCGCCCAGGGCCTTCAATCGGTTCAGATCGGGGCCGCCGCCCATGCCCGGCATGCCGGGGATGCCGCCCCCGCCGCCGAGGCCGCCCAGCATGGCGGCCATCTGCTGCATCTTCTTGGGTCCGCCGCGCGCCATCTGCTTGACCACGTCGGCCATCTGGCGGTGCTGTTTCAGAACCCGGTTCACGTCCTGGACATCGACGCCGGCGCCGGCGGCGATGCGCTTCTTGCGGCTGGCGTTCAGCAGGTCGGGCTTCTTGCGCTCGACCTTGGTCATCGAGGAGATGATGGCTTCCTGGCGCAGGATCATGCGGTCGTCGATGCCGCTCTCGGCCATCTGACCCTTCATCTTGGCCACGCCGGGCAGCATGCCCATGATGCCCTGAAGCCCGCCCATCCGCTTCATCTGCTGCAGCTGGCCGGCCAGGTCGTCCAGGTCGAACTGGCCCTTGGCCAGTTTGCGGGCCATCTTCTCGGCCTTGGCCTGGTCCAGGTCCTGCGACGCCTTCTCGACCAGGGCGACGATATCGCCCTGGCCCAGGATGCGGCCGGCGACGCGGCGGGCGTCGAACACGTCCAGCGCATCGACCTTTTCGCCGGCGCCCAGATATTTGATCGGCAGGCCGGTGACGGCCCGCATCGACAGCATGGCCCCGCCGCGACCGTCGCCGTCGGCGCGGGTCAGGACCAGGCCGGTCAGGGGCAGGCGCGCGTGGAAGGCGGCGGCGGTGCGGACCGCGTCCTGGCCGGTCAGGCTGTCGGCGACCAGCAGGGTCTCGACAGGCTTGGCGATCTCGGCGACCTCGGCCACCTCGTTCATCAGCCCTTCGTCCAGGGTGATGCGGCCGGCGGTGTCGAGGATCAGGACGTCGAAGCCCTGGAGCTTGGCGGATTGCAGCGCCCGACGCGTGATCTGGACGGCGCTTTCGCCCGCCACGATGGGCAGGACGGCGACGTCGATCTGTTTGCCCAACTGCGCCAGCTGTTCCATCGCGGCCGGACGACGCGTGTCCAGCGAGGCCATCATGACCTTCTTGCGATCGAACTTGGTCAGGCGCAGCGCCAGCTTGGCGGAGGTCGTGGTCTTGCCCGAGCCCTGAAGGCCGGCCATCAGCACCACGGCGGGCGGAGTGGCGTTGGTGTTGAGCGGGACCGGCTCTTCGCCGCCCAGCATCTCGATCAGGCCGTCATAGACGATCTTGACCACCTGGTCGGCCGGCTTGACCGAACGGATGACCTCTTCGCCCGTGGCGCGCTCGGTGGCGAAGGCGATGAATTCCTTGACGACCGGCAGGGCGACGTCGGCCTCGAGCAGGGCCACGCGCACTTCGCGCATCGCCTCGGCGACATCCTTTTCGGACAGGGCGCCGCGGCCGGTGATCCGGTCGAAGACGCCTGTCAGCCGCTCGTTCAGAGCCTCGAACATTCACTACCTCGTGGCGACGGGTGAAGCGGCTCCATACGACAACGGCCTCTGGCGACGATCACGTCGGCAGAGGGTTCTCGCCCACCTCGTTCTCTTTTTTGGGCTATCGGCCTTGCGGCCTGCTTGAGCCCGAATGGGCTGTGCTCAAGCAGCGCGGAGCGCGGTAGCACGACAAAAGAGCTGTCGTGTGGGTGGAGACGCGAGGTTCACTTGCGTCGGAAGCGGCGGCTTATGAAGGAAAACAAGGGGAATGTCGAATCCCAACGCCACAGATTCTCTCGCCGTGCGCACGGCGGAGGCCCCTTCCCGGTTCAAACGGAGATGTTCAGCAGCACGGCCTGCGTCTTGCCCTGAGCGGCTGCGTCCTTGACCTTGGCCTCCAGCGCCTCCTGCAGCTTCTGGGCGACCAGCTTGGCGATCTCGTCCTCGATCGTGGCGCGGGCTTCCTTCGGCAGGGCGGCGACGTCGCGCTCGCTCATATTCTTGTCCGACAGGACCTGCTCGCGGAGCCGCGCCTTGAGCTTCTCCATCTGCTGCTCATGCGCCCAGGCGCTGAGCCCCTTCTCACGAATCTGGTCAAGATCGTTCTGAAGGACAGAAGTGGGCTTATTTTGCCCGGCGGATGCGCTCTGGCCGACCGAGCCCACACTGCCAAGGAAGCTGCTAACCGACGAAATCGACAAGACATTCTCCTTTCCGAAATAGTCGACGACGCGACTGTTGCGGAAAGGCTTGCAACCCGCGTGCCGAAATCAGTCCTCAGGCGTCTCGGCCGGCGTCTCGTCCTTCTTCGGTTCGGAGCCAGGCTCGGTGACGACGATGGTCTCGGGCGGGGCGGACAGTTTGGACAGGTCGCCGCCGGCGCGCAGGACATCCAGGGCGCGTTGCAGCTGGTAGTCCTTCTCCTTGTCGAAGTCCTTGCCCGGGGCCTCGCGCGGCGTGTGCGGCCCCTTGCGTTCCGCGCCGATGGAGGAGTCCAGGGCGGTGGCGTAGGCGGCTTCGGAATAGATGAAGCTGGAGCGCGAGACGATGCGGGCCTCGGCCTCGGACCGGGCGACCTCCAGATCCGGCTCGATGCCGATCTTCTGGATCGAGGCGCCGGACGGGGTGTAGTAGCGGGCTGTGGTGATCGACAGGGCGCCGTCCTGGCCCTGGCGCAGCGGGATCACCGTCTGGACCGACCCCTTGCCGAAGCTGGTCAGGCCGACAATGGTCGCCCGCTCATGGTCCTTCAGGGCGCCGGCGACGATTTCCGAGGCGGAGGCCGAGCCGTAGTTGACCAGGACCACCACCGGCAGGCCGCCGGTCAGGTCGCCGGGCTTGGCGGAATAGCGCTGGATCTGCTCGGGCTTGCGGCCGCGCTGGCTGACGATCTCGCCGCGCTCCAGGAAGGCGTCCGACACGTCGATGGCAGCGTTCAGCAGCCCGCCGCCGTTGTTGCGCAGGTCCAGGACATAGCCCTTCACGCCGGGCTTCTCGGCCTTGATCTTGGCGATGGCCTCGGTCAGTTCGCGGCCGGTGTTCTCGTTGAAGGTCGAGACGCGCAGATAGCCGAAATCGCCTTCGACCCGGCCCGTGACCGACTGAACCTTGATGATCTCGCGGGTCAGGACGACCTCGAGCGGGTCCTCGCCGTCGCGCAGGAAGGTGACGCGCACGCTGGTGCCGACCGATCCGCGCAGTTTCTCGGACACCTGGCTGACGGTCAGGCCGGAAGCGTTCTGGCCCTCGATGGATGAGATGACGTCGCCGGCCTGAACCCCGGCCTTGGCGGCGGGACTTTCGTCCATCGGCGAGATGACCTTCACCAGGCCGCCCTCGGAGGTGATGGTCAGGCCCACGCCCGAATACTGCCCCTCGGTCCGTTCGCGCAGCTCGTCATAGTTGGACGGCGGCAGATAGTTGGAATGGGGGTCCAGCGCCGTCATCATGCCGGCCAGGGCGGCTTCGATCAGCTTCTTGTTGTCGACCGGGACGACATAGGCCTGCTCGACGATGCCGACCACGTCGCCGAACAGCTCCAGCATCCGGAAGGTTTCGTTGCGGGGCGTCTGGCTGGTGGCGACGGCGGCCGAGCCGCCGAGAACCAGGGCGGCGCAGCCGACGAGGAGCAGTTTACGCATTCGGTCTCTTTCGGTCGGGCCGATCATGAAAGGCGCCCGTTGCAAGGGTAAGGCCCCGCAGACACGACGAAATCGTGGCGGCGCAGCGTCACGCCGATAAAATCAGCGTCAGGTTGGAAAGCAAGGCCTTATCGCATCTCGGCCATTTCGCCGCCTCCCAACTCGCCGTCAGAGGCAAGAGGCCGCAAATGACGCCTGTCGGCGCTATTTCAGCCAGGGACCGGGATCAATGGGCCGTTCCTCGCGCCGCAGTTCGAAATAGACGTCGCCGTCGGGGCCGCTGCGTCCCAGGGTCTGGCCGTCCGAGACGCGGGCGTCGGGCGCCACGTCCACGCTTTCCAGCCCGGCGATGACCGCCCGCCAGCCGGGGCCGAGGTCCAGAATCACCACCTGGCCCCAGCCGGTCAGGGGGCCGGCGTAGGCGACCTTGGCGTCGGCGGGGGCGGTCACGGCCGCGCGGTCCGCCCGCCAGCGCCACCCCGAGGTCCCTGCCCCCCAGGTCTGGCTGGGCGCGCCCTGGACGGGCGAATTGAGGCGGGTGCGGCCTGCGGGCAGGCGCGTGGGCGCCGCCTCGGCCGTCTCGGCTGCAGGAACGTCGCCGCCCAGTTCGCGGATACGGTTCTCCAGCACGCGGGCCGCGCGTTCGGCGGTGCGGGCCTCGGCGTTCAGGACGGCGGTCAGGGCGGTCTTGCGCGCCGTCAGCCCCTCGATCTCGGCGCGGCGGTCGCCCTGGGCGCTTTCCGTGGTCAGCAGCCGTTCGGACGACAGGACCGCCAGGCGGCGGATGCGCATGATCTCGGCCTGACGCGCGGCCAGGGCCTGGGCGCGCCTTTCCAGGTCGGGCGTCATGGCCCGCAGCAGGATGGAGGCGCGCACCGTATCCACCGCCTTGTCCGCCGGAATCAGCAGGGGCGGCGGGGGGCGACGGCTCATCATCTGCAGGGCGCTGAGCAGCCGGCCCTGAGCCCCGCGCTCCCGGGCCAGGTTCGTGACCAGTTCGGCCTCGCGTTCGCTGAGCTGGCGCAGGCGGGCGCGTTGGTCGTCGATCTGGCGGTCGTCGGTCCGTTCGTCGGCGCGCAAGGCCGCCAGGCGTCGCTCCAGCTGGGCCAGTTCGGACTTGGCCGCATCGGCGTCGGCGCGCAGGCGGCGCGCCCGCACGGCCTCGTCGCGGTATTCGGCCTGGGTGCGGGCCAGCTCGCTTTCAGGCGCCTGCCGGCCCACGGCGGGCGCGGCGAGCACGAGGCCCGTCAGCAGGGCGAGAGAGAGTATGGCGGCGCGACCCATGTCAGTCGCGATGATAGGGTGATCCGGCCAGGATGGTCACGGCCCGATAGAGCTGTTCGGCCAGCATGGCGCGGGCCAGGGCGTGGGGCCAGGTCTGGGGACCGAAGGCCAGGGTCGAGGAAGCGGCCGCGCGCACGCTGTCGTCCAGCCCGTCCGCCCCGCCGATGGCGAAGACCAGACGGCGCTCCCCCTGGTCGCGCAGTTTGGCGACATGGTCGGCGAAGGCGCGCGAGGAATAGGTCTTTCCACGTTCGTCGCAGGCGATCAGATGCGACCCTTCCGCAGCCGCGAGGATTAGTTCGGCCTCCGGCCCCTTGCCCGGCTTCTTGGCTTCCAGGTCGATCAGTTCAAGGGGGCCGAGGCCAAGCGCGCGTCCGGACAGGGTGGCGCGCTTGGCGTAGTCGTCGGCGAGGGTCGCCTCTGGCCCTCGGCCCGGTCGGCCGATGGCGACGATCCCCAGCCTCATGGTCTCAGTCGCGGACCATGCGGTGGGCGGAATCGACCGCCCAGATCTTCTCGATATTGTAGAAGGTGCGCACTTCCGGGCGGAACAGGTGGACGATGACGTCGCCGGCGTCGATCAGGACCCAGTCGCAATGCGGCAGGCCCTCGACCTTGGCCTTGCCCAGGCCCTGTTCCTTCAGCGTGCGCAGCAGGTGGTCGGCGATGGCGCCGACATGGCGGTGCGACCGGCCCGACGCCACGATCATGGTGTCGGCCATGGCGCTTTTGCCCTTGAGATCAATCAGAACCATCTCCTGGGCCTTGTCCTCGTCGAGGCGGCTCAGAATGGCTTCTTCAAGCGGGGTCGAGCCGATCGGGCGCGGTGCGGAATCGCCGAAGGCGCTGGGCGCGCCGTCAGATTCAAAGCCGTCTTCGGAATGCAGAGGTTCTATGGCATCCATCTCGTGCGCCGTGTTCGAAACGGCGGCGTCTTGCGTATCATACGCGGGCGAGGGGGTCAGCGGAGGGCTCCAGGAGCATTGACTAAAGAAGCCCTCTAGCACGGATAGGCCGGTCCGTGAACCGGCGCCCCGATCACGAGGCCGCGCGTCGTCCGGTCCCGGTCCGGATCGCGGTCGAGGACAGGGGGTTCAGCGGCGCCGTCAGATAGGTCCAGGCGGGCGCCGACAGGGTCGGCAACAGACCCGCCTGCTCGGCCGGAACGCGGAAGGTCGCGAACCGCGCGGCCGCCGGGGCGGTGCGGCTGTCCAGCAGGGAGCCCGGCCGGGCGATCACCGCCACCGGCATCAGCCGCATGATGTCGGTCCAGCCGCGCCAGCGATGGAAGCTGGCCAGATTGTCCGACCCCATCAGCCAGACGAAATGCACGCCGGGATGCCGCGCGACCAGCAGGCGCAGGGTGTCGACGGTCCAGGCCACGCCGGTGCGGGTCTCGAAATCCGAAATGATCATCGACGGGCCGCGGGCGTGTTCGCGCGCCGAGGCCATGCGTTCGGAGAGGGGCGCGCTGTGGCGGGCGTCCTTCAGCGGGTTCTGCGGCGAGACCAGCCAGACGACCCGGTCCAGGCCCAGGCGGCGCATGGCCGTCTCGGCCACATGGGCGTGACCGTCGTGGGCCGGATTGAAGGAGCCGCCGAACAGGCCGACCTTCATTCCCGGCGTCAGGATCAAACCGTCCCGCAACCCCCCGGATCGGGGGCCGGCGCCTTTGGGCGCGGGACCGGCGTGAAAGAAGGACAAGCGGGACGTCTCGGGGAGTTATGCTCAGCGGCGCCCTTATCATGGGGCTCGGCGCCTGTCCCCCGATTAATCGTCCGCCCTCAGACCGCCGCCTCGAACAGGGCGTCGCGGGCGACGTCGGCATGGGTCATGGGGAACAGATGGCCGCCGCCGGCGACCACCTCGACCGTCACGTTCGGCAGGCCGCGCGGCGCGACCGGCACATGGGTCAGGGCGCCGTGCTCGGCCTTCAGAATATGGATCGGCCCCGGATAGCGGCGCAGGGCCCGCCAGGGATCATGCGCCTGGGCGGCGTAGTTGGCGGCCTCCCAGACCGGGGTGGCGGTCAGCGTCAGACCGTCCGACGTCTCGATCAGGCCCTCGGACAGATAGTCGGCCAGCACCCGGTCGGGCCAGCCCTTGAAGGCGCCGCGTCCGCGATAGGCGGCCATGGCCTGTTCGCGGCTGTCGAACACCGGGCGACGGCGGCGTGTGGCCCTGGCGATGGGGATGTCCTTCATCAGCCGGTGGGCGAAGGGCAGGTTGAAGGCGAAGACCGCCGCGCGCCGCCAGATCACCGGATCGAACAGGACCAGGCTCGACACCCGATCCGGCCGTTCGGCCGCCGCCAGCAGCGAGGCGGTTCCGCCCATCGAATGGCCGGCGAGGACCACCGGCGGCCCGTCGATCGCCTCGATCAGGGCCAGGATGTCGTCGCGGTGATCCAGCCAGCTGGACTTGGGCCGGGCGAACACCGGCAGGTCCGACCCGCCGTGGCCGCGCAGATCCGGAGCCCAGATCCGCAGACTGGCCGACAGGGGCGACAGCAGGCTGCGGTAGGTGGCGGCGTTGAAGCCGTTGGCGTGGGAGAAGATCAGGTCCACGGGCCGCTTCGGGTCGCCGAAGTCCATCACGGACATCCGGCCCGCGCCCCAGTGATTTTTGATCGGCACGCTGAGTCGACGGGGCGGGGACATCAGCGCAGCATCCATGATCATGCGGCCTGACGACAGGCGGCGCAGAGTCCGTGCGCCTCTATGGTGGTGCGGGCGATGGCGTAGCCGGCGGCGGCGGCGGCGGCGTCCATGGCGCCCTGGTCCGGCCCGTTGATCTCGCGCGTCGCCCCGCAGCAGTCGCAGATCAGGAAGGCCGCCGCATGGGGCGCGGTGTTTTCTTCATGTCCGGCGCAGGCGACATAGGCGCTGATGGAGGCGATGCGGTGGGCCATGCCCTGGCGTTCCAGAAACTCCAGGGCGCGATAGACGGTCGGCGGCTTGGCGGCCTGGCCGTCCTCGCCGAAGCGGGCGATCAGGTCATAGGCCTTCACCGGCTCGCCGGTCTCGAGCAGAAGAGACAGCACCCGTCGACGCGGCGGCGTCATCCGCTCGCCCGCCGCCGTCATGCGCGCTTCCGCCCCCTCCAGCGCGCGGATCAGGGCTGCGCCGTGCAGGCCCGCATGATCGTGATCGTGGTCGCAGGTGGAGGTCATGCGCCACAGCTAATGGCTGAGCGGCCTGGCCGCAACATGAGACGCCGCCGGGCGTCGCCTCCGTTTGCCGCTGGGACGCGCTTGGGCTAGAAGGCCCGCCTCGTTTCCATTCCAGAGCGCCTGGCTTCTCATGACCGACACGACCAACTCGCCGCTCGAGGGCAATGTCCTCTTCTACAAGAACCCCGAGCCGCTGGATCCGGGCCTGCACGGCGCGCTGGGCGTCAATCCGGCCGACAAGCCCTACGCCTTCGTCGGCCAGACCAATGTCGTGCCGCTGACGGTGACCGAGTTCGCCGCCGCCGCCCTGTCCTATCCGGTGATCTTCACCGGCGAGAACCGCCAGCCGGTCGTGGTCATGGGCCTGCGCCAGGGCGAGAACCTGTTCGTGGCGGCCGACGGCGAGTTCCGTCCCGACGCCTATATCCCAGCCTATGTGCGCCGCTATCCGTTCGTCTTCGCCGACGACAAGCAGAACCAGCGCCTGATCCTGTGCATCGACCGCGGCGCGGAGATCGTCGCCGAGGGCGGCCAGAACCCGCTGTTCGTCAACGGCCAGGCCAGCGACTACACCACCATGGCGATGGAGTTCTGCAACAACTTCGAGCAGGAGCGTCAGCGCACCGAGGCCTTCGTCAAGCTGATCAACGACCTGGATCTGCTGGACGTGCGTGAAGCCGTCTTCACGCCGCGCAACCCGGACGGCACGCCGGGCGCGCCGCAGAAGCTGGCCGAGTATTTCGCCGTGTCGGAAGACAAGCTCCGCGCGCTGCCGGCCGAAAAGCTGGCCGAACTGCGCGACAACGGCGCCTTGGGCCAGATCTACGCCCACCTGGTGTCGCTGCTGGGCTGGGACCGCCTGATCGCCCTGGCCTTCCTTCGCCAGGCCCCCGGCACGGTCAACTAAGACCCGCCGTCCGATCGAAATGGAACGCCCCGCCGGTTCGCCGGCGGGGCGTTCTGCGTTTCAGCGGCGCGAAAAGACGGCGCGGGTCAGGCAGGAGAAGACCAGCCGACCGCCTTCATCCAGCAGGTCGTGCGAGGCGATGACGATGCCCTTCTCGTCCCCGACCGGATCCTTGCCCATCACCGTCATCCGCCCGCGCAGCAGTTCGCCAGGCGGGGGATTGCGCAGATAGCGCAGACCGTCCACGGCCAGGACCTTGGTCTGGGCCCAGCCGCCGGCCTTCTCGGCCGCCAGCCGGCTCCACAGGGCGTAGACCATCGCGTCCGGCGCGCCATAGGCGGCGTCCCAGCCGGGCGAGAACCGCTCGACGAAGACGTCCAGCGCGGCCGGATCGACCGCGCAGGCGCCCAGGGGCACGACCTGTCCCGTCTCCAGATCCTCGTAATGGACGAGCAGGGGGTCGCTCATGGATATCCTCAGGCCGGTTCTTCGGAGACGCGAACCAGCAGCTTGCCGTCGTGATCGCCGGTGAACAAGCGATTCAGCGATTCCACCGCCCCTTCCAGCCCGTCATCGACGTGGACCTTCCACTTCACCTTGCCCTCGGCCAGCCAGGGGCCCATCTCGGCGACCATTTCGCGGGCGCGCGGGGCGTAGTCGAGCACCAGGAAGCCCTGGACGGTCAGACGGTGGGTGATGATGCGGGCGAAGTTCGGCGACGGCGGCGCCTTGGTGGCGTTGTAGGACGACACCAGGCCGCACACCGCCATCCGGCCGTGCACCTTCAGCCGGTTGAAGACGGCGATCATGATGTCGCCGCCCACATTCTCGAAATTCAGATCGATCCCCTCCGGCGCCAGCTGATCCAGGGCCGCGCCGACATCCTCGTTCTTGTAATCGACGGCGGCGTCGAAACCGAGTTCTTCGGTCAGCCAGGCGCATTTCTCGGGTCCGCCGGCGATGCCGATGACGCGGCAGCCGCGCTGTTTGGCGATCTGGCCAGCGATGGAGCCCACGGCGCCGGCGGCGGCCGAGATCACGATCGTCTCGCCGGCCTTGGCCTTCAGCACGTCGGTGACGCCGAAATAGGCGGTCAGGCCGGTCATGCCCAGGACCGACATATTGGCCGTCAACGGCAGGCCTGGCGCACGGTGGACCGGACGCAGCCCGCCCTCGGGCACGACGGCGTAATCGGCCCAGCCGGCCGAGGCGGGCATGACCACGTCCCCGACCTTGAACCGGTCGGATCGGCTGTGTTCGACCACGCCCAGGGTCAGGCCGCGCATGACCTCGCCCAGACCCACCGGCGGCAGATAACCCTCGGAATCGTTCATCCAGGTGCGGTTGGTCGGATCCAGCGACAGATAGACGGTGCGGACCAGAACCTCGGTCTCCTTGAGATCCGGGATCGGGCTTTCGACCAGTTCCAGGTCGCCCGGTTGAATCAGACCCTTCGGCCGCTGGCGCAGCACCCACTGGCGGTTCGTCTTGCCGTTCAAAGCCATGCGTCTATCTCCTAGGATTGTCTTTTGAGGCCATCCTGACCCTGCCGCCCCCGGCGGTCGAGAGCGAAAAGAAAAAGGCGACCCCTGCGGGCCGCCTTCAAGTGGCATCATCGAGAATGAGGCGCGGAGGCGACAGATTGGCTTTCGCCAATCTCAAGTCGGGGGGGCGTCGCCGCCTCCGCAAGCCGATAACGGCAGGCCGGGAGAGTGGTTCCAGAGGTTGCGTGCAATTTTTCGTCTTCCCACGAACAAGGTTCGCCGGAGCCGCGCGCCAATCGGAACGTCGCCACCGGCAGGGCGTTGAGGCGCGACCAGAAAACAGAACAAGGGAGGCCGAGCATGAGCCACCAAGACCCCCAGACGAAGATAACGGACGCGGATCGATCCAACCGGCCGGTCGACGCCCAGTCCACCCGCCAGGGCCGGTCCGGCGTGCGCATTCTGTGGCTGCTGATCCTCTCCGGCGGGGCGGCGGCGGTGCTTCTGCTGTCCATCTGGGCCTTCAGCCAGGGCGGCATGTCGACCACCAACGCCAATGACGGCGACCAGGCGGTGGACGCCCGCGCCTTCCAGGGCGACGCCCAGACCCCGCCGGCCGCCGACGCCCCCACCGGCCCCGCGGGCGAGGCTCAGCCCGCCCCGACAGGCGAGACGCCGAACGTCAACGCCCCGACCGCGCCGTCGAACTAGCGGACAGAAAAAGGCCCCGGCGCGCAAGCGACCGGGGCCCTGACGGCGTTCAGTTCGAAAGGGCGGTCAAGCCGCTTGCTTGTGACGCGAAGGGTGGAAGAACAGGGCCTGGCTGATCGCCGCCTTCACCGTTTCCGGCTGGAAGGGCTTGGTGATCAGGAAGGTGGGTTCCGGCCGTTCGCCGGTCAGCAGGCGCTCCGGGAAGGCGGTGATGAAGATCACCGGCACGTCCATGTCCTTGAGGATTTCCTTGACCGCATCGATGCCCGAAGACCCGTCGGCCAGCTGGATGTCGGCCAGGACCAGACCCGGCTTGTGGCGAGCCACGGCCTCAATGGCTTCGTCATGGGTGGTGGCCGCGCCGGTGACGCGGTGCCCCAGTTCCTTCACCAGGCTCTGGATGTCGGCCGAGATGATGGCCTCGTCCTCGATCACCAGAACATCGGTCGCCAGTTCCGCGTCAATGTCGGACTGGGCTTCGGCGATCAGCCGCTCGACGTCGCGGGCGTCGGCCGACAGGATCTGCGCCGCTTCCGACGGCGTGAAGCCCTCCAGCGCGGTCAGCAGGAAGGCCTGGCGCGAGCGCGGCGCAATCCGCAGCAGACGGCTCGAGGCGTCGGTGCGGCCATCGACGCCGCTGACGTCTTCCAACTGCGCCCCGGTCGAGGACCAGATGGCGTGGAAGACGTGATAGAGGGCGACGCGCGGCGTCATGTCCGTCGAAAGCTGTTGCTCGCCGGCCGCCAGGGCCTCGAGCGCGACACGCACATAGTTGTCGCCCGTCGCCTGGTCTCCGGTCAGCGCCCGTGCATACCGGCGGACATAGGGCAGATGCGGCGCAAGTCTGGCCAGAAGGCTCATGCTAGATAGTCCCCGACAAAAATCGCTGTCTCGCCCGACCAGGGCGCAGCGCTACAGCGGGTTGAAACGTATCAAATCCACCACGGTTCCGCACCAAGCCGCAAGCTTGAGTATTTATTCCCAAAATGGGAGGAACCCGGCGGCAGGGGCGACGTTATCCAGTCCGCATTTCTGCACTGCAGTTGGGTGGGCGGTGTTCTGTCTATGATAAATTCTTCCGATTCCTCGCGGCGCAACGACGTCGAAAATGCGGGGGAGGCGGGGCTCGAGGAAGCTCGACTTCGCCAACAGGCCATCGGCGTCAAGCTGCGCCACATGTTCGACGAGGTGGTCAACGAGCCAGTGCCTGACGAATTCCTGGAAATTCTGAAGCGCGCCGACGCCAAGGCGTCGGGCGGTGGCGCATGAGCACGTCTCGCCTGGGAGCCGCCCCGAAACCCGCTTCGGCCGACGACGACGGCTTCAAGCGGGAATTGGTTCAGCTGATCCCTCATCTGCGCGCCTTCGCACGGACCCTGACGGGTGATCCGACCGCCGCCGACGACCTGGCGCAGGACGCCATGATGAAGGCGTGGGACGCGCGGGCCAGCTATCAAATGGGCACCAACATGAAGGCCTGGACCTTCATGATCCTGCGCAACCAATTCTACTCCGAGAAGCGCCGGTCCTGGCGCCAGTCCCAACTGGATCAGGAAGCGGCCGAACGGACCCTGGTGGCGGTCGACGACCCCGAGGCGCCGGTCGCCCTGGACGAACTGCGCCAGGCGCTGAAGACCCTGCCTGAAGAGCAGCGTGAAGCACTGATCCTGGTGGGCGCCGGCGGCTTCGCCTACGAAGAGGCGGCCGAGATCTGCGGCTGCGCGGTGGGTACGGTGAAGAGCCGCGTCAGCCGGGCGCGCCGCGCCCTGGCGGCCACGCTGGAAAAAGGCGGCTATGGCCGCGACGGCAAGGCCGCGGGCGACGCGATGCGGTCGATTCTCGGCGAGGCCGACAGGCTGGCCGGCGCCCGGTCCTGATCCCCGGTGGCGGAAGAGACCAGAGCGGGGGACGCGGACGCGCAGCCGCGACTCGGTCGGAAATTGAACACCGCCCGGTTCCAGGGCATCCGCTTCCGCCTCGGCATGGCCATGGCCCTGGCCCTGCTGCCGATCATCATCCTGATCCTGATCCAGACCCAGGCCGACTTCAGCCAGCAGGCCGAAGATCGCAAGGTCGATCTGCAGCTGGCCGCCGAACGCAGCGCCGGCAGCGCCAAGGCGCGGCTGGACGGCGCGCAGGTCCTGCTGCGCGCGCTGAGCCCCGATGCGCTCGGTCCGTATTGCGCGCCACGGCTGACGGCGCTGGTCGACCGGCTGGAGGGCTATGAGGGCCTGTACCGCCTGAGCCCCACAGGCGACGCGGTCTGCGCGTCGGGGCGGCCGGACGGGGTTCGATCCGGCCTCGCCCCCGCCGCCGGCGCCGACTGGTTCCAAAGGCTGCGACGTGGCGAGGATCTGGTCGTGGTTCGCGCGCCGGCCAACGCCGGCTATCCGGCGGCGCTGATCGTCGCCGTGCGTTCAGAACGCCCCATGGGCCGGTTCGACGGCGCCATGGCCGCCGTGATCCCCCTGTCCGCGCTTCAGCCGGACATCGAGGACCCCGCCCTGCCCTCGGCCTCCGAAGCCGCATTGACCGACGGCGCCGGCCGGATCCTGGTCGCCAGCGATCCCGCCGCCTTCCGCCTGGCGGACGGCGGCGACGTTTCGGGCTGGGTCGCCCGGGCGCGGGACGAGGGGACCGCGGTGTTCGCGGCCAAGGACAGCCGCAACCAGCGTCGCGACTACGCCGGCGCCGTGCTGGCCGGCGGCGACCTGTACGCCCTGCTGTCGGCCCCGGCTCCCGGCCTGCTGTCCTGGGCGCGGCTCAATCCGATCGGCAGTCTGCTGCTGCCGCTCGGCGCCTGGCTGACGGCCTTTGCGGCGGTCATGCTGCTGTCGGAACGCATCTTCATTCGCTGGCTGGACTATCTGGAGCGGATCGCCGCCCTCTACGCCAAGGGCCGGTTCTCGGTGCGGCCGCTGCAGGCGATGAACGCCCCGGCCGAGATCCGCACCATGGCCCGCACCCTGGACGAGATGGCCGAGGCCATCACGGTGCGCGACCGCGAGCTGATGAATTCGATCGCCGAGAAGGACGCGCTGATGCGCGAGATCCATCACCGGGTGAAGAACAATCTTCAGATCATCTCGTCCCTGCTGTCGATGCAGCAGCGGGCCCTGACCGACGCCCCGGCCAAGGCCGCTCTGGGCGATACGCGCCAGCGGATATCGGCCTTGGCCCTGATCTATCGCACCCTGTATCAGAGCGACGACATCCGTCATGCCGACGCGCGCGACTTTCTGACGGAACTGGTCGGCCAGTTGGTCGCCAGCGAGGCGGGGCGCGGCCCGGTCGTCGTCAGTTCGGTGGAGGCGGATTCGCTGCTGGTCGATCCGGACAAGCTGGCGCCCCTGGCCCTGTGGCTGGTGGAGGCCGTGACCAACGCCCAGAAACACGCCTTCGCCGGGCGGGGCGGCGTGCTGAAGGTCCGGTTCCGGGTCCTTGGCGACACCTCGACGCTGGAAGTCGAGGACGACGGACCCGGCGCCTCGGCCGGGGCGGAGGTCGGGGTCGGACGCACCCTGATGGGCGCCTTCGCCAAACAACTGCGCGGCGAGGCCGAGTTCATCGAGTCGCCCGGCGGCGGGGCGATCGCCCGCATGACCTTCGCCACGCCGGAAGCCCTGTCGCCGACGGACCCCGCAGACAAGTCGGGCGGTCAGGACGGAACCGGGACTGTGCGGTCGCGTTGATAGGCCAAGACCGACAGACTCCCATGTCGGCTCAACCGGAGCTTTCTCATGCGCAAGATTTTCGTACTGGTCGCCGCCGCCGCCGCCCTGACCACCGCCGCCTGCAACACGGTCGAAGGCGTGGGTCGTGACACCCAGGCCGCCGGTTCGGCCGTTTCGGGCGCCGCCCAAGACGCCAAGAACTGATCTTTCGGCGGCGAATGTCGCATTGAAGATGCTTGCAAGGCCCCGCTTCGTCGGGGCCTTGTTCGTTTCAGGACTGCACCAGGAGAATTTCCGTGAACCAGACCGCCCGGAACGCCGGCCTCGCCCTGCTTCGCCAGCACGCCTTGATCGCCGGAGAGCCCGTCCCGGCCAACGGCGGGGGGATCGCGGTCGATGATCCGGCGACGGGAGAGGTTATCGGCCATGTTCCCGATCTGGGCGCCGCCGAGACCGAGACCGCCATTCAGGCCGCCGCCGACGCCTTTCCCGCCTGGTCCCGCACCGACCCGCACAAGCGCGCCGCCTTTCTGCGCAAATGGGCCGAGCTGATCGACGAGAACGTCGAAGGGCTGGGCGCCCTGATGGCGCTGGAGAACGGCAAGCCGTTCGAAGAGGCCAAGGGCGAGGTGGTTTACGCCAACGGCTTCGTCAAATGGTTCGCCGGCGAGGCCGAACGCCTGATCGGCGAGACCCAGGACAGCCCGCTGGGCCATCTGCTGCTGACCTATCGCGAGGCGGTGGGGCCGTGCGCCCTGATCACGCCCTGGAACTTCCCGGCGGCCATGCTGACCCGCAAACTGGGCCCGGCCTTCGCCGCCGGCTGCACCGCCGTGGTCAAGCCGGCCAGCCAGACCCCCTTCACCGCCATCGCCCTGGCCGAGCTGGCCTATCAGGCGGGCCTGCCGGTCGGCGCCCTGTCGATCGTGACCGGCGAGGCGGCGGTGATCGGAAAGGCCCTGACCGACAGTCCCCTGATCCGAAAACTGTCCTTCACCGGATCGACCGGCGTGGGTCGGAAACTGGCGGAACAGTGCGCCCCGACCCTGAAACGGGTGTCGATGGAGCTGGGCGGCGCCGCCCCCCTGATCGTCTTCCCCGACGCCGATCTGGACCTGGCCGTCGCCGAGACCATCAAGGGCAAGTTCCGCAACTCGGGCCAGACCTGCGTCTGTCCCAACCGCGTCTATGTCGAACGGTCGGTGTCAGAGGCCTATGCCGAGAAGCTCGCGGCCGAAGTGGCGAAGATCAAGGTCGGCCCCGCCTTCGAAGACGGCGTCAAGGTCGGTCCCCTGATCGAGGACAAGGCTATCGACAAGGTCGAGAAGCACGTCGCGGCGGTCAAGGCCGATGGCGGCCGAGTGCTGACCGGCGGTTCGCGCCATGAACTGGGCGGTCGCTTTTTCCAGCCGACGGTGACCCTGGGCGGAAACGACGCCCTGTTCCGTGAGGAAGAGACCTTCGGCCCGATGATCCCGGTCTTTCCTTTCGACAGCGAGGAGGAGGCTCTGGAGAAGGCCAACGCCAGCGACTACGGCCTGGCGTCGTATCTGTTCACCCGCGATCTGGACCGGGCCATGCGCTTCAGCCGCCGCATCGAGGCGGGGATGTGCGGGGTCAACACCGGCCTGATCTCCACCGCCGTGGCCCCGTTCGGCGGGGTCAAACAGTCCGGCTACGGCCGCGAAGGCTCGATCCACGGCATCGACGAATATGTGGAGGTGAAGACGGTGACCCTGGTGTTGCGGTGAGGGTCAGGCCCGCTTGAGATCGGCGATAAAGGCTTGAACCTGCGGGTTCATCCATTCCGGCCCATCCCACCAGAACCGAGAAAGCATGACATGGTTGGCCTCGACCCAGGCGATCACCGCCGGGGCCATCCGAGCCATGTCCCGGTCCGGCAGACTGTTAGCCACCACCCGAGGCTCGGCCGAAATCGAGACTGAGAAGCTGGGCTGATGCCTTCCCGGTTTCAGGAAGTATTTCACGCGCGGGCCATGCTGGCCCATCGCCGTCGAGATCATGATGACGCCGGCAACCCCGGTCTGCTCGTCGCCAAGGTTCGCCATCTCGAAGACGTCCTCATCATCCAGGGCGCGCAGTTCTTCATCGAGCGTGGGCTCGCGATCCGTCCAGACGACGATGCTTTCTTCGACACCCATAGGTCGTATGATCCACACTGAACCGCACGAGTCAAATCACGCGAAGGCCCAACCGGCCGCCGGGTCGTCGTCCGGTGACGGCGGGCGACGACGGGCCGAAGGCCGCCCGACCCGGGGCGTGCGATTGGCGATCCGACGCCGGACCGCGGCCCGCCACTGATCCGTCTTCGCTTCGATCATCCCTCGAATGACCTGGACGCGAGCGTTCGCCGCGATCAGTCCGACAGCCGCCAGCACCTCGACATAGGCCAGGACGTCGCCGGCCATGAACAACGCCAACTCCAGCGGCAGAAGCTGAATCAGCATCACGGCGCCCAGCACGATGATCGCGGTCCTGAAGGCGCCGCGCGACAACAGGCGCAGGGTGGTGCTCACGACCAGACGGCGACTGCCCGAATGGAGAGTACAGGCCAGGCCGACGCAGACGATAAACAACGGGAGCAGCGGTAGTCCGCCCGCCAGCACGCCCGGCATGGCGACCAAGGCGGCGGTGATCGCCAGGCCGAACCAGATCAAACCGTCGCGATCCATATATCCCCCAGACCAGATGTCCCCATTCGATCTGGGAACCGCCGCTCACACCGGCAAGGCCCCCCGTTTGACCACCGACCGCATGGCCACGCTGGAGGAGACGCGGTGGACGCCGGGCAGGCGCGTCAGGGTCTTGGCGTGGACCCGTTCCAGATCGTCGACGTCGCGCACCACCAGCCGCAGCAGATAGTCGGCGCCCCCGGTCATCAGATAGCATTCCATCACCTCGGGGGCGGCGGCCACGGCCTGTTCGAAGGCGGTCAGAACCGCCTCGGACTGGGACGACAGGGTGACGGTGACGAAGACGCTGATCGGGAGGCCCACGGCCCGTTCGCTGATCACCGCCGCATAGTGATCGACCACCCCCGCCGCCTCCAGCGCTCGCAAACGACGAAGGCAGGCGCTTTCGGACAGGGCCACCTGACGCGCCAGGTCGGCATTGGTCATCCGTCCGTCCTGTTGGAGCAGGCGGAGCATCTTCCTGTCAGTTCCGTCCAGTTCGACGGCGGAAACAGTCTTCATTTGGTCAATCCATCGCAGAGACTGCGTATGTACGGCGATCAGGTCGTCAAATGAACAGGATTCTGCGACCCGCTCGGCGCTATATGTGGCGCAACGGCGATCCGCCCGCAGAGACGGACGCTCCCATTATTTCCGGAGAGGTTCCCCATGCGCGTCGGCGTTCCCAGCGAAATCAAGAAGAACGAACATCGGGTCGGCCTGACGCCGACGGCGGTGCGCGAATATGTGGCCCACGGCCATGCGGTCTCGGTCCAGACCGGCGCCGGCCTGGGCGCCGGTTTCACCGACGCAGACTACGAAAAGGCGGGCGCGACCCTGGTCGCCGACGCGGCGACCATCTTCGCCAACAACGACATGATCGTGAAGGTCAAGGAGCCGCAGAAGGTCGAGTGGGAGATGCTGCGCGAGGATCAGATCCTCTACACCTATCTGCACCTGGCCCCCGATCCGGAACAGACCAAGGGCCTGCTGGCGTCGAAATGCGCCGCCATCGCCTACGAGACCGTGACCGACGCGCGCGGCGGCCTGCCGCTGCTGGCGCCCATGTCGGAAGTCGCCGGCCGGATCGCCGTCTTCTCGGCCGCCGAGACCCTGCTGAAGCATAACGGCGGCATGGGCCTGCTGTTCTGCGGCGTTCCGGGCGTGGCCCCGGCGCGGGTGCTGGTGCTGGGCGGCGGCGTGGTCGGGCTGAACGCGGCCCGCATGGCCATGGGCCTGGGCGCCGAGGTGGTGGTGCTGGAACGGTCGATTCCGCGCATGGCCTATATCGACGAGATCACCGGCGGCCGGGTCATCACCCGCTATTCCTCGATCGGCGCGATCGAGGAAGAACTGATCAAGGCCGATGTGGTGATCGGCGCCGTCCTGGTGCCCGGCGCCTCGGCCCCGAAACTGGTCAAGCGCGACCATCTGAAGACGATGAAGCCGGGATCGGTGCTGATCGACGTGGCCATCGACCAGGGCGGCTGTTTCGAGACCTCGCACGCGACGACCCACGAAGACCCGACCTATGTCATCGACGGCGTGGTCCACTATTGCGTCGCCAACATGCCGGGCGCCGCGCCCCGCACCAGTTCCGAAGCCCTGAACAACGCCACCCTGCCCTTCGGCCTGGCCCTGGCCGACAAGGGTCTGGACGCCCTGAAGGCCGATCCCCACCTGGCGCGTGGCCTGAACGTGCTGAAGGGCGAGATCACCTATCCGGCGGTGGCCCAGGCCCTTGGCCTGGAATGGAGCGATCCGTTCGGCGTCTGGGCGCGCGGCTGATCTAGACCGTCAGGGAGACCCCGGCCGCGCCCAAATCGCGGCCGGCGCTCTCGATCGCCCGCACGGCCTCGGCTGCAGCCTGCGCCGCTTGGTCGGCGTGCTGGCGCAGGGCGGGGTCGGTCTCGGCCTGGTGCTGCGCCCGCTTCGCCATGCTCTTGATCTGGCTCGCCAGATTGCGGGCGTCGGACAGGAAGTCGCGATCTTCCTGCTGCGCCGCCCCGCGTCGTGACTGCTCAGCGACGCGCGCCTGGGCTTCCGCCGCCATGCGCCGATACGGATTGTCTTCAGACTTGGTGGTTTCGGGATTTTTCTCGCCCTCGCCCTCGCCCTCGCCCTTGGGCGCCGCAGCATCCTCATTCGCGGGCGGGGCGGGAGGCTCCGCCGCGATGGGCGTCTCTGTGGGCGCGGTCTCGGTCGCACCGACGCTGGGGTCCGCCGCCGCCGGCGCCGCATTGGAGGCCGCCGAAGAACCGGCGTCGGCGCCGCCGATCTCCACCGACGCGCCGCCCGATCCGCCGTACATTTTGACTGCGGACTTCAGTTCCTTCGCCAACTGGGCCAGCAGTTTGGGATCGGCCGAGCCGCTCATCTGCAACATGCGGATGCGGGCCTTGATCTGTTCGATCTTCTGCTTGGCGGCCGCCTTGCGCTGTTCCTGGGCGTCCTTAGCGGCGGCGGTGTTGCGCTGCTTCAACGTTTCGACGGCGGAGCGCGCATCGCGCAGCCTGGCCTCGGCGCGCTCCTGCGCCTGTTTTTCGCGCTGGACCCGGCCCTCGGCCAGGACGCTGGTCATGGATGTCGCGCTGGACACGTTCATGACCGAGAATCTCGTCTGCAACGCTTAACGCTCCATGAACGTCACAGCTCGGCTAGGAAGCAGACAGCAAAATCGGGGGTTGCGACGACAGGCGTGATCATCTAGCTCTGAAGCATGACCCTGTTCGCTCTTCTGGCCGCCCTGACGACCGCCCAGGCCACGGCTTCAGCGCCGCCCGTGGTTTGGGAAACTCCGCCCCGCATTGAAATGCCCGCCAAGGCGCTTGAGACGGGCGTGAAATCCGGCGTCGTGGTTCTCCGGTGCGACTTCACGGCCAACGGCATCCCCACGAATTGCCTGATCGTGTCCGAGACGCCGGTCGGCCAGGGTTTCGGCCGCGAAGCCCTGCGCGGGGTCAGGACTGGCCGGGCTCAATCCGGTCAGGCAGGGATGCGCGAAATCACCCTGACGTTCGAGACACGCTGAACCGAAGGTCACGCCTGTAATTCGCCGTCGTCTTGCGGCATAAGCCCGCGATGAAGTTCCTCGACCAGGCCAAGATCTATATCCGCTCCGGCAACGGCGGCGCGGGCTCCGTGTCGTTTCGACGCGAGAAATTCATTCCCAACGGCGGCCCCGACGGCGGCGACGGCGGCAAGGGCGGCGACGTCTGGATCGAGGCGGTCGACGGGCTGAACACCCTGATCGACTATCGCTACCAGCAGCATTTCAAGGCCCAGACCGGCCACCACGGCCAGGGTCGCCAGATGCACGGCGGCAAGGGCGACGACGTGCATCTGAAGGTGCCGGTCGGCACCCAGGTGCTGGACGAGGACAAGGAGACCGTGCTCCTGGACATGGACACGCCCGGCAAGATCGAGCTGCTGCTGAAGGGCGGCAACGGCGGCTGGGGCAATGTCCGCTTCAAGGGCCCGACCAACCAGGCGCCGACCTACGCCAACCCCGGCCAGGACGGGCAGGAACGCTGGATCTGGCTGCGGCTGAAGCTGATCGCCGACATCGGCCTGGCGGGTTTGCCGAACGCGGGCAAGTCCACCTTCCTGGCGGCCGCCAGCGCCGCCAAGCCCAAGATCGCCGACTATCCCTTCACCACCCTGGCGCCGAACCTGGGCATGGTGGACCTGTCGCCGTCCGAACGGTTCGTCATCGCCGACATTCCCGGCCTGATCGAGGGCGCCAGCGAGGGCGCGGGCCTGGGCACCCGTTTCCTGGGCCATGTCGAGCGCTCGGCCAGCCTGATCCACCTGATCGACGGCACCCAGGACGATGTGGCCGGGGCTTACCGGATCATCCGGGGCGAGCTGGAAGCCTATGGCGAAGGTCTGGCCGAAAAGGCCGAGATCCTGGCCCTGAACAAGATCGACGCCCTGACGCCCGAGGCGCGCGAGGAGAAGGCGGCCGAGCTGGAGGCCGTCGCCGGTCGTCGGCCCATGCTGGTCTCCGGCGTGTCGGGCGAAGGCGTGGCGGCCCTGCTGCGCGCCGCCTGGGCCGAGGTGAAGAAGACCCGCGGCGCCCTGGCGGGCGAAAGCGACGTCGACCAGACCTCGGGCTGGCAGCCTTGAAATCCCCCGTCCATCCCGGCGCGGGCCGGGATGGACGGGTGTGGCGTGCGAACGTCACCTGCGGATTTCGCCGGGGAAAACGGCACGGCGAATGAGCGGACAACGGATTTCGGTGCTATGCGTTAACCCGTGCCAACGGTGAAGCTGGAGCACTCCTCCCCCATGCGTCGATTCCTCATTTGGTCCGCCCTGGCCGCCCTGATCGGCCTGATCCTGGCGGGGCTCGGCTACTGGGCCTACTGGAACTTCTATTCGCGGTTCCAGCCGGTCACGATCAGCCGCAACCAGGCCCAGATCCAGCAACTTCTCGACGAGGCCTCCTGGGTGTCGGGCGGCGGCGGGGGCGAACCCCTCTATATCGTCGGCTATCGCGACAGCGCGTCGGCCCAGCGCTATGAGCAGGAGGAGGTCGCCAAGCTGCAGGCCGCAGGGGTCGAGCCGCGCGTCATCCTGTTCGCTCGCGCCGACCGCGAGGGCCTGGCCCAGTCCACCGCCGCCGAACGGGCCACGATCGCGGAACTGTGGCTGACCCGCGACTGGTCCCTGTACCAACGCTGGGCGGCGACGCCCGCGCGGAACTGGACCGCCGCCGGCATCCCCCAGGCGGACGGCAATCTGGCCCGCTCGGCCGTGGTGGACGCCAGCCGCCAGTTCGACGAACGCCTGACCGCCCTGCTCAGCGACGCCGGGGTGCACATCACCTATCCGTTGATCCTGTGGCGTGACCGCGACGGCTTCCTGAAGGCCTGCGGTTGCGCCGACAGTCGGTCCTGGGCCTTCATCCGTGACGATCTGAACGCGCCCGACCGCGTGGGTCAGGCGACGCCGGTCGATGAGCTCCCGGCGGCGGAAGCCTATCCGGGCGACGGAAGCCCGGCCGAAGCGGGCCAGACCCCGGCCATGCCCTATCCGGCCCTGCCGGCGATCCCGCCTGCGAACGGGCAGACGCCCAACGGCCAAACGCCGAACACGCCGCCGAACGCCGGGACGCCGCGCCAGACCCCGCCGGCGACGACGCCCCGCGCCGCGCCCCAGGCCAAGAAGCAGGACGACACCACCTTCTTCTAGGGGAGGCTGAAACCCTACAGGGCGCGGCAGGCCGCGATCAGCCGATCCACGTCAGCGGCGTCCTGATACAGGCCGAAGCCGAACCGGATCACGTCGTCGCGCACGTCCGTCACCACGCCGGCCGCCAGCAGGTCCGCCCGCCAGGCCGGAGCGTTGTCGTGGCGCAGGGCCAGGAAACGGGCGCGGGCGTCGTCGCCCTGGACCGGGTTCAGCATCTCGGCTGCGCCGACCGCTCCGGCCTCTCCGGCCTGAAGCGCCGCCTGGAATTGCATCGCCAGAGCCCGACTGTGGTCCGCCACGTCCGCCGTGGTCAGCCCGGCTTCTCTCAACATCCGGCGCACGGCGTTGAACCGGTACAGAGCCGAACTGTCGAAGGTCGCGCCCCAGAACCGGCCGCCGTCCGAGCGATACTGGACCCCGCCCGGCGGGCCGGACAGATCCCCGAACTCGGCGAACCAGCCGGTGACCACCGGCCGGGGCGCAAAGCCGTCGGGGGCGTGCAGGAAACAGGCCCCCTCGCCCGCCATGGCGTATTTATAGCCGCCGCCGACATAGAAGACCCGGTCCGCCACGGCCGACAGATCCGTCGGGGTCGCCATGAAGCCGTGATAGCCGTCGATCAGGACCCACGGGCCCTCGGGCCGGGCCAGGGCGGCCAGGGCCTCGATCCCGTCGAACAGGCCGCCGGTGCGGAAGAAGACCTGGCTGACCAGGATCCAGTCGTGACCGCCCGCTGCGGCCGCCGCGACGAACCGCTCGGCGAAGGTGTCGAAGGGCGCCAAGGGCACGCGGGTGACCACGGCCTGACCCGCCTCCTCCCAGCGCTCGGCCTGACGCCGGAACGAGTGGAACTCGCCGTCCGTGGACAGTATCCGCACCGGCTGGGTCTCGAAGGCCGAAAAGACCCGCAGCAGCAGGTCATGGGTGTTGGGCGAAAACACCACGCTGTCCGGCGAGGCCAGCTTCAGTTCGTTCGCCACCTCGGCCTGGGCCTGGGGGATGATCTCGTCGAAGATCAGGTCCCATTTGCGGTCGGCGTGCCGATTGGCGTCCAGCCAGGCCTGTTGCTGGGCCTCGAAACTGACGTCGGGCCACAGGTGATGGCTGTGGGCGGCGAAATGCAGGCGCTCCGGCGCAAGGGCCAGGGCGCGGGAAAAGAGGGGCTTGAACGACATGGGCGCACCATGACCGCTTCGGCGCCGCCCGTCGATATCAGCGGCCCTTGCGCAGGCCCAACATGCCCAGCCAGCCGCCGCTGGTCAGCAGGGCCACGTCCAGCAGGGCCAGGGGCAGGGGGGTGGATACGGGCGCAGCGATGAACCGGGCCTTCCAGTCCGGCGCGAACTTGGCCTTGTAGCTGCGCAGACCCTGGAAGCCGTACAGGGCGCCGCCCTCCTCGAACACCAGGGCGCCGACGCGGGCGAAGACGGGGGCGACGCGACGATCCTCCAGCCCGGCCAGGGGCGCCATGCCCAGGTCGAAGGTGGCGATCCCCTCGGCCTTGGCCCACTGGACGCAGCGGATGAACAGATAGTCCATCACCCCATGCGGCGCTTCGGGCGTATAGCGCATCAGGTCCACCGCCGCCTCGCCCGGCGTGACCAGCAGATTGGCGAAGGCCACGATCCGCTCGCCCTCGCGCACCACCGCCAACGGCGTCAGGTTCAGATAGTCGATGTCGAACCGGCCCAGGGAGAAGGACTTCTCCGCCCCGTTGTGCAGGCCCAGCCAGGCGTCCGAAATCGCCTTCAGCTCGGGCTCCAGCGCCCTGGCGGCGCCCGCAGGCAGGATGTCGAAACTGGCCCCCTCGCGTTCGGCCCGGTTCACGGCCGTGCGAAGGTTCTGCTTGCTCTTGCCCTCCAGGGCGAAGGCCTCGGTGCGGATCACCGCCGTCTCGCCGACCTTGCGCATGGCCAGGCCCATGGTCGCCAGTTCGCTGAGGATGTCGTCCCCGACCGAGTAGAAGACCGCCGCACCGCCGTAGCTGTCGGCCAGTTCGGTGAAGGCCCACAACAGCTCCTGGCGTTCCACCAGCGCTCCTGCCGGTTCGCCCATGGCGATCCAGCGCCGGCCCCGCACCCGATAGGCCAGGAAGCTGCGGCCCGAGGGGCTGAACAACAGGGCCTTGTCGCCCAGCATGGCCAGCCAGGCCTCGGGCGTGGCCTCTTCCGCCGCCTCCAGGGCGATGCGGGCGCGTTCGATCTGGTCCTTCGAGGCCGGACCGTGACTGTCGGCGCCCGGCGAACTGAGCAGGGAGCGTCCTGCGACCAGCAGGGTCAGCAGGGACAGGACCAGACCCGCCCGCAGGAAGCCCGAGGCCTGGCGATCCACCAGGAACCGCCACCACAGCTCGTCCGAATAGGCCACGTCGCGATAGGCGAAGAAGCCCAGCCACAGCATCGACCCCACCACCGCGATCAGCAGCAGCAGCCAGCCGGGCCGCAGGGGCTCGCTGAGACGCGAGCGGCGGTTGAAGGCCGTGCGACACGGCGCCAGCAGGGCGGCGACGAGCGCCAGATCGACGGACTCTTCCCAGTCCAGCCCCTTCAGAACCGAAAAGACGGCCCCGACGGCCAGCACCGCCAGGGCCGCCCAATAGGCGCCGCGGCGCCGTCGCCACAGACCGGCCGACAGCAGGATCAGCATGAATCCGGCGATGCTGGCCACGAAATGGGACAGGTCGATCAGGATCGGCGACACGACGCCGGTGAGTTGCCGCAACCGGTCGTCGAACTCGGGCGTCACCGCCGAAATGAGCATCAACGCCCCGGCGCAGAAGGCCACCACGGCGAAAACCTGAGGGGTCAGCTCATAGGCGAGACCCAACAGCCTGCGCAGCAGGCCGGGGACATAGGCGTTCCGGCGATTCACGCGGCCTCCTGCCGATTCGACGCAATGCCGCACCTTAGACCAGGAATCGTCCAACCGGGGCAGGTTCAGGGTCATTTTGGGGCCGACGAAACAATCCGTAACATGGTGGGTTTGGTGATTGCGGGCGCCGGGCCCGTGCAACCGGATGTTCTCCCATGAACTTCAAGACCGCCATTCTGAGCAGCGCCGCCGCCGCCTTCCTGATCGCCTCGCCCGCCCTGGCGCAGGAAATCGCTCCCGCGGCCCCCGCAACCCAAGACGCCCCCGCTCAGCCCAGCCTGTCGTTGACGCCCGGCACTTCGGTGCACGGTCCCGATGGCGAACTGGGCAAGCTTGAAGGCGTTCAGAACAACGCCACGGGCGCCCAGGAACTGACAGTTCGCGGCGCCGACGGCCAGCTTCGCGCCGTGCCGCTGAACGGCATCCGCCAGGACGGCGCCAATGTGGTGGTGGCCTATACCAAGACGGAGTACGACGCCGCCGCCCCGATCGCTGGCGCGCCGCCGCCTCCGTCCGCCGCAACGGCGCCCGCCCCCGCCGCCGATCCTTCGGCCATGCCCGCCGAGCCTGCCGCGCCGATGACGGCCGAACCGGCCCCGACTGGGCCGATCCCCACGGAACCCACCACGACCGAGCCTGCCGATCCGTCGGGCAGCAGCGACCCGATGGCCCCGCCGACCGGCGACCAGCCCCAGCGCTGATTCATGACCGCCTGGGCTCGAGCCTGAGCCATAGACGTCGAGAAGGCGGCCGGGACATCCCGGCCGCCTTTTCCGTTGTCACCTGACAGGAAGGACCGTTCCATGATGCGTTTCGCAACCCTCGCGGCCCTGGCGGCCACAGCCGTCCTGGCCCAAACCGCGTCGGCTCAAACTGCGTCGATTCAGGCCGATGGTCGGGACAAAGCGCCGCCCTCGCGCCATGTCGATACGCCTGCCGAAGCCCCTGCCCGCTCGGAAGACGCCCCCGCCGAGGTCGCCGTCGGCGCAACGGCGCGGGGATCGAGCGGAGAGGCGCTGGGCCAGGTCGTGGGCGTCAGTCGGGGGTCGGGCGGCCGTATCGACGGCTATCTGATCCGTCTGCCCGACGGATCGACCCGCCTGCTGCCCGCCGACGCCGCCACGGTGCAGGGCGGCGTCCTGATCGCCGCGCAGGGCGACTTCCGGCCCGCCCCTGCGGCGCAATAAGCCGGTCGAAACATACAAAAAGGGCGGCTCTCGCGAGCCGCCCTTTCGTTCATTCTCAGTCCAGAGGGACGATCAAGCGCGACGCTTGACCAGACCCAGAAGGAACAGAAGGATGATGGCGCCGATGGTGGCGACGATGGTCGAACCGATCCAGCCGCCCCAGGCGAAGCCCAGCGCATTGGCGACGAAGCCGCCGATCAGGGCGCCGATGACGCCGACGATCAGATTGGTGATCAGGCCGTGGTTGCGGCCCATGATCTGTTCCGCGAGCCAGCCCGCGACGATGCCGATGATGATCCAGGCGATAATGCCCATGGTGTAGGTTCCTTCCTGTGAAGCCAAGCTGGGGAGTAAATGCACGCGGCCGGATTGGGTTGCGATCACGACATGCAGAGTTCGATGAGCCGCGAAACTCGCCCCTGACGCGACCTGCGGCATGCGGATTGCGGCGTGGCGGGCGAACCGTCCCGTGTCGGGACAGGTCTTCAGATAAGGCATGAGGGTCATGGCCACCGACATCGATCTCCACCTGGGCCGCCGCCTGCGTCGCCGCCGCCGCCTGCTGGGCCTGACCCAGCAGCAGTTGGCCGTTCAGGTCGGCATCCGCTTCCAGCAGATCCAGAAATACGAATGCGGCGCCAACCGCATCTCGGCCGCCCGTCTGTGGCAACTGGCCGAGGCGCTGGAGACGCCGGTCAGCTATTTCTACGACGGCGTGACCGAGGCGCTGGAGCGCAAGGACGCGGCGCCGGGAACGTCCGCCGGAGGGGGCGAGATGTTCTCGCGCAAGGAGACCCTGGACCTGATCCAGGCCTACTACCAGCTGGGCGAACGCCCGCGCCGACGCCTGCTGGATCTGGCCAAGTCCCTTCACGACGTCAACGACGCGGTCGCCTGAACGAATAGGGCGCAGGCGTTGCGGCCGGGGTTCTCTGCACGGGGCGATCCGCGCTAAGAGCGCCCATGATCGAATTCGAATCCTTCGCCGTTGAACTGGCGCACGAGGCCGCGCGCGTCACCCTGCCCTTCTTCCGCTCGGGGATCGGGCATGAGGACAAGGGCGGGGCGGCGGGCTTCGACCCCGTCACCGAGGGGGACAAACAGGCCGAGGCCGCGATTCGCCGCCTGATCGCCGCCCGCTATCCCGACCACGGCGTGATCGGCGAGGAATACGGCGAGGACCGGCCGGACGCCGAGCACGTCTGGGTTCTGGATCCCATCGACGGGACGCGGGCCTTCATCTCGGGCCTGCCGCTGTGGACCACCCTGATCGCCCTGCGCGTCGCCGAAAAGCCGACTGTGGGCCTGATCGCCCAGCCCTATCTGGACGAGATCTTCATCGGCGGCCCGTCCGGCGCCCGCCTGTTGCGCGGCGCGACCGAGCGGCCCCTGGCCGTGCGGGCCTGCGAACACCTGACCGACGCCGTCATCTCGACCACCGACCCCGACATCTTCAACGGCGCCGAACGGGGCGCCTGGACCCAGGTGCGCGCCGCCGCCCGCCTGGCCCGCCTGGGCTGCGACGCCTATGCCTACGCCATGGTGGCGGCGGGCCAGATGGACCTGGTGGCCGAGGCCAGCCTGAAATCCTGGGACTGGTCCGCCCTGGTACCCGTGATCGAGGCCGCCGGCGGACGGGTCGTCAACTGGCGCGGCGCCGCCCCGGACGGCACCGGCCAGATCCTCGCCGTCGGCGACTCACGCCTGATCGACCAGGCCCTGGTGACGCTGAAGCGCGCGGCGGCTTGAGGCGACGGGTCAACCGCATCCCGATCTAAATGGTTCGGTCCACGATGGGGTCGTGCACGGCCTTGAGCCAATCGCCCAGTTGTGAGGGGTCGCCTTCTATCCGCATCTCGCCGATGCTCAGAAGCCTATCCAGCAGGAGTGCGTATTCGGGGTCATCGCCGTACAGGAGGTTCAGGGCGCGCGCCCCGGCAGCGGTAATTTCGATGGTGATGTCCGCGCGCTCGTCAGGCCGCGCTCCGGCTCGGAACCCCGGCTTTCCGTCACGGATGTCGAAGCGAAGACCTTGCACGAGACCTTCGCCTATTTCCGCCCCGTCCGTATAGCGTTCGACAAGGGACACATTCAGGTCCGCCGCCAGCCCCGATCGCACGGCGGCTTCGGTCATGACGGCCCCGACCATTTCAAACCAGGCCAAGGCGCCATGGCGCAGTTTCGATCGGGTCGTCATCAGGCTCTGCTTTCCTAAACACGCGTCTTCGATGTCCGCGAGGAGGGCGGCGCGCGGAGGGCCGATCGATTTCAGGCGACCTTCAGGACGATCTTGCCCTGCGACCCGCCTTGCGCCGCCCGCTCGTGGGCCTTGCCGGCTTCCGCGAGCGGGAATTGACTTCCGATCACGACGCGGATCGTGCCGTCGTCGAGCAGACGCGCGATCTCGGCCAGTTGCGCCCCGCTGGAGCGAACCTGGGTCGTAGAGACCGTGACGCCCCGTCTTTGCGCCTCCTCAGTCGCCGCAAAGCCCAGCGGGAACACCAGAAACAGCGCCCCGCCCCGCTTGATCACAGGCAGGAAGCGGGCGGCGGCCGGACCGCCGACGGCGTCGATGACCAGATCGACATCCCGCACCACGGTCTCCGCCGCCGTCGTTTCGTAGTCGATGACCTCATCGGCGCCGAGATCGCGCAGCAAGGCCTGCTGCTTGCCGGACCCGACCGCGATGACGCGCGCGCCCTTCCACTTGGCGATCTGCACGGCGAAATGCCCCACGCCGCCCGCCGCGCCGTTCACCAGGACCGTCTTGCCGGCCAGCGGAACCGGATGATGCAGGGTCGGCTGAAGCGGGTTGGGCTCATCGTGACCGCGCTCGACCAGGAACTGCCAGGCGGTCAGCAGCGACATCGGCGCGCCGGCGGCCTGAACGTGATCGACCCTGGCCGGCTTGAGCGCCAGTTCGGAGGCGGGCACGCTGACGTATTCGGCATAGGCCCGGGCGCCCCCCATCATGCCGGTGGGGAAGCGCACCATCGAATAGACTTCGTCGCCGACGGCGAAGGTTTTCACGTCATCGGCGACCGCCTCCACCACGCCCGAAACATCCGTTCCGAGGATCATGGGGAAGTCGACCTGCGGCCGCCATTCGGGCGGCAGGGCCTTGTAGCCTTCGCGCAGATGGAAGTCGGGAGGATTGAGCCCGACCGCGTGAACGCGAACCCGCACTTCGCCCGGCTTCAGTTCGGGCAGGGGAGCGTCCTCGTACACCAGCACCTCGGGTCCGCCGAATGCATGCTGCTGGATGGCCTTCATGGTCTCTGCGGGCATTGTCTGATCCTCACGGAATGCGTCTGCGCATCCATGACAGGCAGATAGTCGCGTCCATTCATGTTGATAATGATCCCGCGTTTCGCTTAAATAGCGCCATGACGGAATATATGGGCCTGGATCGGCTGACAGGCCTGATCGCGTTCGCGCGGGCGGGATCCCTGGGCAGCTATACGGCCGCCGCCCGCAGCCTCTCCATCTCGCCGTCCGCCGTCAGCAAGAGCGTGCAACGGCTCGAGCAACGTCTGGGCGTGTCGCTCTTCACCCGCACGACCCGCTCCCTGACGCTGACGCCGGAGGGGCGTGAGTTGCATGGGCGGGCGCTGAAACTGCTGCAGGACGCCGAAGAGATCGAACAGGTGGCGATGACGGCCCGCTCGGAGCCGTCGGGCGTTCTGCGGATCGCCGCCTCGCTCCCGCTGGGCATCCATGTGATCGCGCCGGCGCTGCCAGAGTTTAGCCGACGCTATCCCAAGGTGACGGTCGATCTGCGGCTGAGCGACCAGATCGTCGATATCGTGGATCTGGGCGTCGATGTCGCCGTCCGCATCGGGGAACTGGCGGACTCTCGGCTCCTGTCGCGCCGCCTGGCGCCCATGCGGCTCGGCGCCTTCGCCTCGCCTGCCTATCTGGCGTCACGGGGCGCGCCGATCCATCCGGACGCCTTGGCCGAGCACGACACCGTCAATCTCCGCTACCAGAGCAGCGGTCAGGTTTTTCGCTGGCCGTTCAAGATCGGCGAGCTGGAGATCGAGATCGTCCCGCCGTCCGGAATCATCGTGGATGTCAGCGAGGCGGTGCTCGCCACCCTGGTGGCCGGCGGCGGCGTCGGCCTGAGCGCGACCTTTGTCGCAGCCCCCTATGTGGCGCGCGGCGAGCTGGTTCCGATCCTGACCGAATACGCCGTCGAGCGCCACAACATCACGGCGCTCTGGCCGGAAAGCCGCCGGGCCAATCCCGCCGTCCGGGCCTTCCTGACCCTGCTTCAGGACATCCTCTAGGCCGTCGACCCTAGGCCACGGACGGCGTCTCTTCGGTGACGTCCTCGGTGCGGGCGGCGGGATCGGCGACGGTCGGCAGGTCCGGGATCGGCGAGACGTAGTCGGCCATGGCGTCGAACTCGTCCAGGAAGACGGCGCGCTTGTCGTCGGCCTCCATGATCACCTCGTGCAGGGCGCCGGGGACCTCGACATAGCGGCCGCGGCCCAGGCGTTTGGCGGCCCAGCGGTTGGTCTGTTTCCACACCACGTCGTCATTGTCGGCCTGGACGATGGCGACCGGTATCTTGACCGCTTTCAGGGCCTTGGGCTTCAGCGCCCGCTCGCCGGCGTCCAGGGCGAAGGCCAGCCAGCCGTAGGTGGGGCCGCCGATGGCCAGGTGGGGGCAGGCGTACAGTTGCTGGCGCCACATCTCGTAGCGCGCCTCGTCCGAAGTCAGGGCGTCCTCGGCGAAGGTATGGTCGAACGGATCGTCCGGGTCGCCCAGGATATAGTCGCCCGCATGGCCGTGGCGGATGTTCCAGCGGACCGCCAGCTTGACCGACCACATCGACCGTTTGCCGGTCTTGATGCGCAGCATGGGGCTGGACAGGACCGCGCCCGAGAAGCGGCTCTCGCCGGCTTCCAGCGACAACAGGTTCAGGCAGGCGCCCATCGAATGGCCGACCATGATCCAGGGCTTGGGGCACTGGTCCTCGAAGGCGTCCAGCAGCCGGCCGTAGTCGTCCAGAAACTCCTCGACCGCGCGGGCGTGGCCCTTCAGGCGGTCGGGCAGGAGCCGCGCCGACAGACCCTGGCCGCGCCAGTCGTGAGCCAGGACGCACCAGCCGCGCGCCAGGAAATTGCCGATGACCTCGAAATATTTCTCGATCGGTTCGGTGCGGCCGGGGCTGAGCACCACCGTGCCGCGCGGCTTTTCGGCGGTCAGGTGCGACGGCGTCCACAGGGCGGCGCGCAGCCGCATGCCGCCGGCCCCACGGTACCAGTCGCCCTTGCCGCCCGGCGGCGAGGACGCGCCTGGAACCCCCATCAGGGGGGCGTTGGCGGCGAAGGCTTGGGCGCGGTTCACTCGGGTTTCCTGAATTTCAAGGTCATGCGGTCGCTCTCGCCGATCTCCTCGTATTTGGATCGGTCGAAGGCGGGGTCGGCGGGGTCGCCGCGGGGGGCGGTCAGGCGGGTCGGCGGCAGGGTGTCGACGCCGAACGGATGATCCTTGGTGTCCTTCTCGTTGGCGTTGACCTCGGAGGCGGCGACGAAGACGAAGCCCGCCTCTGCAGCCAGCTGTCGGACGAAGGCCTCCTGGACATAGCCGTTGGCCGCCACCGGATCCTGGTCCTCTTCCGGGGCCAGACGGTGCTGTTCGACGCCCAGGACGCCGCCAGGCTTCAGGGCGACGAAGGCGTCGGAGAAGGCCTTTTCGGCGATCCCGGCCGCCATCCAGCCGTGCAGGGTGCGCATGAACAGGCACAGGTCGGCCGTGCCCGCCGGAGCCACCGGACCGGAGGCGGCGCCGAAGGTGGTGAACTGGGGCTCGCCATACAGTTTCTTGTCGGCGCTGAACCGGGTCTGGAAGGCGGCGTTCAGGGCGGCCTGGGCCGGATCGGCGGTCGGCCCCTCCGGGAACAGGGCGGCGATATAGGTCCCCTGGCCCCGCGTCAGATAAGGGGCCAGGATTTCAGTGTACCAGCCGCTGCCGGGCCAGAATTCGACCACCGTCATGCGCGGTTGCAGCCCGAAGAAGCGCAGGGTCTCCATCGGATGGCGGAAGGCGTCGCGGGGCCGGTCCTGGGCGCGCCACGGCCCGGCGACGGCCCATTCCAGCGATCCTTCGGGCGGACCGGCGGGAGCGGGCGGCGCCTCGGGGGCCTCCTCCTTCTTGGGGCCGCAGCCGGCCACGGCGATCAGGGCCAGAGCCGCGGCGCCGGACAACAGGAACCGGCGCGACGGGTCGCTGGAAATCGCAGAAAGAGCAGCCATCAAAACACCCCCTCGGAACGCCGGGCCCCGTGTCCGGCAAACCTTGGTCGAACGGGCATAAGCAGGTTCGTGGCGCGGGTCAAAACCCGACTATTCCGGTTTGCGGAAACGCAGGGTCATGCGGTCGCTTTCGCCGACCGCATCGAAGGTCGCGCGCTGATCGGGGGTCAGGGCGGCCGAGCCGTCGCGGGCCTGGGACTGGCGCACCGGCGGCAGGGTCCAGACGCCGAACGGGTGGTCGTGGTCGTCCCTGGGATTGGCGTTCAGCTCGCTGCGGGCCTCCAGGACGAAGCCGGCGTCCTGGGCCTCGTGGATCACATAGCTTTCGGGCACATAGCCGGTCGAGGCGACGTCGGCGACGTTCAGCCCCTCGGCGCTGCGGTGCTGTTCCACGGCCAGGATCCCGCCGGGCTTCAGGGCGGCGTAGAAGGCCTTCAGATAGGGCTGGGTGCGGCCGTCGCGCGACCAGTTGTGGAAGGCGCGGGCCACCAGGATGAAGTCGGCCGAGCCGGCCTCGACCCCCATGCCCTCGAGCGGGCGACCGACCCCGACATAGCGACCGCCGGTCGCCGCCGCATAGGGTTCCAGGATATGCCGCCACCAGCTGGCGCCGCCCGGCTCGATCTCAACCACGGTCATGCCCGGCGTCAGGCCCCAGAAGGTCAGGGCCTCATAGGGGTGACGGGCGGCGTCGCGGGCCCGGTCGGCGGCGGGACGGGTCTGGGCGGCGACGGCGGCCTTCAGCGCCGTATCCTCCTCGAAGGTCGGCATGGCGCTGGACAGGGCCGAGCGCGGCGGCGTCCAGGCGCCGTTCGCAGGGGCGGTCGAGGACTGGGCCGCGGCCGTCGTCACGGCGACGGTCGACAGCAGGGCGGCGAGGCCGAAGGCGGCGAGGCGCATGGGGTGTTCCTTCATCAGGGGTGATCTTCAATACGGGGCGCAGCGGCCGGTGCAAATGACGATCCTGAGACGCGTGGATTGGTCGCGCACGGCCGACCCCTTGACGCCCGTCCGGCGCATCCCATCTCATTTCTCGAGAGCGCCGGTTCCGGGCTCTCCAGACCGACGGCGCCGATTTCGGGCCGCCGGGCTGAACCCCAACCGTCCGGGCAAACCGCCGGGCGGCTCAACCTTGCTGATCCTCAGGAGGATGCTGATGCGTACCTATGATTTCACCCCGCTGTATCGTTCGGCCGTCGGTTTCGACCGCCTGGCCAATCTGCTGGAGACCGCCGCGCGGACCAGCCAGGACGGCGGCTATCCGCCCTATAATATCGAGACCACGGGCGAGAACGCCTATCGCATCGAGATCGCCGTCGCCGGATTCTCTCCCGACGAGCTGAATATCGAGGTGAAGGAAAACCTGCTGACCGTCACCGGGCGCAAGACCGCCAATGACGACGCCGAGGCGCAGAAGACCTATCTGCACCGCGGCCTGGCCGAGCGCGATTTCGAGCGCCGCTTCCAGCTGGCCGACTATGTGGTCGTGAGCGAGGCCAATCTGGTCAACGGCCTGCTGTCGATTTCGCTGAAGCGCGAACTGCCGGAAGCGCTCAAGCCCCGCCGCATCGAGATCGGCGCCGGCCAGCCCCTGATCGAGGGCAAAGCCCAGACCAAGATGGAAGACAAGGCGGCCTGATCCGCCTTCGGACCGAACACTATGGAAGGGCGGCGTTCGCGCCGCCCTTTTTCTATGCGGGCTTTTGGGCGGCCAGATGCGTGAAGGCGGCGACCACCTGTTCATAGGCCGGGCGTTTGAACGGCACGATCAGGTCGCAGGCCTCGGACAGGGCGCCCCAGCGCCAGGCGTCGAACTCGATCTCGTCGTCGGCTTGCAGGTCGATTTCGCCGTCCTGACCGGTGAAGCGGAAGGCGAACCATTGTTGGCGCTGGCCGACGAAGCCGCGCCAGGCCTTGGCGTTGTTCATCGCCTCGGGCGGGAAGTCGTAAAGGATCCAGTCGTCGGTCCGCGCCAGAAATTCGACCGAGGTCACCCCCGTCTCCTCGCGCAGTTCGCGCAGGGCTGCGGCCAGCAGATCCTCGCCCTCGTCCACGCCCCCTTGCGGGAACTGCCAGTTATGCGGACCGGGCGTCGCATGGCGGCGGCCGTACCAGACCTGGCCGTCGGCGTTGAACAGAACGACCCCGACATTGGGGCGGTACAGACTGAGGTCGGTCATTACCGGCCGGGCCGCAGGGTCATGGCCGAGGCGGGCGCCAGCTGCAGACCGCGCTGTTCCAGACCGGCGGTCCAGCGAGCGGCGGCCTCGACCGTCACCGGATAGGAGAAGCCGGTCCCCAGGGCCGAGCCGCGCAGCTTGGCCTGGGCTTCCAGACTGTTCAGGGCGGCGATGATGGCGGCGGGGGACTGGGTCTGGTCGATGACCTTGTCGGCGCTGGCGCGGGCCCAGGCGCCGGGACGGCGCTGGAACGAACCGTCGTCGAGGAAGGCGATCCCGCGCTGGCGCAGGGTCGACAGGAAGGCGCTCATTCCCGTGTCCGAGGTGGCGAACCGGTCGCCCAGATAGTTGGTCACGCCGAAATAGCCGACAGCGCGGCCCAGCAGCCAGTCCATCTTGGCCTGGACGTCGTCCGGGGTTCCGCTGGCCAGCAGCGTATAGGGGCCGGGGTCGTTGTCGGGATAGCCGGTGGGCTCCATCGGCATTTCCAGCATGACTTCGTGGCCCTGGGCGCGGGCCTGGTCGATCCAGGACTGGAGATTGTCGGCATAGGGCACGAAGCTGAGCGTCACCTCGGGGGGCAGGCGTTCGATGGCCGCGCGGGTGGTGACGGCGTTCAGCCCCAGGCCGCCGACGATCAGGGCCACGCGCGGCTTGCCGTTCGAGCGGAAGGGCCGGGCATAGGCCTGGGCCGGGACGCGGCCGTCGGGCGCGATCATCGGCAGGGGGCCGCTGGGACCGGGTTGCGACAGGCCGGCGATCGGCGCCTTGGCCAGCGGAGACGCCGCCTGGACGGGGGCGCTATAGCTGGCCCCGCCCGCGACGGTGGCGCCGTCCGGCAGGGTGATCACCGCCTCGCCGCCTGCGGCGCCGCTGGGGTCCCCGGTTCCGGTCAGGTCCTGATACAGGCCCATGGCCCCCATGGAGAAGGCCTCGAACCCGGTCGGGGCCGGGGCGGGCGCGGCCTCTTCACGATGCAGGGCGATCCGGGCTGAAGGCGTGCCGGCGCGCGGGTCGCCGAGGACGGTCAGAAACAGGGCCGTCGCGGACAGCAGGAAGAGGCCGGAAAGCCCCGCGATCACCGGCGGCTTCTTCAGCGCGGCGACGACAGGTTTCAGGCTCGGCTTTCCACGCGCCGCGGGCGGAGAACCGGCGGCGGCGGCAAGGGCGGACTGGCGTTTGGCGAACATGGACACGGGGCGGAATCCTTCACGCCCAGTCTTGCATCGCGCCGGTTAAGAAACCCTAACGGCGGGTTCACCATGACCTTTCCTATCGCGACCTGTCATGGAACGTGCGTTGACGGGGGCGTTTCGGCTCTTTCACATGCCGGTCTCCCCGCTGCCGACTAGGACATGCCGATGATGACCCCCGCCGCCGACGACGCCCTGCGTGAAGAAGTCCGACTGCTGGGCGGCATTCTGGGCGAGGTCATTCGTCAGGAAGGCGGCCAGGATCTGTTCGATCATGTCGAGGCGGTGCGCCAGGCCTCGGTCGCCTATCACCGCGACCCGGCCTCGCATCCGGCCAAGCGGCTGGAGAAGCTGTTGACCGCCATGACGGTGGATCAGGCCGCCGGCCTGGCCCACGGCTTCGCCCTGTTCTCCCTGCTGGCCAATATCGCCGAGGATCGCGCCACCCGTCGTCGCGCCCAGGACCAGGTCGTGGCCGGCGCCCGTCCCGATACGCCCGATGGCGCCCTGCAACGGCTGGCCGAACAGAAGGTGGACAAGGCGGCGGTGCGCGCCCTGCTGGACGAGGCCCTGGTCTCGCCGGTCCTGACCGCCCACCCGTCCGAGGTGCGGCGCAAGAGCGTCATCGACCGGATCGCCGCCGTCAGCGACATGCTGGACGCCTGCGACAAGGCCGGCGACGCCTGTTCAGCCGCCCAGATCAACCAACCCCTGCGACGCCAGATCGTCATCCTGTGGGCCACGCGTCTGGTCCGCACCCAGGGACTGGTGGTGCAGGACGAGATCGACACCGTCGTCTCCTTCCTGGACCGCATCTTCCTGCGCGTCGCGCCGAAGCAGTTGTCGGCCTGGCGGCGCCTGCTGGACGCCCCGGACCTTCAGCCCTTCATGCGGGTCGGCACCTGGGTCGGCGGCGATCGGGACGGCAATCCGAACGTCGACGGCGCCGTGCTGGCCGCCGCCTTCCGCACCCAGTCCCGCGCCGTCCTGGGCTATTACCTGGAAGAGGTTCACGCCCTGGGCGCCGAACTCAGCCTGGCGGCCGAACTGGCCCAGGTCTCGCCGGAACTGGCCGTCCTGGCGGACGCCGCCCACGACCCGTCCCCCCATCGCGCCGACGAACCCTATCGACGCGCCCTGACCGGCGTCTACGGCCGCCTGGCCGCCACCTATGAGGCGCGGGGCGGAACCCCGCCGCCCCGCCGCGCCGTTGTCGCCGCCGAGCCCTACCCCGGCCCCGACGCCTTCGAGGCCGATCTGAAGATCATGCGCGACAGCCTGATGGCGTATAATGGCGAGGTCTTCGCCGACGACCGGCTCAGCGACCTGGTCACCGCCGTCGAGATATTCGGCTTTCACATGGCGACCCTGGACCTGCGCCAGAACTCGGACGTCCACGAACGGGTCGTCGCCGACCTGCTGAAGACAGCCGGGGTCTGCGCCGACTATTCCGGCCTGGACGAAGAGGGGCGGCTTGCGGTGCTGGCCGCAGAACTGGCCTCGCCGCGCCTGTTGTTCAGCCCCTATGCCGAGTATGCGGCCGAAACCCTGAAGGAGCGCGGCATTCTTCAGGCCGCCGCCGAGGCCCTGGCCGCCTTCGGCCCCCAGGCGATCCGCACCCATATCGTCTCCAAGACCGACGCGGCCTCGGACCTGCTGGAGGTCTATCTGCTGCTCAAGGAGGTCGGCCTCTATCGCCCCGAGGATCCTGCCGCCTGCCCGATCCAGGCCGCCCCCCTATTCGAGACCATCGAGGACCTGCGCGCCTCGCGTCCGACGCTGGAGCGCCTGCTGAAGGAGCCGTCCGCCCTGGCCGTCGCCAAGGCGCGCGGCGTTCAGGAAGTGATGATCGGCTATTCGGACTCCAACAAGGACGGCTCGTATCTGACGTCCGGCTGGGAGTTGCACGAGGCCTCACGCGCCCTGGTCGAGGTGACCAAGGCCGCCGGCCTGAAGCTGCAGCTGTTCCACGGGCGCGGCGGCACGGTCGGGCGCGGCGGGGGTTCGTCCTTCGCCGGGGTGCTGGCCCAGCCGGAAGGCACGGTTCAGGGCCGCATCCGCACCACCGAACAGGGCGAGGTCATCGCCAACAAGTACGGCGAGCCCGAGATCGCCCTGCGCAACCTCGACGCCCTGACCTGCGGCGCCGTCCTGGCCTCGCTGGACCAGGGCAAGGATCACGTCTTCACCGCCGACCACGGCGCCACCCTGTCGGACCTGTCCGCCCGGTCGATGGCCGCCTATCGCAAGCTGGTCTACGAGACCGACGGCTTCGTCGACTATTACCGCGCCGCCACCCCCATCGCCGAGATCGCCGACCTGAAGATCGGCTCGCGCCCGTCATCGCGCACCGCCTCGACCCGGATCGAGGATCTGCGCGCCATTCCCTGGGTGTTCAGCTGGTCGCAGAGCCGGGTCATGCTGCCCGGCTGGTTCGGTTTCGGCTCGGCCGTCCAGGGCCAGGACATGGCCGAACTGAAGGCCATGGCCGAGGTCTGGCCCTTCTTCCGCACCCTGGTCCAGAACATGGAAATGGTCATGGCCAAGTCGGACATGACGGTCGCCCGCCGTTACGCCACCCTGGTGCCCGATCCGGCGCTGGCGGCGCGCATCTATGGCGAGATCCGCGACGAGTGGCAGAGAACCCACGACGCCGTCCTGGCCATCACCGGCCATGACAGGCTGCTGGGCGGCCAACCGGAACTGGATCGGCTGATCCGGCTGCGGATGCCCTATGTCGAGCCGCTGAACCATGTGCAGATCGAACTGATCCGCCGCCGCCGCGCCGGGGATGAAGACCCCCGTGTTCGCGAGGGGATTCTGCTGGCGATCAACGGCGTGGCGGCGGGGCTGCGCAACAGCGGCTGATTACAGCCGCAACCATGACGACGATTTAATCCGCCTGTCTTGGATCGGCGGCTGAACCCTCATTGAGCTGTTACACAACACGCGTATTGCGCCTTCGTCGCCGTTTCGAGCGATTATCTTTCTCTTTAGGAGCAAAGCGATGAAGGTTCTCTCCCCCGTTCTCTTCGCCGTCGCCGTCCTGTCCGTGTCCCCCGCCCTGGCCCAAAGCGATGACGCGCGGATCGCCTTCCGCGATCTGGACCTGTCCTCGGCCGCCGGCGCCGCCGCCTTCGACGGCCGCATCGACCAGGCCGCCGCAGACCTGTGCCGCAACTTCACCGTTACGGGCAGCCGGATCGTTCGCAGCCACGCCTGCCGCTCGGCCGTTCGCGCCGAGGCGATGCGCCAACTGCCGCGTTCGCGCCAGGTCGACTACGCCCGCGCCCCGCGCGACGCCCGTCAGGTCGCCCAGGTGGTCGGCCTGTTCGCCAACAGCTGATCCAAGACCGGCGAAGGGCGCCCGTCGCCCTTCGCCGCATCGGCCGGCCTACAGCCACTTCGTGCGTTTGAAGGTGATGTAGAGGCCGACGCAGACCGCGACGATCAGACCCATCACGACCGCATAGCCGTAACGCCAGTGCAGTTCCGGCATGAACTCGAAGTTCATGCCGTAGATGCCGGCGATGGCCGTCGGCACGGCCAGCAGCGCCGCCCATGAGGCCAGCTTGCGGGTGATCACCCCCTGCCGCTGCTGTTCCAGCAGATTGGCGACCTCGAACACCGAGGCCAGGATGTCCGTCAGCCCGTTCAACCGGCTGTTCACCCGACGCACATGGTCGGCGATGTCGCGGAAATAGGGTCGGATGTCCGGGTCGATACAGGGCAGGTCCAGCGACTGCAGCCGACCCGCCACCTCCTCCATCGGCCCCAGGATGCGCCGGAACTTCAGCAGTTCGCGGCGCAGGGTGAACAGGCGGCGGATCTCGCGCCGCGACAGGAAGGCCTCCAGCGCGCGCTGCTCCAGCTCCAGCACGCTGTCCTCCGCCCCGTCGACGATCGGCACATAGGCGTCGGCGATGAAGTCCAGCACCCCGTGCAGGACGAAGTCGGGACCGGCGCGAAGCTGTTCGGGGGAGGCCTCCAGCTGGGCGCGCAGGGCCGTGTGCGACCGGGCCGAGCCGTGGCGAATGCTGATGACGTGGTCCGTGCCGACGAAGACGTGGGTCTCGCCATAGCTGATGACGTCATCCACCTTTTCGGCGGTGCGGGCGACGACGAACAGTTCGTGGCCATAGACCTCGACCTTGGGCATCTGGTGGGCAGACAGGGCGTCCTCCACCGCCAGGGGGTGCAGGTGGAACCGCTTCACCAGGACATCGAACTCGGCGTCGGTCGGCTCGTGCAGACCGATCCAGACGAATTCGCCGGGTTTCATCGTCAGGCCTTTTTCCGTCAGCGGCGCCGCCCGCACGCGCTTGCCGTCACGATAGACGTAGGAGGCGACGACGGACATGCGGGCTCTTCTCTCGGCGGATTCTGATCCTGATCTAGGCCAGGTCGCGCCCAAACGAAACGGCCGGCGGATCGCTCCGCCGGCCGTTCGCTCATTCAGTCCAACTCGGCCGAAGGCCGACAGGCCAGGATCAGGACACCGGGAAGCCGCGGACCTTCAGCAGGGCCGCCACGTCCGGGTCGCGACCGCGGAAGGCGCGATAGGCCTCGGCCCGGTCGGTGGTGTTGCCCGGCGCCAGCATGATCGACTTGAAGCGGCCGGCGATGTCCGGATTGAAGACGTCGCCCGACTCCTCGAAATAGGCCCAGGTGTCGGCGTCCATCGTCTCGGACCACAGGTAACTGTAGTAGCCGGCCGAATAGGCGTCGGACGTGAACAGGTGATTGAACTGCGGCAGGCGGTGCCGCATCACGATCTCCTTGGGCATGCCGATCCGCGCCAGGCTGGCCTTCTCAAAGGCGTCGATGTCGGTCGGCGGCGTGGCTTGCGTGTGCAGATCCATGTCGACGATGGCCGAGGACAGATAGCTGACCGTCGCATAGCCCTGGTTGAAGGTGGACGAGGCCTGGATCTTGTCGACCAGGGCCTGGGGCATGGCCTCGCCCGTCTGATAGTGTTTCAGATAGCCGTCCAGGATCGGCCGGCTCAGCACCCAGTGCTCGTGGACCTGCGACGGATATTCGACGAAGTCGCGCGGCGTATTGCCAAACGACGGATAGGTCACGTTCGACGAGAAGTAATGCAGGGTGTGGCCGAACTCGTGGAACAGGGTCTCGGCGTCGTCCAGCGAGATCAGCACCGGCTCGCCCGGCTCGGGCTTGGTGAAGTTGTTGTTGTTCGAGCCCAGGATCACCTTCGATCCGTCCAGCGTCGAGAAGGACCGGTAGGTGGTCATCCAGGCGCCCGAACGCTTGCCCGGACGGGCGTAGTCGTCGGTGTAGTAGAGGCCGATCAGCTTGCCGGTGGCCTTGTCGTGCAGCTCATAGACCTCGACGTCCGGCTCGAAGGTCGGGACCGAACCCCTGGGCAGTTTGGTGAACTTGAAGCCGTACAGACGCTCGGCCATGGCGAAGGAGCCGGCGCGAACCGCGTTCAGTTCGAAGTACGGCTTCAGCTGGTTCTGATCCAGGTCGTACTTGGCCTTGCGCACCTTCTCGGCGAAGTAGAGGTAGTCCCACGGCTCGATGTCGAAACCGGCGATCGCCTTCATATCGGCGACCTCTTCGGCGACGCGCGCCTTGGCCGGCGCCCAGACGCGGTCCATCAGGTTCTGCGCATTGGCCGGGGTCTTGGCCATGGTGTCCTGCATCCGCAGTTCGGCATGGTTGCGATAGCCCAGCAGCTTGGCCCGCTGGTCGCGCAGCTTCACGATCTCGGCGATGGTCGCATTGGTGTCATTGGCGTCGCCGTTGTCGCCGCGATTGACGAATTTCTTCCAGACCTGCTCGCGCAGGGCCCGGTCGTCGGCGAAGGTCAGGAAGGGATCGACGGCCGAACGGGTGTTCAGAATGGCCCAACCCTGCAGATTGCGGCTGCGTGCGGCCGAGGCGGCGGCGGCCTTGTTCGAGGCGGGCAGGCCGGCCAGACCGGCTTCGTTCGGGATCAGGGTCCAGGCGTTCTCATCGGCGACGACCTTCTGGCCGAAGCGGGTGAAGGCGTTGGACAGCGCGGTGTTGATCCGGCCCAGTTCGGCCTTGCCGGCCGCGTCCAGATTGGCGCCCGAACGGATGAAGGCGTCGCGGCGACGCTCGGCCAGACGCTTCTGCTGGTCGCTCAGGCCCATGGCGTCGGCGTTGTCGGCGACGGTCTTGACGCGCTGGAACAGGGCCGCGTTGAAGGTGATCTCGTCCGAGGCCGCCGACAGGATGGGCGACAGTTCGGTGTCGACCGCGTCATAGGCCTCGCCGCCGATGTTGGAGGTCATGACGCCATAGAGGTTGGACGCCCGGTCCAGCGGCTCGCCGGCCAGCTCCAGCGCCGCCATGGTGTTGGCGAAGGTCGGGGCCTCCGGGTTGTTCGCGATGGCGGCGATGTCGGCGCGTTGCAGTTCGATGCCTTCCAGCATGGCCTCGCGCAGCTTGGCCGGGGTCACCTTGTCGAACGGCGGCAGGCCGTCATACGAACCGGTCCACGGCTGCAGCAGTTCGGCCCTGGGCGTCGCGGCCGGCAGGACGGCGCGGGCGATGCGGCCTTCTTCAGCCAGGTCCATGGCGGTCGGCGCGCCGGCGGCGGGCGTAGCGCCGGATCCGGTGGAGGCGCAGGCCGAGAGGGCCATCAGGCTGCCGCCCGCGATGAGAAGCTGGCGTCTGTGCATGGAATGCTCCGTGGAAAAATCATGTCGGGGTCACACTTAGGCGCACCGGACCGGATCGTCACCTGTCCCGCCCGTTAAAGGCCCGTAATCTTGTTGGATCGATCGTCGCACTGTTCTAAAGCCCGGATATGGCTATTGGCGTTTTCGACTCCGGCGTGGGCGGCCTGACCGTCCACCGTGAACTGACCCGACGCTTTCCCCAGCGGGACTTCGTCTATCTGGCCGACCAGGCCCACGCGCCCTATGGCGGGCGCGGCGGCGAGGACATCGTCGAACTGACCCGGGCGGGGTGCGAGCGGCTGTTCGAGGCCGGCGCCTCGGTCGTGGTTCTGGCCTGCAACACCGCCAGCGCCATCGCCCTGCGCCGCCTGCAACAGACCTGGATCCCCGGCCTGCGCGAACGGCTGGGCCGGCCGGTCAATGTGCTGGGCATCATCGTGCCGACCATCGAGGCCGCGACCGGCAAGCCCTGGAGCTTCGAGGCGGAGCGCGCCGCAGAAGGGGATAAGGTCGAGGCGATCGCTGTCACCGGCGTCTTCTGCACCGCCGCCACCGCCATCAGCCGCGTCTTCGAGATCGAGATCGACAAGCGGCGCGAGGACATCGCCGTCTTCTCCGAACCCTGCCCCGGCCTGGCGGGCCTGATCGAGCTGGGCGCCCCGCGCGAGGAGCTGAAGGTGGTGGTGGACGACCACGTCGACGCCCTGCGCCGCCGCATCGGCCGCCACCCGGACAAGGCCATCCTGGGCTGCACCCACTATGAGATCATCGCCGAACTGTTCGCCTCGGCCCTGCCGGCGGGCACGGTGCTGATCAATCAGCCGACCGCCGTGGCCGATGCGCTGGAGCGGTATTTCGCGCGGCATCCCGAATTCGAACTGGGCGACAGCGGCCGCCGCGACTTCCTGACGACGGGCCAGGCCGGTCCGCAGTCCGAGATGGTGTCGCAGTTCTGGGGCGCGCCGCTGGCGTTCGCCCAGGCGTAGGGGCAGCGCCCCCTCCCCGTCATCCTCGGGCTTGCCCCGAGGACCGGACGCGGATCGGGCTGTGCCTCGAAGTCCAGCGCAGAGCGGGGGCGGCGCCCGGCCCTCGGGTCAAGCCCGAGGGTGACGGCGGCTAGGGTTCAACACCCCGGACAGTCCGGCAGGGCCTCGCTTTCCAGCTGAAGCGTCGTGTGTCGGATGGAATGGCGTTTCGCCAGCGCCTGGGCCTCCATCAGCAGGACGACGCCGTCCTCGCGGTCGTGGACCAGATGGGCCGTCAGGGCGGTCTCGGTCGTGGACAGGCCCCAGACGTGCAGGTCGTGGACCGCGCGCACACCCGGCAGCCCCATCAGCGCCTTTTCCAGCTTGGCCACGTCCACGTCGGCGGGCGCCCCGTCCATGGCCAGATTGACCGAGTCCTTCAGCAAGCCCCAGGTCGACCACAGGATCACGGCGACGATGACCAGGCTGACGATCGGATCGACCAGGGACCAGCCGGTCAGCATGATCAGCCCGCCGGCCGCCACCACCCCCAGCGACACGCCGGCGTCGGCCATCATGTGCAGATAGGCGCCCCGCGCGTTCAGGTCGTGCTGGGACTTCATGAACAGCAGGGCGGTGCCCAGATTGATGACGAAGCCGATGGCCGCCACCGTCATGATCACGCCCGAGCCGACCGGCGCGGGTTCTGCAAAACGCCGCACGGCCTCGAAGGCGATGGCCCCACAAGCGAAGATCAGCAGCAGGGCGTTGCCCAGGGCCGCCAGCACCGTGGCCTTGCCGAAACCATAGGTCCGTCGGCCGCCCGCCGCTCCGTGCGCCCCGCGCCGCGCCAGCCAGGCCGCGCCGCCCGCCATGGCCAGGCCAAGCACATCCGACAGATTATGCCCGGCGTCGGCCAGCAAGGCGGTCGAATCCGCGATCAGGCCCGCGCCGAACTCGCAGAACACGAAGGCCAGATTGACCACCAGGCCGACGGCGTAGCGCCAGTCGCCGGTGTCCACCGGTCCATGGGCGTGCCCATGCCCATGATGATGGTGGTGATGGCCATGCGAAGAGTCATGGCCGTGATCATCATGATCGTGCCCATGATCGGAATGGTCGTGTTCGAGCGAGACGTTCATGGCTTCGCCTATACGCTCTTTGCGCCAACGGCCAAGCTGGTACTTGATAACGCATTGAATGTTATCATGTAATACCCATCAATGCGGTTGGAGAACGATCACCAGCCCCAGGGCGATCAGGGCCACGCCCAGCACCGCCCCCTCATAGCGCGCCCACCGCTCCATCCGCAGGATCGATGCGCCCGCGCTGGCCAGGCCCGTGAACACCGCCATGCCGGCGATGGTGCCGACGGCGAAGACCAGGGTCAGCAGAGCCAGAGCCGCCAGGCCCTGGGAGGCCGAAGACAGATAGATGGGCAGCAGCACCTCGCCCGGCGACACCGCCATCATGGCGACCAGGCCCAGGAAGGCGGCCTTGTCGGACACGGCCGGCGGCGCGGCCTCCATCGTCGGGCCGCCGGCCGTTGCGGGCCGCAACACCGTGGCGCGCGCCAGATAGAAGGCGCCGAACAGGAACAGCAGCACCGCCGCCAGATGAGGCAGGAGCCCCTCGACCCACTGATCCAGCGCCAGGCCCGCCGCCACGATCAGGCCGCCGACCACCGCCGTCGAGGCGATATGGGCCAGGCCCGCCGCCGTTACGGCCAGCAGCACGCGCGACGCTCGCCAGCCCTGCGCCCGACCCACCAGGGTGAAGGGCAGCCAGTGGGTCGGCAGGGCGGCGTGCAGGAAGGCCGCGACGAAGCCGCCCCCGAGCAGGGACAGCAACACGGACGGTTCGGAGACAGGCGACATGGGCGGGCCTATACTCCGTTACTTTATAACGGTCGAGACCAATTCCACCTTACAGCCAGTCGGCGAAGGGTTCCCGGTCCAGCATGTCTTCATAGGTGGGGCGCGGCCGAATGACGGCCCACTGGTCGCCGTCGACCAGAACCTCAGGGACCAGGGGGCGGCTGTTGTATTCGCTGGCCATGACGGCCCCATAGGCGCCGGCCCCGGTGAAGACCACCAGATCCTCGGCCTCCAGCGGCGGCAGGCTGCGGTCGCGCGCAAAGGTGTCGCCCGTCTCGCAGACCGGCCCCACCACGTCATGAGACAGGGCGGCGCCGGGACGGGGATTGACCGGCTTGATGTCGTGGAAGGCGTCGTACAGGGCCGGGCGCATCAGGTCGTTCATCGCCGCGTCCAGCACCAGGAAGCGCCGCCCGTCCGAGCGTTCGTTGACCTGGATCACCTGGCTGAGCAGCACCCCGGCGTTTGCGGCCAGCAGACGCCCCGGCTCGAACGCCGCCTCGACGTCCAGCCCGGACAGGACCCGCGCGGCCATGGCCACATAGTCGGCCGGCGACGGCGGTTCGACCCCGCCCGAATAGGGCACGCCCAGGCCGCCGCCCAGGTCCAGCCGCGTCACCGCATGGCCCTGGGCCCGCAGGTCGCGTGTCATCTGGGCCAGCACCGTGAAGGCGGCCTCCAGCGGGGCCAGGTCGGTGATCTGGCTGCCGATATGGCAGGCCAGGCCGACGGGCGTGACATGGGGCGAGGCCGAGGCGCGGGCGTAGAGGGCCATCGCCTCCTCGACCGGCACGCCGAACTTATCGCCCTTGCCGCCCGTGGTGATCTTGGCGTGGCCGCCCGCCCCCACATTCGGATTGACCCGCACGGCCACGGCGGGCGAGGCCTGCATCAGGGCGGCGACCGCGATCAGCCGATCCAGCTCGGCGCCGGATTCGATATTGATCTGGCGCACGCCGACGCCGATGGCGAACACCATCTCCACATCCGTCTTGCCGACGCCGGAGAAGATGATCCGGTCGGCGGGGATGCCCGCCGCCAGGGCCCGACGAATCTCGCCCTCGGACACCGTGTCGGCGCCCGAGCCCAACTTGGCCAGAGTCGCCAGCACCGACAGGTTGGAGTTGGCCTTGACCGCAAAGGCGATCAGGGCCTCGCCCAGGGCCTCGCGATGGGCGTCGGCGGCGGCGCGCAACAGGCCATAGTGCCGCTTCAGCGTCGCGGTGGAATAGACATAGACGGGCGTCCCCACCTCGTCGGCGATGATCTCGAGCGGGACGCCTTCGGCGTACAGGGCGCCGTCCTTCAGGTCGAAATGATGCAAGGCGGCCTAGCGGGGGTCGTTCTGGGCGGCGCCGGCGCCGATCGGATTGGAGGGACCGCCGTCGATCGGCACGCTGCTGGACGGGCGGTTCAGGGTCGCCGGTTCGGGCAGGCCGGGGGCGCGGCTGCTGCGCGGCGCGCGCTCGGTCTCGCGCGCCGGGGATTCCAGGTCGGCCATGCGTCCGCAGCCGGCGGCCGACAGGGCGAGCAGGCCCGCGAGGATCAGGGTCTTTTTCATAGGCGGGCTCTCCAGTCGGCGATGCGCGCACGGACCTGTTCCGGCGCGGTGCCGCCATAGCTCTGACGGCTTTGGCACGAAGCCTCGGCGGTCAGCACCTTGTAAACCGCTTCCGTGATCCCCGGCTCGAGTTTCTGCATTTCCGTCAGCGGCAGTTGCGACAGGTCCACGCCCATCGCCTCGGCCTGTTTCACCGCCGCGCCCGTCACATGGTGCGCCTTGCGGAAGGGCAGGTTCAGTTCGCGCACCAGCCAGTCGGCCAGGTCGGTCGCGGTCGAGAAGCCGGCGCCGGCGGCCGCCGCCATCCGTTCAGTGTTCGGACGCAGGGCCGAGACCATGGCGGTCATGGCGACCAGGGCCAGATCCAGGGCGTCGAAGGCCTCGAACACCGGCGGTTTGTCCTCCTGCATATCCTTGGAATAGGCGAGCGGCAGGCCCTTCATCACGGTCGACAGGGCGACCAGCGAGCCCAGGATCCGGCCGGTCTTGGCCCGGACCAGTTCGGCAGCGTCGGGATTGCGCTTCTGCGGCATGATCGACGACCCCGTCGTCAGGTCGTCCGGCAGGCTGGCGAAACCGAACATCGGCGTCATCCAGACCACGATCTCCTCGGCCAGGCGCGACAGGTGTCCCGCCGTGATCGAGGCGGCGGCCAGGCTTTCCAGCGCGAAATCGCGGTCCGACACCGCGTCCAGCGAATTGGCCATCGGCCGGTCGAAGCCCAGTTCCGCCGCCGTCATATGGCGGTCGATGGGGAAGGGCGAACCGGCCAGGGCGGCGGCGCCCAGGGGGCTTTCGTTCATCCGCGCCCGGGCGTCGGCGAACCGGCCGGCGTCGCGGCCGAACATCTCGACATAGGCCATCAGATGGTGGCCCAGCGTCACCGGCTGGGCGGTCTGCAGATGGGTGAAGCCCGGCATCAGATCGTCGGCGTGCTGTTCGGCCCGGTCCAGCAGGGCGGCCTGAAGCGCTTTCAGCTGGGCGATGGTGCGGTCGGCGGCGTCGCGAACCCACAGGCGGAAATCGACGGCCACCTGGTCGTTGCGGCTGCGGGCGGTGTGCAGCCGGCCCGAGGGTTCGCCGATCAGTTCCGACAGCCGGGCCTCCACATTCATGTGGATGTCCTCGAATTGGTCACGGAAGGGGAAGGTCCCGCCGACGATCTCAGACTCGATGGCGTCCAGCCCGCCCAGAATGGCTTCGGCGTCGGCCGGCTGGATGACGCCCTGCTTGGCCAGCATGCGGCAATGGGCGCGCGATCCGGCCAGATCCTGACGCCACAGACGCTGGTCCACGCCGATGGAGACGTTGATCGCCTGCATGATCTCGGCGGGGCGCGACGAAAAGCGGCCGCCCCACATGTCTTGACCTGCGGGCTTGGCCGGGGCCTTAGAAGCACTGGCTTGGGCGGTATCGGAGGCGGCGTCTGTCATGAGTGGCTCGAGAAAGGCGATCTGGGCGGTCGTCGGCGCGCTCGTGCTGTTCAGCACGCTCGCCGGCGCCGGCGGCTTGGCGATGTCGCTATACGCCAATCATCGGCAGAAGGCGCAACCCCAGACGACGCCCGTCGCGAAAAGCGATCTGGCCCGGTTCGCCGTCGGGCCGCTGGCGTCGCTGGAGACGCCGTCCGAGCTGAAGACCGCGCCGGAATACATGTTCCGCGACCGCAACGGCACGGCCGTGCGGTTCTCGACCTTCGAGGGCAAGGTGGTGGTGGTCAATCTGTGGGCCATGTGGTGCGCGCCATGCCGCACCGAAATGCCGACCCTGGCCCAGCTGGCCCGGTCCTATCAGCGCAACGAGGATCTGATCGTCCTGCCGATCAATGTCGACGCCTCGCCCGACGCCCTGGCCGACGCCAGGAGCTTCATCGACGTTCACGAGCCCCTGCCGCTGTACAGCGACATCAAATTCCAGCTGCCGTTCGAGTTTCCGGGCAAGGGCAAGATGCCCCAGACCATCTTCCTGGATCGCGAAGGCCGTATCCGCGCCACCTTCTCGGGCGAAGCCGACTGGAACAGCCCCGAGGCCCACGCCCTGATCGACGCCCTGCTGGCGGAGGGCGCGCCCCCGGTCGGGGCGACGCCGGGCGCCTGAGGCGTCAGTTGTCGGCCGGCACGCGCTGATCGGTGTTCGGGTTGACGGCGCCGGGCTTGCCCTCGGCGGCGGCCTCGGCCTGGTTTTCCTCCAACTCGTCGGCGACATTGCCCGCGCCGGTCTCGACCGCCTGAGCGGCCTTCATGGCGCCGGACTCGATGACTTCGCCCGCCTGGGCGGCGACTTCGCCGGTGCGATCCGCAGCCGCCTCGGCGTTGGCTTCGGTCTTTTCCTGCTCGGCCTCGGTGCAGGCGGCGGCGCCCAGGGACAGGACGGCGGCGGCTGTCAGCAGGGCTTTCGTTCGGATGGTCATGAGGTCTCTCCGGTCAAGGTTGTCGGCCGCTGAACGCGGCAGGACCGGGCCGGTTGCCAAAAGAGCTTCTGCGAGGTCGTTTGCCACAGACGCAACTTCAGGTAACAAAAGAAAACCCACAGTTGCTTGCCGGCTATAAACATGGTTCCCTCTCTTAGGGAATAGTCCCCAGGAGGAATGAAATGAAATTGTTCCGTTCGAGCTTCGCCCGGTTCAGCGCTGCCCTCGCGATGGCCGCTACTGCGTCGCTTGCTTCCGTGACTGTGGCGTCTGCCGATCCATCAGATCCTGTCTGCATCATGCCGCCCGAAGACTACTGCACATACTTGGGCGGCTATACCTACGGTACGACGGCTTGGAAGCAATGCTATCGCACCGCCAGCGCGCTATATTACGGCGAGTACTGCGGCGGCATTTGGTCATAAAATTCCAACAGAACCTATCGGTCCGCTCTCTAAGGGCGGACCATTTCCCTTGGGCATCGGAGCTTATGAGAAGGTGGTGACTGGAGGCGGGATCGAACCGCCGACCTGTGGGTTATGAATCCACCGCTCTAACCATCTGAGCTACCCAGTCGCATCCCGTCTCCGGGCGTCCGCGCGACCTGGGGCCAGCGCGAAAGAGGCGTGCCTATATCGCCGTCGGGCGCGCGGTTCAAGTCGTCTCGACGCAGATCGTGCGGCGATGCGGCGCAGGACAGGCCCCGGCGGGAACGGTAACGCTGAAGGGGTCGTTGCCGATGTCAGCCCCCAGTCCGTCCCAGATCCCTCAAGACCTCGCCGGAGCTTCCCCCGCCATGCGCCTGATCGTCCTCGCCGCCTCGACATCCCTGCTCATCCTCGCCGCCGCCTGCGGCGCCAACGGCGAGAGCGCTCCGGCCTCAAGCCAGGCGGGCGCGGCGCTGGAGACCCGGCCGGCCAACAACCCCGACCAGCAGCCCGCCTTCCCCGGTCAGACCCGGGCGCGGGGGGTGAAGACCGACGTCGCCCTGAGCCACAGCGTCGTCGCCTCGGGTCTGACGCATCCGTGGGGCCTGGCCCTGATGCCTGACGGGCGCTGGCTGGTGACGGAAAAGCCCGGTCGGCTGCGCATCATCACCGCCGAGGGCCAGGTCGGCGAACCGGTCCAGGGCCTGCCCCGCGTCGATGCACGCGGCCAGGGCGGCCTGCTGGACGTCATCACAAGCCCCGGATTCGGCCAGGACCGGCTGATCTACTGGAGCTATGCGGAGCCTCGTGAGGGCGGCAACGCCACCTCGGTCGCCCGGGGTCGCCTGTCCGACGACGGGGCGCGGGTGGAGGACGTCCAGGTCATCTTCCGCGCCCTGCCCGTCTATGACGGCGACAAGCATTTCGGCTCGTCCCTGGCCTTTGCCCCGGACGGCACGCTGTTCATCACTCTGGGCGAACGCTCCGACAGGCCGATGCGGGCGCAGGCCCAGGACCTGGGCTCGCACATGGGCAAGACCATCCGGATCAACGCCGACGGCTCCGTGCCCCAGGGCAATCCCTTCGTCGGCTGTGAGGGCGCCCTGCCCGAGATCTGGAGCCTGGGCCATCGCAACGTCCAGGGGATCGCCGTCCAGCCCGGCACGGGCGCAGTCTGGACCATTGAGCACGGCACGCGCGGCGGCGACGAGGTCAACCTGGACAAGCCGGGCCTGAACTATGGCTGGCCTGACGCGGCCTATGGCGTGGAATACGCGGGCGGACAGATCACGGGCGGCAATACGCAGGCGCAAGGCACGGAGCAGCCGGTCTATTACTGGGATCCGGTGATCGCGCCGGGCGGGGCGACCTTCTATCGGGGCGCCATGTTCCCCGGCTGGGACGGCGATCTGCTGGTGGCCGGCCTGAAGGAGAAACACATCGCCCGGCTGGTGATCGAGAATGACCGCGTCGTCGGCGAGGAGCGGCTGCTCACCGACCTGGGCGAACGCGTCCGCGACGTGGCCGTGGGGCCGGACGGCGCGGTCTGGGCCATCACCGATGAAGCCGACGGCAAGCTGGTCAGGCTGGCGGTCGCGCGCTAGCCTGCACCCGGTCGGGGTCGTCCGAACGCCTCGGCGTTCCATTTTGGAGATTCCCCATGCGTACTCTCATTCTGTCGAGCCTGATCGCCCTGCCCCTGCTGGCGGCCTGCGGCACGACCAAGGGCGTCAACAGCTACCAGGCCGACATGGACGCCCTTGAGGCGGCCTGCACCGCACGTCAGGGCATACTGACGCCCACCGGCCTGCAGAGCGGCCGGCCGGAGACCGACTACGCCTGTCGGATCACGGGCGTCGCGAGCCGTATTCCGTCGAACTGAGCGACGCCCGGAGCGGCCCGTCTTCAGGCCGCTCCGGATCAGACGCACCGTCTTCTGCCTCTGGCGTCCTTGTCGTCATCGCCCCACATGCGGCAGGCGACATGGCGGTCGCGGCCGTTCACGCGGCTTATTACTTGACGTTGACGTAAACGTAGGGTTCTTGGCGTTCGAGCTTAGACCCGTCCTTTCCCCGACCGTCGCGCGACGCCCAATCCTCATCGGGCGCCGCGCGCAGGGGCCAAAAATGGAGACTCACGCCCATGGCTGACGCCTATATCTACGACGCCGTCCGCACCCCGCGCGGCAAGGGCAAGAAGGACGGCTCGCTGCACGAGATCACCGGCCTCAGCCTGGCGACCCAGGTTCTGGAGGCCCTGCGCGACCGTAACGACCTGGACACCTCCAAGGTCGATGACGTCATCCTGGGCTGCGTCACCCCCGTGGGCGAACTGGGCGCCGATATCGCCCGCACGGCGGTGCTCTCGGCCGGCTGGTCGCAATATACGGCGGGCGTTCAGGTCAACCGCTTCTGCGCCTCGGGCCTGGAAGCCGTGAACATGGCCACCGCCAAGGTGAAGTCCGGCGAGGCCGACTTCGCCGTCGGCGGCGGCGTCGAGGTCATGAGCCGCGTGCCCATGGGCTCGGACATGGGCGCCTGGCCGACCGACCCGTCGTCGGCCTTCCCCACCTATTTCGTGCCGCAAGGCGTGTCGGCCGATATGATCGCCACCAAATACGGCTTCAGCCGCGACGACGTGGACGCCTATTCGGTCGAGAGCCACAAGCGCGCCACCCAGGCCTGGGCCGAGGGCCGGTTCAAGAACTCGGTTCTGGCGGTCAAGGACCAGCTGGGCCTGACCATCCTGGACCGTGACGAGACCATTCGTCCGAACACGGACATGCAGACCCTGGGCGGTCTGAACCCCTCCTTCGCCATGATGGGCGAGATGGCCTTCGACAGCGTGATCAACCAGCGCTACCCTGAGGTCGAGCGCGTCAACCACGTCCATACCCCCGGCAATTCGTCCGGCATCGTCGACGGTTCGGCCGGCGTGCTGATCGGTTCGCTGGAAGCCGGCCAGGCCCTGGGCCTGAAGCCGCGCGCCAAGATCCTGGGCGGGGCCTCGATCGGCTCGGAGCCGTCGATCATGCTGACGGGCCCGGAATATGTGACCCGCAAACTGCTGGGCAAGCTGGGCATGACGCCCGACGACATCGACGTGTGGGAGCTGAACGAAGCCTTCGCCGCCGTCGTGCTTCGCTACATGCAGGCCCTGAACATCGACCACGCCAAGATGAATGTGAACGGCGGCGGCATCTCGATGGGCCACCCCCTGGGCGCCACCGGCGCCATGATCACCGGCATCGCCCTGGACGAGCTGGAACGCTCGAACAAGTCGACGGCCCTGATCACCCTGTGCATCGGCGGCGGCATGGGCACCGCCACCGTCATCGAACGCGTCTGATCCGGAGCGAATGACTATGGAAAACTTCAAGATCGACATCGACGCCGACGGCATCGCCGTCATCGCCTTCGACGTGCCGGGCCGTTCGATGAACACCCTGACCTCCTCGGTGATGAAGGAAATCCCCGAGCTGGTCGAACGCATCAAGACCGACGAGGCCATCAAGGGCGCCGTCATCACCTCGGGCAAGGCCTCGGGCTTCTGCGCCGGCGCGGACCTGGGCGACATGGCCGGCGGCGTCCTGTCGGGCGGCGGCGACCTGCAGAAGGCGTTCGACGCCGGCTGGAAGCTGAACGGGGCCTTCCGCGCGCTGGAGACCTGCGGAAAGCCGGTGGCGGCGGCGATCAACGGCCTGGCCCTGGGCGGCGGGCTGGAGTTCACCCTGGCCTGCCACTATCGCGTGGTGGAGAACGACAACAAGATCCAGCTGGGCCTGCCCGAGATCAAGGTCGGCCTCTTCCCCGGCGGCGGCGGCACCCAGCGCCTGACCCGCCTGGTCGGCGTGCAGAACGCCATGATGGCCATGAGCGAGGGCAAGTCCTTCCGCCCCAACGACGCCAAGGGCGCCGGCATCGTCCATGAAGTGGTTGAAAAGGGCCAGTCGGTCGAGGCCGCCAAGACCTGGATCAAGAACGGCGGCAAGGCCGTCCAGCCCTGGGACGACAAGTCGTTCAAACTGCCCGGCGGCGGTCCTTACCACCCGGCCGGCATCCAGAACTTCATGGTCGGCAACGCCATGTTGCGCAAACAGTCCTACGGCAACTATCCGGCCGTGGTGAACCTGATGAAGGCCGTCTACGAGGGTACGCAGGTTCCGATGGACGCGGCTCTGCGGATCGAGACCCGCTATTTCATCAAGACCCTGATGACGCCTCAGGCCCAGGCCATGATCCGCAGCCTGTTCCTGTCCAAGCAGGAGCTGGACAAGGGCGCCGTGCGTCCGGCCGACGTGCCCAAGTCCGATCCGAAGAAGGTCTCGGTCCTCGGCGCCGGCATGATGGGCGCGGGCATCGCCTATGTGCAGGTCATGGCCGGCATCGAGACGGTGCTGATCGACCAGACCCAGGAAGCCGCCGACAAGGGCAAGGCCCATGTCGAGGAACTGCTGAAAAAGCGTCTGTCGCGCGGTCAGATGACGCAAGAGAAGTTTGACGCCACCCTGGCCCTGGTCACCGCGACGACCGACTATGACCACATCAAGGGGTCGGACCTGGTGGTCGAGGCCGTGTTCGAAAGCCGCGAGATCAAGGCCGACGTGACCAAGCGCGCCGAGGCCCAACTGGTCGAAGGCGCCGTGTTCGGCTCCAACACCTCAACCCTGCCGATCACCGGCCTGGCCGAGGCCTCGGTCCGTCCCGAGGACTTCATCGGCATCCACTTCTTCTCGCCCGTCGACAAGATGATGCTGGTCGAGATCATCCTGGGCGAGAAGACGGGTCAGGCCGCCATCGCCAAGGCGCTGGACTATGTGCTGAAGATCAAGAAGACGCCGATCGTCGTCAACGACAGCCGCGGCTTCTACACCTCGCGCTGCTTCTCCACCTTCCTGATGGAAGGCATGGCGATGCTGGAGGAGGGTTACGGCCCCGCCCTGATCGACAATGTCGGGCGGATGACCGGCATGCCGCGCGGCCCGCTGGAGATGCACGACGACGTCGCCCTGGACCTGTCCTACAAGATCGCCAAACAGACGGCGCTGGACCTGGGCGACAAATATGTCCCGTCGGAAGGCGCCGACATCGTCGCCAAGATGGTCGAGGACGGACGCTTCGGGCGCAAGAACGGCAAGGGCTTCTACGACTATGACCAGAAGCCCAAGACCATCTGGAAGGGACTGAGCGACCTGGCGCCGACCACCAAGGGCATCGACAAGCCCGAGGAGGCGACCGCCTTCGCCCAGATCGACGAGCTGAAGACGCGCCTGCTTTATCGCCAGGCCGTCGAGGTCGCCCGCTGCTGGGCCGAGGGCGTCATAGACGACCCGCGTGAAGCCGATCTGGGCGCCATCCTGGGCTGGGGCTTCGCGCCCTGGACCGGCGGCCCGATCAGCATGATCGACGGCATCGGCCTGGCCCAGTTCGTGGAAACCGCCGACCGTCTGGCCGCGACCTACGGCGACCGGTTCAAGGTCCCGCAGCTGCTGCGCGACATGGCCGCCAAGAACGAGACCTTCTACGGCAAGTTCGCCCCGGAGAAGGCCGCCGCCTGATCGGTTGCGGACATCGTTGAACGACGGAACGGGCGGCCTTCGGGTCGCCCGTTTTGGTTAGGAAGCCACACAGCAACCCATACGCGTGTCATGTTCACGCGATATGATGCGGTCAATCCAAACGTTCACTGGCCACCATGTTTGCTGTTCAATTCATCCTATCGATCGCCACCCTGATGGCCACCATGACCTTGTTTCCCCTGGCTGGACGCCTGGAGGCTGACGCAAGGCGACATGGAAATAGACTTCAACCGCCCTCGTCCCTGGCCAGTTACGAGCGTGGTCGTCTCGTCATTTACTGGATCCTGGGTCGGGCGCCGTCTCCAGACGTGCCGGTCGGGAGCAAGGCTGCGGTCTGGCTGGCGCGCGCCTTAATCGTCGCCAACAGCCTTGTCGGACTATTTGGCCGGTATCTCGCCCAATGACGGCATAAATCCACGCTCGGCCGCCTGGGCCTGGCGGATATGGTGATCCCAAAAAAGACCCGCCCGACACGAGGTCGGACGGGTCGCTCCGCCGTCCCTCGCGGGGTCGGTGGCGGGTCGCTTGGGGCGACGGAGTGTCTAGGAAGGCGAGACGGTCGTCAGCCTTCGAGATCCTGGCCTTCGTCCGGCTCGGGCGTGCCCAGCAGTTCGTCGGCGATCTTGCTGGTCGAGGCCCGCACCGCCTTCTCGATCGAGGCGGCGATGTCCGGGTTCTGTTTCAGGAACTCGCGCACATTCTCGCGGCCCTGACCGATCCGGGTCGAGTCATAGCTGAACCAGCTGCCCGACTTCTCGATCACCCCGGCCTTGACGCCCAGGTCGATGATCTCGCCCAGTTTGGAGATGCCCTCGCCGTACATGATGTCGAAGATGACCTCGCGGAACGGCGGGGCGACCTTGTTCTTGACCACCTTGACCCGGGTGGTGTTGCCGACCACCTCATCGCGGTTCTTGATCGCGCCGGTGCGGCGGATGTCCAGACGCACCGAGGCGTAGAATTTCAGCGCATTGCCGCCTGTCGTCGTCTCGGGCGAGCCGTACATGACGCCGATCTTGTGACGGATCTGGTTGATGAACAGGACGATGCAGTTCGACTTGGAGATCGAGGCGGTCAGCTTGCGCAGCGCCTGGCTCATCAGACGCGCCTGAAGGCCGGGCAGGCTGTCGCCCATCTCGCCCTCGATCTCGGCGCGCGGGGTCAGGGCGGCGACGGAGTCGACGACCACGATGTCCACAGCGCCGGAGCGCACCAGGGTGTCGACGATCTCGAGCGCCTGTTCGCCGGTGTCCGGCTGGGACACCAGCAGATCATCCAGGTTCACGCCCAGCTTCTGGGCGTAGCCGGGGTCCAGCGCGTGTTCGGCGTCGACGAAGGCGGCGGTGCCGCCGGCCTTCTGAACCTCGGCCACGGTGTGCAGGGCCAGGGTCGTCTTGCCCGAGGATTCAGGGCCGAACACTTCGATCACCCGCCCGCGCGGCAGGCCGCCGATGCCCAGGGCCATATCCAGGCCCAGGGATCCGGTGGACACCGAGGGGATCACGTCGGCGACCCCGCCCTTGCCCAGTTTCATCACCGAACCCTTGCCGAAGGCGCGATCGATCTGCGCGATCGCCGCCTCCAGGGCCCGTTGCTTGTCGCCGTCTTCCTTGCCCACCAGTTTCAAAGCCGCCTGTGCCATTGCCTTCGTCTCCCTTGCCATGATTCCCGTCAGAAGCTTGGGAGAGACCCGCCATGGACCCGCCCCCGTTTTTGTGAGGCCGACTATGTGCACGGTTTGTTCCAGTTCACAAGATGTTCTCATCCGGAACCGATGAGAACATCCGAACCCTACGTCCGATTTTGACGCATCAGGGAACGGCGACCGGCGCCTCAGCCGCCGGCTCGGCATGGCGGGCCGCCAGGGACAGGCCGCAGCCCAGGATCAGCATGGCCGCCGCCAGCCCGGCCAGGGTGTGGCGCGCGCTTCCCCCACCCGGAGCCAAGGGCCGGGCCAGGGCGACGATCAGCACGGCGATCAGGCCCAGCGCGCCCGGCTGGTCCATCCCCACGCCCAGGAAGACGAAATGGCCCAGCCCCGCCAGCCAGCCGCCGACGACCCCGGTGGCGACCGCCGCGGGCGCCAAGGCGGCCCATCGCTCCAGCCGCGCCCCGATCCCCGCCGCCAGGGCCGCTGCGCCGGCCGCCGCCAACCCGGTCCAGACGAACAGCAAAGCCGCCTCGGGCGCCACGGCCTGAACCAGGACGCCCAGGATCAGCACCAGGACGACGGCCCCCAGCCAGCCGCCCCAGACCGTCTCGTCCTCGCCGCCAGGCCACAGGCTCAGACCCACGGCGACCAGGGCCGCACCCAGCACCACCGGATCGAACCCGCCCAGGCCCGTGGCCAGAACCGCCGCCGCGGCGATCACCCTCGCCAGCAGACGCCGCCCGATCAGGGCCCGCCCCGCCAGCAGGGCGAACATCACCCCCAGCACGGCCAAGCCTACGCCCGCCTCCATCCAGGGCAGGCGGCGCAGCAGGACATAATAGGTCTCGGCCGATTCGATCCGGCCGCCGACCGGCCCGGCCAGAACCCGCACCGCCTGGGCCACGACGATCCCGGCGGCCAGCAGCCAGACGCCCCCGCTCAGCCCCTTGCCGAACTGACGCAAGGTCAGGCCCGTGGCGTGACGCGCGCCCCAGGCGGCGAAACCGGTCAACAGAAAGGCCAGACCCAGCAGCCTCCACCCCGTCCCCGGCCCGTGCCGCAACACCCCCAGGCCGAAGACATCGGCGTAGACGGCGTTCTGCGTGGCCTTCGGCAGGACGGGCGCCCGCACCAGGGCGTCGGTCATTTCCAGCGCCTGGGACCCGATATGTTGCAGGCTGCCCTGGTCCAGGGCGTCCGGCGTCGAACTGGGCGAATGGTACTGCGCCGGCCGGCCGATGAAGGCCAGGTTGATCCCGGCCAGGCCCCGGTCGGCGGCCAGGGTGAAGTCGGTGCCGTTGGGCATCAGCCGATAGACGAAGATGGCCAGGGCGTTGCTGGCCGCGCCCCCGTCCGCCCGGCGCGTCGCCCGAGCGTAAAGGTCGATGGTCTGGGCGTTGCCGGGGCCGGTCTCGAACATCATGGCCCGACCGCCGCCGCCGCGCGCCTCCAGGTTCACCACCGCCCCGACCCGACCCCGCAACGGATGTTCGCTGAAGAAGGCCCGCGCCCCGTCCAGGTTCAGTTCCTCGCCGTCGGTGAGCAGCACGACCAGCCCCCGGTCGGCCGGTCCGCGCGCCCTGATCGCCCGCACCGCCTCCAGCACCGCCGCCACGCCGCTGGCGTCGTCGGCGGCGCCGGGCGAGCCCGGCACGCTGTCGTAATGGGCCATCAGCACCACGAGGGGCAGGCTGGGGTTCCGGCCCGGCAGGACGCCGACCAGATTGACCACCGACAAGCCTTCGACCGACTCGCCCCGGTCCTCGATCCGGCGCACGGCGGCGGGCGACAGGGCCCCGGCCTGGAGCGTGGGCGCCAGGCCCAGCTGCGCCATACGGCCCTGCAGATAAGCCTGGACCAGGGCGTGATCGGTCGAACCTATGGGACGGGGGGAGCGCGCCATGACCCGCACGTCCGCCATGGCCCGCTTCGCCGAAAATCCGGTCGCGGCGGCGCTTGTCGGCGCGGGCCGAGGCGTCTGTGTCGTGATCACGGCCAACCCCAGCGCCGCCGCCAGGGCCCCCAACAACAAGACCAGCCGCATTAGATGCATCCCCCGAGGCGTCATCGCGCCAATAGGGCCGAGCTGGCGTCATTTCGCAAGTGCGGGGTCAGGGACGCGTCCGGTTCCGTTCGACCCGGTTGCCGGTCGCTCCGTCGCCGTCGTCGGCGCTGGACCCGAACGGATAGCCGGCGTCATCGCCGCAATAGGACCGGTTCCCCTCGCGCGCGCCCACCACCACCGTCCGGGGACGCAGCCAGCCGACGCCGGAAAACACATTATCCGTGATCTGATTATAGGACGACGTCTGGTGCCGGATCACCCCGTCCTCGCCGCAGTTGCGGTACAGGAAGACCCCGCCGCGGCCGCCCAGGGCGAAGCGGTTGCCGATGATGCGATTGGCGCCCGATCCGTCCACGGCGATCTGTTCACGCCCGGTGCGAATGGTGAAGTCATTGTCCTGGATCACCGTTCCGGCGCTCTCGGCGTCCAGATAGACGGCTGTCGAGACCGACCGGCCCGAAAAGCGCGAGCGCGTCACCATGGTCTGCGTCACCCCCGGCCCGAGATACAGGGGGATGGTCCCCGCGCCCTCGAACCGCACCCGCTCCAGAATCGTGCCCAGGGGCGCCGCGCTCTGGGCCGCCGTCGTGTGATCGGGCGTCCGTGACGAGGCCAGCAGGTCGCGCATCGACCCGCCCGCCCCCATGCCCCAGATCCGCACATTGCCGACGACGGTGCAGTTGCGCACATAGGTCTGGACCGGACGGCTCCAGCCGTCGCCCTGACGCCGCGACCAGATCGCCACCGTCGGCGTCTGTGACGTCGCCTCGCGCGCCGGTCGGATCACCCCGCCGCCGCAGTCGATCCCCGCGCCCGAGGCCTCGGCCCCCTCCATCAGAACAGGCCGCCGCACGGCGACGCCCGCCAGGTCGGCGCGGCACGTCAGGCGATAGGCTTGATCGGACGGGGCGGTCAGGTCGCGCACCTCGGCCGGGGTGCAGGCCCGCGCGCCTGCGGGACCGCCCGCCTGAACCGCCGCCAGCAGGATCAGGCCGCTCCACATCTCAGGGCAGGGGAACAGCCAGGGCCGCGCGCTCGGCCGCGCAGCCGGGATTGGTCCGTCCCGTCGCCCGCGCCGCCGCCAGTTCGTCGCGCGCCGCCGCGATCTCAGCCTGGAAGTCCGGCGTCGCGACGATTTCGGCGACGACGGCCCGCCCCAGCGCCTCGCCCGCCAGCCCATCGCTGGGATAGTCCATGGCGCAGATCTGGCGGCTCACGCCGATCTCATGGCCGATGCGCCGCACCGCCGCCGCCCGGTCCGGCGCGATCAGGGCCAGGGCCTCGGCATAGGCGGATCCCAACGCCGCGCCGGCGGAGGGCGCGGACGGGCTGCGCCGCATCGCCGGCGTCAGGGCCTGGCAGGCCCGGCGCGCAGGATCTACGCCGACCGGACGGGCGCGCGCGCCTTTCGCCTGGGCCATCACGACGGCCGCCTGGGCGTCATGAAAGACCTTGGCCGTCATCCGGTCCAGCGTCGGCGTCTCGGCCGACCCCAGTCGCACACCCAGGGCGCAGTCGAAATGCTGAAGCGCCAGCGGCGGGCGCAGTTCGGCATGGGCGGTCGCCATCAGCCAGCGGTCCGAATCCTCCAGAGCCGTGAACCGCGCCGAGGCCGCCCGGTCGGCCGCATCCTGGCCCGATCCCGCCACGGGCGCTGGGGGCACGGCCTGGGCCAGCCGCGCGACGACGCCGGGCGACAGATAGCCTTCGTCGGTCGTGCTGAAGATCGGACGGGGCGAAGGCCGCTCGGCCGGGGCGCAGGCCGCCAGGGGCAGCGAAGGCAGGATCACCGTCGCCGCGATCAGAGCGGCGACCGGTCTCACAGACCCGCGCTCCAGCTCAGCTGCACCGAGGTCTCGCCGCCAGCGCCCGGCGCCGCCACCACTTGAAGATTGGTCGCGCCCGCCCGGCCGCCCGCCGCGCCATAGGCCCGGGCGTCGCCCTGGTTCATGCCCATGACCGAGGTCAGGCCCGCCTCCTCGGCGCGGGTGCGATAAAAGGCCACCACCTCGTCGGGCGTTGCGGCGGTGGTGAAGGTGACCAGCCCGCCCTCGCCGTCCGGCCCGGCGGCGGTCGTCGCCGGCTGGTCCAGGGCGGCGCCGGGATACAGGGCGGCATAGGCGGGCGCGCCGGGCGCAGCGGGGATATCCGCCGTCATCGCCCCGGGCGCAGGCGCAGCCTCTCCCTCCGACGGCGAAGCCGGGGCGGTCATTTGGTCAGGGGCGGCGAGGGATGCCTGGGCCGGCGCCTTTTCGGTCCTGGACCGGTCGTCGCAACCTGCAAGGCAAAGCAAGACTAAGGCGGCCGAGGCCGCCAGACGGCGTATCATCGGGGAATCGTCCCTTGGACCCATGGTCAAGGCGCCACCGTGGCGCAAGGATGCGGCGGCAGCAAGGCGTCGGCGTCAATCGTCGTTTTCAGCGCGGCCCCGTGTCCCCGCCGAGGCCCGCCCTTCTTCGGCGAGGGCCTCGTTGATCTCGAGCGAGTCGGGATCATCGTCCGATCCGCTGGCGGACCCGCCGCGCAGCGAGCCGGCGCGGGTGTCGGAGCCGGAATCTGTGCCGTCCAGCGCCTCGATCAGGGCGTCGGCCTTGTGCCCCAGGTCCGGCTTTTCGCCCATGTCGGCGGCCTCGCGCGCATCCTCGCACTCGGCTTCGGTCTTTTCGGCGTCAACGTCCGTCATGGCTCATGTCTCCGGGTTCGTCGAAGGTAAAGCGCCCGACCCGGTTGCGGTTCCCCGCTCCCTGCCCTTGAACCTCGGCCGTCAGCCCCGATCTAGGCGTCATGATCCCGTTCTCAGTTCTCGACCTCTCCCCCATCGTCGAAGGCGGCGACGCCCGCCGCGCCCTCGACGAGACCCTGGCCCTGGCCCTGGCCGCCGACCGGCTGGGCTATGAACGCTTCTGGCTGGCCGAACACCACAACATGCCCGGCATCGCCAGCGCGGCGACCGCCATCGTCATCGGCCATGTGGCGGCGGGCACCCAGCGCATCCGCGTCGGCTCCGGCGGCGTCATGCTGCCCAACCACGCGCCCCTGGTCGTCGCCGAACAGTTCGGCACCCTGGAGACCCTGTTCCCCGGCCGGATCGACGTCGGCCTGGGCCGCGCGCCCGGCACGGACGGCGCCACCGCCCGCGCCCTGCGCCGCTATTTCGACGGCGCCGACCAGTTTCCGCGCGACGTGGTCGAATTGATCCAGTGGTTCGAACCGGCCGCCGACAACCAGCCCGTCCGCGCGGTCCCGGGCGCCGGCCTGCGTGTGCCGATCTGGCTTCTGGGGTCCAGCCTGTTCAGCGCCCAGCTGGCGGGCCAGCTGGGCCTGCCCTACGCCTTCGCCAGCCATTTCGCGCCTGAACTGCTGCTGGAGGCCCTGGCGCTTTATCGCCGCAGCTTCACCCCGTCTGATCGGCTGGCCCAGCCCTACGCCATGGCCGCGATCAACGTCTTCGCCGCCGATACGGACGCGGAAGGGGTGCGCCTGTCCACCTCGATGCAACAGAGTTTCGCCCGGCTCTCGACCGGCAAGCCGGGCAAGCTGCCCCCGCCCGTCGACGACATCACGGCCGTCCTGACCCCGCAACAGATCGAGGGGGCGCGCAGCCGCCTGCTCTATTCCGCCGTCGGCGGGCCGGAGACGGTGCGCAAGCAACTGACCGACTTCATCGCCCTGACCGGCGTCGATGAATTGATGATCACCGGCATGGCCTTCGACAACGCCGCCCGCATCCACAGCCTCGAGATCGTGGCGGAAGTTCGCGGTCAGATGGAGACGGCGGAAGCGGCCTGACCAGCCGGTTCACTCCAGTCCGCTCAGAAACCCCAGCAGCAGCCCAGTCACCTCATCCGGCCGCTCCTGCTGGATCCAGTGGCCAGCGCCGGGCAGGACCACCGAACGCGTCAGGTTCGGAACCCAGTCCTTCAGCCCCGCCTCGGCCGAGCCGGCGTAGTGTCGGACCGGATCGTCCTCGCCGACGATGAACAGGGCCGGCTGGAGAATCCGCTGCTCCTGCGCGAAGGCGGTCAGCGACCAGTTCAGGTCGATGGCCCGATACCAGTTCAAAGGCGCGTCGAACCCGCCGACCGTGAAGGCCTCGACATATTCGGCGAAATGGGCGGGGGTCATCCACGGCGGCAGGTCGGCGCCGTCGTCGATGCTGTCCAGCAGGCCGACGCCGCGCGCCATGAAGCCGGTCGCCCGTTTCGACGCGGGGGTGGCGCCGTCATAGGACCAGAACAGTTTCCTCAGCGTCGTCGCCGGATCGGCCTCCAGCGCCAGATGGGCGTCCGCCGCCTGGAACCGGCTGATATAGAGGTCGCCCAGCCCGGCCCGTTCGGACAGGATGGCCATGACGGTCGTCGGCGGTCCCTGGGGCCGACGCGGCTGGAAGGGCACAGACAGCCCGGCCACCGCCGTGAACAGATCCGGCCGCAGCAGGGCGCAATGCCAGGCGACGGGCGCGCCCCAGTCGTGGCCCACGACGACGGCGCTCGACTTGCCCAGCGCCCGGACCAGATCGACCATGTCCCCGACCAGATGCAGGATCGAATAGGCGTCGACGCCCTTGGGCTTGTCCGTACCGCCATATCCGCGCATATCGGGGGCGACGACATGGTACCCCGTCCGGGATAGGGCCTCGACCTGCGCCCGCCAGCTGATCCCCAGTTCCGGAAAGCCATGGATCAGCAGGACCAATGGCGCGTTGAGGTCTTCGAACCCCGCCTCCAGCACCTGTTGGACAAGGCCGTCGGTCTGGATAAGCCGGGTGCGCATCTCAACCTCGCAGGCGGCTCTTCCGCCGCGAATGGAACAGGACGGACATGACCCGCCTCGTCACCTTTGCAGACGGTACGACCGTTCCCGCCCTGGGCCAAGGCACCTGGGAGATGGGCGACGATCCCGCCTGGCGCGACGAGGAGCAGCAGGCCCTGGAGCGCGGCATCGACCTGGGCCTGACCCTGATCGACACGGCCGAGCTCTACGGCGACGGCCGCTCCGAACGGCTGGTGGGCGAGGTCATCGCCGGCCGTCGCGGCGAGGTCTTTCTGGTGTCCAAGGTCCGGCCCGACAACGCCTCGGAAATGAAGATGATGCTGGCCTGCGAGAAATCTCTGGAACGGCTGGGGACCGACCGGCTGGACCTCTATCTCTTGCACTGGGAAGGCAATGTGCCCCTGGAAGAGACCATCGCCGCCTTCCAGGAATTGGTCGACGAGGGGATGATCGCCCGCTGGGGCGTGTCCAATCTGGATATGCGCGCCATGGAGCGGCTGATGGAGATCGAGGGAGCCGAGGACTGCGCCGTCAACCAGCTGCTCTATAATCTCGGCTCGCGCGGGGTGGAGTTCGATCTGCTGCCCTGGATGCAGGCCCGCGACATGCCGATGATGGCCTATTCGCCCCTGGGGCGCGGCGAGTTGCTGGAACAGCCTCTGATCCGCGACATCGCCAACCGCCACAGCGCCGACCCGGCTCAGGTAGCGCTCGCCGCCATCCTGCGCCACGACGGCGTCATCGCCATTCCCAAGGCCAGCTCGGTCGAACATGTCGAGGCCAACGCCGACGCCCTGGAGATCCAGTTCGACCTCGAGGACATCGAACGCCTCGACGCCGCCTTCCCCCCGCCCACGCGCGAGACGCCGCTGGACATCATCTGAGGGATGTGGACGCGGCCGAACCCCGGCCGCGTCCCTCGCCACGGCGTGATTTAACGGTTGCCGCCGGCCACCGCGATGATTTCACCGGTGATCCAGGCGCTGTCGGCCGAGGCCAGGAAGACGGCCACAGGCGCGATGTCAGACGGCTGACCCATGCGGCCGAGGGGGGTCTGGGCGACCATCTGGACCTCCAGATCCGAGCCGATGATGCCCGTGGCGTGGGTGCCCTCGGTCTCGACGGCGCCGGGCGCAATGGCGTTGACCCGGATCTTGCGCGGGCCGAGCTCCTTGGCGAGCACGCGGGTGATCGAGTCCACGGCGGCCTTGGTGGCCGTGTAGACCGAGGCGGTCGGGATATCGACGGTGGTGGCGCCCGAGCTGATGTTGATCACGCTGCCGCCGTCGGGACCGAAGCGCTTGACCGCCTCGCTGGTGGCCTGCAGCAAGCCCAGAACATTGGTGTCGAACTGGCGTCGGTACTCGGCCTCGGTAAAGTCCTCGATCGGCGCGAACGCATAGACGCCGGCGTTGTTGACGAGGATGTCCACCCCGCCGAACGCCTTCTGGGTCTCGTCGAACAGCCGCGTGACGTCGTCGCCCTTGGCCACCGAACCCTGAACGGCGATGGCCTTGCCGCCGGCGGCGGTGATCTCGGCCAGGACCTTGTCCGCCCCTTCGCGGCTGGAGGCGTAGTTGACCGCCACTGCGGCGCCCTCGGCGGCCAGGGCCTTGGCGATGGCCGCGCCTATGCCCTTGGACGCCCCGGTGACGACGGCGGTCTTGCCTGAAAGCTTGCTCATGATCTCTCTCCGGTCGCCTTCAGCGGCGAACGGTTTGATATTTAGATAACCATCGAAGTGATTCAATAAGCGGGGCCGTTGATTTTCTGAAACCGGCTTCAGATTTCCGCGAGCTGGGCCAGATAGGCGTTCAGGACGTCGCGCTGCAGCACCAGGAAGGCGAACTTGCCCTGCCGGCAGATCTGGATCAGGCCGGCGGTCTCCAGTTCCTTCATATGGTGCGAGAAGGTGGGGGCGCTGACCGAGACAAGCTGGGCGACCGCGCCGCAGGGGGTGGGTTCGCTGGCCGCGCCGATCTCCTTGAGGATCTGACGGCGGCGCGGCTCCGCCAGGGCCTTGGCGATCAGGTTCACCTGGCGTTCGTCCAGCCGGATGCGCGGCGCGTCTTCCATTGGGCTCATATGCGGTGTGAGAGCGCCTGACGCAAATGGGGCGCGACGACACATCGATCGTCGGATCGACTACCCGCCTCGGATCACATCCAATAGCCACGCCCGCGCCTCACCCGCATAGGGGGCCGCCGGCCCTCGCCCCCAGACCGGATCGGGCCACAGGCCGTCGTCGCGGCGGCGACCGACGACATGGACGTGCAGCTGGGCCGTCACATTGCCGATAGCCCCCACATTCAGCTTCTCGACCGTTCCCAACCGCCGCACCAGCGCGCCGGCCCGCACCGTCTCCTCCATCAGCGCGGCCCGCTGTTCGACGCTCAGGTCCTCCAGCTCCACCGCCCCCTCGAAGCGCGGGATCAGGATCAGCCAAGGGAAGCGGGCGTCGTCCTGAAGCCGCACATGGCACAGCGGCCATTCGGCGGCGGCGATGGAGCCCGCCTCGAAGGCGGGGTCTGGACGAAAGTCGGTCATGGCGTCTCCGCAACAGGGTTTTCCCAGCCTTGCAGCGCGGCCGATGCGGGTCTAGACCGCCCGCACGATTAATCCCCTTTCGCACACGCAATAAACGGAGACATCCATGGCTCGCGCGAAGATCGCCCTCATCGGCGCCGGCATGATCGGCGGCACCCTGGCCCATGTGGCCGCGCGCGAAGCGCTGGGCGACGTGATCCTGTTCGACATCGCTGAAGGCACCCCCCAGGGCAAGGCGCTGGACATCGCCGAGGCCACCGCCGTCTTCGGCTCGGACGTGGCCCTGAAGGGCGCCAACGACTATGCCGACATCGCGGGCGCCGACGTCTGCATCGTCACCGCCGGCGTGCCGCGCAAGCCGGGCATGAGCCGCGACGACCTGATCGGCATCAACCTGAAGGTCATGAAGGCCGTCGGCGAGGGCATCAAGGCCCACGCCCCCAACGCCTTCGTCATCTGCATCACCAACCCGCTCGACGCCATGGTCTGGGCGCTGCAGAAATTCTCGGGCCTGCCCAAGGAGAAGGTCGTCGGCATGGCCGGCGTGCTGGACTCGGCGCGCTTCGCCTATTTCCTGGCTGAAAAGACGGGCGTCTCGGTGCAGGACATCCACGCCTGGACCCTGGGCGGTCACGGCGACGACATGGTGCCGATGGTGCGCCACTCGACCGTCGGCGGCCTGCCCCTGCCGGACGCGGTCAAGGCCGGCTTCCTGTCGCAGGACGAGCTGGACGCCATCGTCGACCGCACCCGCAAGGGCGGCGGCGAGATCGTGGCCCTGCTGAAGACCGGCTCGGCCTTCTACGCTCCGGCCGAAAGCGCGATTGCGATGGCCAAGTCCTATCTGCTGGACCAGAAGCGCGTCCTGCCCTGCGCCGTCTGGCTGTCGGGCGAATACGGCCTGTCGGACCTCTATGTCGGCGTCCCGGCCCTGATCGGCGCCGCCGGCGTCGAAAAGGTGATCGAGTTCACCACCAACGACGACGAAAAGGCGATGTTCGAAAAGTCCGTCGCCTCGGTCCAGGGCCTGCTGCAGGCCTGCAAGGATATCGACGCCTCGCTGGCTTGAGCGATCGCACAGATCGAATGACGAAGGGCCTGCGGAGCAATCCGCAGGCCCTTTTTCTTTGCGCTTTCCAGATCTTCCCCCGCTTGCGGGGGAAGTGTCAGCTCGTCGAGCGCAGCGAGACGGCTGACGATGGGGGAAGTTTTCTTCCAGCCAAACAAGACTCCCCCCTCCGACCCTGGTTCGCTTCGCGAACGCCGGGCCACCTCCCCCGCAAGCGGGAGAGGGTCTTTCGTGTCACTCCCGCACGTGGGCCAGCCAGTCCTTGCTCTGCATCTCGTTGAAGCGCGACACGGTGCGTTCGAACTCGAACGCCCCCACACCCTCGGTATAGAGGGCCTCAGGCCGGGCGGCGGCCAGGACGATCAGCTTGGTCTTGGCTTCGTACAGGGCGTCCACCAGGGTCACCAGACGCCGCGCCTCATGGTGGTTGGCCGAACTCAGGATCGGCACGTCTTCCAGGAACAGGGTGTGGAACCGTTCGGCGACGGCCAGATAATCCTGCGGCCCCAGCGGCCGGCCGCACAGGTCCGCAAAGCTGGCCCGCGCCATCGAGCCGACGGTGCGTTCGATCACCACGTCGCGGCCCAGCACGGCCAGATGCGCCGGTTCCTCCGGCTCGCCCCCCTTCAGCTCGCGCCAAAGTTCCTCAAACCCGGCCCGGTCGTCCGGCGTGTGCCAGATCTCGGCCGAACTCAGCCGGTCCAGCCGCCAGTCGCGTGCGCCCGCCGTCTGCACCACGGCGCAGCGGTCGCGGATGATGTCGATGAAGGGGGTGAAGAGCTGGCGGTTGATGCCGTTCTTGTACAGGTCCTCGGGCGCCCGGTTCGAGGTGATGGCCAGCACCACCTTGTCCTCGAACAGGGCCTCGAACAGCCGGCCCAGGATCATGGCGTCGGCGATGTCCGTCACCTGCAACTCGTCGAAACACAGCAGCCGGGCTTCGGAGGCGATCAGCTTGGCGATCGGCGGAATGGGATCGTCGCCCTTATGCGTCCCGAACACGGCCTTGCGGGTCTTCGCATCCCCCTCGCGCCACTGGCGCACCAGGTCGTGGATCCGGGCCATGAAGGCGTGGAAATGGGCGCGGGTCTTTCGCGGCTCGGGCGTGGCGGAATAGAACAGATCCATCAGCATGGACTTGCCCCGTCCCGGCGGCCCCCACAGGTATATCCCCTTCACCTCGGGCGGGCGTCCGAACAGACCGCGCCGGGCCAGATCGGTCTCCAGCCGCTCCAGGGCGACGAGCACTTCGGCCTGGGCCGGATCGGGCGTCAGCACGCCCTCTTCCACGCGGATGTCGTAGGCGTTTCGGATGCGGGAGGTCATGAGCCCCTGCTTAAAGTCCCCGTCGCCGAAAAGCGATTGCTTCGCGGCTGCGAACGCCTAAATGCACACCACACAACACATCGCGCTCAAGCAGCGAGGCCCCGTGGGCCGAGCGATAGCGCGTCCGAAGGACCAATCATCATGGGTTATCGCGTCGCGATCGTCGGGGCCACGGGCAATGTGGGCCGCGAAATGCTGAACATCCTCGAGGAGCTGGAATTCCCCGTCGATGAAATCCACGCCATCGCCTCGCGCAAGTCCAAGGGCGTCGAGGTCTCGTTCGGCGACAAGACCATCAAATGCCAGGACATCGAGCAGTTCGACTTCTCCAAGGTCGACCTGGTCCTGATGTCGGCCGGCGGCGAGGTCTCGCGCGCCTGGTCAGAAAAGATCGGCAAGGCCGGCCCCATCGTGATCGACAACTCCTCGGCCTTCCGCAAGGACGCCGACGTGCCCCTGATCGTGCCCGAGGTGAACCCGGACGCGGTCAAGGACGCCAAGAAGAAGAACATCATCGCCAACCCCAACTGCTCGACCATCCAGTTGGTCACGGCGCTGAAGCCCCTGCACGACGTGGCCAGGATCAAGCGGGTGGTGGTCTCGACCTATCAGTCGGTGTCCGGCGCCGGCAAGGAAGGCATGGACGAGCTGTGGAACCAGACCAAGGCCATCTACGGCCTGGGCGATGCGCGCCCCAAGAAGTTCCCCAAACAGATCGCCTTCAACGTCATCCCCTATATCGGCTCCTTCCTCGAGGACGGCTCGACCGACGAGGAGCAGAAGATGTCGGACGAGACGCACAAGATGCTGGACCCCGACATCAAGGTCACCGTCACCTGCGTGCGGGTGCCGGTCTTTGTCGGCCACTCCGAGGCCGTGAACATCGAGTTCGACCGCCCCCTCGCCCCGGACGAGGCCCGCGCCATCCTGCGCGAGGCGCCGGGCGTGCTGGTGATCGATAAGCAGGAGCACGACGGCTATATCACCCCCGTCGACGCCGCCGGCGAACACGCCGTCTATGTCAGCCGCATCCGCAAGGATCCGACCGTCGAGAACGGCCTGAACCTGTGGGTCGTGTCCGACAATCTGCGCAAGGGCGCCGCCCTGAACGCCGTCCAGATCGCCCAGCTGCTGGACGAGACGGGCGTCATCACCTCGTCGTCGGGATATCGTTCGATCACGGTGTAATGTCTTTCGTCATCCTCCGGCGCGCGTAGCGCGACCGGGGGACCCAGCGGCGCGCGTGAGCGCGAACCTGTCGCGGACGCGATTTCGGCCGTCATGCTGCTGGGAGATTTCGCCTTCGGCGCCGCTGGGTTCCCCGGTCTGCGCCGCGAAGGCGCGGCTTGCCGGAGAATGACGAAAGTGAAGTTGAGTCGCCCATGACCGCCGCCACCCCCAATGATCCCCGCGCGGTCGCCACCGCCGTCGCCTGCTACAGCCTATGGGGCCTCTTGCCCCTGCTGTTCATGGCCATGGCCGCCCATGGCTTCGGCGCGCCCGAGATCCTGGCCCACCGGGCGGTGTGGTCGGTCTTCGTGGCGGGTCTGTTCCTGCTGCTCGCAGGCCAATGGGGCGAGGCGAAACAGGTGCTGGCGACGCCGCGCACCCTGGCCTGGCTGGCCCTGTCGGCGGCGATGATCGCGACGAACTGGAGCCTGTACGTCTTCGCCACCACCCATCATGCGACGCTGGAGGCCAGCCTCGGCTATTATATCAACCCCCTGCTCAACATGGCGGCGGGAGCGGTGTTATTCCGTGAACGGATCGACCGCTGGAGCGGCCTCGCCATCGGCCTGGCCGCCGTCGGGGTGGTGATCCAGACCATCGCCCTGGGCCATGTGCCGGTCATCGGCCTGACCCTGGCCGTTACCTTCTGCGCCTATGCGGTGATCCGCAAACGCGTGCCCGCCTCGGCCCAGACCGGCCTGTTCGTCGAATGTCTGGTGCTGCTGCCCATCGGCGCCCTGTTCCTGGCCTGGCTGGCGACCCACGGCCAGGCGACGGGCTTCGCCTCCCCCGCCGGCCTGGCCTGGGCCCTGGTCAACGGCCCGGCGACGGTCATCCCCCTGGTCCTGTTCGCCTGGTCGGCGCGGCGTCTCCCCCTGTCCACCCTCGGCTTCATCCAGTTCCTGGCGCCGACGCTCCAGTTCGCCTGCGGCGTCTGGGCGGGCGAGGCCCTGACGCCGCTGCGCATCGTTTCGTTCGCCTTCATCTGGGCCGGAGCGGGGGTGTTCGCGATCGGCGCCGCGCGTCGGTCGCGCGCCGCACGGCGCGCCGTCGTCCTGTCCGAAACGGTCTAGAGCGCGCCGTATAGGGCCGCCAGCAGCCGCCGGGGGCGAGGGTCGCCGATCAGGTGCGGCGACTGACGCGTCATCACATAGGCGGCCGACAGCCGGCGCGACGGGTCGGCCATGGCCATCGACCCGCCCCAGCCGTAGTGGCCGAAGGACTCGCCCGGCCCGAAGACGTTCAGCCCGTCATTGCGCATCAGGCCCGCCGCCCAGCTGATTACATAGGGCAGCACCTTGTCCGGGCCGTGGATCCGTTCGCGCGTCAACTGGTCCAGCGTCTCCGCCGACAGCACCGACCGGCCCTCCAGAGCCCCCGCATTGGCGACCACCCCCATCATCCGCGCCAGGCCCAGGGCCGTGCCGTGCAGATTGGCCGAAGGGATCTCCATCTTGCGCCATTCGGCCGACCCCCGCCCGCCGGGGGCCGAGCCCCGGTCCAGGAAGGCCGCCTGTTTGATCGGATCGACGGTCCCTAGGCTGGGCGCCGCCGTGGGCTTGCGCATCTGGGCCACCCGGCCATGCTCGCTCTCGGGCAGGCCGATCCACAGATCCAGGTCGGGGAAGTCGGCCCGCAAGGCCTGGCCCATGGTCCGCCCCGTCGCCAGACGGAAGACCTCGTTGGCCATGTAGCCGACCGTGACGGGATGATAACCGGACGCCGTGCCGGGCTCCCACATCGGCGCCTGGGCCGCCAGCCGCGCCAGCACGGACGCCGCCTCGAACCAGACCGACGGATCGACCGCCTCGGAAAAGCCCGGCAGGCCCGCCTGGTGGCTCATCAACTGGCCCACGGTGATTCCGGCCTTGCCCGCCGCCCCGAACGCGGGCCACAGACTGGCGACGGTCTGCTCGTAATCCAGCCGGCCCGCCTCGACCGCCGTGGCGATCAGAAGGGCCATCACCGCCTTGCCGGTCGAGAACACCGGCGTCAGGGTCGTCTCGGTGAAGGCCGTGGTCCGCGCCGTGTCGGCATGGCCCGCCCACAGATCGACGACCGCCTCCCCCCCGATCAGCACGCTGAACCGCGCCGCCTGCTCGTTCAGCCCCTCGGGCGCATCGGTGAAGTTGGCGGCGAACGCCTCGCGCACGGCGTCGAAGCGCGGTTCGCAATGGCCTTGAATATCGATGTCAGTCATGACTCCGTTCATAGACCGTCCCCCGCCGGCGGGGAAAGGCTCAGGTGCGGCCCCTTTCCCGGTACCCGTCGGGCGCCGGCCGGGCCGTCACGCCGTCGGCGGGCAGAAGCCGGGTCTGGCGCCCGCGGCGCGAAAGACGTTCGTGATCAGCGCCGGACGCCGCCCGCCCGCCATACGGGCCTTGTTCGCCTGGGCCAGCGCGACGACCAGCGGCCGGTCCGCCTCCCCGGTGCACCAGGCGGTGCGGCTATGGTCCTCGGCGACCAGGGTCTCGCCCCGGCGGAAATCGCCGTGCTTCGCCAACAGGCCCACGGCGGCGTCATTGAGGGCCTTGGGGTCGCCCGCCTCGACCGAGGCCGAACAGCCCCCGTCCGGCAGGGCCATGACATAGACGTCGGAATAGGAGGCCAGCCGCCAGGCGGCGACGGCAAGGGGCGAACCGGTCGTGCGGGGCGGCACGGGACGCAGCCAGTGATCCAGCGCCAAAGCCTCGACCGGACGATTCTCTCGAACGGCGGTCAGGCAGATGTCGGAGACGACGATCTCCATCGCCGCCGTGGGCGAGGTCAGGGCGGCCCAGGGCGCGGGCTGGGTCGGTCGGACGGTCGGATTGGTCGCGCACCCGGCCAGGGCGAAGACCACGGCGGCGACGCCCGCCTGCCGGATCGAGAGAGTGTTCATGCTCAGCCCCGCCAAACAAGCTGAGAGTGCGTGGTCCACACCTGATGGTCAAGGCGTTCGCCAACGAAAAGGCCCCCCGCCGAAACGAGAGGCCTCAAATCGTTCGATCCGGCGTGTGGATCAGGCCGCGACGACCTCCGTCGCCTGTTCGGCCAGGATGGTCAGGCCTTCGCCGTTGACGTCGGCGAAGCCGCCCTTGACGTCATACTGGGTCCGGGCCCCGCCGACATAGACGGTCACCAGACCCTCGCGCAGGGCGGTCATGAAGGGGGCGTGGTCCGGCAGGACGCCGAAGTCGCCCTCGACGCCCGGCGCATCCACCTGGTCCACCAGGCCCGAGAAGACCTCGCGTTCCGGCGAGACGAGGGAGAAGTTCAGCTTGCCGGCCATGATCAGGCTTCCGCCGCCATCTTCTCGGCCTTGGCGACGGCCTCTTCGATGGCGCCGACCATGTAGAAGGCCGATTCCGGCAGGTGGTCGTATTCGCCGGCGACGATGCCCTTGAAGCTGCGGATGGTGTCGGCCAGTTCGACGAACTTGCCGGGGGCGTTGGTGAACTGCTCGGCCACGAAGAAGGGCTGCGACAGGAAGCGCTGGATCTTGCGGGCGCGCGAGACGACCAGCTTGTCCTCTTCCGACAGCTCGTCCATGCCCAGGATGGCGATGATGTCCTTCAGGCCCTTGTACTGCTGCAGGACTTCCTGGACCGAACGGGCGACGTTGTAGTGTTCTTCGCCGATGACCAGCGGGTCCATGATCCGCGAGGTCGAGTCCAGCGGATCGACGGCGGGGAAGATGGCCTGGGCGGCGATGTCGCGCGACAGCATGGTCGTCGCGTCCAAGTGGGCGAACGAGGCGGCGGGCGCCGGGTCGGTGGGGTCATCGGCCGGGACGTAGATGGCCTGGACCGAGGTGATCGAGCCTTTCTTGGTCGAGGTGATCCGCTCTTGCAGATTGCCCATCTCGGTGGCCAGCGTCGGCTGATAGCCCACGGCCGACGGGATACGGCCCAGCAGAGCCGACACTTCCGAACCGGCCTGGGTGAAGCGGAAGATGTTGTCGACGAACAGCAGCACGTCCTTGCCTTCTTCGTCGCGGAAATACTCGGCCTGGGCCAGGCCGGTCAGGGCGACGCGGGCGCGGGCGCCGGGAGGCTCGTTCATCTGGCCGTAGACCAGGGCGCATTTGGAACCCTCGGTCGAGCCGCCGTTCTTGGCCGGGTCGACGTTCACGTTCGACTCGATCATCTCGTGATACAGGTCGTTGCCTTCGCGGGTGCGCTCACCCACGCCGGCCAGGACCGAATAACCGCCGTAGGCCTTGGCGATGTTGTTGATCAGTTCCTGCATGGTCACGGTCTTGCCCACGCCGGCGCCGCCGAACAGGCCGGTCTTGCCGCCCTTGGTGTAGGGGCAGATCAGGTCGATGACCTTGATGCCCGTGACCAGGATTTCCGACGAGTTGGTCTGCTCCTCGAAGGTCGGGGCCTCGCGGTGGATCGGGCGGTACTGGGTGGTCTGGATCGGGCCGGCTTCATCGATCGGCTGGCCGACGACGTTCATGATCCGGCCCAGCACGCCCGGCCCGACCGGGGTCTGGATCGAGGTTCCGGTGTCCGACACGGCCTGGCCGCGCGTCAGGCCCTCCGTCGTGTCCATGGCGATGGTGCGGACCATGTTCTCACCCAGGTGCTGGGCGACTTCCAGGACCAGGGTGAAGGGCTCGCCCGTCTTCTGGTCGATGTTCTGTGTGTGCAGGGCGTTCAGGATCGCCGGCAGGTGGCCGGTGAACTCGACGTCCACGACGGCGCCGATGACCTGGGCGATCTTGCCCGTGGCGACGGCGGAGACGGGAGCCGCTGCGGGAGCGGCCTTCTTGGCGGCCGGCTTGCGGGCGGCGGGCTTCTTGGGGGCGACGGTGTCGGTCATGGCTGGGGTCCGTATCGGAATGTCTGTTCGGTCGGGATCAGAGGGCTTCGGCGCCGGCGATGATCTCGATCAGCTCGGTGGTGATCTGGGCTTGGCGCTTGCGGTTGTACTGCAGCGTCAGGGCGTTGATGAGGTCGCCGGCGTTGCGCGTGGCGTTGTCCATCGCCGCCATCTGCGACCCGAAGAAGCCCGCCTGGTTCTCGTACAGGGCGGCCAGGATCTGGGTCGTCAGGTTGCGCGGCAGCAGGGTCTCGAGGATTTCCTCTTCCGACGGCTCGTAGTCATAGACCGCGCCGTTCAGGTCGATCGGGGCGGCGTCGCCCTCGACCACGGCGGGGATCAGCTGCTTGCCGGTCGGAACCTGCGAGATCACCGATTTGAACTGGCTGTAGAACAGGGTGACCACATCGGCCTGACCGTCTTCGAACGCCGTGGCGATCATTTCGGCGACCGGCTGGGCCAACGGCAGGCCGATGGTCTTCTGGGCGCTCAGCTCGAAGGTGTGGACCACCTTGTCGCCGTACAGACGGGTCAGCTGATCGCGCGACTTGCGGCCGACGGCGATGATCTTCACGTCCTTGCCGTTGGCGATCAGGCTGCCGATCCGCTCGCGTGCGGCGCGGATGACGTTGGTCGAGAAACCGCCCGCCAGACCCTTGTCCGCCGTCGCCACCACGATCAGGTGACGCTGGTCCTGACCCGTGCCGGCCAGCAGCTTGGGCGCGTCGGCGCCCGAGACGCCGGCGGCCAGGTTGGCGATGACCGAGGCCATCTTGCGCGCATAGGGCCGGGCGCTCTCGGCCTGGTCCTGGGCGCGTTTCAGCTTGGCCGCGGCGACCATCTGCATGGCCTTCGTGATCTTCTGCGTGGCTTTCACGCTTCCGATCCGATTGCGCATTTCCTTGAGGCTGGCCATCCGGCGTTGCTCTTCCTCTAACTACCGGCGGGGTTCAGGCGAAGGTCTTGACGAAGGCGGCCAGGATGTCCTTGAGCTCGGCTTCGATATCCGAGGTCAGGTCCTTCTTGGTGCGGATGCCTTCCAGCAGGCTGGCGTGGTTCGCATGGATGCGGGCCAGCAGTTCCTTCTCGAACCGGCCGACGTCGCTCACGGCGATGCCGTCGATATAGCCGCGCGTGCCGGCGTAGACCGAGACGACCTGTTCTTCCATCGCCAGCGGCGAGTATTGCGGCTGCTTCAGCAGCTCGGTCAGGCGGGCGCCGCGGGCCAGCAGCTTCTGGGTCGAGGCGTCCAGGTCCGAGCCGAACTTGGCGAAGGCGGCCATTTCCCGGTACTGGGCCAGCTCGCCCTTGATGGTGCCGGCGACCTTCTTCATCGCCTTGGTCTGGGCCGAGGAGCCGACGCGCGACACCGAGATGCCGACGTTCACGGCCGGGCGGATGCCCTGGTAGAACAGGTCGGATTCCAGGAAGATCTGGCCGTCGGTGATGGAGATGACGTTGGTCGGGATATAGGCCGAAACGTCGTTGGCCTGGGTCTCGATCAGCGGCAGGGCGGTCAGCGAGCCCGAACCGTAGTCCTCGTTCAGCTTGGCCGAACGTTCCAGCAGGCGGCTGTGCAGGTAGAAGACGTCGCCCGGATAGGCTTCGCGGCCCGGCGGGCGGCGCAGCAGCAGGGACATCTGGCGATAGGCCACAGCCTGCTTGGACAGGTCGTCATAGACGATCAGGCCGTGCATGCCGTTGTCGCGGAAATATTCGCCCATGGCCGTGCCCGAGAAGGGCGCCAGGAACTGCAGCGGAGCCGGCTCCGACGCCGTGGCGGCGACGACGATGGTGTATTCCATCGCCCCGGCCTCTTCCAGGGTCTTGACGATCTGGGCGACGGTCGAACGCTTCTGGCCGATGGCGACGTAGATGCAGTAGAGCTTGGCGCTCTCGTCGTCGGTCTTGTTGACGTTCTTCTGGTTCAGGATGGTGTCGATGGCGACGGCGGTCTTGCCCACCTGACGGTCGCCGATGATCAACTCGCGCTGGCCGCGGCCGACGGGGATCAGGGTGTCGATGGCCTTCAGGCCGGTCTGCATCGGCTCGTGGACCGACTTGCGCGGGATGATGCCCGGCGCCTTGACGTCGACGCGGCGGCGCTCGGTGAACTGGATCGGGCCCTTGCCGTCGATCGGCTCGCCCAGCGGGTTGACGACGCGGCCCAGCAGGCCCTTGCCGACCGGCACGTCGACGATCTCGCCAAGGCGGCGCACGTCGTCGCCCTCGGCGATGGCGGCGTCGGCGCCGAAGATCACGGCGCCGACATTGTCGCGTTCCAGGTTCAGGGCCATGCCCTTGACGCCGGCCTTGGTGAACTCGACCATTTCGCCGGCCTGGACATTGTCCAGACCGTGGATGCGGGCGATGCCGTCGCCGACCGACAGCACGCTGCCCACGTCGGAGACATCGGCTTCGACGCCGAAGTTGGCGATCTGCGACTTGAGGATGGCCGAGATTTCAGCGGCGCGGATGTCCATGACGGGCTCTCTGTTCTTCAGTCTTCTGCGGGTGCGCCGATCAGGCGCGCTTCATTCTTGGGGCGGGGAGCGGGCTTACGCTCGCTTGAGGGCGAACTTCATCTGGTCGAGCTTGGTCTTCAGCGAGGCGTCGAACAGTTTCGAGCCGACCTTGATCTTCAGGCCGCCCAGGATGGCCGGATCGACCCGCGTGGTCAGTTCCGGCGCCTTGCCCAGGCTGGCGTTCAGCGCGGTCTTGATCGCGGCCAACTGCTTGGCGTCCAGCGCCTGGGCCGAGACGACCTCGGCGGCGACGATGCCGGCGTGCTTGGCGTAGCGGGCTTCGAACCCGGCGATCACATGGGGCAGGTCCCGCGCGCGGTGGTTCTGGGCCAGCAGGCCCAGGAAGTTGGCGGTGGTCTGTTCGAACTTGGCCTTGGCGGCGATGGCGACGAGGCCCTTGCCCTGATCCTCGGCCGAAATGACCGGCGAGGTCGCCAGGCGGCGCAGGTCGGCGCTCTCGATCCAGGCGGCCTTCAACGACGTCAGGTCAGCACGGACGGCGTCCAGGCGGCCGGTTTCCAGCGCCAGATCAAACAGCGCCTGTGCGTAGCGATCGCCGACTTCCGTCGTTCTGAAATCATCAGCCACTGATTAGGGTCCGAGGTCGTTGTGTCAGGGTCGCGACCGAATGCGAGGCTCGCAACGGTCAAAAGCTTGAAATGCTTGCGGAAAGCACGACAGAGGCCGTATTCGTGAATACGCCCCCTTCAAGCCGGGCGCCTGATAGCACGGGGTTTTGCTGCTCGCAACATTGTGTGAAGGGGTGATGAAGCCGCACCCTGTCGCATAAGGTGTCGCACCCCGGTCATCCCTCCATGTGAAATCACGGGCCGACCTGCCGACGAGAGCCGAGATGAAACCGCACCCGCTGCAGATCACCGCCGCCTGCGCCCTCCTGGCGCCCTGCGTCGCCGCCCCGTCACACGCCCGAGCCGGCGGCCTGACCGCCCCTGCGGACGCTCCCCGCTCTGTGCGGCTGATGAGCTACAACATCCGCTATGACGCGCCCGACGACACGCCGAACTGGCTGCAGCGCCGGCCGCACATGGCGCGCCAGATCGCCTTCTTCGATCCCGACGTCCTGGGGGTTCAGGAGGCGCTGATTCCGATGGTCGCCTATCTGGCCGATCAGGCGCCGGCCTATGACCATTACGGCGTCGGCCGCGACGACGGCGCCCAGGCGGGCGAGACGACGACCCTGTTCTGGCGCCGCGCCCGATTCGAGGCGGTCAGCACCCAGACCCTGTGGTGCTCGCCCACGCCGGACCGTCCGTCCAAGGGGTGGGACGCCGCCCTGCCGCGCACCGTGACCCGCGTCGTGCTGCGCGACCGGGCCAGCGGCCGGCTTCTGGACGTGCGCAACGCCCACATGGACCATGTCGGCGCGATCGCCCGTGAACAGTGCGCCGCCCTGGCCGCCGATCTGGCCCCGGCGACGGTCGAGGGGGCGACGGCGGCGGTGGTGCTGATGGGGGATTTCAACGCCGGGCCGGACACGGCCCCCTATCGCCGCGTCCTCGCCGCCGGGCTGCGCGACGCCCGCGCCGTCAGCCCTGTCGTGTTCGGTCCCGCCGGCACCTACAACGACTTCGACATCGCCAGGGACAATGACGGCGTCGCCATCGACCATGTCTTCGTCGCTCCCGGCCTGTCGGTCGAACGCTACGGCGTACCCACCGATTCCTTCAGCGGCCAGGTGATCTCGGACCATTTCCCCCTGGTCGTCGATGTCGCGCCGGACGAAAGATGATCGCACAACTGAGGGCCGGGGTGCGACCATTGCGCCGCCCCCGACCGCTTGATCGGAACCTGCGGCGGCCCTAGCGCTTAACGCTGACGCTTTTCCACCTAGGACACCTAAATGCTCGACAGCATTACGCCCCTGCTCTCCGACCCGGCCGCCTGGGCCGCGCTGGTGACGCTCATCGTGATGGAGGTCGTGCTCGGCATCGACAACCTGATCTTCATCTCGATCCTGTCGAACAAACTGCCCGAGCATCAGCGCCAGAAGGTGCGGCGCATCGGCATCGGCCTGGCCCTGGTCATGCGCCTGGCCCTGTTGTCGATCATCGCCTGGCTGGTGGGTCTGGTTCAGCCGGTCTTCACCCTGATGGGCAACGAATTCTCGTGGAAGGACCTGATCCTGATCGCGGGCGGCCTGTTCCTGGTCTGGAAGGCCACCAAGGAGATCCACCACACCGTCGATCCCACGCCCACCCACGACGTGATGGACAAGAAGGACGTGATGATCACCAACGCCGGCGCGGCGATCTTCCAGATCATCCTGCTGGACCTGGTCTTCTCGATCGACTCCATTCTGACGGCCGTCGGCATGACCGAACACCTGCCGATCATGGTGGTGGCGGTCCTGGTCGCCGTGACCGTGATGCTGCTGGCCGCCGACCCGCTGGCCAATTTCATCAACGAGAACCCCAGCGTCGTCATGCTGGCCCTGGGCTTCCTGCTGATGATCGGCATGGTGCTGATCGCCGACGGCTTCGGCTATCATGTGCCCAAGGGCTATATCTACGCCGCCATGGCCTTCTCGGCCGGGGTCGAGGCCCTGAACATGATGGGTCGTCGCTCCGCCACGAAGAAAGAAAAAGCCACGGCCGCCCGCGCCCAGGCCAATCAGGCCGAGGCCCGCGCCAGGAAGGCCGAGGCGGAAGCCGCCGCCGAGAAGGCCTGAGCCGATGATCCGCCTGTCGTCACGCCTCGCCGGCCTCGTCTCCGGCCTGCTGCTGGCGACAGGCGGCGTCCTTCCGGCCCGGGCCGAGGTTCCGGTCCAGGCCTATGAAGTCGTCCGCGCCTATCCGCACGACAAGACGGCCTTCACCGAGGGCCTCTTCTTCCACGACGGCGCCCTGTACGAGAGCACGGGCCTCTATCCCTCCTTCATCCGCCAGGTCCGACTGGAGACGGGCGAAGTTCTGCGCCAGCGCGACCTGCCGACCGTCTATTTCGGCGAAGGCATGACCACGCTGAACGGCAAGCTCTACAGCCTGACCTGGCGCAACCACATCGGCTTCATCTGGAAGCTGGACGACTTCTCGCCCCTGGGCGGCTTCTCCTATCCGGGCGAGGGCTGGGCCCTGACCACCGACGGGCGGCGGCTGATCATGAGCGACGGCACGGACCAGCTGCGCTTCCTCGATCCCGACACCCTGGCCGAGACCGGCCGGATCTCCGTCACCGCCGACGGCGAGCCGCTGGACCAGATCAACGAGCTGGAATGGATCGACGGCGAGGTCTTCGCCAACCTGTGGCAGGACAACCGCATCGCCCGCATCGACCCGGAGACCGGCGTCGTGAAGGCCTTCATCGACCTGACGGCCCTGGTCCCCCAGGATGCGGGCCTGGACCCGAACGACGACGTCCTGAACGGCATCGCCTGGGACGCAGGCGGCAAACGCCTGTTCGTCACCGGCAAACGGTGGCCGCAACTGTTCGAGATCAAGCTGCGCTGATCCCAGACACAGCGAGGGGGCGGACGCCTGCATGCGTCCGCCCCCTCGCCGCCTGTACTCCGGCTTAAATCAGCCGTGCAGGTCGAACCGGTCCAGCTCCATGACCCGGGCCCAGGCCGCCACGAAGTCCTCGACCAGTTTCTTCTGGCCGTCCGACCCCGCGTAGACCTCGGCCAGGGCGCGCAGCACGGCGTTCGAGCCGAACACCAGATCGACGCGCGTGCCGGTCCATTTCGCCTCGCCCGTCTTGCGGTCGCGGCCTTCGAACACCTCCTTGGCGTCCGAGGTCGCCTGCCACTTCACGTCCATGTCCAGCAGGTTGACGAAGACGTCGTTGGTCAGGGCGCCGGGCCGGTCCGTCAGCACCCCGTGGGTCGCCCCACCGACGTTGATGTTGATGGCGCGCAGCCCCCCGATCAACGCCGTCATCTCGGGCGCGGTCAGGGTCAGACGCTGAGCCTGGTCGATCAGCAGGGATTCGGCGGGAACGGCGTAGCGGGCCTTCTGATAGTTGCGGAAGCCGTCAGCGACCGGCTCCAGATAGCCGAAGGATTCGACGTCGGTCTGGGCCTGGCTGGCGTCCGTCCGTCCCGGCGTGAAGGGCACGACGACCTCATGTCCCGCCGCCCTGGCCGCCTGTTCGACACCCGCCGCGCCGGCCAGCACGATCAGGTCGGCCAGCGAGACCTTCTTGCCGCCGACCTGGCCCTGATTGAAGGCGAACTGCACGCCTTCCAGGGTCTTCAGCACCCGCTCCAGCTGCTCGGGCTGGTTGACGGCCCAGTCCTTCTGCGGCGCCAGGCGAATGCGCGCGCCGTTTGCGCCGCCCCGCTTGTCCCCGCCCCGGAAGGTCGAGGCCGAGGCCCAGGCCACGCCGACCAGTTCCGAAACGCTGAGACCCGTGGCCAGCACCTGGGCTTTCAACGTGGCCACATCGCCGGCGTCGATCAGCGGATGATCGACGGCCGGCACGGGGTCCTGCCAGACCAGTTCCTCCCTGGGGACTTCCGGGCCCACGTAGCGCGAGCGCGGCCCCAGGTCGCGGTGGGTCAGCTTGAACCAGGCGCGGGCGAAGGCCTCGGCGAAGGCCTGGGGATTGTTCAGGAAGCGACGCGAGATCTTCTCGTATTCCGGGTCGAACCGGAGCGACAGGTCGGTGGTCAGCATGGTCGGCCGACGCATCTTGGTCGGATCATGGGCGTCGGGGATGATGAAGCCGGCGTCCTTGGCCACCCACTGGTGCGCCCCGGCCGGCGACTTCTCCAGCTCCCATTCGAAGGCGAACAGGTTCTCGAAGAAGAAGTTGCTCCACTGGGCCGGGGTCTGGGTCCAGGTGACTTCCAGGCCGCTGGTGATGGCGTCCCCGGCCTTTCCGCTGCCGAAGCTGGAGGCCCAGCCCAAGCCCTGCGCCTCCAGGCCTTCGGCCTCGGGCTCGGGTCCGACATGGTCGGCCGGGCCGGCGCCGTGGGTCTTGCCGAAGGTGTGGCCGCCGGCGATCAGGGCGACCGTCTCCTCGTCGTTCATCGCCATCCGCGCGAAGGTGTCGCGGATGTCGCGCGCCGCCGCGATCGGGTCGGGATTGCCGTCCGGGCCTTCCGGGTTGACGTAGATCAGGCCCATCTGGACCGCCGCCAGCGGGTTCTCCAGATCGCGAGTATGCTCACGACCGTCCGCGTTGTCGTCGGTCACCAGCACGGCCTCATCAGCCGGCTTGTCCACGCCGTGCGAACCGCGCGCGTAGCGCTCGTCGCCGCCCAGCCAGGTCGTCTCGCGACCCCAGTAGACGTCCTGATCCGGCTCCCAGGTGTCCTCGCGACCGCCGGCGAAACCGAAGGTGCGGAAGCCCATGGTCTCCAGCGCCACATTGCCGGTCAGGATCAGCAGGTCGGCCCAGGAGATGGCCTGGCCGTACTTCTGCTTGATGGGCCACAGCAGGCGGCGCGACTTGTCGATGTTGACGTTGTCCGGCCACGAGTTCAGCGGCGCAAAACGCTGCTGGCCGCGACCGCCGCCGCCCCGTCCGTCGCCGACCCGATAGGTGCCCGCGCTGTGCCAGGCCATGCGGATGAACTGGGGTCCGTAGTGACCGAAGTCCGCCGGCCACCAATCCTGCGAGTCGGTCATCAGCTGGCGCAGGTCGTTCTTCAGCGCCTCATAGTCCAGCTTGGAGAAGGCCTCGCGATAGTTGAACCCCTCGCCCAGCGGGTTGGAGCGCGACGAATGCTGGTTCAGCAGGTCGGTGCGCAGCTGCCCCGGCCACCAGTCGCGGTTCTGGACCCCGCCCCCGGCCACCGGCTCGGTCTTTGCGGCTGAGAACGGACATTTGGCTTCGGTGGTCATGGCGGTCTTCCCTGTGATGGCGCGATGCGGCGGGCGTGTTGGCGATAGCCCTTCGACTGACGTGGCTATTGAACACGGCCCAGCTTCATAAGACCAATCGATTATCTTTGATTTTTGTATAGACCGGCCCTATTCGTCCGAAATGCTCCCCACCCTGCGTCAACTCCAGTATCTGAAGCTTCTCGCCGAACACGGCAGCTTCTCCCGCGCCGCCGAGGCCGCCCACGTCAGCCAGCCTGCCCTCAGCGCCGGGGTGCAGGAGCTGGAACGGATCCTGGGCGCCCCCGTGGTCGAGCGCGCGCGCGGCGCCGTCATCATGACCGCCGTGGGGGTCGAGGCCGTGCGCCGGGCCGAGGATGTGCTGGCGCGGACCGAGGACCTGGTCGAGGCGGCCAAGAACGCCGGCCGCCTGCTGTCGGGCCGATTCCGCCTGGGCGTCATCCCGACCGTGGCCCCCTTCCTGCTGCCCGCCAAATTACCGTCGCTGAAGACGGCCTATCCGAACCTGAAGCTGTTCATCCGTGAGGATCTGACGCCCCGTCTGATCGCCGCCCTGAAGGCGGGCCAGATCGACGCCGCCGTCATCGCCCTGCCCTATGAGGCGCCGGGGGTCGAGCACGCCCGCATCGGCGACGACGAGATCATGGCCGCCGCCCCCCACGACCACGCCCTGGCCGCCCCCGGCCCAATCCGGCCCGGTTCGCTGCGGGCCGAGGACCTGATCCTGCTGGAAGACGGCCATTGCCTGCGCGACCACGCCCTGGCCGCCCTGGACATCGAGGCCCCGCGCGGCGACGACGTCTTCGCCGCCACCAGCCTGCACACCCTGATCCAGATGGTCGGCTCGGGCCTGGGGGTCAGCTTCCTGCCGAAGATGGCGGTTCAGGCCGGCCTGGCCGACACCCCTTCGGTCGTCATCCGCGCCTTCGAGAACCAGGCCGACGGCGTCCCGCCCCACCGCGAAATCGTCGTCGCCTGGCGCTCCGGCTCCAGCCGCGCGGCCGAGGCGCGGCTGCTGGCGGAAGCGCTGAAGCTGGATTGATCGTCGCCTTCGCCCCGACCCTGGCCGCGCTAGCGCCGCCCGAATAATGCCACCGCATCGGCCCCTGCGGGGAAGCGCAGCCGGCCGGTTTCATCGTTCGCGGCGCGCCATACGGCGTCTGCGACTTCCGCCTCGGTCGTCACCATCTCCGGCTGAGCGAAAGCCGCGAGCACCGGTTTGGCGAAGGCCGCATACGGTTCGGGGATGACGTCCTCGAGGCGAATGTCGCTGTTCTGCGAGAAGCGCGTCGTGGGGCCATAGCCGGGTTCGACCAACTTGACCCGAACGTTGAAGGCGCGGAGTTCGTGTTCGAGCGATGCGGTGAATCCCTCGATCGCCATCTTGCTGGCCGTGTAAACTGACGCGAGGGGCATTGGCGCCAGCGTCACGCTGGAGGTCACGTTGACGATCACGCCCGCTTTCCGCGCGCGGAACTGGGGCGTCACGGCCTGCGTCATCGCGATCACGCCGAACGTGTTCGTCTCGAACACTTCGCGGGTCTTGGACATGGGTGTGGCCTCCAGCGCGCCGATCACGCCGATGCCGGCGTTGTTCACGAGCGCGTCAATGGGGCCAGCCTCCTCCAGCGCTGCCGTTATGCTCTCGGCTCGGGTGACATCAAGCGGCAGGATTCGAAGCCGGTCGGACTCCGGCAGAATACCTGAGCGCGGCGATCTCATCGTCGCGATGACGTTCCAATTCTGGGTGAGGAAGCGGCGCGCCGTCTCCAGGCCGTAGCCCGAGGAACAGCCGGTGATCAGGACAGTCTTCATGGCGGGGTCTCCTGCATGTTTGAAGCCGGACCTTAGGCGGGCGTGATCGATACGATCTACAATGGCAAGTCCGCCTTTAATCTCATATCGTCCGGTTCATGAGTGATCCCCTTTCCGAAGTCGTCTCGCTGCTCAGACCTCGAGCCGTCTTCACCAAGGGAATTAGCGGCGCTGGCGCCTGGGGCGTTCAATACGCCGAATTCGGCCACCCAAGCTTCTGCACGGTTCTGGAAGGAAGATGTCGACTGAAGGTCGATGGCCGGGAATCGATCACGCTCCAAATGGGCGACTTCGTGCTTCTGCCGGCCACCCCTGGCTTCGTGATTTCCGGCCTCGCGTCGGTCATTCCGGCGATCATTGATCCCACGGTCGCATCAACGCCCATCGAAGACGTTCGTCATGGGCTTCCCGACGGCGATCCCGACGTCCGTTTGCTCGGCGGTTATTTCATCTTCGATTCGCCCGACGCGGACCTGCTGGTCGCGCGACTGCCCCCGCTCGTGCACATCCGCGACACGCCGCGACTGTCCTTGCTGATACGGTTGACCGGCGAGGAGGCCCGCGAACATCGGCCTGGTCGTGACCTCATACTCTCACGGCTCGTCGAGGTGGTGCTGGTGGAGGCGCTGCGGAGCCTTCGCGCGGACGAGGCGCCGCCCAGCCTTCTGCGCGGACTGGCGGACACACGGGTCTCGACGGCCATACGGCGCATGCATGGCGAGCCCGCCCACGCCTGGACGATCGCCGCCTTGGCGAAGGAGGCGGCGCTTTCCCGGTCGGCCTTCTTTGATCGGTTTTCCCGCATCGTCGGCGTATCGCCGATGGAATATCTCCTAGGCTGGCGAATGGCCCTCGCGAAAGACTTGCTGCGCCGCCGCGACATGAGCCTTTCGGAGATCGCGGAAAAGGTCGGCTACAGTTCCGCCAGCACCTTCAGCACCGCATTCAGCCGATATGTGGGTCGTGCACCGGGCCGCTATGCGCGAGCGTTCTCAGGCTGACGCCCTTTGGCATGAGAAGGGCCGACGGATCGCTCCGCCGGCCCTTCTGTTTCAGCGATCAGTCGCCGGATTATTCAGCCGCGATCGGCGCCTCGGTTTCCGGGCCGCGGGCCAGGTTGCGCAGGACGTAGGGCATGACGCCGCCGGCCAGCAGATAGTCCATCTCGGTCTGGTTATCGATGCGGCAGCGGACCGGGAAGCGGGCCATCTTGCCGTCCGACGGACGGAACAGCTCGACCCACAGGTCCTGACGCGGACGCAGCTTGCCGACATTGGCGTCGGACAGGCCGCGGATGGTGACGATCTCCTCGCCGGTCAGGCCCAGCTTCTGCCAGCCGTCCTGTTTGAACTGCAGCGGCACGACGCCCATGCCGACCAGGTTCGAACGGTGGATACGCTCGAAGCTTTCGGCGATGACGGCGCGAACGCCCAGCAGGCGCGTGCCCTTGGCCGCCCAGTCGCGCGACGAACCGGTGCCGTATTCCTTGCCGGCGAAGACGACCAACGGCCGGCCTTCCGACTGGTAGCGCATGGCGGCGTCATAGATCGACATGGTGTCGTTCGACGGGAAATGCTTCGTGACGCCGCCTTCGATCTCGGGCGTGATCCGGTTCTTGATGCGGATATTGGCGAAGGTGCCGCGCATCATGACTTCGTGGTTGCCGCGACGGGCGCCGTAGCTGTTGAACTCGGCCGCCTCGACGCCATGGCTGGTCAGATAGACGCCGGCGGGCGAGGTCTTCTTGATCGAACCGGCCGGAGAGATGTGGTCGGTGGTGATCGAGTCGCCGAAGATGGCCAGGACGCGCGCCTCGACGATGTCCTGGACCGGGGTCAGGTCCATCGACAGACCTTCGAAGTACGGCGGGTTGGCGACATAGGTGGAGGCGTCGTCCCACTCATAGGTCTGGCCGCCCGTGACCTTGATCGCCTGCCAGTGCTTGTCGCCCTTGAACACGTCCTTGTAACGTTTGGCGAACATGGCCGGGGTGACCGACTTCTTCTGAATGTCGGCGATCTCCTGCGAGGTCGGCCAGACATCTTTCAGGAAGACGTCGTTGCCCTTCTTGTCCTGGCCGATCGGATCCTTGGTGATGTCGATCCGCATCGAGCCGGCGATGGCGTAGGCCACGACCAGCGGCGGCGAGGCCAGATAGTTGGCCTGGACGTCCGGGTTCACGCGACCTTCGAAGTTGCGGTTGCCCGACAGGACCGAGGTGGCGACCAGGGCGTTGTCGTTGATCGCCTTCGAGATCGCCGGATCCAGCGGGCCCGAGTTGCCGATGCAGGTGGTGCAGCCGTAGCCGACCAGGTTGAAGCCCAGGGCGTCCAGGTCCTTTTGCAGGCCGGCGTCGGTCAGATAGTCGGTGACGACCTGCGAGCCGGGGGCCAGCGAGGTCTTGACCCAGGGCTTGGCCTTCAGGCCCAGCGCATGGGCCTTGCGCGCCACCAGGCCCGCGGCGATCAGGACCGACGGGTTGGAGGTGTTGGTGCAGGAGGTGATGGCGGCGATGACGACGTCGCCGTCGCCGACGGTGAACTTCTCACCCTCGACGGCCGCGCGCGGGGCGTCGGTCGGACGGGCGAAGACGTCGACCAGGGCGGTTTCGAAGGCCGGGGCGGCCGTGGTCAGTTCGACGCGGTCCTGCGGACGCTTCGGTCCGGCCAGCGACGGCACGACCGAGGCCAGGTCCAGTTCCAGCACGTCGGTGAAGACCGGGTCTTCCGAGGTCTCGTCGATCCACAGGCCCTGGGCCTTGGCGTAGGCTTCGACCAGGGCGACGCGCGCCTTGTCGCGGCCCGTGGCGGTCAGATAGCCGATGGTGGCGGCCGAGACGGGGAAGAAGCCGCAGGTGGCGCCGTATTCCGGGGCCATGTTGGCGATGGTCGCCTGGTCCTCGATGGTCATGTTCGGCAGGGCGTCGCCGAAGAACTCCACGAACTTGCCGACCACGCCCTTCTTGCGCAGCATCTGGGTGACGGTCAGCACCAGGTCGGTCGCGGTCGTGCCTTCCGGCAGACGGCCGGTCAGTTTGAAGCCGATGACCTCGGGGATCAGCATCGGGATCGGCTGGCCCAGCATGGCGGCCTCGGCCTCGATGCCGCCGACGCCCCAGCCCAAAACGGCCAGGCCGTTGATCATGGTGGTGTGGCTGTCGGTGCCGACGACGGTGTCGGGATAGGCGACGGTCTTCTTGCCCTCTTCCAGGGTCCAGACGGTCTGGGCCAGGTTCTCCAGGTTCACCTGGTGGCAGATGCCGGTGCCGGGGGGCACGACGCGGAAGTTGTTGAAGGCCGAGGAACCCCAGCGCAGGAAGTTGTAGCGCTCGATGTTGCGCTCATATTCGCGCTCGACGTTCTGGCCGAAGGCCTTGGACGTGCCGAAGTGATCGACCATGACCGAGTGGTCGATGACCAGATCGACCGGAACCAGCGGGTTGATCTTGGCGGCGTCGGCGCCCAGGGCGCTCATGGCGTCGCGCATGGCGGCCAGGTCGACCACGGCGGGCACGCCGGTGAAGTCCTGCATCAGGACCCGGGCCGGACGGAAGGCGATCTCGTGCTCGACCGAGCCCTTGTTCTCGACCCAGGCGGCGACGGCCTTCAGGTCGTCCTGCGTCACCGAGACGCCGTCTTCGTTGCGCAGCAGGTTCTCCAGCAGCACCTTCATCGAGCGCGGCAGACGGGAAATCCCGGTCAGACCCGCTTCCTCGGCGGCCGGAAGGCTGTAATAGGCGTATTTCTTGCGCCCGACGGAAAGGTCCTGGCGGGTGTTGAAGCTGTCGGTGGACGGCATGGAGAGTTTTCCTCTGGTCAGCGCCGCCCGACAATCCGGTTGCGCCTTCGCGCGGCAGACGCAGCGGCTCACAGGGCCCCTGCGCGCGCGGCGAAAGCCTGCTGCGGCAATCGTGCCTATAGTCCGCTCATCGCGCACCGTCCATGTGTCCACACCCTCGACGCGGACATTGAGAAAGGTTCTCAAAACAATGCGTATTTTCCCCGTCCCCGTTCCGGGGAGGGGGGCTGAGCGGAGCGAGGCCGGGTGGGGCGGGCCGCGCGACCCATCGCTCGCCTTGTTTCCAGGAAATCGTGCGCCCTCGCCGGGCCGCCCCCACCCCGTCGCTCCGCGACGCCCCTCCCCGGAACGGGGAGGGAGAGTGTCGCCGTCATGATCCACACCCTCTCGATCTCCGACCTGACCGTCTCACGCGGCGAGCGCCTCCTATTCCAGGGGCTCGACCTGCGCCTCCAGGCCGGCGAAGCCGTGGTGCTGACGGGCGCCAACGGCGCAGGCAAGACCAGTCTTCTGCGAACCATCGCGGGCCTGCTGCGCCCCGACGCCGGTGAGGTCGCCTTCCATGACGGCGACGGCAATCCGCTGGACGAGCGGCTGGCGCGCGGCCGCGAAACCCATTTCCTCGGCCATCAGGACGGACTGAAGACCAGCCGCACGGCGCGTCAGGAACTGGGCTTCCAGTGCGACTGGCTGGGCCACGTCCAATGCGGCATGGACGATGCCGTCGAGGCCTTCGGCCTCGCCCCCCTGCTGGACCTTGAAGTCCGCCGTCTGTCCGCCGGTCAACGCCGCCGCCTGGCCATGGGCCGGCTGGTCGGATCGCCGCGCGCCCTGTGGCTGCTGGACGAGCCGATGGCCCCGCTGGACGCCCGCTGGCGCGCGGCCTTCGCAGACCAGATGCGCCGCCATCTCGCCGCCGACGGCCTGATCCTGGCCGCCGTCCACGACCCCCTGCCCCTCCCGGCCCGCACCCTGGACCTGGGAGGTCTGACGTGAGCCGTCCTGTCGACGCCGAACCCCGCCCGCCGGGCCTGCGCGGCGCGACGCGCGTGCTGCTGGAGCGGGAGCTGGACCTGGCCTGGAGCGGCGGGGGCGGCCCCCTGCTGGCCTGCGGCTTCTTCGCCTGTCTGACCGCCGTCCTGCCCCTGGCTGTCGGGGGCGATCCGCGCACGCTTTCGCCCGTCGCCGGCGGGATCGCCTGGCTGGCCCTGGCGCTCGCCTCTTTGCTGTCGCTGGAGCGGCTGTTCGAGCGGGATCTGGAGGACGGGGCGCTGGACCTGCTGGCGCTCGGCCACCTGCCGCTGGAATCGGTGGTGCTGATCAAGGCCCTGGCCCAGTGGATCGCCGTCGGCCTGCCCCTGGCCCTCACCGCCCCGGTCGCGGCCCTGGCCCTGGGCCTGCCGCCGGCCTTGGTCCCGCTCACCGCCTTGTCGGCCCTGATCGGCGGGGCGGGCTTCGCCTGCACCGGAACCCTGGGCGCCGCCCTGGCCCTGGGGGCGAAACGCGGCGGCCTGCTGATCGCCGTCGTGGTCCTGCCCCTGTTCATCCCCCCGGTCGTCTTCGGCGCAGGGGCGCTGGAACGCGCAGCATCCGGCCAGTCGCCCGCCCCGGCCCTGGCCTTCCTCGCCGCCTATGTCCTGTTCGCCGGGGTGATCGCCGCCTTCGCGGGAGCGGCGGCGGTGCGCAACGCCCAGGGATGACGGAGGTGATCCGCCGCTTGCCCGCCGTCGCGACCCCGCGTAATCGCTGACGCCATGTTCGGCCTGTCCAACCCGCAGCGTTTCATGGCCTTCACCGGCCCCCTGACGCCCGTGCTCTGGGCGGTGGCGGCCGTGCTGCTGGCGGTCGGGACCTGGCTCAGCTTCACCGTCCCTTCGGACTATCAGCAGGGCGACACGGTGCGGATCATGTTCGTCCATGTGCCCGCCGCCGTCTGGGGTCTGGGCGCCTATTCGGCCCTGGGGGTCTCCAGCTTTTTCGCCCTGGTCTTCCGCCACGCCCTGGCCGACGCCGCCGCCCGCGCCGCCGCCCTACCCGGCGCCGCCTTCACCGCCCTGGCCCTGTTCACCGGCTCGCTGTGGGGCCAGCCGATGTGGGGGACCTGGTGGGTGTGGGACGCGCGCCTGACCAGCGTGCTGGTCCTGTTCCTCTTCTACCTCGGCTATATGGCGCTGCGGGCCTCGATCGACGACGAGCAGAAGGGGGCCCGCGCCGCCGCCGTCCTGGGTCTGGTCGGGCTGATCAACCTGCCCATCGTCAAATTCTCGGTCGACTGGTGGAACACCCTGCACCAGCCGGCCAGCTTCCTGACCCCCGGATCCTCAGGCCTGGACCCCGTCTATCTGCCGCCGTTCCTGACCATGCTGGCGGCCTATGGCGTGCTGTTTTCGGCCCTCTGGCTGACGGCGATCCGCACCGAGATCCGCCGCCGTCGCGTCTTGACCCTGCGCGCTCGCCAGGCCCTGGAGGCCTAGGATGCTCGACCTCGACATGGCTCCCTACGCCGCCTTCGTCTGGCCCGCCTGGGGCGTCAGCGCCCTGGTCCTGGCCGCCCTGGTCGCCCGCGCCGTCATCGCCTCCCGCAAATGGAAGCGGGAACTGGAGCGGTTGGAGACGGACCCCACATCGGACGCCTCAGACTCCAATCGCCCTCAAGTAGCGCGAAGCGCGATAGGGCCCTTAAAGTGAACCGCTGGCTGGCCCTCCTGCCCCTGGTGGTGCTCAGCGCGCTCGCCGCCCTGTTCATCGGCTGGTCGCTGAAACGCGATCCAGCCTTCAAGCCCGACGCCATGGTCGGCCAGCCGATCCCGGAGACCGTCCTGCCCATGCTGACCGGCGACGCCGCCGGTCCGGGCAATCTGGACCTGAAGACGGCGGGCGTGGGCCGGCCCATGCTGGTCAATGTCTTCGCCTCCTGGTGCGCCCCCTGCCGGATCGAACATCCCAAGCTGCTGGCCCTGAAGGCGCGGGGGATCGCCGTCGTCGGCGTGGCCTACAAGGACGAGCCGGTCGCCACCCGCGCCTTCCTGGACGAGCTGGGCGACCCCTATTCCATGGTTCTGGTGGACCGCGAGGGCCGGGCCGGCCTGGACCTGGGCATATCCGGCGTGCCCGAGACCTTCGCCATCGACGCCATGGGCCGGATCACCGCCAAACAGTCCGGTCCCCTGCTGAACGACGCCGACATCGAACGACTCGTCGCCTCCATGCAGGCCCCGCCCCGGCCCGCTCCCGGTGAAAAATCGCATTAACTCTCTTTCGAGAGGCCTTGTTAACGATTGATCGCTCCGGATGCGTTAACGTTTGGGCATGAGCGCGATTCGCCCCGGTTTGCCGCAGCCCGTCCCGTCGCAAGGTCTCGACCTGCCGACGGCGCGAAACGCGCAGGCCGCCTTCTTCCGCGCCGCCCTGGATCAGGCCTCACGCGTTCAACCCAGTCAGGCGCCCGCCGCCGCCGTCATGTCCACGGTGCGCACCGCCAATCCGGCGCGCCCCGTCGAACCCGCCCCGGCGGCGCCGGAACGCGAAGAGCCCCGGATCATGCGCCCCGGCTCCTATCTCGACATCAAGGTCTGATCCGACCCAAGCTGAGCGCGACGCTCGGGCCGCCAGGGCGATGCGCTTGGCCGTAGAGCGCGTCGGGACACGTCGTCCCTCAGGATTTTGAGCTGGATACGGAGGGATACCCCTTATTGCGCTCACCTGGGCTTTCAAGGACTCTCGACGCCGAAAACGAGAGACGGCGATGGCAGAGCGCTTCGAAACCGGCCGCTGGGAGAAGACGACGTGCCAATGTCCCAAGTGGGGCGACGTGCGAACCTGCGGACCTGCCAATCATCACGCTGTGGGGACCATGCTGCAGTCCGCCGTCATCCGGCTTGCCCGTCGATGGACGACGCGGGTGGACGAGGTGCTGGCGGAAGGCGGCCTGAACGCGGGCCAGCTGGCGGTTCTGAACCTTCTGGCCCAGCGCCCCTCCGGCTTGATCCAGAGGGAAGCGGCCGATGCGCTGGCGCTTTCGGAGGCCGTCATGTCGACGCGTGTCACCGGCCTTCTTGCGGCGGGTCTGGTGGAGCGCCAGGCCCTGAAGGGGGATCGACGCGCCCACCTCCTGCGCCTTACCGACAGCGGACGAGAGGCGGCGAAACTCTGGTCGGCCTGCGCCTCATGCGTGCAATACAGCGCCGAAAGCTCTGTCTCGCTCCAGGACCTCTCGACCGCCCTCGCCGTCCTGTCCCGGATGAACGCCGCCCTTGGGGCGCACGATTGTTCCGTTGCGACGGACGCAGACCCGGCGCCGCAGCCCCGAGGCTGCACCTGCATGCCCGGACCGGTCTCTATGCTCGGCGCGTGACCGGTATCCCCATTCGCTCCTGAGCCGCGCCTGGGCGTTCCGAAGATCGGGACGGCGGCTCGCTTCAGAACGCCTCCCAGTCCGATGTCGCCGGCGCAGCCTGGACCCGTCCGCCGCCGACGGCGACGAGGCGGACCGGGCGAGGCTCGGGCGCGGCCTGCTGTCGGGGTGAGCTTCCCGCCGTTCCAAGCTGAAACCGCCCGATCATCGTCATCAGCCCTTCGGTCTCCTGACGGAGCGAATGTGAAGCGGCCGTGGACTCCTCGACCATGGCGGCGTTCTGCTGGGTGACCTGGTCCATCTGGTTGACCGCCACATTCACTTCGCTCAGGCCCGAGGACTGCTCACGGGCCGAGGTGGCGATGTCGCTGATCAGGGCGTCGATTTCGGCCACGCGCTCGACAATGACCCCGAGAGCCTCTCCGGTCTCGCCGACCAGTTTGACGCCCTTGGTGACCTGCTGCGAGCTTCCCGCGATAAGTCCCTTGATTTCCTTGGCGGCTTCCGCAGATCGCTGGGCGAGCGCCCGCACTTCGGAAGCGACGACGGCGAAGCCGCGGCCGGCGTCTCCAGCGCGCGCCGCCTCGACCCCGGCGTTCAGGGCCAGCAGATTGGTCTGGAAGGCGATCTCGTCGATCACCCCGATGATGTTGGTGATCTCCACGGCGGATCGCTCGATTTCCGACATGGCGGAGATCGCCTCGCCCATGACGTCGCCCGAGCGTTGGGCGTCCCCCCTGGCCCCGAGCGCGACGGCGGCCGCCTTCTGCGCATTGGCGGCGCTGCTGTTGACGGTCGAGGTGAGCTGATCGAGCGCCGCGGCGGTCTCTTCCAGACTGGAGGCCTGCTGTTCGGTCCGGCGCGACAGTTCGTCGGAAGCGACGCCGATCTCGTCGGCGCCCGCGCGAATCGCGCCCGCGGTCGCGCCGACGCTGGTCATGGTCGCCTGGAGGGTTTCAACAGCGCTGTTGAAGTCGATCCGGAGCTTGTCGAGTTCGGGTATGAATTTGGTCGTTATCCGCTGCTGGAGATCGCCCTCGGCGAGCGCCGTCAGCGCGTCGCCGATCACGGTTACGGCCTCCACGCGCTGCGTCACGTCTGTGGCGAATTTGACCACCTTGGCCACCTTGCCGTCCGGGCCGAGGATGGGATTGTACGCGCCCTGGATCGTGACGACGCCCCCGTCCTTGCGGACCCGCCTGAACTCGCCGGACTGGAACGCGCCGCTCGCGAGCGCGGCCCAGAACTGCTGATAATCGGGGCTGTCACGATATTCCCGTTCGGCGAAGATCTCGTGTTTGCAGCCCACGATTTCATTGAGCTGGTAGCCCATGACATCGAGAAATCGCTCGTTGGCGTTGACGATCGTGCCGTCCAGCTTGAACTCGATCATCGCCTGGGATCGCCCGATCGCCTGAATCTGGGCCGCGAAATCCTCGCTGGCGAGCCGGTGGTGGGCGTCCGCCCACTCCACGACAAAGCCGGCCGGCTTGCCCCGCCGCTTCAGCGGGCTGACGTGAAGGTCGAAGGCCAGGTCTCCGACGCGGATGGTGGCCGAGTGCGGCTTGGTCAGGGCCGCCAGCATCCCGCGCTGATGCGAGGGGTTCTTGTGAAAGATGTCGATGTTGCTGCCGACCAGTTTGGCGACGCTGAAGTTCGGAAGTTCCTTGCGCAGATCCGCCTCGGCGGCCTGCAGCAGGTCCTGAACCGCAGGATTCAGATAGGTGATGTTCAGGTCCTTGTCCGCGATCATCACATTGGTTCGCAGGGCTTCGACAGCTTCTTCAAGCACCAGCGACGCCGATCGTTTTCCCTTGCCCAACATTGCGTCCCAGTCTTTGCCCGGTTGATTCCCTGCTTGGATATCATCCATTCGCTACCAAGGCGTATGGACATGCTCAGCCCCCGAAGCATCTGAATCGACACGCCGTTTTACGCTTCAACACCGTGGGTTCCGGCCCGTGTCGGTCGGGCCTTCCATGGCGAACCCGCCGCCTTCGCCGAACGTGGATTTCCGGCTGAAAGCCTGTGGCCGCCACATCGCCTTGGTGGAGGCCGATCCCGTACGGCAAGGCGTAAGCCGCCGTTCAATCCAGGCCCTGGGCGCGCGCGTGACGATCCTTCCGTCTTGGGCTCGACTGTGTCGACGGGTTCAGTTCTTCGCGTTCGACCTGATCGTGTTCGGCCATCAAGCCGATTTGGCGAAGGGACAAGGCCCCTCGGACCCGTCACCTCCGGCCCCCGCCGAGACGCCCATCCTGATGCTCGGGAAGCGGTCGGCGATGCTCAGGACGAGGGCGGGGCACGAACCGCTGGCCTGGGCCGCCTCCTGCCGCGCTACGAACACGGCCGCCCGCACGCCAGCTCCGCGCCCTCCGCGCCCTCCGCGGCGAGCGATTATTCGTCGGACTGTTTTCGCACCGTCATCGTTGAGCCGTAAAAGCGCGGCCCAACGGGTGCGCCCGCGGGGGTAGGATGTCTGTTCAGGATCTGAGTGCGGGGCGATTGCTGGCGAAGAACG
>Ga0265296_1000125_pt1 | contig 152015 bp, 134 predicted proteins | sample MunlanPumphouse1_FD_189073 | JGI IMG/M metagenome (GOLD analysis project Ga0265296, IMG submission 189073) | Groundwater microbial communities from a municipal landfill in Southern Ontario, Canada - Pumphouse #1 | ecosystem: Environmental > Aquatic > Deep subsurface > Groundwater | place...
CCAAGGACTTCGAACAGACCATCGCTTCCGCAACCGCATGGCTCTTCATCGCCTCGATCCAGCTCTTCACCCGCAGAATCGCAAAGCTATGAAATTACGCCAGATAGTTTTGAATCAGACTCTAAGACCCTGCGCGGCCTCACGGCCTACGAATATATCTGCAAATGCTGGGCAAATGAGCCCGAACGATTTACTCTAAACCCGCACCATCAAACGCCGGGACCAAACAACTAGAGCCCACCGGCGACATCGGGCCGAATGTCCCATGGCCATTATCGCTCGACGAACGGCGGCAATCCGTTTTCGCCATCGCGATTAAAATTTCGAGATCAAAGAGGGTAATGACTGGCCCCGCCGAGTTTATGGCCTCAGCCAATATGCTGAAAAAAAGCCATAAACTGCTTATGATGGTGCGGTCGAGAAGACTCGAACTTCCACGGCCTTTCGGCCACAACGACCTCAACGTTGCGCGTCTACCAGTTCCGCCACGACCGCACATCATGATGGTCCGGACGGGTCCGGCACCAGGTAGGAGCGGGCGCCTAGCAAAGCTTTCCGGGTGATGCAAGCGAGCTTCGCCGCATTTATTTTTGCGGGTGCGAACAAGCGACCCCTAGTGCCGCTGTCGCTGTCACCGAACCGACTCAAAAGAGTCACCCAAATGTCACGGCTCTGGCGTCAGACCGTCATCGAATCACCCTAGTGGCGGCTTCACCGGGGGCGAGTCAGCATATCTCTTCTCGTTCGCCGGTGATTTTTCATCAGGGGCGTCGCTCGACATATTGGGGGCGCACACCGGGAACGGAGATTTTCATGGCGGCTTTCGCACGCATTCGTTTGGTCATGCTTAGCGGCGTGGCCTGTTCCATCCTTGCGGCGTGCGGTGCCGATGGCGTCGCTTCGCCGGGCGAAGGCGTGATTGTTATCCCCGCCCCGACGCCGACCCCGACGCCGACCCCCACGCCGACCCCGACCCCGACCCCGCCGGCTACCGTTACTCCTGCGGCGAACTGCCCGACAATCGCTGGCCCCGACCAGCTTGCGAACCTCGGCACCGTTTCGGGGCCCGGCGGCGAATGGCGCAATTGCGGCTTCCCGACGCGCTTTACCGCGACGACCGCGATTCCGAAGGTCGCCGGCGTGCTCTATTCGCTGCCCGGCCGCGTCGATGTCGGCACCGATCAGGGCGCGACGACCACCAACAATGTCGTCACGCTGACGATCGATCCCGGTGTCACCATCTTCGGCGCAACCGGCGTTTCCTTCCTTACCGTCAATCGCGGTAACCGCATCGACGCGGTCGGCACCCCGACCCAGCCGATCATCTTCACCGGCCGCGGCAACGTCGTCGGCTCGGCTGGCGACCAGACGTCGCAGCTGTGGGGCGGCGTCGTCCTGCTCGGCCGGGCGCCGATCACCGACTGTCTGGCACCGGGCGCGACTCCCGGCACCGCGGCGTGCGAACGCGACACCGAAGGCACGTCGAATGCGCTCTACGGCGGCGCGCAGCCGGGCGACAATTCGGGTCGCCTGTCTTATGTCCAGATCCGTTATTCGGGCTTCATCCTGTCGTCGAACAGCGAGCTTCAGGGTCTGACCCCGTCGGGCGTCGGGAACAACACCCAGATCGACCATGTGCAGATCCACAACAGCTCGGACGACGGCATCGAAGTGTTCGGCGGCCGCGTGAACATGAAGCATTTGGTGATCACCGGCGCCGAAGACGACGGTCTCGACACCGACGTCGGCTACAAGGGCAACATCCAGTATGTCATCGGCGTGCAGCGCGAAGGCGGCGCGGTCGGAGACTCGATGATGGAAATCGACTCGAACGGCAACGAAGATGCGGTTCCGCGTCAGAATGTCGCGATCTCGAACTTCACCTATATCCACCGCAACAATGCGGCGGGTAACGGCGTGTCGATCCTGGTGCGCGGCGGCGCGGACTACACCTTCGCCAACGGTCTGATCGTGGCGCCGGGCTTCCGCTGCCTCGGCCTCAACAGCGCCACGACGATCAACCCGGTGAACCCCGCTCTCGACGAAGCCGGTCCGCCGGTCTTCCGCTCGGTATCGCTGCAGTGCAACGCCACGCCGTTCCGCGGGACGAGCGGTGTCACCGATGCGCAGGTGCAGTCGATCTTCGAAGCCGGCACGAACAACCGTTCGAACTATGTGCCGTCGCTGACCAGCCTGTTCATCAACGGTGCGACCGAAACCGGCTTCACGCCCTTCGATGCGAAGACGCTGAACGCCTTCTTCGACACCACCGCCTATGTCGGCGCCGTCCGCGACGCCAACGACACCTGGTACCAGGGCTGGACCTGCAACTCGTCGACCGCGAACTTCGGCACGACGAGCCGCGCCTGCAGCGCCATTCCGACGACCTGATCGCTCGCGATCCAATTGGGGAGCGGGCACGCCTGACGGGCTGGCCCGCTCCCTTCCTGCATATACTTGGGGACTTTCCATCATGACCAAGCGGCCGATCTTTGCCAGCCTGCTTCTCCTCAGCTCCGCTCTCGTCGCGCCTGCCGCTCTGGCGCAGGAAACGGGCGCGCCCGCGCCCGACGCCCCCCCGGTCACGACTGAAGCGCCCGCGGCCGATGAGCCCGCGACCGACGATGCTGCGGCTCAGGACGATGAACAAGGTGATGTCTCGATCCCCGGCGGCGCCGATCAGGAAATCGTCGTCACCGGCCGCTTTACCCCCAACGTCGTTCGCGCGACCCCCGAAGTTGTCTCGGTCCTCTCGTCGGCCGACATTGCGCGTACCGGCGAAGGTGACATCTCGGGCTCGCTGCAGCGCGTGACCGGCCTGTCGGTCGTCGGCGGCGGCTTCGTCTATGTCCGCGGTCTCGGCGACCGTTATTCGCTCGCACTGCTCAACGGCTCGCCGCTGCCGAGCCCCGAGCCGCTGAAGCGCGTCGTCCCGCTCGACATCTTCCCGTCGAACGTCATCGATTCGACGCTCGTCCAGAAAAGCTATTCGGTGAACTTCCCCGGCGAATTCGGCGGCGGCGTGATCAACCTCACGACCAAGGCGATCCCGCGCGAACCCTTTATCACCTTCAGTGGCGGCATCGGCTGGGACAGCGAGACGACGAACCAGCTTGGCTATACCTATTATGGCAGCGACACCGACGGCACGGGCTTCGATGACGGCAGCCGTGATGTCCCCTCGCTCCTGAAAGCCGCCTTTGCGAGCGGCAAGCCGATCCTCGAAGGCGCCGATTTCTCCCAGGAAGATCTGGAATTTATCCAGATGGAGCTGGTCAACAGCGACACGACATTGCTGCAACAGAATGATCATATCCCGATCAACTGGTCCGCGGGCATCACCGGCGGCACGACGATCCCCTTCGCCGACGGCGAACTCGGTATCATCGCGACTGCGGGGATCAGCAACAAGTGGCGCACCCGCGACACGCTGCAGCAGACGTCGCTGAACCAGGATCTGTCTGGCGATCCGCAGACGAGCTACAACCGCGTCATCACCGACAACCGCATCGTCGTGAACGCCCTGCTCGGTTTCGGCCTCGAAATCGGCGAACACAAGCTGCGCTGGACCAACCTTTTTATCCGCGACACGTTGAAACAGGCGCGCCTCGGCCTGGGCACCGACGCCAACCAGGTCGGTCGCGACATCCTGAAGCAGGACACCGCCTGGTACGAACGTCAGCTGATCAACACGCAGTTCGTCGGCGAATTCCACTTCGATCAGCTGAAGGTCGACCTGCGCGGCGCCTATGCCAATTCGCAGCGCGAGGCACCCTATGAGCGCGGCTTCACCTATGTCCGTACCAATCTGCCCACCGCGCAGGACCCCACGGGTAACAAATTCGTCAACGACCTTGGCGGCAACCGCGGCGACGCGACGATCGCCTTTTCGGACCTGAACGAAGACCTGTGGTCGGGCGGCGTCGACTTGTCGTACGAGCTTGCCCCGCAGATTACCGCGACGGTGGGTTACGCCTATACCGACACGAGCCGCACCGCCGTGCGCCGCGCCTTCCAGTTCCGCGCCTCGGGCCTGCCGGTTCCGGTGACGCAGCTGCGCCCCGACTATCTGCTCTCCGATGCGTCGATCCAGCTCTATAACATCACGCTGGTCGAAACCTCGGCGCAGGACGGCACCGCGGCGTTCGATGCGGGGCTCACCACTCACGCCGGATACGCCCAGCTTCAGGCCGAGATCGTGTCGGGCATGAACGTCAACGTCGGCGTGCGCTACGAAGATGGCAAGCAGACTGTCGTTCCGATCGACTTGTTCGGCACCGGCGGCAGCGCGATTGCCCAGACCAATATCAAGAACGACTATTGGCTGCCTGCCGTGACGCTGACCTGGGAAGTGGCGCCCGATATGCAGCTGCGCCTCAACGCATCGAACACGATCGCCCGCCCCCAGTTCCGCGAACTCATTGCGCAAATCTATCAGGATCCCGAATCGAACCGTCAGTTCCGCGGCAACCCGTCGCTGGCCGACAGCGAGCTGTGGAACAGCGAGCTGCGTTACGAATGGTATTTCGCCAAGGACCAACGTTTCACCGCAGCGGGTTTCTTCAAGAAGATCGAGAACCCGATCGAGGCTTACACTTCGCTCAGCACCGATTCGATCGCCAACACCAGCTTCGCCAATGCGCCCAAGGCGTTGCTTTACGGCGGCGAGGTCGAGGTTCAGAAATATTTCGCGCTCGACAAATTGTCGGACTCGGCCTTCTGGGCAAGCCGCCGCTTGGTGCTGATTGGCAACTACACCTACACCAAGTCGGAAATTCAGGTCGGCGCCGGCGACACCACGGTGATCAACGGCGTGGTGCAGGATGCCAGCAACTTCTTCTTCGACGGCTCGCCGCTCACCGGCCAGTCGGATCACCTGGTCAACCTCCAGATCGGGCTCGAAGATCAGGACAATCTGTCGCAGCAGACGCTGCTCCTGACTTATGCCAGCCCGCGCGTCACCAGTCGCGGTCCGTCGGGTCAGCCCGACATCCGTGAAAAGCCGGGTATCTCGCTCGACTTCGTCGCCCGTCAGGGCATCTCGCTGCTGGACAAGGAAATCGAACTGAAGTTCGAGGCGCGCAACCTGACCGGGCGTAACTATGAAGAAGTGCAACAAGCGGGCGACAACCGCATCTTCCTCAACCGTTACAAGCTGGGCCGTACCTTCTCGCTCAGCGCGTCGCTGAAGTTCTAAGGTCAAAATCCTCCCCATCGCGTAGCGATGGGGAGGGGGGCCGCCCGCGAAGCGGGTGGTGGAGGGGCCAGCAGCGGTAACCGCCCCTCCTTCTGCCCTCGCGGGGCTGCTGCCTTCCATGCCTTCGGCGCAGGAAGGGCTGCTTCGGGTCGCCTCAGCAGACTCGCTCGTATGTCAAAAAACTGTAATCTTCCGGTCAACTGATTGTCACCGTTCGCCCCTAGGCGATTCGCGAGACAGGTTTTTTCAGTCTGGGGGGACAGAGACATTTCATGGCAACGCTGATGTCCGGATCGGCCGTTCGGCTGCCGCGCGCGCTGCCAACCTGGCTGCGCGCCGGGAAGCGCTCGCCGCGCGAGATCTGGCCGCAACTGCTCGCTGGCTTGCTCGGTGCATTGCTCATTTGGCAATGCGTCCGGCTGCTCTGGACATTGCTCACCCCGCTGTCGCCGCTTGGCGCATGGCAGCCGCAGGCCGCGGTGATCGCATCGCCCGCCGAACGGCGCGCGCTCTTTTCCCAGTTCGACCCCTTCTTTCGTAGCAATGCCCAGGGCCCCGCGTCGACGACCGTCACCTCGGCGGGCCTGACGCTCTACGGCATCAACCTCAACGAGGCGACGGGCGGCGGCTCGGCGATCATCGCGGGTGAGGATGGCATCCAGACCAGCTATGCTGTCGGCGACGAGATCGCGCCGGGGTTGAAGCTTGCCGGCATCGCCTTCGATCATGTCCTGCTCGACCGCGGCGGCGCGCGCGAAAGCCTGTTTCTCGACCAGAGCGGCGAAGCGCCGGTTGCGAACCCCACGACGCCGCTGCCCGCGCCGACGCCCGAGATCGGGGCTGCCTCCGGCGGCGCATCGGCGAGCGGCGAAATGACTCCCGCGGCGATCAAGGCCGGCGTCGGTTTTGCCCCGCGCACCGAAGACGGCCGCGTTACCGGCATCGTCGTCCAGCCGCAGGGCGACGGCGCGGCGTTCCGCGCCGCGGGCCTGCGCCCCGGCGACGTCATTCGATCGGTCGGCGGACGCCCGATCGGCTCGGCGAGCGACGCTGCCGCGCTCGCCAACCAGATTACGCCGGGCGCGCGCATCGCGCTCGAAGTCGAGCGCGGCGCCAGCGTCGTTCCCGTCGCCATTTTCCTCTCGAAACAATAGAGACCCATGCGCCTGAAACTTTCACTGATGCTTGCCGCGGCGCTGATTTCAGCCACGCCGACCGTGACCTACGCCCAGTACACGCTCAACGTCCGCGATGCCGACATTCGCGCCTTCATCCAGGATGCGGCGCGGGTCACCGGCCGGACCTTCGTCATCGATGGCCGCGTGAACGGCAAGGTGTCGGTCGTCACCGACCGGCCGCTGTCGCGCAGCGAATATTTCGAGATTTTCCTCGCGACGCTGCGCTCGAACGGCCTCGTCGCGGTCCCGGGACCGAGCGGCAGCTACCGCGTTCAGCCGATCGACGGCGCCGCGGCGCAGCCCGGCCGGATCGGCAGCAGCGGCGCGGCGCAGAACCAGTTCGTCACCGAAATCATCCGCCTGCGTTACATCGATGCGGTCTCGGCGGTCGAAACATTGCGCCCGCTCGTCAGTGCGCAGGGCTCGCTCACCGCGAACCGCAACGCCAACAGCCTCGTCGTCGCCGATTTTGCCGACAATATCCGCCGCATCCGCGCGCTGGCGTCGAGCATCGACCGCGACAGCTCGACCAGCCAGATCGTCACGCTGAAGAACGCCGGTGCGCGCGAAATCGCCGCCGCGCTGCAGGCATTGGTGCCGGCGGCGGGCGAGGGCGCGCAAAAACCCGTCGCGATCGTGCCGATCGACAGCAGCAACGCGATTGCCCTCAGGGGTGATCAGGCGATGGTCGCACGCTTCGTCTCGATGGCGAACGACCTCGACGCGAAGGCGGCGGGCGGCACTGAACTGCGCGTCTATTGGCTCGAACATGCCAATGCCGAAACCTTGCTGCCGACGCTGCAACAGCTGATCGGCGGCGGCAACGACCCGGTGCAAAAGGCCGGTCTGCCGCCCGCGTCCTCTTCGTCAATGTCTTCGTCCAACGGCAATGGTGCGCCCGCGGCTTCCGCCGCGCCGACCGCCCCGACGTCGGTCGGCGGCGGCGGAACGGGCAGCATCTCGACCCGCGGCCCCGCGATCATCACACGCTACGAAGGCGCGAACGCGATCATCGTCGCCGCGAACAGTGAAGTGCAGCGCATGCTCGGCGAACTCATCCGCCAGCTCGACAGCCGCCGCCAACAGGTGCTGGTCGAGGCGATCGTCGTCGAGATTGGCGACGATGCGGCGAAACGCCTTGGCGTCCAGTTCCTGCTTGGCGGGAAGAATATCCCGTTCGTCGCGACAAGCTACAGCAACGCCTCGCCCAACATCCTGACGCTCGGCGGCGCCTATGCCGCAAACCAGCTGTCGCAGCAGACGACGACGGTCAACGGCAACACCACGGTGACGCAGACGAACAGCTCGCTCGGCAACAGCCTGCAGGAAGCGGCGGCTGCGTCGCTGCTTACGGCAACCGGCGGTTTCGCGGGTTTCGCGGGCGATATCGGCAAGAACACGATCTTCGGCGCGATCATCAATGCGGTGAAGTCGGACACGACGTCGAATCTGCTCGCGACCCCGCATATCGTGACGCTCGACAATCAGGCGGCGAAATTCCTCGTCGGCCAGGACGTGCCGATCACCACCGGCGAAAAACTGGGCACCAATTTCGAAAACGCCTTCCGCACCGTCCAGCGCGAAGAGGTCGGGATCAAGCTGGAAGTGACGCCGCAGGTCAACGGTGCGGGCGAAGTGAAGATGTTCCTGCGCCAGGAGGTGTCGAGCGTTGCCGGCCCGGTCTCGTCGCGTAATAGCGACCTCATCCTCAACAAACGCGCGTTCGAAACCGTGCTGACCGTCGACGATGGCGAGATCCTCGCGATCGGCGGCTTGCTCAACGACGACGAGCGCAAGACGATCGAGCGCATCCCGCTGCTCAGCGACATTCCGCTGCTCGGCGAATTGTTCAAATCGCGCAGCCGCACGCGGTCGAAAACCAATTTGATGGTCTTCATCCGTCCGACGATCCTTCGCAATCGCGAAGACAATGCCGCGCTCACCGCGCGCCGTTACGGCTATATCCGCGACTTCCAGCTCCAGCGCAATCCGGGCGAGGAACCCGCGATCGATACGCTGGTGCGCGACTATCTGGGGGCGGTTCCGCCCGCGCCGACCCCGCCGACCGCCGCCGACATCACGGTCGGCCCGGTCAACCTGCCCGAATTGCGCGGACCCGATGGCACCGTCACGACGACCGACGTCCCGCCCTCGATTTCGCAGGCGCCCGCACCGCCAACCGGAGACTATCCGTGACCGACATCGAACCGGCGGCGCCTCCCCCGGCGCCGGTAGATATACCCTACGGCTTTGCCCGCACGCACGGCGTCGTCATCGCGCAGGGCGAGGGCGGCGCTTGGCTCGCGACGCTGCGTGAGGGCGCCGACCCCGCGGTGCTGATCGAGGTGAAACGCCATCTCGCGCAGCCGCTGCGCGTGGCGACCGCGAGCGTCGCCGATTTCGATCGCCTGCTCTCCGACCATTATGCCGTCGACAGCTCGGCCGCCGCAATGGCGGGGTCGCTCGACGGCAGCGACATCGACTTCAGCCTGCCGAGCGCCGAGGATCTGCTCGACAGCGCCGACGACGCCCCGGCGATCCGCCTGATCAACGCGATCATCGCCGAAGCGGTGCGGCAGGGCGTCAGCGACATCCATATCGAACCCTATGAAAGCGGGCTCGTTGTGCGCATGCGCACCGATGGCGTGCTCCGCGAGCATCTGCGCATGCCTCCCCATGTTGCTCCAGTCGTCGTCAGCCGCATCAAGGTGATGGCGCGTCTCGACATCGCCGAGCGCCGCGTGCCGCAGGACGGGCGCATCGGGCTGACGCTCGCGGGGAAAGCGGTCGACGTGCGTGTCTCGACGCTGCCGAGCCGTGCGGGCGAACGCGTCGTGATGCGTATCCTCGACAAGGATGCGGCGGGGATCGATTTCGACATCCTCGGCCTGACCGGCGCCGCCGACCAGATTTTGCGCGAGGCGCTCGCCGAACCCAATGGCATCATCCTCGTCACCGGCCCGACGGGGTCGGGCAAGACGACGACGCTCTACGCGGCGCTTAAGCAGCTCAACGACGGCCAGCGCAACATCCTCACCGTCGAGGACCCGGTCGAATATGCCGTCGATGGCGTCGGTCAGACGCAGGTGAACAGCAAGGTCGGGCTCGATTTCGCCGCAGGTCTCCGCGCGATCCTGCGCCAGGATCCCGACGTCGTGATGGTCGGCGAAATCCGCGACCGCGAAACCGCCGATATCGCGGTGCAGGCGTCGCTCACGGGCCACCTCGTGCTCTCGACCGTCCACACGAACGATGCGGTCGGCGCGATCACGCGCCTCAAGGATTTGAAGGTCGAACCCTTCCTGCTCGCCTCGACGCTGCGCGCGGTTCTCGCACAGCGGCTCGTCCGCAAGCTTTGCGATCATTGCCGCGAACCCGTGCAGGCCGACAACAGCGTTGCCGCGATGCTCGGGCTCGACATCGGCACCGTGATCTGGCGCCCGAAGGGCTGCGATCAGTGCGGCCATAGCGGCTACAAGGGCCGCATCGGCGTATTCGAGGCGATCAAGGTCGACGAGACCGTGCGCCGCTATATCTACAATGGCGGCGACGAGGCGATGATCACGCGTCATGCCTTCCTGAAATCGCCGACGCTGGCGTCGGCGGCGCGGGCAATGGTCGCGAAGGGGCTGACGACCGCCGAGGAGGCGATCCGCATCGCGCGGCGCGAGGATGTCGATGCCTGACTATCGCTATGTGGCGATCGATCCGCAGGGCCGCGAGCGCAAGGGACGGCTGACCGCCGCCAACGACGATGCCGCGCGCGCCGACCTGATGCGCCGCAAATTCCATATCGTCGCGGTCGAGGCGGCGGGGGCGAAGCCCGCCAGCCGCTCGCTGCTCGCTTTCCGTCGGAACAAGCTTTCAGCCAAGGAACTTGCGCTCTTCACCCGCCAGCTCGCGACGCTGGCCGAGGTCGCGCCGCTCGAAGAGGCGCTGCGCACGCTCACCCGCCAGAGCGAAGCCGAAAGCACGCGAAACGTCGTCGGCGACGTCCACGCCGGGCTGCTTGAAGGCCGCCGCCTCGCCGACGCGATGGCGCGACAGTCGGCGAGCTTCCCGCCGCTCTATCGCGCGATGGTCGCCGCGGGCGAAACGACGGGCAGCCTCACAACGATTCTCGCGCGCCTCGCCGACCTGCTCGAGCGCCAGGCCGAAGTGCGCGGCAAGCTGATCGCGGCGCTCGCCTATCCGATCGTGCTCGCGGTCGTCGCGATCGGTGTCGTCGCGGCGCTGATGATCTTCGTCGTCCCGCGCGTCGTCGAACAATTCACCGACGTCGGCCAGCAACTGCCCTTCCTGACCCGCGCGGTGATCGCAATTTCCAGCTTTGCCGCGAACTGGTGGTGGCTGGTCGCGTTGCTGATCGCCGGAGCAAGCTTCGGTTGGGTCACCGCGATGCAGCGCCCCGCGTTCAAGGCCCGCGTCGATGCGCGGCTGCTGCGCCTACCGCTTTTCGGCCGCCTGCTTCGCGATCTCTACGCCGCGCGCTTTGCGCGCACGCTGTCGACGATGGTGTCGAGCCGCCTGCCGCTCGTCGATGGCTTGCGGCTCACGCTGCCGACGATCCGCAATGCCGCGCTCGCCGGCGCGACCGCGACGATTGTCGATCAGGTGCGCGCGGGCGGCAGCCTGTCCGCCGCACTCCGCGATGCGGGTGTCTTTCCGCCGCTGCTCGTCTACATGACCGCCAGCGGCGAAAGCGCGGGGCGGCTCGAACAGATGCTCGAACGCGCCGCCGATTATCTCGAACGCGAATTCGACCGGTTTACGGCCGCGTCGATGGCACTTCTCGAACCTGTCATAATTGTCGTTATGGGGTCGTGCGTGGCCCTTATCATCCTCGCCATTCTGCTTCCGATCCTTCAGTTGCAGAACCTTGCAGGTCTATAATAGATGTCCCTGATGCAGCTTTTCATTCGCCTGATGCTCGATCCCGGGCGGCCCCCCGTCCATCGGCGCCGCAAGACGGACGAGCGCGGCTTCACGCTGACCGAATTGATGGTCGTGATCTTCATCATCGGGCTGCTCGCCACCGTGGTGATGATCAACGTCCTGCCCAGCCAGGACCGCGCGATGGTGACCAAGGCCAGGGCCGACATCGCGACACTCGAAAACGCGCTCGAACAGTACCGGCTCGACAATCTGACCTATCCGGCATCGACCGACGGCCTCAATGCGCTGACCGTTGCGCCGCCGGCGCTCGCGCAGCCCGAACGCTATCGCCGCGGCGGCTATATCAAGAAGCTGCCCGCCGATCCGTGGGGCCGCCCTTATAATTATCAGGCGCCGGGGCCGAACGGAAAGGCGTTCGACGTCTGGTCGCTCGGTGCCGACGGCGCCCCCGGCGGGACCGACGACAATGCGGATATTCGCAGCGACGGCCAATAAATAGGGAAAATAAATAGGGACTGTCCCTATTTAATTGAGGACGGGCCGATCGAGCAGCCGCCAGCCTTGGAATTAAATAGGGACTGTCCCTATTTATTAGCGCATTCGCGCAAGGGCGAGCGTGGCTTCACGCTCGTCGAACTGATGGTCGTGCTCGCGATCATGGCGCTCGCCGCGACCGCGGTCATGCTCACCATTCCCGGCGAAGAACGCACGGTGCGCTGCGAGGCCGACCGGCTCGCCGCGCGCCTTGCCGCCGCGCGCGATGTTGCGGTGATCGAGGGGCGCAGCGTCGCGGTCAATTTCGCGCCGTCGGGCTATGGTTTCGAACGGCGGATTTCGGGCGAATGGCAACCGCTCCCCGGCCGGGCGTTCGAGCAACGGAACTGGCCGGGCGACGTGCGCTTTGCGGCGGGCGACGGGCAGGGGGCGGCACGCATCCTGTTCGACCGCGTCGGCATCAGCCCGACGCCGCAGGCGGTCGTATTGACCGGCGGCGAAGCGCGCGAGATCGTGCGCGTCTCGGCGACGGGGGAGGTCAGCCGTGGGCCGTGATCGCGCCAAAGGCCGCGAAAGCGGGTTCACATTGCTCGAAATGCTGGTGGCTTTGAGCGTCATCAGCATCGCCGCGCTCGCGCTCATCCGCCTCGATGCCTATGCGGTGCGCACCGCGGGCGACCTCGACGAAAGCACGATGGCGGGCATCGTCGCGCAGAACCGCGCGGTCGAACTGTGGACCGATCCGGCGCCGCCGACGATCGGCAACAGTGCCGTCGGCGTCGCGAACGCCGGGCGCAACTGGCGTGTCGAGCAGCGCGTCGCAAAGACCGCCGACGACGCGCTGCTGCGCATCGATTTGCTCGTCCGCCCCGAAAGCGGGCGCGGGCAGGCGGCGCTGACGATCATCCGGCCGTCGCGATGAGGGCTTTGCGCTTTGCCTTGCCCCGTATCCCCGCGAAGGCGGGGATCCAGAGCGTTTCTGATCAGCGACGCGCCAATTCGCTCTGGGCCGCGTCCGGAGTCACGCGCCTCCGAACGCCCTGCGCGGGGGCGCGATCAAGTGCCGATGATCGCGGCTTCACCCTTGTCGAGATGCTCGTCGCACTCTCCATCTTCGCGGCAATCGCAGCGATGGGGGTGGGCCTCCTTCGCAGCAGCATCGATACGCAGGATGCCGTGCAGGGACGGCTGAAGGCGATGGGCGGGATCAACCGCCTTCGCGCTGTGATGGCGAACGATCTGGCGCAAGCGGTCCAGCGTTCGACGCGCGGGTCCGCGGGGGAAGCCGTTCCGGCCTTCATCGGATCGTCGACCGGCTTTGCGTTCGTCCATGGCGGCGCGGGTTCGGCGGGTGGCAGCCCGCGGCCCGCGATCGAGCGCGTTGCCTATGCACGCGTCGGCAACGAGTGGCGGCGCGCGACGCAGCCGATGCTCGACGGCACCGCGCTCGGCGAGGGCGACCGGCTGATCGCTGACGTCGCCAGCGTCGCGGTGCGATACCGTGACGAGCGGGGCAATTGGAGCGAGATCTGGAGTTCGGAGCCGGGAGACCGGCTGCCGCGCGCAGTCGAGGTGCGGGTGACCCGCACGGGACGCGAGGCGCTGACGATGCTGTTCCTGACCGCGCCGATGCTGCCGCCGCCGCCCGTGACGGGGGCGCCGCGGCCATGACTCGCGACGCGAAAGACGAACGCGGCGCGGCGCTGCTTACCGTATTGCTGCTCGTCGCGGTGATGGCGGTGATCGCCGCGACCGCGCTCGACCGGCTGACGCTCGCGACGCGCATCGCGGGCAGCGCGGCGACGGTCGATCAGGGGCGCGCTTACGCCTTTGCCGCCGAACAGATCGCGCTGCGCCGCGTCGCCGATCTGGTCGGGCGCGATCCCGCAAAATTGACGTTGGCGGGCAACTGGCTCGGGCGCGATTTCACGCTGCCGCTTCCAGGCGGCGAAGGGCGCGCGAAGTTGACCGACGCCAACAATTGCTTCAACCTCAACAGCCTGGTCGCCGAAACGGTACCGGGGCGGTTCAGCCAGCGATCGGGTTCGATGCGCCAGTTCGGCGAATTGATGACCTTGCTGGGGATCGATCCGGGGCAGGCACAGGCGATCGCGGGCGCGGCGGCCGACTGGATCGACAGCGACAGCAACGAAGGCCCGCTCGGTGCCGAGGACAATGCCTATCGGTCGATGCAGGGCGCCTATCTGCCCGCGAATCGCAAGATGGCGCATGTCAGCGAACTCCGGGCGGTGCGCGGGGTGACGCCGAAAATCTATGCGCGCCTCAAACCCTGGATTTGTGTGCTGCCGGTGACCGATCCGGTGAAGCTCAACGTAAACACGCTCGCGCCCGAACAGGCGCCGCTGGTCGCGATGCTGGTGCCCGGCGAGATCGGCGTTGCGAAAGCGCGGGCGGTGCTGGCGGCGCGCCCCGCTGGCGGCTATGGCAGCAGCGTGCGATTCTGGGAGGCGGGTCCGTTCGAAGGACGGAAACCGCCGAACGATGTTGCCGAACAGGCGGGCGTGAACAGCCGTTGGCTCGTGCTGACGACGAATGTGACGATGGGGGACGGTTTCTTGACCGCAATTTCGCTGATCGATGCCAATGGCGGGGCGCCGTCCGCGGGTATGACACCGCCGGTGATCGTGCGCCGTGATTGGGGCGAGAGCGACTGATATGCCGCGCACGCTGGTTCTCTGGCTGCCCCCCGTGGCGGCGCTTGGCGAAGGCGACGCGCCTCAGCCCGCATGGCTACGCGTCGATGACGGCGTGATCGTCGATAGCGGGCAGGACGACGGGTGGGTCGGCGCGTGGGAAAAGCCCCGCGCCGATAGCGCCGACGACCGGCTGGTCGCGTTGGCGCCGGCCGTCGATGTCCCGCTGCGCTGGCTGCATTATCCCGACGCCGCGCCCGCACAGGCAGCCGCCGCGGCGCGGATCGACGCGCTGAAGAATAGCCTGGGCGACGCCGCGGCGCTCCACATCGTCGCGGGGCAACCGGCGGGCGAGGGGCAGGCGGTCGCCGTTGCGGTGACCACCCACGCCGCGATGACCGCATGGACCGACTGGCTGAAGGCGCGCGATCTGACGCCGGCGGCGATTATCCCGGCGGCAGTCGCGGTGCCGCCGCCCGAACCCGACACGCTGTGGACCGCCGAGGTCGGCAGCGAGCGGATCGTCCGCACCGCAACCCAAGCCTATGTCTCCGATCCCGAACTCGATCCGCTGATCGCGGGCGGCCACGCCGCGCTGCCGCTCGATGCCGACCGGATGCGCGAGGCGTTGCTGCTGACGCTCGCCGCGCCGCCGCTCGACCTGCTCAGCGGGGGGTGGAAGCCGAAGCGCCGCTGGTCGGTTGATCCGGCGATGCTGCGGCTAGCGAAGCGCCTCGCCATCGCGCTTGTCGCCGTGAGCCTGCTTATCCCGGTCATTTATGCGGTGCGCATGTCGTCGGACACCGGCCGCGCTGACGATGCGGTGGTCGCGATGGCGAAGAAGGCCGGGGTGACCGCCCCCGATGCGACCGCGGCGGAAGCCGAACTCGACCGCCGCCTCGCCGCGGCCGGCGGCGGGCCGCTCGCTTTCTCGGTCCCGGCTTCGGCGCTCTACGATGCGATGGGCGATGCGCCGGGCGTGACGCTCAGGACGCTGTCGCACCGCACCGACGGAACGCTGACGACGACGCTCGCTGCACCGCGCGTCGAGGATATCAACAAGGTGCTGCTGGCGCTGCAGGCGCGCGGGTATCGCATCACCGCGCAGCCGATGGCGGGCAGCGACGGGCAACAAATGGCCAATATCACGATCCGGGCGGTGGCATGACCGAGCGACTGCAAAACTGGTGGATTGCCCTGTCGCTGCGCGAACGCTGGCTCGTCGGCGTCGCGGGTGTGCTGGCGCTGGGCGTGGTCCTGTGGGGGCTCGGCCGTCCGGCGGTCGCGCTATTCGTCGATCTCGAAAACCAGCATCGCGCCGCGATCGAGCGCGAAGGGCGCGTGGCGGCAAAGGTGCAATTGCTCGCGCGGCGTCCGGCGAAATCGGTTGCCGCGGCGGTCGATGCGGCCCAGATCGATCAATATCTCGCGCAATCGGCGGGCGAGATCGGGCTGACACTCGACCGCAACGAAGCACGCGGCGAAGGGCAGGCGACGATCGCGATCGCCACCGCGCGCGCGACGGTGCTCACCGACTGGCTCGCCTCGCTCGAGGGGCAAGGTTTTGTCGTCGACCAGCTGACAATCACCCCCGCCGCCGACGGCACCGTCGGCCTGACCGCCGAGCTTCGGAAGGGCGGACAATGAGCGTGCGCAGGCGCTGGGCGATTGCGGCGCTGCTACTCGCGCTGGTCCTGATTGTCGCGACCTTCCCGATGCGGCTCGCGCTTGGCCTTTCAGGCGCGACCGATGCGGGTATCACCGCGCGCGAGGTTCGCGGGTCGGTCTGGTCGGGCGAACTCGTCGATGCGCGGCTTGGCGTCTTGCCGCTCGGCACGGTGCGCGCCAGCCTGTCGCCGCTGGCGCTGCTCGGCGCCCGCACCGAACTCGCTTTCTCGCGTACCGATGAACGGCTCGGCGCGCTCGCGGGCCGCCTGCACGGCAGCGGCCCGCGCGGCGTCTCCGACGTCAGCGGCACCACATCGATGTCGGGCGGGCTCGGCATGATCCCCGTCGATATGATCCGGTTCGAAGGCGCGACGATACGCTTCGATGACGCGGGCAAATGCGCCGCCGCAAGCGGGCGCATCCAGCTCGCGGTCACTGCGCCCATCGCGGGGCTCGACCTCGCGCGCGGTCTTTCGGGTCCGCTGGCATGTTCGAACGGGCGGGCGCAGGCGTCGCTCGCCAGCCAGTCGGGCATGGAGCGGCTGACCCTGTCGTTCGATGGCGGCGGCGCGTATCGCGCGCAGTTCGCGATCAATGTCGACCGCGATCCCGCGATGGCGGGCGCGCTCGCCGCACTGGGGTTCAAGGCCGGACCCAACGGTTTCGTGCTGGCGACATCGGGCCGCTTTTAGGGATGATGGCGTCAAAATCCCGTTCGCGTCGAGCGCAGTCGAGACGCCGTGCAGGACCGATGGGCGTCTCGACTTCGCTCGACGCGAACGGATAAATGGTTGGCTCGATGTCATCGGACATTGGTATAACGATCCTCGACGCTTTGTCCTTCGGCACTGGCGTCGCTTTCGCTGCATTGACCGGACTGATCCTCGGCAGCTTTATCGCAACGCTGGTGCTGCGCTGGCCCGCGGGGCGCTCGGTGCTGGGGCGTTCGCAATGCGACGGCTGCGGGCGGCCGCTGGGCGCGCTCGATCTCGTTCCTTTGCTATCGACCCTCGCGTCGCGCGGGCGCTGCCGAACGTGCGGCGGGCCGATCGACCCGTTTCACTGGCGCGTCGAGCTGGGTTCGGCGCTGATCGGTGCCGCAGCGCTTGCGCTCATGCCCGGGACCGCTGGCTGGCTCTGGGCCCTGCTCGGCTGGTTGCTGCTGCCGCTCGCATTGCTCGATGCGCGCCATTTCTGGCTGCCCGACCGGCTCAACCTGCTGCTCGGGATCGCGGGCCTGCTCGTTGCGGGACCGATGCTTGGTACATCGCTGATCGATCGCTGGATCGGCGCTTTGGCTGGAGGTCTGATACTGGCGCTGATCGCCTGGGCCTATCGGCGCGTGCGCGCTGCCGACGGCATGGGCGGCGGCGACCCCAAACTCGTCGCGGCAATTGGCGCGTGGCTCGGCTGGCAGGCGCTGCCGCTGATGCTGCTGCTCGCCAGCCTCGGCGGAATTATCTGGGCGCTCGTCGCGGGGCGAAAAGGGGACCAGCCGCTCGCCGAGCGACGAGTCCCCTTCGGTGTCTTTGCCTGCACCGCCGCCTTCGCGACGGTGCCTTTATGGCCGCTGCTTAGCGGCCGATAACGACGGTCACCGCGCGGCGGTTCTTGGCATAGGCTTCCTCGGTCGAACCGATTTCGGCCGGGCGTTCCTTGCCATAGCTGATGACCTGGATGCGCGACGGGTCGACGCCGAGCGAGGCGAGATAATTCTTCGCGGCATTCGCGCGGCGTTCGCCGAGCGCGATATTGTAATCGCGCGTGCCGCGTTCGTCGGCATGGCCTTCGAGCGTGACACGGACCGCCGGGTTGCGCTGCAACCACTGCGACTGGGTCTGCAACGTCGCCTGATCCTGCGCATCGACATTATACTGGTCATAGTCGAAGAAAACGCGGTCGCCCATGGCGCCAACGCTGGCGAGGAAATCTTCCTGCGATCCGGGGACCACGCCGGTGCCGGTGCCAGCACCCGTATCGGTGCCGGTGCCTTCGGGGGCGGGGGGGAGCGTGTCAGGGGCCTTTTTCGCGCAGGCGCCAACAGCAAGCATGGTGATCGCCGCGATCATCGCGGTGCTTTTGCGTATCGTCATGTTTCTGTCCTCTTGTTGTTGAAAATATTCGTGCGGCCGAATTGGCCCGTTCAGGACGCGATAGTTGAACCCGATCGCGCCCCTTTGGTTCCGGCGTTCCTCAGGGGAGGACCGGGCCCCAGCTGGGATCCGACCCGTCTTGCGGGGTCGGCAGGCGGCGCATGTTCACGCCGGTCAGGTCGACCTGCCACAGGCTCGATTTGCCTTCGCGGCCCGGGGTGGTGCGGAAAAACTGGATCACGCGGCCGTTCGGCGACCAGGTCGGGGCCTCGTCCTGCCAGCTGTTGGTCAGCATCCGCACGCCGCCGCCCGACGGGGTCATCACCCCGATGCGGAACTCGCCGCCGCCCATGCGGGTGAAGGCGATCAAATCGCCGCGCGGCGACCATTCGGGGGTCGCGGCGCGCCCGCCGCCAAAGCTGATCCGCTGCTGGTTCGATCCGTCGATGTTCATCGTATAGATTTGCTGGCCGCCCGACCGGTCGCTTTCGAACACGATCTTCTTGCCGTCGGGCGAGAAGCTGCCGCCGACATCGATGCCCGGGGTGCTCGTCAGCCGCACCGGGGTGCCGCCATTGGCCGAGATGCGATAGATGTCGGTGTTGCCGTTGACGGCCATCGAATAGAGGATCTGGGTGCCGTCGGGCGACCAGCGCGGCGCGAAGGTCGCGTTCGAGCTTTCGGTCACCAGCTTCTGCGACCCCGCGGCAACGTCGTAGATGAAGACGCGGACGCGGTTGTTCAAATAGCTGACGTAGACGATCTTCTTGTAATCGGGCGAGAAGCGCGGGCTGATCGCGAGCGCCTGACCATTAGTGATGAAGCGATGGTTGCCGCCGTCGCTGTCCATGATCGCGAGCCGCTTGATGCGGTTCCCTTTCGGACCGCTCTCGGCGATATAGGCGACGCGGCTGTCGAAGAAGGGCGCTTCGCCCGACAGGCGCGAATAGATGGCGTCGGCGCATTTATGCGCGGCGCGGCGCCAGTCGCCGGGCTGGATTTCGAAGCCCTTGCGGACAAGCTCGCTGCCGAGCGCGGTGTCATAAAGATAGCAGCCAACGACGAGGCCGCCGGTGCCGCTTGCATCGACGAAACCGTGGACGACATTTTCGGCATTGCGCGCCTGCCATTCGGCGAAGCGCGGCGCCTGCACCTCGGCGCGGCTGACCGCGGGAATGCCGCTCGGCCCCATCGGATCGTAGAGGCCGCTGCGTTCAAGGTCGGCGGCGATGACTTCGGCGATCTGGCGGCCGAGGCTGTCGGTGCGCAGCCCGGCGACATTTTGCACCGATGCGGTGGCGAGCGCGGGGATCGCGATGACGGTGCGGTCCTGCGACAGTGTGCCCTCGATCGTCTCGCGCGGCTCGGTTTGGGTGACGACAGGCGGTGTCGGGGCGGCCGGGGTTTGCGCGAAGACCGGTGCCGCGGTGAGCAGCAGGGCGAGCGAAAGGCTGATCGGACGGAGGAGCATTTCTCTTACCTCTTGATGAAATCGAGCGTGTAATTCTGCCAGAAGCTGTAATTTTCCTCGGGCAGGTCGAAGGGTGCGGCGAGTTCCACCGCGCGTTTGGCGCATTCCTGATGGCGCTGGATCTGGAATTTGTTGCTGTCGTTCTCGCCGCTGGTCGTGACGCTGGTGAAGCCGGCGAGTGCGCCCGACTGGGTCAGGCGGAATTTCACGACGGTCTTGAGTTGATCGACATCGACGCCCGAGATGCGGCAGCCGTTCCAGCGCGGCGCAACCGCCGACTTGATGCTGACGTCGATCGATCGCCGGACTTCGGCGGCGGTCGCCGCGGCGGGCGCGCCCTTGCTCGCGGGCGATTTTGGCTGCGACTTCGAAAGACCCTCGGCGATGCCGTCGAGGCGGCCGGTCGGGCGCGCGGGCCTGTTCTTTGCAGGCGGTGCTTTAGGAGCCGCCTTGGGTTGCGCCTTTTGCGCGGCGGGAGGTTGCTTCTGCGGTGCCACTTTGGGCTTCGCGACCTGCTTGGGTGTTGGCGCGGGTGTCGGCCGCACCACCGGTTCGGGCAGCGGCGGCGCGGGCACCGGTTCGGGCGCCGCGATGTCGACATTATCCTCTTCGCCGAGCCGCGCGGCGGGGGGCGTTTCGCTGATCACCGGCGCGGTCGATTGCACCGCGGTTTCGGCGATCAGATCGACTTCCATCGGGGGGTTGTCGAACCGGCGTTCGCCCGCGGTCCACTGGACCGAAAGCAGGCCGATGATGACAACATGCGCCGCCACCGCGATGGCGATGCCGCGTCCTTCATTCCCCCTCACTGCCCGTGTTTCGGCCATCGTCTTAACCTAGGGCCGTGTTTCTGAACCGTCGGTGACCGCGGCGGGCGCGCTGTCGGCGGTGCCCTCCGAACCCGTCGTCACCAGCGAAATTCGCGTGAGGCCCGCGCGGTTGAGCTCGCCCATCACGCGCATCACGCGGCCATAATCGAGCCCCTTGTCGGCGCGCAGCATGATCTGGCGCGGCTTGTCCTGTCCCTCATTTTCGCGCGCGATCGCGTCGAGCCGCGCCGGCAGCTCCGCTTCGGGCACCACCTCTTCGCCGATATAGAGCGTGTCGTCGGCACCCACCGACAGCTGCACCGGCTCCCGCTCCTCGGTCTCGACCGGCTTCGCCCGGCTTTCGGGCAGGTCGATCGGTACGGCAGAGGCGAGCAAGGGCGCGGTGATCATGAAGATGATCAGCAGCACCAGCATCACGTCGACGAGCGGGGTGACGTTGATTTCGGCGATCGGCGCGCGGCGATGGCCATGGGCGCGCCGTCCGCCGATGCCGCCGGAGGGGCCGCTCATCGCCATCAGGCTTCGACCTCGAGTTCGCGGCTGAACGTCGCGTGCAGCCCGTCGGCAAAGCGGCCGAGCCGCGATTCGAGCCGGTTCAGGCGCTGGGAAAAGGCGTTGTACGCGATGACCGCGGGAATCGCGGCGAACAGGCCGATCGCGGTCGCGAACAGTGCTTCGGCGATACCGGGCGCGACGACCGCAAGGCTGCTGTTATTCTCCGCCGCGATCGCGGTGAAGCTGCGCATGATGCCCCACACAGTTCCGAACAGCCCCACGAAAGGCGCGACCGAGCCGATCGTCGCCAGCGTGCCGATTTTCTCGGCGAGACGGTCGACTTCGCCCGCAACCGCGCTGTTCATCGCGATGCCAAGGCGTTCGCGCGTCCCGTCGCGGTCGACAGTCTTGGTCTTGGTCGACCGGCGCCATTCGCTGATCCCGGCGCCGAGCACCTTGGCGCTCGGCAATTCCTCGCTGCCATTCTTGTCGAAGAATTTGTCGATATTGTCGGCGCGCCAGAAATCGCGCTCGAAGCGTTCGGACGCGCTCATCAATTTGCTGACGCTGCGCCCATGCGTGAAGATCACCGCCCAGACATAGATCGACGCGAGCAGAAGTCCGATCATCACCGCCTTCACGATGATATCGGCCTGCAGGAACAGCGCGACGGGGGACAAAGTCGCCGCGTCGGCGGCCAGCGAGATATTGTCTAGCAAGGGAAAGTCTCTCCATTCATGATGGCGGTGAATCGGTCGGCCCAACCCGCGGGCTGGCGGCGCGGCCGACCTGCGGGCGAGAGGAAGGCGGCGGTGACTTGCCCGTCCGTCAATGTCTCGCCGCTTAACGTGTCAGTTCCGCGAAGGATGCGCTGCGAAATAATCACGCTCGCGCCGCGCACCGCCTGAACCGTGCTGACGACGAGCAGATCGTCGTCGAGCCGCGCGGGCCGGCGGTATTTGATCGCGAGGTCGGTCACCGCCCAGCTGCCTTCGCCGGCCTCCATCGCCGCGCGCTGGTCGATGCCCGCGATGCGCAGCATGTCCGAGCGTGCACGCTCCATATAGCGCAGGTAATTGGCGTGATAGACGATACCCGACAGGTCGGTGTCCTCGAAGTAGACGCGCGCCCGGAAATGATGCTCAGCCCCGACGAAGGCGCCGGGGATGAAGGGGGGCGGGGCGTTTACCATTGTCCCAACCGATAGCGGCCCTTCGACTCGTCGCAAACCCCTAACCAACGCTTCGTCGTAGACGGGAGCCGGTTGGTGGAATGAAAGTGGCGGAAATCCGCCTATTTTCCTTGATCGAAAAGTCCGTCCTGCGATCCCGTGGGCGGATTGAGCCCCAGATGCTTCCACGCGCTCGCGTTGAGCATGCGCCCGCGCGCGGTACGCGCGATCAACCCTACCTGCAGCAGATAGGGTTCGATCACATCCTCGATCGTGTCGCGCGGTTCGGACAATCCCGCCGCCATCGTCTCGACCCCGACTGGGCCGCCCCGGTAAATATCGGCGATCATCGTCAGGTATCGCCGGTCCATCGCGTCGAGCCCGAGCGCATCGACCTCGAGCCGGTTGAGCGCGGCATCGGCGGCCTTCGCATCGACGATCGGATGCCCCGCCACTGTCGCGAAATCGCGCACCCGGCGCAGCAGCCGTCCGGCGATGCGCGGCGTCCCGCGCGACCGCTTGGCGATTTCGAGTGCGCCATCGGCCGCCAGCGGCAGCGCGAGCAGCCGCGCGGCGCGGGTGATCACCTGTTCGAGCTCGCCGTGGGTGTAGAAATTGAGGCGCACCGGGATGCCGAAGCGGTCGCGCAGCGGCGTCGTCAGCAACCCCTGCCGCGTCGTCGCCCCGACCAGCGTAAATTTAGGCAAATCGATGCGCACGCTACGCGCCGACGGTCCTTCGCCGATCATAATGTCGAGCGCGCGGTCCTCCATCGCGGGGTAGAGGATTTCCTCGACCGCGGGCGACAGGCGGTGGATCTCGTCGATGAACAGCACATCGCCGTCCTCGAGATTGGTGAGCAGCGCGGCAAGGTCGCCCGCCTTCGCGATCACCGGGCCGCTGGTCGACCGGAAACCGACGCCGAGCTCGCGCGCAACGATCTGCGCCAGCGTGGTCTTGCCCAGCCCCGGCGGGCCATAGAACAGCACATGGTCGAGCGCGTCGGACCGCGACTTGGCGGCCTCGATAAAGATGCGCAGATTCTCGCGCGCCGCCGCCTGCCCGACAAACTCGGCAAGCGTCTTCGGCCGCAACGCGGCATCGGCGTCCTCGGCGGTGCGGATGGGGGTGGTGAGGGGGTCAGTCTGCACTGGCATCGTTGCCATGATTTTCGATCGACGCGAGGCGATTTCTGCACATCTCAAGTATATTTTGGTCAAATCTATTTGCATGTCGAAGCGCGACGGACTCGAACGTCAGGTCAAGCATATCGCGATCTACGAGCATTCCGAAGCCGTCTGAGGCGGTTTTCTTGCTGACAAGGGCTGCGACGGTTTGTTGCTCGTCCTTGCGGGCTATCATTTGCCGGGTTCTTGATAGCCGTATCGTTTTGCCGCGCTCTTGCGCCAGAGCATCTTCCAAAGCGTAGATGCTTTGCCAAACATCATGTTCCAAAGTTCCTGGCTCCGCCGCTGGCGACACTGCATAGAGCTGGAGTTGGGCCGCCCGCACGACTTCAGGTTGCGCGTGTCGTTGCGCGTTTTTTATCATCGTCTTCAGTTCGCTGGGGACTTGGCATAGTGCAATCCGTGCCAATGCCTGCTGGATCAAGTCACCCTTCACCGAACCGCCCCCAAAAACTCGTCCTGCGACAGCCCAGCTTGCCGAATAATTCCCGCCAATGTCCCTGTCTTTAACTCGCGGTGCAGCGGCACCACCACGCCTACTGCGCCACGCTGCAAGATCACATGACTGCCGCGCTGGCGCATCTGGACGAAGTCGAGCCGTTCCAGCGCCGCCACGACGTCGCGACCCGAAAGAACCGGCAGCTTGGGCATTCAGGCAGCGCGCGCATCGACGTCGAACGAGGTCACGAGCGGCGGGCCGCCCGTCGTTAGCGGGAACATCTCCAGATAGAGTTCGACCGCCTCGCGCAGATTGGCGATCGCTTCTTCGATCGTGTCGCCCTGGCTCGTGGTACCGGTTTCGGGATTGTAGGCGACGAAGCCGCCTTCCTTCGCGGGGGTCAGCACAGCGGTTACCTGCATGATTTTTTCCTTCCGACGGCCATCCTACTTCGCCGCCTTCTTGAGCGCCAGCCGCACCAGCGCATCGAGATTGGCATCCGAGCCTAGTTCATCGCCTGCTGCCGCAACCGCGGCGCTCGCTTCGCCCGGCTTGAAGCCGAGGCCGGTGAGGGCTGTGACCGCGTCGGCGAGCGGGCCTGGGGTGGCGGATATGTAAGACGCGCCGCTGCCCGATATGCCGCCCAGCGTGCCCGCCTTGTCCTTCAGCTCATGCGTGATCCGCTGCGCCAGCTTCGGCCCAACGCCGTTCGCGCGCGCGATCATCGCGCTGTCGCCGCTGGCGAGCGCGCGCTGTAAATCGCCGATTTCGAGCGCCGACAGGATTGCGAGTGCGACCTTGGCGCCGACGCCCTGCACGCTGGTGAGCAGGCGGAACCAGTCGCGCTCCTCGGCCTTGGCAAAGCCGAGCAGGCGGAGGAAATCCTCGCCGACGAGCATTTCGGTGTGGACGGTCACGTCGCCGCCGACCGGGCCCAAAGCGTCGAGCGTGCGCGCCGATGCTTCGACGAGATAGCCGACGCCGCCGACGTCGATCACCGCATGGCCTGCGCCGCTGTTGTCGAGCCGTCCGGTAAGTTTGGCGATCATGGGACGTGCCTAGCGCGGTGGGAATGAAAAGGGAACATTTATGGCTCGGGCGGCGATTTGGAAAATGGTTTCACGCGAAGACGCGAAGGCGCGAAGAAGGACGTTCGGGCCTATGGGCGCCTTTTTCTCTCCAATGTCGCGTCATTGCGCGGCCTTTGAAAGAGAAAGCCGCTTCGCGGCAAACACAATATCTTCGCGCCTTCGCGCCTTCGCGTCTTCGCGTGACACTCTCAAAAACGCCCACGGTGATTGGCGTGGCAGATCGCCACGGCCAACGCGTCCGCCGCGTCGGCGCCCGCGACCTTTGCACCGGGAAGCAGGACGCGCAGCATCGCCTGCACCTGTTCCTTTGCGGCGCCGCCGGTGCCGACGATCGCCTTCTTGACCAGGCGCGGGGCATATTCGGTGACCGTCAGCCCGCCGCGCGCACAGCCGAGCAACACGACGCCGCGCGCGTGCGCGAGCTTCAGCGTCGATTGCGGATTGTCGTTGACGAAGACTTCCTCGACCGCGGCGCACTCCGGCGCATGATCGGCGATCACCGCCGCCAGCACGGTGTCGAGATGCGCGAGCCGGTCGGGTAGGGGCGCCTTGGCGTCGGTCTTTACCTGCCCGTTGGCGACATGGCTGATCCGGCTGCCCTCGACGCGGATGACGCCCCAGCCGGTGCAGCTGAGCGAGGGATCGAGACCGAGGATGATCATCTAATTCCGTTCGTGTCGAGCGAAGTCGAGACACCCTGAAGGCATCCACGACCGATGGGCATCTCGACTTCGCTCGATGCGAACGGGTTTTGGCTTTTAGCCAAGCTTTTCCATCACCGCATCGGGGATTTCGTAATTGCCCCATACGGTCTGGACATCGTCGTCGTCGTCAAGCGTGTCGATCAGCTTGAACAAAGTCTGCGCCGTCGCTTCGTCGGCAACTTCGCTCTTCAGCGTCGGGCGCCATGCGAGCTTGACGCCTTCGGCTTCGCCGAGCTTGGCTTCGAGCGCCTTTGCGACTTCGTGCAGGCTGTCGACGCTGGTCCAGATGTCATGGCCGTCCTCGGACGATTCGACATCGTCGGCGCCGGCGTCGAGCGCGGCTTCGAATATCGTGTCGGCATCGCCCGCCTTGACGGCATAGCTGATCATGCCGAGCCGGTCGAAACCGTGGCTGACGCTGCCGCTGGTGCCGAGGTTGCCGCCGTTCTTCGCGAACGCGGTGCGGACGTTGGTCGCGGTGCGGTTGCGGTTGTCGGTCAGCGCCTCGACGATCAGCGATACGCCGCCGGGTCCATAGCCTTCGTAGCGGATTTCCTCGTAATTATCGCCTTCGCCGCCCGCAGCCTTGTCGATCGAACGCTGGATATTGTCCTTAGGCACCGACTGCGCCTTGGCGGCGTTGATCGCGGCGCGCAGGCGCGCATTCGCGTCGGGATCGGGCAGGCCCATCTTCGCCGCGACGGTGATTTCGCGCGAAAGCTTGGAAAACAGCGAGCTGCGCTTTTTGTCCTGTGCACCCTTGCGGTGCATGATGTTCTTGAATTTGCTATGGCCGGCCATGGCTCTCTTCTTTTCGGCTGGAAGGAACTGGAAGCGCGCGCTTACATCAGGACCGAATGTCAAAGCAACCGCTGCCACCACCCGACATCGCGCCAGCCGCCCATTTTCCAACCGACCTCGCGGTAGATGCCGATCGGCGTGAAGCCCATCGCCTCATGCAAACCGACGCTGGCTTCATTCGGCAAGGCAATCCCGGCAAAGATGGCGTGGATATTGCGATACGCCAAAATCGGAAACAGCGCCTCATAAAGCTGCCGTCCAACTCCGGCACGCGCAAAAGCCGCATCAAGGTAGACTGCGACATCTGCCGAGGTCGCATAGGCTTCGCGCGTGCGGTGAGGGGAGCCATAGGCATATCCCGCAATTTTGCCTTCGACCTCCGCAACCAGCCAGCCATGACTCGCGCCATAATTCTCTATCCGGCGTGCCATTTCCACCGCATCGGGCGGATCGCATTCGAAACTGACCCAATTGTCCGTGACATAGGGCGCGTAAATCTCTGCACATCGCGCGGCGTCGGCTGAGGACGCCGCGCGGATGTCAGCACTCACGCCAGTGTCACCGCCGTCCCCGACGCGCTGACCATCAGCATCGACCCGTTCTGGCCGAGCACCTCATAGTCGAGATCGACGCCGATCACTGCATTGCCGCCGAGGCGCGCGGCCTCGGCTTCCATTTCGGCGATCGCTTCCTTGCGCGCGCGGGCGAGGACATCTTCATATTTGCCTGAGCGGCCGCCGACGATGTCGGTGATGCTCGCGAACAGGTCGCGGAACAGGTTGGCGCCGACGATCACCTCGCCGGTGACGATGCCCAGATATTCGCGGACCGGACGGCCCTCGACATTGTTGGTGGTCGTGCTGAACATCGTCACTCTCCCTGATCTGCTGGTGGCTGGCGTCAGTCGATTCCGAGCGCCGACTTATAGACGTCGAGAATCGCTTCCATTTCCTTGCGGTCGTGGACCGGCAATTTGCGCAGGCGAACGATCTGGCGCATGATTTTCGGGTCGTAACCCTGCGATTTCGATTCATTATAGGTGTCGCGGATGTCGTCGGCGATGCCCTTTTTCTCTTCTTCCAGACGCTCGATGCGCTCGATGAAAAGGCGCAGTTGTTCGTCGGATACGGTGGCTTCGCTCATTTTGGGCTCCGGTGATTGGGATGATGCGGCGCGAGAATCGCGCCTGGCGCGTCCCTAATGGCCCTAAGGATTTTTGGCCATGCTTTCTTCCATCCGCGCGAGCTGTTCGGGGGTGGCGGCGGTATGATGCCGCGCTTTCCACTCCGCGGTCGGCATGCCGTGGACGATCGCGCGGCCCGCCTCCTTGTCCATGTCGCCCGCCTCGGCAATCCAGTCGCCGAGGCAGTTGCGGCAAAATCCGGCGAGGCCCATCAGGTCGATATTCGCCGCGTCGCTGCGATGCTGGAGCAGGCGGACGAGGCGGCGAAACGCCGCAGCGGCGACCGCATCGTCGAGGGTGCCCAGCGCATCGTTGCCGGTCGTTTGATCGTCGCTGCAGGACATGGTTCCTCCGCCTAATGATTGAATAGCTATACGGCGGTTGCCTTCCTATCATCAAGGCGGCATTGCCATCGTCAGCAAGTCGGCATTGCCCTAGCGTCCCCCCTGGTATCGGAGCTTTTGTGGTCCAGAATTTTACCCCCCGCCAGCGCAAGGTGCGCATCCTGGCGACCCTTGGCCCCGCAAGCGCCAACCCCGAGATGATCGCCGCGCTGCACCGCGCCGGCGCCGACGCGTTTCGCGTCAATATGAGCCACGGCGATCATGCGGGTCATGCAAAGGTGATCGCCGCGATCCGCGCGCTCGAAAAGGACACCGGACGTCCGACGACGATCCTTGTCGACCTGCAAGGCCCGAAATTGCGCGTCGGCACCTTCAAGGACGGCCCGGCCGAGCTGGTGAACGGCAAGAGCTTCACGCTCGATACCGACAAGACGCCGGGCGATGCGACGCGCGTCTACCTGCCGCACCCCGAATTGTTCGCGGCGCTCGAAACCGGCACGCGCCTGCTGATCGACGACGGCAAGCTGGTGCTGCGCGTGAAGAGTGTCGCGCCGGACAAGATCGAAACGGTGGTCGAGGTCGGCGGCAAGATTTCGGACCGCAAGGGCGTCAATGTCCCCGATGTCGTCGTGCCGCTCGCGGCACTGACCGAAAAGGACCGCAAGGACTTGACCTTCGCGCTCGAACAGCAGGTCGACTGGATCGCGCTGTCGTTCGTGCAGCGCCCCGAGGACGTCGCCGAGGCGCGCACGCTGATCGGCGGCAAGGCGGCGTTGCTCGTGAAGTTCGAAAAGCCGTCGGGGGTGCAGCGGATCGAGGAAATCCTGGAGCTTGCCGATGCGGCGATGGTCGCGCGCGGCGACCTGGGGGTCGAACTGCCGCCCGAGGCGGTGCCGCCGCTTCAGAAAAAGATCGTCGCGACCGCGCGCCGCATGGGCAAGCCCGTCGTCGTCGCGACGCAGATGCTCGAATCGATGATCATCTCGCCGTCGCCGACGCGCGCCGAAGTGTCCGACGTCGCGACTGCGGTCTACGATGGCGCCGACGCGATCATGCTGTCGGCCGAAACCGCGGCGGGCGCCTTCCCGGTCGAGGCGGTGACCATGATGGATTCGATCGCGCGCTCGGTCGAAAGCGACCCCGACTATTTCCGCCGCCTGCATTTCACCGAGACCGCGCCCGACGCGACGACCGCCGACGCGCTCGCCGAGGCGGCCGGTACGATCATCCAGACGATCGCTGCCGACGCGATCATCTGTTTCACCGCGTCGGGCTCGACCGCGCGCCGCGTCGCGCGCGAGCGGCCGGGCGCGCCCCTGCTGGTGCTGACGCCGAAGCGCGAGGCGGCACGGCGCATGGGCCTGCTTTGGGGCGCGCATGCCGTACCGACCAAGGACATCGGCAGCTTCGAAGAGATGATCGCCAAGGGCAAGCGCATGGCGCTGCGCCACGGCATCTGCAAGGCGGGCGCGAAGCTGGTGATGATGGCGGGGGTTCCGTTCGGCACCCCGGGATCGACCAACGTGCTGCATGTGGCGACGCTCACGGGCGACGAGCTGCGCGGGTATAGCTGACGAGTAATCCTCCCTGTTGCGAAGCGATGGGGAGGGGGACCGCCGCGAAGCGGTGGTGGAGGGGCGAAGCGTCCAAGCCCTTCCGTCAGCGGCTTCGCCGCTGCCACCTCCCCATGGCTCCGCCACGGGGAGGAGCGATTCACCCCCAGATCGATTCGATTCGGCACAAAAGTTACCGGCCGATTCACAAAATTTTCGGGGTGATTCAGATCGGGACGGTTAAAAATGGTAAATGGACTTTGCACCATTGACGCCGCTTGGCATAGTTGGTGGATGTAGCGCGTCGGACCCGCGTCGGGGGGCTCCGCATCGCCAGTCCGGAGGTTTTTTCCGCGTGTCCGCACCGTTCCGTTTTCCGCGCTTTTTTGTTACCAGTCCGGCGCCCTGTCCCTATCTGGCGGGCAAGACCGAGCGCAAGGTGTTCACCGAGCTCAGCGGCAACTCGGCGAACGAGCTGAACGATGCGCTCGGCCGCATCGGGTTCCGCCGCAGCCAGTCGGTCGCCTATCGCCCGAGCTGCGCCGATTGCTCGGCCTGCGTGTCGGTACGCGTCTGCGCGAGCGAATATACGCCGAGCAGCTCGCAAAAGCGTAACCTCCGCCGCAACGGCGATCTCGTCGCGACCGCGTGCAAGCCGTGGGCGACCGAAGAGCAATATGCGCTGCTGCGCTCCTATCTGGGGTCGCGCCATCCCGATGGCGGCATGGCCGATATGGACGAGCAGGATTTTGCCGACATGGTCGAGCAGACCCCGGTCGATAGCTATATGATCGAATATCGCGAGCCGGCGGCCGATGGCGCCAAGGGCCGCCTCGTCGGTTGTTGCCTGACCGACCGGCAGGGCGACGGGCTGTCGATGATCTACAGCTTCTTCGACGCGGCGCATCCGATGCGCGAGGGGCTCGGCACCTATATCATCGCCGACCATGTCCAGCGTGCGGCGCGGGCGGGCCTGCCATACGTCTATCTCGGCTACTGGATCGAAGGGTCGGCGCGCATGGCGTACAAGGCGCGCTTCCGCCCGCTCGAACGGCTCGGCCCCGACGGCTGGTCGCGCTTCGAGCCGACCCAGTCCGAACGCATTGCGGCGATGTTCGAGCTCGCTTGATCGCACCGCGGTATCGTTTTGAGAATGGCTCGCAACGGCCGGTTTCTCACCGCCACCGGTTGACCTTTCCTCGCTTGCAAGGGCATAGCTTTGCGTCCAGGACATAAGTCCGGGTCGCATCCGTTATGAATTCGCCGGGGGGCTGGCGAGAGGGGGAAGGGTGCCCGTGCGCGAGTTCGTCAGCATCACGGCCAGCGACGGCAAGGGCGGTTCCCGCCGCGCGGTGGTGTGCGCATGAACGATCCGGTCAAGGTTGCGATTATCGGTTCGGGTCCCGCGGGGCTCAGCGCCGCATCGCGCGCCGCGCAGCTCGGGCTCAGCCACATATTGCTCGAAAAGACCGACCATCTGTCGGACACGATCTTCAAATATCAGAAGGGCAAGCGGGTGCTTGCGACCCCCGAGCGGCTCGACCTGCGCTCCGACTGCCGCTTCGCCGAGGGCGCGCGCGAATATATCCTCGGCAATTGGGATGAGGACGCCGCGAACAACAAGGTGAATGTGGCCTATCACGCCGAGGTCGCCGAAGTGACCGGCGAAAAGGGCGCGTTCGCGATTCGAACCGCCAAGGGCGACGTCTACACGGCAGAGAATATCGTGCTTGCGATCGGGACGCAGGGCAATCCGAACCGGATGCGCTGCGAAGGCGCCGACATGCCGCACATCATCTATCAGGTCGACGATCCCGAGGATTTCAAGGACAAGCATATCACCGTCGTCGGATCGGGCGACGCGGGGATCGAAAATGCGCTCGGCGTCGCCGAGGAAGCGCTCGAGAATACGGTCACGATCCTCAACCGCTCGAAGGATTTCGCGCGCGCCAAGGCGAAGAATGTCTCCGACATGACCGAGGCGGGCGAGAATGGTTTCATGTCGATCCGCACCGAGACGCAGCCGAAGAAGGTCGAGGCGGGCTGGCTGACGCTCGAAACCCCGACGGGCGAAGAGCGGATCGAATGCGACGTGATCGTCGCGCGCTTGGGATCGGTCGCGCCGCGCGGTTTCGTCGAATCGATGGGGATCGAATTTACCGGCCCCGACCGCGAGGCTTTTCCGAAACTGTCGCCGACCTTCGAGACGACGGTGCCCGGCATCTATGTCATCGGCGCGCTCGCGGGCTATCCGCTGATCAAGCATTGCATGAACCAGGGCTATGACGTCGTCGAGTTCCTGAACGGCAACCAGGCGCTGACCCCCGCCGACGAAAAGGATCTGGCGGCGATCTTCGAAAAGTTGCCGCAAAGGAAATCGGTCAGCGAGTGGCTCGAATATCTGCGCACGCGCATCCGCATCTTCGCCGATGTGTCGCCGCTCCAGATGCGCGAATTCATGCTCGATTCGAAAGTCGCCTTTTACTCGAAGGGCGACGTCGTGTTCGAGAAGGGCGAGCCGGGGTCGTCGCTATTTGCGATCGCCGACGGCCATGCTCTCGTCGAGGTCGGCCCCGACTTTACCGTGCCGATCGAAGAGGGCTCGATCTTTGGCGAGGTCGGGCTGATTTCGGGCCGCAAGCGTGGCGCGACAATCCGTGCCGGCGACGACGCCGTTTTCGTCGAGGTTTCGCGCACGGCGGCGCTCAAACTGATGGCCGCGGTGCCCGGGGCAAAGCGTGTCATCAACCGCATCTCGCTCGAACGCCAGCTGCTGCAAATCTTCAAGGGCGGGCTCACGGTCGAGGATCTTGAGCCGATCGTCGAAGACCCTGCCATCGAACGCGTGCCCGCCGGCAAGGTCGTGCTCGCCGAAGGCGACGAGGGCGACGATGTCTATGTCATCCGCTCGGGATCGATGGTCGTGGAGAAGGATATTGGCGGCAAGCCGATCTTCCTCCGCTATCTGCCCGCGGGCAGTTTCTTCGGCGAAATGGCGGTGCTCAGCGGCGCGCCGCGCAACGCCACCGTCAAGGCGGCGGTCGCGAGCGAAGTGATCCGGCTGAAGGGCGAGCAGTTCAAGGCGATGCTCGCGAAGCGGCCACAGGTGCGCGAAGCGACCGAAGCCGCTGTCGCCGAACGCGCGGCGATGAACAGCTTCATCGAATCGCGCAAGGCCAGTTATTCGAGCGCGGTCGACCTGTATTCGGACACTGCGACCTTTATCATGAAGGAAGGGCTCGGCGAGGCGACCGACGCGCTGCTCATCGACGAGAATCTGTGCGTCGGCTGTGACAATTGCGAAAAGGCGTGCGCCGACAGCCACGAGGGCCTGTCGCGGCTCGACCGCGAGGCGGGCAAGACCTTCGCGCATCTGCATGTCCCGACAAGCTGCCGCCACTGCGAGCATCCGCATTGCATGGCCGACTGCCCGCCCAACGTCATCCACCGCGGCCCCGACGGCGAGGTGTTCATGGAGCCGGGCTGCATCGGTTGCGGCAACTGCATGCGCAACTGCCCCTATGGCGTGATCCGCATGGAGGCCGCGCCGCCCGAGAAGCCGAGCCTGCTGCGCTGGCTGCTCACCGGCTTCGGCCCCGGCCCGGGCGAACCGTCGCCTAAATGGACGAAGAAGCAATTGGGCGACGAGAAGCCCAAGAAGATCGCGGTGAAATGCGACATGTGCAAAGGCATTTCGGGCGGTCCGGCGTGCGTGCGCGCCTGCCCGACCGGCGCGGCGATCCGCGTTTCGCCCGAAGAATTCCTGTCGATCGCGCGGCTCGAAGAGGATGCGGGTTGATGGCGAGCCTCTTTCAGCGTCGCCGGTCGAAGGCGACCCAGACCGAACGCGTGCGCGAACGCAAGCATGAGGGCTTCTTGCGTTATGCCGGTTTTCGCTGGGCCAAGATTTCGGGCGGACTCTGCCTGCTCATCATCATCTCCTATGCCTTGGTCGACGTCACGCCGCGGCACAATGGCGGCAGCTGGTATGGCTATACGCTTGGCACGATCGGCGCGGGGCTGATCCTTTGGCTCACTGCCCTGGGCTATCGCAAGCGCAAGATGACGAGCGACTATTGGTCGCTGAAGGCGTGGACCTCGGCGCATGTCTATCTGGGGCTCAGCCTGATCGTTATCGGCACCTGGCACACCGGGTTCCAGCTTGGGTGGAATGTCCACACCCTCGCCTGGGCGCTAATGATGCTGGTGATCCTGTCGGGGCTCTATGGCGTGATCGTCTATGCGACCTTGCCCGCGGCGTTGTCGAACAACCGCGACGAAATGACGCAGATGCAGATGCTCGAAGCGATCCGCGCCTTCGACCGCCAATTGCACAGCGCGGCGCAGCCGCTGACGCCCGCGGACACCGCGCCGGTGCTTGCGGCGCTCGACGAAAATCCTTTCGCGGGCGGTATCGGTGAGCGGTTGTCGGGTCGCTACCCGAATTGCGCGACCGCGGCCGCATTGCGCACGCTGTCGGCCTCGAACGGCAGTGATCGCGAAGCGCGCGAGAAAGTCGTCGGGCTGCTCAAGCAGAAGGAGGCCGCGCTGACGCGGCTGCGTCGGCATCTCAAAATCCGTGCGCTGCTTGAAATCTGGCTCTACGTGCATGTGCCGCTGACCTTTGCGCTGATCGCGGCGCTGTCGGCGCACATCATCAGTGTCTTCTTCTACTGGTAAGGCGGGGAGGGGGACCATGAGCTTCATCCTGCGCCGTATTTCGACGACGAAGACCGGCAAACAGATCATTCGCGATACGGCGCTGCCGGGCGATACGATCACCCTCGGCCGCGAGGGCAGCAATACCATCCACGTCGCCGATCTGGCGGTGAATCCGCATCATGCGACGATCAGCAGCGCCGACGGCCGCACCGTGCGTGTGGCGGCGCGCGAGGGGCTGGGATTCGACCTCAACGGCCGGTCTGAAACCATCGCCGACATCGACAGCGGTGCGGGCGGCGAGCTGCGCTTCGGCGGCCACCGGCTGACCATCGCGCGCGAGGGCGAGAATATCATCCTGCTCGTCGAGCGCATCGACGAACTGTCGCAATCGTCGAAGGATGTCGACGAGGCGAAGGCATTTTCGCTGCAGGGCGTGATGCTCGGCAAGCGCATGGGGGCGTGGGCGTTCGGCCTGCTGATGCTGCTCGCCTTCCTGATCGGGCCGATCTGGGCGTGGTACAGCTACAAGAATGTCAACGAGCGCCCCGACGGCTATCATGCCGACAGCGCGTGGCTCTCGGGCCCGTTGTCGAGCGCACACGCCAGCCTGAAGAACGACTGCCAGTCGTGCCATGTCGAGCCGTTCGTCGCGGTGACCGACAAGGCGTGCGTTGGCTGCCATACCGGCGAGCACAAGACGATGAGCATGGCGCACGCGAATGCGCCGGCCGCGATGCTGCTCGCCGCACGCCACCCGCCGGGGATGGGCGAGAAAATCCTCGCGGGCTTTGCCAAGACCTTCAACAAGCCGCAGGGCCGCTGCGTCGAGTGCCATACCGAGCATGAGGGTTCGGGACCGATGCCCGCGACGCCGCAGAAATTTTGCGCCGATTGCCACGATGGTATGTCGGCGCGATTGAAGACCGCCGGGCACCCGACGACGCTCGCCGATGCCGCCGATTTCGGCACGAGCCACCCCGAATTCCGCCCGCTCGTCCGCGCTGCGCCGGGCGCGAAGCTGATGCGCACGACGCTGGCGAAGGGAACGGTCGACTATAACGGCCTGAAATTCCCGCACGACCTGCACCTTCAGGCGACCGGCGGGGTCGCGCGCATGGCGGCAAGTTTCCGCGGCCGTTATGATTTCGGCAAGAAGCTCGAATGCCAGAATTGCCACCGCGTCGAGGCCGACGGGGTGCGTGTGAAGCCGGTCGAGATGGAGCGCGACTGCGCGATGTGCCACAGCCTCGCCTTCGAAACCGTCGGCGGCGTGACGCGGACTTTGCGCCATGGCGAGCCCGATCAGGTCGTCGCGGACCTCACCGCTTATTATCGCTCGGCGCCGCCGGCGCGGCCGCTCCAGCTCGGCGGGATGCAGCGGCGGCGGCCGGGCGCCTATGCCGAGGGGCAGGTCTACAACATCTATTTCAACGAAGTCGCGACGCGGCCCAGCCGCGCGCAGGATGCGGTGCGCGCGGTCTTCTCGAAGGGCGGCGCCTGTTATGACTGCCACACGATCTTTGCCCCGCAGGCGGGCAACAGCTGGCGCGTCGCGGCGGTCAGCCAGACGCCGCGCTACCTGCAAAAGGGCTGGTTCGACCATGACGCGCACCGAGAGACCGACTGCGCCGACTGCCACACCGCCGCGCCGGCGTCGAAGGCGTCGACCGACCTGCTCGTCCCCGGCCTCCGCCAATGCCGCGACTGCCATGTCGGCGAGGGCGGGGCGCGGCTGGTGAAGGTCGGGACCGCGACCGAATCGCCCTGCGCGATGTGCCATGAATATCATTCGGACGGCGGCAAGCCGTGGATGCCGCCGCGCAGAGCCAAGAAAAAGACCGCCGCAATCACAATTAAACCTCTTGCAGCTAGCTATGGTGTGAGCGTGATCACAGGAACCGGGGGGCGGGGCCTTTACGAAGTGACATGGCGCACACCTTCCTTGCACGCGGCAAGGCAGGGCGGGTAGGTTTTGGGTTGCCGGACCAGACCGGCGGGAGCAGGGGACGGATATGCTGATCGCACAGATCACAGATATCCATATCGGGTTCGATCCGGACAATCCGGCCGAATATAATCGGAAACGCCTCGACGAGGTGCTCGACCTGCTGATCGAAGGGCCTAACCGCCCGGACCTTTTGCTTGCGACCGGCGATATTACCGATCGCGGCGACGACGACAGCTATCGCCGCCTCGTGACCGCCTTTTCACGCTGCCCCTTTCCGGTGTGGCCGAGCGTCGGCAATCACGACCTGCGCGACAATTTTCATGCGCGCTTTCCGGGCTTCGACGACGGCAATGGTTTCGTCCAATATACAATCGAGCTTCCCAAACTGCGGCTGGTGACGATCGACACGCTGGAGGAGGGGCGCCATGGCGGCGCATTTTGTGAGCGCCGCGCCGCTTGGCTCGACGCCGAACTGGCCAAGGCCACGGCCAAGCCGACCTATATCGTGATGCACCACCCGCCGGTCGAAAGCGGGATCGAATGGATGAACACCGACCCCGACGAGCCGTGGGTCGCCGTCTTCACCGACGTGGTACGCCGCCACCCGCAGGTTCGCGGGCTGATCTGCGGCCACCTCCACCGCTCGGTGACCGTTGCGTGGGAGGGGCGCACAATCGCAATCTGTTCGTCGACGGCGCCGCAGGTCTCGCTCGACCTCAGGCCCATCGACGAGAACAAGCCCGACGACCGGCCGATGATCGTCGCCGAAGATCCCGCTTATGCGCTCCATCGCTGGAACGGGCGCGAACTCGTCAGCTTCTACGACCATGCCGGCGCGCACACGATGCTCGCCAAATATGACGAACGGCTCCAGCCGCTGGTGCGCGAGTTGAAGGCCGAGCGGCCGCGTTAATAACCGAGCGTCAGATCGACCCGCGGTTCGACGGCCTCACCCTTTTTCCAGCGACCCAAGTTTTCGAGGAAACGCTGCGCCGAACGGACGAACATCTTGTCCTGCGCGCGGCCGGACAGGTGCATCGTGATATGCGCATTGTCGAGGCTCCACAGCGGATCGCCGGCGGGCAGCGGCTCGGGCGTCGTGACGTCGAGGAAGGCCGACGCGATCTGCTGGCCGTCGAGCGCCGCGACGAGCGCGTCCTGATCGACGACGCTGCCGCGCGCGATGTTGATGAGCGTCGCGGTCGGCTTCATCGCGGCGAGTTCCGCCGCGCCGATCATGCCGTCGGTTTCGGGGGTCGCGGGGACCGCGAGGATCACCCAGTCGAAATCGCCGAGCTGCGCGCGCCACTGGTCGGGGGTTAGCGTGTTCGGGCCCCCGGAATCCCTTGGGCGTGAGCGACGGACCACGGTGACATCGACCGCGAACGCCTTCAGCCGTTCCTCGATCAGCTTGCCGATCGCGCCATAGCCGAGCAGCAGCGCCTTCGACCCGAACAGCTCGACCTTGCCCGGCGAGTCGATCAGCCACTCGCGGCGTTCCTGCGCGCGGACGACGTCGCGGTAGCCCTTGGCGACGGTGAGCATCCCCATCACGACATATTCGGCGATGGTGATCGCGTTGATTCCGGCGCCGTTGGTCAGGACGGTGCCCCGCTCGCGCAGCAGGTCCAGCGGCATGCCGTCGACCCCGGCATAGATCGAATTGAGCCATTTGAGCCCGGTCGCGGCGGAGATGACTGCGGCCATATCCTTCTTGTCGTACATGTCGAACCAGCCGATCTCGGCCTGCGGCGCCAGCTCAAGCGCCTCTTCCTTCGACGCGAAGAATTTGGGTTCGATCCAGTCGGGCAGGCGGTTTTCGACAAGCGGACGGATCAGGCCCGACAGGACGGTGACGGTCTTGGTCATTACTTTGCTCTCCCTATCCCGTTCGCATCGAGCGAAGTCGAGATGCCCATCGGTAGTGCATTCCTCCGGGTGTCTCGACTACGCTCGACACGAACCGAATGCGAGATCGCTTATGTATCCAGCCGCCAGTCCCAGCCGAGCGGGTCGCCGTCCATGACATCGACCCCCGCGGCGACGAGTTCGTCGCGGAGCGCGTCGGAGGTGGCGAAATCCTTGGCCGCGCGGGCTTCCTTGCGGCGGGTGAGGATGGCTTCGATTTCCTCTTCGGTGATGGTGGCAGATTTCGGTCGGATGCGAAGGTCGGCGCGCGAAAGTTGAAGTAAGCTCAGTCCCAAGATATCATCAATTTGCAAAAGGGCGCCTAGCTTATCGGCCGCGGAGCCGCGTTTTAGCTCAGCGATTTCTTCAACAAACGTGAGGCAGGCAGGCGTATTGAGATCGTCGTACATTTGCTCGCTTGCGGCCTGCACAAGACGGCGGACGACTTCATCGTGAATCCCTTCCGGTGCTCGCGGGAGGTTTTGGGTCGATTCCGGTCCGTCGAACATATTTCGCACACGCATCACCAAACGCTTAAGCCGCGTCAGCGCCGCGCCGAGACCCTCCCACGAAAACTCCAGCTCGCTGCGATAATGCGCCTGCAGGCACATCAGGCGATAGGCGAGTGGGTGGTAACCCTTGTCGATGAGGAGTTGCAGGCGCAAAAATTCGCCGCTCGATTTCGACATCTTGCCGCTGCGGTCGACGAGAAAATTATTATGCATCCATATCCGCGCGCCGCTGTCTGGCGAGCAGCTGTGCGCCTGGTTCTGCGCGATCTCGTTCGGGTGGTGGATTTCGCGGTGGTCGATGCCGCCGGTATGGATGTCGAAGGGGAAGCCGAGCAGCGCCTCCGACATCACCGAGCATTCGAGATGCCAGCCCGGTGCGCCGCGGCCCCACGGCGAATCCCACTCCATCTGGCGCGTCTCGCCCGTGGGTGTCTTGCGCCAGATTGCAAAGTCGGCGAGCGCACGTTTGCCATCGACGGGATCGATGCGGCTTTCGCCTTCATCGGTGCCGTGACGCGCGAGGCGGCCATAGTCGGGGACGGTGGCGGTATCGAAATAGAGGCCGCCATCGAGTTCGTAGCAATGCTTGTCGGCGATGCTTTTGCCCCATTGGATCATTGCTTCGACATATTCGGTAGCGCGCGGGTGCTGCTTGTCCCGGATATTTAGACGCGCAAGATCGGTCTCAAAATCCGCCTGATAAAAAGCCGCAATGTCCCAGGCGCTTTTCCCCTGCGCGGCGGCGGCCTTCTCCATCTTGTCATCGCCGACGTCGGCGTCCGAGGTCAGATGCCCGACATCGGTGATGTTGATGACATGGGTGAGCTTGTAACCCTTGTACGACAGCGTTCGCCCTAGCGTGTCTCCAAAGACATAGGCGCGCATATTGCCGATATGCTGATAATTATAGACCGTCGGTCCGCACGAATAGACGCGCGCTTCACCGGGGTGGACGGGCTCGAACGGTTCGAGGCTGCGCGTCAGGCTGTTGAACAGCATGAGCGGGGAGGCGGAGGCGTCGGTCATAAGCGCGCCCATGCCTTGCTCCGCCCGCTGGCGTCAACCAAAAGGCGGTTTACTGCGCCGGCGGCGTCCACAGATCGTCGTTGCCCGCGCCGGTCACCGGATCGTCGAGCAGCGGCTCCCCCGTCATCGGATCGATGTCGCGCATCGTGATCAGCGCCTGCGGGAGAGTATTGCCCTCGCCCACGCCGTCGTCATCATCGACCTCCTCGTCGATAATATCCTGGACCGGGAAATTAGTCTCGAAATCGACGGTCACGGTGGAGCAGGCGGTCGGGCTGGCGATAAGGCAGCCGTTGAAGGTCGACCGGCGATCATAGCTGCCGACCACCGGCGCCGCGCCATTGATCGTCAGCAGCGGGACCGCATCGATGCCGGTGACCTGGCCGCCCGCGCCAAGCTGCACCCCGTTGATGACGATGCGCGGCGTCCCCTGCGTCCGCACGTCGAGCCCGTCGGCGCCGAAGGTCAGCCCGCGGCGCTGCGCGAAGTCGGTGCCCGCGCCGCTGTTCTGGACATAGAAGCCGCCCGCGACGTCGGCGCGGATGCCGCGCGCGAACAGCGCCCCCTCGTCGAGGATAACGCCGTCATTCTGGCCGAGGCGCCTATTGATCGCGTCGGTCGTGGTCGCCGCGCCGACCGCGGTGATGGCGGCCTCGGTCGCGACGATGATGTCGTCCGATGCCAGGTTGAGTTGCCCGCCCGGCGCATTGTTTGCCCCGAGCAACCGCACGCTGCCCCGGCCGAGGATGACTTCGAGCGCGTCGCCCGCGACGAGGTTGAGTGCGTTGGTGTCGGTCAGGCCCGTCAACTGGACATTGCCGATCACGCGCATCTTGCCCGGGGTACGGATCGTCAGCGCGCCATTGGCGCCGAGGTTGGCGTTCGATGCGCCGCCGGTCATCGTGAAGGTATCGACGATGACGTCGGGCGGCGCGGCCGACCCGACCGAGGTGCCGCCGGTCGGCTGAACCTCGGGCGCGAAAATCTCGATCCGCGTGCCATAAAGGCGCGTCATCTCGTCGGCACTGAGTTGGTAGCTGCCGGGCGACCCGGTGCCGCCGACGAAGGTCTGGTTGGCGCTGTTGTTGTTTGCGACCGACAGCATCTGGGTGACCCCGGCGGTGCCGACGCGGCCGGCCGAGCCGATATCGATCGCGCCCGAAGCGAGCGAGATCGACTGGCCCGTAACGACGCCGTTGACGCCGAGCGACGTCCGCGCCGTTGCAGCGAGGTTGCCCGCGACGGTCACGCTGCCGAGGGTCAGCGAACCGCTGGTATTTTCGAGCGTGGCATTGGCCGCAGTGAGGCTACCGATGTTCATCGTCGCCCCCTGTGCGCGCAGGTCCGCGGCGCCCGCGACATTGGCGCTGCCGACCGTCAGGTTGCCGGTCGAGCGGACATAGGCATCGCCGAGATCGGTAGTGAGCGCCGCGAAATTCATGCCGCTCCCTCCTTCGATGCGGATCGCATTGGCGCTGGCGCTGATGGTGCCCGAGGCGGCAAGGACGCCGACCCGGACATTGCCGTTACCGCTGTCGAGGATGGTCGTACCGAGGGCCGTGACCGTATTGACGTCGATACCGTTTGCGCCGGTCAGCGCGACATTCTGGCCCTCGATCGCGGTGATGCCGATCGCAGTGGACGCGGTCAGCGTCGAATTGCCGAGCGCGCGGACGCCGCCGCCCGCGATGCCTGCGGACGAATTGACGACGATGTTGCCGCCGGCGCTCAACGTCGGGGTCGCGGCGCCGCCGGTCCCGGTCAGCGTTGCGAGGCGGACGTCCTGCGCAGTGATCGTGATGTCGCGTCCCGCCGCCACGACGCCGGTCAGGTTAGCGGTGCCCGCCGCGTCGACCACGACGTTGCTGAACGCGTCGAGATCGGCGAGCGTCGTCGCACCGCCCTGCGTGCGGATGCTGCTGTCGCTGCCCGTAGTGCCGAGACCGAGCGTCGTCGCGCCATTGACCGCGATATTGTTCGCGGCGTTGAGCAGGATGTCGTCGCCCGCCGACAGCGTTGCCGCATCGATCGCGCCGTTCGCTGAAGTCATCACAATGTCGGCGCCGGTTCCGTCGCCGGTAACGATCGTGAAGGTCGGGCTGCCCGAGGCCATCGAGAAGTCGAGGACGCTCGAGTCCGCGCCGGCACCCGTCGTGCGGACATTGCGCGCGGTGATGTTGCCCGGCGCGCGGACGGTGATGTCGTCGCCGCCCGTAACATCGGTCAGGCTGGCGGTCGTTCCCGCGATGACCAGGACGTCCTCGCCCGCCGTGCCGCCATCGATCGACGCCGCGGCCCCGGCATTGACGCCGAACATGCGCGCGGCAGCGCTGTCGGTGAGCGCCGCATTGCCCGCGGCGATGACGAACAGATTGCCCTGCGCTGCGATCCCGTTGCGGTCGACATAACCGCCATTCGCCTGCGCCGAAGCGTTGATATTGGCGCCGGAGTTCAGGAAGATATTGCCGCCTGATACATAGGTGCCGGAAAGCTCGGCGGCCGAGAAGATCGAGATGTTGCCATCGACATCGGCTTCATTCACCGCAACCGCGCCGCCGGTGCCGAAAGCGAAGAAGGACGCCGCGCCCGTGACATTGCCGGTGAGCGCGATGCTGTTGGCGAAGAGGTTGATGTCGTCGCCCGCGGCGATCGCCCCGCCGCTTATGCCTTCGGCGCCCGCGGCTGTCCCGTCGGCCGAAAGCCCGACCGACAGGCCGGCGGTGATCGCGTTGAAGGCGATCGACTGGCCCTGGACCTGGACAAAGCCGCCCGCGGTCGAATTGCCGAGGTCGACGGCGCCGGGCGAGGTGATCGAGATGTCGCCGCCGGTGATGATCGAATTCAGCCCGGTGCGGAAGCTGCCAGCCGCGGCGGTAAAGTCGTTCACCGCCTCGGCATGTTCGACGCTGGTGGCGCCAAGGCTGCTGAGCGCGATGTCATTACCGGCGAGACGGTCGACGCCGATCGTGCCCGTGGGTCCGGTCACGGTCGGCGAAAGCGTGCCCCCCGCGGCGAGCAGGCTGCCCGGCGCCCCGCTGATGCTGGTGCCCGCGACGATGAGCAGGTCGTCGGTCGTCTCGAGCGTCGGAGCGGCATTGGCACCGCGCAGGTCGTGGCGGATGTCGATCTGGTCGCCCGCCTGCAGCTGCGCCGTTTCGCCGATGATCACGCCTCCGCTGCCCTGCGCATAGAGGCCGATCGAGCCGTCGGTGCCGAGCGACATGCTCCCGGCCTCGATCGTTCCGCCCGTTGCGCCCAGGAAGATGCCCGCGGGCGCTTCGTCGGTGTCGTTGTTGGTCGGATTCGTAGTGCCCCGCACCTCGACGTCGAGGCTGGTGAAGCTGATCCGGCTGTCGGTGCGAATTTCCACGCGGCCCGCGATATCGCCGCTCGCAAGAATGTTGGTGTTGCCGAGCTCGATCACCCCCGGTCCCGCATTGGTCGCCAGCGCGTCGATATTGACGCGCCCGCCGACGGTGCCTGCAAAGCCGCCGTTTGCGCCGGGCAAGCCGCCCCCGCCGCCTGCGAGGCCGCCCGTGCCGCCGCTTCCCGACTGGCCGCTGACATCGATTTCCAGAGACTCGCCGGCCGTTGTGATCGTGCCGCCGTCGGCAATCAGTCGTACCGATCCGCCCGCGCCGCCGCCGCCGAGGCCGCCATCGCCGCCGATATTGCCGGCGCCGAAATCGCTGGTGCCGCCCGCGCCACCGTTGCCGCCGATGCCGGTGCTGCCGAGTTCCACGGTATCGCCGATAAACACCCCAAGCGTCATCGTCGCGCCATCGCGCGCGATGACCTCGATGGCGCCGCCCTGCGCGCCGCCGCCATCGCCGCCCGAAGGCGCGACCGCTGCCGACGAGCCGAAGCCGAGGCGGCCGGCGCCGCCATTGCCGCCGGTTGCGCCCGTGATGAAATTGGCTTGCGTGACCTCGACGGTCGCATTGGGGCCGTCGGCGAGGACGCTCGACGCCCCGCCAAAAGCATTGCCGCCGTTGCCGCCGCGTCCGTCGCGGCCGTTCGCGCCGTTTCCGCCCTGCGCCGTCGAATCGAGCGCGATCGCGAGGGTGCCGGCGTCGAAATCGTCGACGATCGCCTGCGCGATGCCGCCGTAGCCATCGCCGCCGTTGCCGCCGACATTGTGCGTGCCGCCAAGGCCGCCGATGCCCTGCGAGACCGCGCTGACATCTGCGATTGCGCCGGTCGCCGTCGCCAGCCCGATCGCCGCGCGTCCGCCCTGGCCGATGCCGCCCGCGCCACCGACGCCGACGCCGGTCGCGCTGCCCGAACTGCTCGAGAAAAAGGAGGAGCCGCCTTGGCCACCGATACCCGATGCCTCGGCGGACACGTCGCTTGCCGTGATCGAACCGCCGCTAAGGTTGACGCTCGCGGTGCCGCCGGACCCGTTCCCGCCATTGCCGGGCGTTCCGGGCAGGGAACCGAAACTCGACGCGTTGACGAAGCCGCCGCCGGTGCCGCCGGTGCCATTGGCATAAGCGGCGATGAGGCTCGCGTCGATGACGGCGGTGCCGCCGATATTGATGGCCGCATTGCCGCCGACCCCCGCGCCGCCGCTGCCGCCCGCGATGATATTGGCCGGATCGTCATCATTCCCGTTCGTCCCCGAACGGCCTTCGCCGCTCGCCGATGCGATGATGTCGGCGGCGGTAATCGTCCCGCCCGACAGGTCGATCGTCGCGATGCCGCCGGTGCCGGTGCCCGACACGCCTTGGGCAATGCCGCCGAAGCCATCGGCGCTGACGCTCATGTCGCTGATCGATATGTCGCCGCCCGTCTGGGTGAAGGTCGCGGTGCCGCCGGTGCCGTTCGCGCTACCGCCGCTGCCGAAACCATTGGCCGACAGTTCGATGACGCCGCCCGACAGCGTGCCGCCCTGAACATCGAGGGTGATCGTGCCGCCGCTGCCGTTTCCGCTGGTATCGACCGGTCCGCCGGGGACTTCGAATTCCACGGCCGTGCGGCCGTCGGTCGACGCAAAAAGCTGGCCATAGTCGATCGCGCTGACCGGATCGGCGGTCGTCTGGATCAGGATGGTTCCGCCGGTGCCGGTGGGGGCAGGCGCACCCGCCGTGACCGCACCGCCCGAAGTCCCGCCCGCGGACAGGTCGGCGCCGAGGCCAAGGTCGATGCGGCCGGCGTCGGCGATCAGTTGGATCGTTCCGCCCGTCGCGGCCATGCCCCCGGCGCTGCTGCCCGACGCCGCGCTGGCGTTGAGCTGGTTCGTCGCGTCGAGGGTCGCCCGGATCTCGCCGCCATTGCGGGCAAACAGGTCGATGGTACCGCCCTGCGCGGTGCCGCCGGTGCCGATGACATTGACGGTGCCGCTGCTGGCATCGACATCATAGACTTCGGCCACGATGGTTCCGCCGTCGGCGAGGAAGTCGACATTGCCGCCGACGCCGTTGCCGGCGCTTTGCGCCATCGCGAAGGACGAGTTGCCGCCCATCGCCTGGATGGTGAGGCGATTGCCCGTGGTGATCGTGCCCCCCGCGGTCGCGTTGACGGCGATATTGCCGCCGGCGCCCGTCCCGAAATTCTCGCCGGCCGTTCCCCTGCCGATCGCGGTCAGGTTGATGCCACCGCTGCTGTTGATCGTCGAGCCGCCTGTCGCAGCCAGCGTCACATTGTTCCCGCGCGCGTTGCCCGACTGGCCCGTCGTGCCGCTGGGGCTGAGCGCGCTTCCCGCCTCTGCCGATGCGACGAGCTCGATCGAAGCAAATTGTGCGCTGGCGCCGCCGTCGACCGTCAGGCTCGCGGTGCCGCCCAGCGCGTCGCCGCCGCGCAGGTTTTCGCTGCCGCTCACATTGCCGCCGCGGCCGATCGCGCTCACCGTCAGCGCGCCTAGCGAAACGGTCGAAGTCGCATCGGCATTGATCAGAACCTCTGCCGTACCCCCCGTCCCGCTGCCGCCGTTGCCACTGGTTCCGGTCGTGCCCAGGCCATTCGCTTCGACGGTCACCGCCGAAGCGGTGACCGAGCCGCCCGTGATCGTCAGGCGCGCTGTCCCGCCCTGGCTGTCGCCGGTCAGCGTATCAGCGATGCCCGATGCCTGTATCGTCAGTGCGCCCGCCGCGCCGCCCCGCTGCCCGGTGCCGATGCTGATACTCGCGCTCGTGCCGCCGAAGAAAGTTCCGTCGCCTTCGACGAAAAACTGGCCCGCCGAAGACAGCGGCGGCGGCGTAGTCGGCACCGTTTGCGTCGGCGTGGCGACGAACGCGCCGCTGGCGTGCGCGACCGTGTTGCTGCGGAACAGCGTGTCGCCCGCGGTGATATTGGCCGCGGTCGCGTTTACCGGGGTCGCCGCCAGTTCGCCGCCGACGATATTATAGCCCGCCGACAGGCGCACGGCCCCGTCGGGATCGACCTGTGCCGACAGCGCGTCGTCATAACCGATCGCGCCCGATACCAGCATCGTCACCGCGTCATTCTTGGGAATGGCGACCATGTAGATGCGGCTCTGGTTGCCGTTGGTGTCGAGGTGCGCCGGTCCCGTCGTCGTGCCCGTGTGGGTGATCGCGTTGCCGCCCTCGACACCCCGGGTGACGTTGATGTCGAACAAGCCGCCGTTGATACGAATTTCGGCCTGTTCGGCGACGACATAGGCGGCCGATCCGTCGACACGCACGGCACCGGCCTGGACGACGCGCGGCGCGACAAGCGCGATATAGCTGCTGCCCGGGCTGCCGCCATTGTTCGCGTTGATCGCGCCGTTGACGGTGATCGCCGACGTGCTGCCCGCCGTCCCGTTGAACCGGATCGTTCCGCCGGGACCGAACAGGCCGCCGGTGGTGACGATGTCGTTGGTGGTAAGGACAAGGCTGCCGACGTTGATGACGCCGGTCGCGCCGATCAGGATGCCGCCAGCATTATAGAACCAGATATTGCCGCCGCGCGGGCCGCTGGTCGATCCGACATAGCTGTTTACAATACCGTTCAGCGCGATCTGGTCGGTAATCGAGGTGCCCGCCCCGTCGACGAACCGGTTGAGAACGACATAGCCTGTGGTGTCGCCGACATAGTTCAGCGTGTTGCCTGTGGGCAGGAAGTCGATCACGCCCGCGACTGGCGTGTTGGACGGTGTCCAGTCGACAATGCTTTGCGGCCCGTTGACGTTGACCGTCGACGGATTCACGCCCGTCCCCACGGTCGTACCCGAAGGGAGGGTCGTGATCGTGCCCGACCCCGCGACCTGCGCCAGCGCGGGGCCGCCATAGGCGAGCGCCATCATCCCGGCGGCGATCGCGCAGCTTGTCAGCAGCCGCTGCTTGCCGGGACCGCTGGGCGAGAGGGAGGCGATGGCACGCATATCCGTTGTCCTCGACGCAAAATTCATGGTCAGCGCGCCCTCACGCCGAATAGGGTGGTGAGCGATATGAGCAGCCGCGGGTCGGGCCGCTCGGCGAGGAAGCCGCCGCGATTGAGCGGTACGGCGAGTGTCATGTCGAGCCGCGCGAGATCGCCATACGCGACGCGCACGCCGCCGCCCGCCGAATAGAGTTTCTGCGGATCGAGCCCGTCGAAGGCGCTATCCTTGTTCCACACCCACGCGGCGTCGAAAAAGACGAAGGGCTGGAAGGCGAAGCTTTCGGTATTGGCGGGAACGAACGAGCCGTAGCGCGCTTCCAAAGCCACCGCGACGCCGCTGTCGCCGATTACCGTGCCGGGGTCGAAGCCGCGCCCGACGGTGAAGTTGCCGCCCGAAAATTCCTCATAGGCGAGCAAGGGATCGTTCGCCCATTGCGCGCGCGGCGCCGCCGACAGCGTGAAAAGCTTTGCCGGTCGCCATTCGGCAAGTGCGTTGGCGCGGACGAGAAACGCGTCGGGCTGTCCCTCGACACGCGTCAGCGGGATCGCGCCGGGCAGGAAGCACGCCGTGCCCCCGGGACCGCAATCGTCGCTGGCGCCGAGGAAGGAGGCGCCCTTGCGCGCTTCGAGCGACGTGGAGAGCGACCAGCGGGGTTCGCTGGGGCTGTAACCGCCGCGCCCCGCGATCGAGCCTGGGTCGATCCAGCTCGCGTCCGCACGCACATTGAAGACGCGCAGCCGGTCCCGGTTGATCGGAAGGCTGGCCAGGCCGATGTCCTGGTCGATGAAATCGAGCCCGCCGCCGAGCGTCGCGCGCCGCGCCTGTGTCAGCACCAGCGGATAGGCGGTGAACAGGCTGACGATCTGGGTGTTCGACTTGACCGGAAAGCCGGTGATGTCGGGACGCGTCCAGGCGTAGGTATAGCTGGCGCCAAAGCGCAGCCCTTCGCCGCCGACGCGGAACTCGTGCGACGCCTGCACGACCTTTTGCTCGTCGAAATCGGGGGTCGCATAAAAGCTGACCGTCGTCAGGTCGCCCATGCCGGTGAGGCCGGCGAACCGCGCGCGCGCGATACCGCCCCAGCGGCCGACGTCGCGCGAACCGAAATTCTGGGCGTTGAAGTCAAAGGTGAAGGGGGTGCGCGTGACGGTGACTTCGCCAACGACTTCTCCGGGAACGGTGCCGGGGCGCAGCGTCAGGCGGGCGTCCATCCCCGGGATGTCGCGCGCGAGCAGCAGGTAACGCTCGGCATCGACGATGTTGAATACCGGCTGGTCGTCCAGCCGCGACAGATAGCGTTGCAGCAGGCGTTCGTTCGCACCCGCGTAGCCGCGCACCTCGATCCGCGACATGCGCGCCGACAATATGTCGAGCCGGACGACGCCGTCGCCGATCGTTTGCGGCGGCACGCGGACCGCCGCCAGATAGCCCTTCGACCGCAATATCGTCGCGGCGCGGTCGCGAATGTCGCACACCGCCGAAATCGGCAATTCCTGCCCGATGCGGTCGGACCAGCTCGGCGTCAGCAACGCATTGTCGATGCCTTCGACGCTCGAAAATTCGACCCCGCGCAGGGTGAAGCGGACATTGGCGAATTCGGGGTTGGCGAGCGGGCAGGGCGCGCGCTCGATGCCGTCGTCGACCGCAACGACCTGTTCATTGGGCTGGACCGCAGGCACCGGCGGCGGGCGCTGGATTTCCTCGCGCGTCGGGATTTGCGGGGTTGCCTGTGCCCACGCCGCGACGGGCAGGACCGCGACGATTGCCGCCGCCGAACCGGCCAGCGCGCTGCGGATCGCGCCGTGCCTCGACCGAACAAACGCCCTGTGTCCCATCTCCCCCGACACGGTCATCATCACCCCTTGCGTAAGGGCGCGCCGCGACGATCGCGATGCGCCAACTCCACTGGCTTCACCGGACAACCGGCGGCGCCATTTTCGACCCAAGGAAATGTTCCGCACGCGACTGGCGGATTTTCCGTGGGTAATTATCCGAGGGACGGGGCGGGGACAATGGCCCCCCCATCCATTCACCTCATCCCGCTTCGGCTTCCGACATCGTGTCGACGAGGCGGTTGAGCTGGGGCGAGCAGCCCTTCGCCATCAGCATGTCGACCGACCCCTCGACCGTGTCGGGCGCATTTTCGATCGCGGCGAAGCGCACCGTCACCGGCTTGGCGAGGCCGCCGCCCGACAGGCGATAGTCGGTGCCATATTGCACCGGCAGCACATCGGTCGGCCATTTTCGGAAATTCGCGCCATCGACGATCGCGACCGTCGCCTTTTTGCCGGCGCTTTCGATCTCGAGCGCGGTGTCGCCTTCCATATTGGGGCGCCAGAGCATCAGGACGGCCGGATCGAGGACGCAAAAGGTCCCGGCCTCGCGATAATCGAGCAACCAGAGATTGGGCGCGCGGACATTCGCGGGCGTTTCATCGCCCGGACCGCGCGAGAACCCGCCGCGCGACCGCATCGTCGGCCCCTTGGCGAGCATGCGCGTGACGTTGCCGCCGAGCGACTGGCTCGCCTGCACCGTACCTGTGGCGCCAAAGGTGCCGGGTCCCGACAGCGTGCGCGTCTTGCCCGCTTGCATCAGCACGACCTTGTCGCCCGCGACGAGGGTCAGCTTGTCGGCGGACTTGAGCTTGGCACCGGCGGGATATTTGCTCGCCGACGGGCCGGTCGAGCGGACGACCATCGATTGGGCGGCGGCGGTGCCGACACAGGCGATCGCGGCGATGACCGCGGCGGCGGAGAGGCCGAGGCGGCGCATCCGGAAATCAGGAAAGGACATAGCTTTCTCCCTCTTTTGTCTCGTTAAGACGTTCTATCAGAAACATGATGGCTGCATCCTGACCGAAATCCGCCTGTATTGCTGTGGCACAGGTCACATAGGTTTTTTTATCGCCCGCGGTGTGTGCCGCGACCAGCGCGGCGATGCGTGCGCGCTGGTCGGGGGCAAGGTCGGGGCGCGGGGTGAAGACATCGACGGGTTGCGCCCGGCCGCGCAGCGTGACGCGGCCCATCGGCACAAGGTCGTCGCGGCCCGAGCGAGCGCCTGCCTCGGCGGAGATCAGCACGCCCGTTTTCAGCCCCTTGTTCGCGGCTTCGAGCCTGGACGCGGTGTTCATGCTGTCACCAAGCGCGGTGTACTGGATGCGCCCTTCGCCGCCGAAATTGCCGACAATCGCATCGCCAACGTGGAGGCCGACACGCGTCATGCCGATCGGCGGGACGTCCTCGCCGGCCAGGTCGACGCGATATTTCTCGCCCGCCTGATACATGGCGAGCGCGGCGGCGGCCGCCCGCGGGCCATCGTCGGGGCGGCTGAGCGGCGCGCCCCAGAAGGCGACAATCGCATCGCCGACGAATTTGTCGATCGTCCCGCCATGTTCGAGCACGATGTCGGACAGGCGATCGAGATATTCGTTGAGCAGCCGCGCGACGGTTTCCGGCGTCACCGCGTGGCTGAGCTTCGTAAAGCCTTCGAGGTCGGTGAAGACGCAGAAGATATTGCGCCGCTCGCCGTGGAGCGACAGCTGGTCGGGATCGCGCATGATCTGTGCCGCGACGTCGGCGGGCAGATATTTGCCGAGTGCCGATTGCGCAAAGGCGCGCTGGCGCGAGCCGACGGTGCGCGCGGCGGTGCCGACCGCGGCGTAACCGAACAGCCAGCCGACCGCCCAGCCGAAGGTCGGCAGCGTTGTCGTGTCGATGCCGCGTCCCTGCAGCCAGAAAGGGAAGGCGATGAAGAAGGCCATTTGCCCGAGGAAGGCGAGCGCGACCCAGCGCGCGCGCAGGTCGATGAGGCTCGTCAGCCCGCCCGCGAGGACGATGAGCACCGCGAGCACCCACAGCGCCGGCGCGGCGATCGGCCGCGTCCACGCCTTGTCGAGCTGCTGCGCCAGCATATGCGCGTGAACCTCGAGCCCGATCATCGTTTCATGCTGGCCGGTGATCGCGTCGGGAAAGCGGCTCAAAGGCGTGTTGAACTGGTCGTTGTCGATGATGTCGCCGCCGATCAGGATATAGCGACCCTTGACCAGCTCCGAAAAACCGGCGCGCATCTCGGCATCCATCGGCATCGCGAAGGTGTCGATCGGGATGTTGGCGAAGACGGGTTCTTCCTGCCCCGCCGCGGCGCGCGCGGGGACGAGGAAGCGGATATTGCCTTGGAAATTCGCATGCGCCGCATCGACGGGGGCGAGCGCATTCGACATCAGCGGCGGCAAATTCTTCGGCCGGTCGGGCCAGTTGCGGATCACGCTGTCGTCGTCGGTGCGGAACAAGACGCTCGTCGGCTTCGTCTTCGCGGTCGTCACGTCGGCGATATAGGCTTCAAGATATTTCTGCTGTTCGTAGAAGATCGTGTTCGGGTTGCTCGCCTGTTCGGCATAGGCGAGCCAGGTCGGGGTCTTCATCGCGCGCAGCTGCGCCTTCAGCAAATCGTCGTCGGGACGCGGCGAGTCGAAGGCAATATCGATGCCGATCGCCTTCGCCCCCATCTGGTCGAGATTACCGAGCGCATTGGCGAGCAAGGTGCGGTCGAGCGGCGAGCGGATACCCGTGTTGAACAACGTCTCGTCGTTATAGGTAATGAGGGTGATGCGTTTGTCCTGTTCGACACGCGGCGCCATCAGAGTCGCGCGCGCGTCGTAAAGCGCGCGTTCGGCCGCGTCGATCAGCGGCATCTGCCAGCTGAAGCGCGCGATCAGGACCGCGATGATCAGGAAGACGATCGTCGCCGCCATCCGCGACGGGCCAAGCTGCATGACCAGCCGGCGCACCCGCTTGCGCAGCGGTACCGCGGCCTGCTGGCCATCCTGCGCGGGCGCGTCGGCCGCGGGAACAAGGACGTCGGGTGCGTTCATCGATTTAGCGGGCGGCGCGCCCGGCAGCCTCGCCGTTTCGGGCGGGCGTCGCGCCGTTGTGGAGAAGCGCCTGGCCGCCGTCGCCGATGATCGCAAAGCCCGCCCAATAATAGGGATGCGACGTCTGCTGGTCGTCCATCAGGCGCAGTTGCGTTCCCCATAGGGCGTCGGCGACGCTGGTGCCCTGATTGGCGGCAAACAGCCCACCGATCAGCCGCTGGGTCGCATCGAAATCGTCGGGCGCGGGCCAGTGGCTCGCGATCACCGACCGGCCGCCTGCGCCGATGAAGCTGCGCACTAGCCCGTCGAGCGCATTGCCGCCGCCCGAAAGCCCGGCTTCGCGCGTTGCCGCGACGCTCGCCGCGCCCGCGGTGTCGCACGCCGACAGGATGACGAGGTCGGCGTCGATCTTGAGGTCGAAGATTTCCTGGAAGGTCAGCAGCCCGTCCGAATCCTGCCCGCCGAACGAGGTGACGAGCGCGGGGCGCGCGGGACAGGCGGCGCGCGGCGCGGTGACCAGGCCGTGCGTGGCGAAATGGATGATGCGATAATCGCCAAGGTCGGCGCGATTTTTCACCGCAGTGTCGGTGAACGCGCCGCCGGTGAGCAAAGTGCCGGCCTCGCGGCCCATCGCATTGCGCGCGGTCACCAGTTCGTCGGCCGAGATCGGGCGCGCCCATTGCGCGATATCCCACAGGCAATCGCCATCGACGCCGCCCGCCACGGCGCCGCGGGTGCCGAGCGAGGGCAGTCGTCCGCTCACCGGCAGATTTTCGCCGAGCCCGAAATATTGGTTGGCCGCCTTCGACGGCGCGGCCTGCCGCGCGTTGCGGAAGCCGAGCGTCGAGACCGCGGTGCTCGGCCGCGAGGTCCGGCCAAGCCAGGCGATCTGGCGCATGTCGAACGGATCGGCGTCGGGATCGAGCAGGCGCTTTTCATAGGCGGCAAGCCCGGTATCGGCGGTGACGAGGAGGTTGATCGGCAGCCGCAGCATCGCGCCGTCGGGCTCGAAGATCAGATGCGCGATGGTGGGCAGGCGCCCTGCGACCGGACCGAACAGCTGGCCATAGAGTTTGTAGGAGGTGGCGGCGTCGAAGGGATAGGTGACGCGGCGGCCGTTCTCGACGATCGAAATCGTCGAGCGGATCGTGTCGACCGCGGTGTCGAGCCCCGACGCGCTGATGTCCGATTTCCAGAGCTGCGCCCCGCCTTGCTCGATCAGCATCGCATAAACGCCGTCGCCGACGACGAGCATCTTCAAATAGGCTTCGCCCGGACGCAGAACCTGCTGCAACTCGGCAAGGTCGAGCTTGCCCGATGCGACGACGCGATATTGCGGAAAGGCTGACAGCGCGACGACGGTTTCGGACTGCTGGACCGACAAATTGTCGATCTGGGTCTTGATGTCGGCCCGCAAGGCGTTGATCTCGGGCGATTCGGGCAACTGGGCCAGTCGCGCATCCTCGATCCGCGCGCGTTCGAGATCGCGACCCAGCGTTGTCGCCTGACGGAACAGGCGGGCACCATCGGTGCTGCCGCTTGACAGTTCGCGCGCGAGCACCGCCTGCGTATCGGCGACACCCGGGCGGATCTGGAGCTGGCTGGCGACGAAGAAATCCTCGATCGCCTTGGGATCGGTCGCCGAACGCGCGGCGAGCAGCCGGTAATAGGGCGCCATCATGTTCGCCATGCCCGCGGTCGAGCGCTGCGTGCTGGCGAGCGCGGTGACGACCTCGCGATAAATGCCCATCGCCTTGTCGTTCTGTCCCTCGCGGGTGAGGAAGGCGGCATAGCGCGCGCGCGCCGAGGCGAGCGCGTTGGTTTCGGGATATTCGACCGCGAGCAGGTTCACCGATTCACGGAAACGCGCATCGGCGGCGGCCTTGTCGCCGCTCGCCTCTTCGGCCAGCGCGAGTTCGCCGAGCATCTGCGAACGCAGGCGGATGATCGAGGTGACGCGGCCTTCGCGCACCGCGATCGCGTCGGTCAGCCCCTTAAGCTGCGCGGTCTTCGACGCCTGCGCATTGCCGCGAAGCCGTTCGACCGTCCCAAGCAGGTGGATCGCCTGCGCATCGATGATCTGCGCGCGTTCGAGCGGCGACAGGCGCTCGCGATCGCCCGCCTGCCGGATAACGCGCGCATTGTCGCCGCTGTTGACCCCGGCGACGATCTGCGGCGTCAGCGTGACCGCGTCGCCCAACACCGTGATGCCGGTCGTGAGCGGCGGGATGGGCGTCTGGAGCCGCGCGGCGGCTCCGTCATAATCGCGCTGGTTGAGCGCATTGATCGCACGAAAATTGCGGCGGAGGCGCAGCTGGACCGGGTCGCCGGTCGGGATCGCTTCGACCTCGGCGAACAGGCGTTCGGCTTCGGCGAATTCGCCAAGGTTCGAGCGTTGCAGCGCGCGGTTCAGCGTGACTTCGGTCGGGTCGATGTCGGCGGCCGACTGTTCCTCGGCCGCGCGCCGCGACAGCGCTTCGAAAAATTCGGCCGCCTCGGCATAGTCGCCGCTGTGGTTGCGGCGGTATCCCTCGGCCAGCGCCTTGTCGACGTCGATCGTTCCGGCGATCGTCCGGGCAAAGCCGTCGTTGCCGCCGACCGAAGTCGTGGCAACCTTGATCACGCCCGGCACGACCCGGTGCTGGCGCACCGATTCGAGCGCGAGGACCAGTGCATCGGAATAGGCGGCGAAGCCTTCGACGCTATGGGTGACGTTTCCCTTGGTCTCGACGCGCGTCTGCCAGGCGATATTGCTGCCCTTGAGGGTGCAGGCGCCGTCGGCGGTGCAGATGATCGTACCGGCGCGCGCCTGTTCGATCCGCGCGAGCGCCTCGGCCGAGGTGGCGCGCAGTTCGCGAACGGTGCCGACGGGCTGGCTCGCGTCGCGGCAGACGATCGTCCAGGCGCGATCGAACATGCCCTTGACGACGCCGTCGCGGACGGTTGCCTGCACCTCGCAGAGCGAGCCGCCCTGGTCGCCGATCGAAAAACTGTCTCGCAGCGTGGGGTCGATGCCCTGCGCGAGTGCGGTTCCGGGCGCGGCGAAAGCCAGCAAGCCCAGAATCGACACAAGTTGCGGACGTCGAACGGTCATCACAAATCCCCCAAACACAGACGCAGAGACGCCATGCCGGTTCGACGCCGGCAGGGCGGAAACTTTATTGCTGCGGTGCGACCCATTCCCTTGGGCAAGAACCCTAAACCCTTCGTAAGCGAAAGGGAAGTGATCTGCCGCACAGGCGGCTTGCGCCGCGGGGACGCGCGACCTATCTGCGAGGGGACATTCCATTCGCACGAGGACAAAATGAGCGGATTCGACGATCGTGAACGCGCCTTCGAGGCAGAATTTGCACGCGACCAGGAGGTTCAGTTCCGGATCACCGCGCGTCGCAACCGGCTTGTCGGCGAATGGGCGGCCGAGCGCATGGGCCTGACCCCGGAGGAAACCGACGCCTATGCCAAGGCGGTGGTGCAGGCGGATTTCGAGGAAGCGGGCGACGAGGACGTCATCCGCAAGCTCGCGGGCGACCTCACCGCGGCGCAGGTCGAGATCAGCGATGCCGAAATCCGCGCGGCGCTGAACGACAAGACGGTCGAGGCGCGGCGCCAGTTCATCGACAGCCAGAACTGAGGCGATAACGATGGGTATGCGCGAAGATGATTTGCGGGCGATGATCGTCGCGGCGTTCCCCGATGCCGAGGTCAGGGTCACCGACCTCGCCGGCGACAACGACCATTATGCGGCGCATGTGGTCAGCGCTGCCTTTCGCGGCATGACCCGCGTCGCGCAGCACAAGGCGGTCTATGCAGCATTGGGGGGACGCATGGGCGGCGAACTTCATGCCTTGCAATTGACGACCGCAATCCCCTCATAAGGGGCTGACACGAAATTTGCGGCGCTTGGCGCCACCGGAGACTGACTATGACCGACCCCACCACCCACGACCGCATCGCCAAGCTGGTCACCGACAACCCTGTGCTGCTCTTCATGAAGGGCACGCCGTTGTTTCCGCAGTGCGGCTTTTCCTCGCGCGCGATCGCGATGCTCGATCGCCTCGGCGTCGAATATGACACCGTCGACGTGCTGCAAGACATGGAAGTCCGTCAGGGTATCAAGGAATTTTCCGACTGGCCGACGATCCCCCAGCTTTATGTGAAGGGCGAATTTGTCGGCGGATCGGACATCATGATGGAAATGTGGGAAGCGGGCGAGCTTCACACGCTGGTGACTGGAATCCCGGCGCGCGCCGAGTAAGCGCGCAGATTTCGAATACCAAAAACCCGTCGGCGCTCAGGCTCCGGCGGGTTTTTTTGTTTGTCGGGTTGGGGCGGGGAGTTGCCTTCTGATTTTGTCATGCTGAACTTGTTTCAGCATCCATGGCCCGAGCTCCAATCAAACGCCGCGCCTAAGGATCGGGCAGACCATGGACCCTGAAACAAGTTCAGGGTGACGAGGAATGAGATGGTCGCTTTCGGCCGATGCCTGTCGTTCTTTCTACGCCGCCTCGGCATCCTCATACGCCTGCGCTTCGGCGGCGATCAGGATGTCGGCGAGCATCCAATAGGCTTCGCCCCACGCCGCGAGCACTTCGTCGGTCGCGATCTCGGCGCCCAGCACGTCGCGGATCGCGGGCAGCAGGGCTTTAGCAACATGGGGATAATGCTCCGGCTTCACCCCGGTTTCGATATGCCGGGCGACCATGCGCGATACCGCGGTCCCCAGGTTCTGGAGCTTGTCGATATTCTTCGCATAGGCGAGGATTGCGGCGGCGAGGCGCTTCGGCTGCTCGCCGCTCGTCTGCGCGGCGCGGTCGAACATCGCTTCGATAGCCTTATTCTCGAACAGCCTGGCATACATTGCGGTGGTGATCGCGAGGCCGTGCTTTTCGAGGGCGGGGGCGGTGGCCTTGACGATCGTCATCGCGTGGGCGGAAGCGGTACGCATGTCTTTTGGATTCCTGTTCGGGACGGTGGATGAAAGGCGGCGGTTCAGGCGGCGCGGCGACCGGCGGGGTCGCCCAAGCGGAAGAAAAGCGCGAGTTGGAGGCTTTCGGCGATGCGCGCGGCCTTGGCCTGCAAGGCGGCCGCAGCGGCAGGCGCCAACAGCTCGTTCGTGGTGTCGGCCCAGATCGCGAGCCAGCGGTCGAACATCGCGGGGGCGATCGCGGCCTTGTGCTTCAGATGCTCGGCAACCGGGCTGCCCTTGTAGCGGCCGGTCGACAGCATCACCGAGGACCAGAAGGCGACAAGCTTTTTGAGATGGCCCGGCCAGTCGTGCACGGCGGCGTTGAACAGCGGCCCGATATGGGCGTCGGCGCGCACGCGGTCGTAAAAGGCCCGGATCAGGCGCTCAAGCGCCGCTTCATCGATCTGACCGTCCTGTGTCACGACTCGCTCCAATCATGTATTTGATGCGCATGTATGGTCGAAATTTGAAACATGCAACGAAAATACATATTATAGGGCGGCCAAAATTTTGAGGGATCACGATGCGCCTGACGCGCTACACCGACTATGCGATGCGCGTGCTCCTCTATGTGGGCGCGCAGCAAGACGCGCGGCTGAGCCCGATCTCGGAGATTTCGCGCGCCTATGGCATTTCGCAGAACCATCTGATGAAGGTCGTCAACGACCTGGTGAACGCGGGTTATCTCGAAAGCGTGCGCGGGCGCTTCGGCGGGATCCGGCTGGCGCGGCCGGCGGCCGAGATCAATGTCGGCGCGGTGGTGCGCCATACCGAGGAGGGATTCGACCTCGTCGACTGCGCCAGCTGCATCATCGCGCCCGCGTGCGGGCTGACGGGCGCGCTCGCCGAGGCGCTGGCGGCGTTTATGAACGTGCTCGACGGCTACAGCCTCGCTGACCTGCTCGCCAAGCGCGCGAATTTCGCCGCGCTGTTCGGTATCGACGAACCGGCCGGCGCCTGAAAGATCGTCAGCGGCGCGCCCAGCCCTTGTCGCGCGCCTGCCGCTCGGCCGCGGCGTCGAGCGGATCGCCCGTCATCATTGCTGCCGCGGCGGCTGCGAGTTCCCCCGACGACGCCTGGCGATAATCGGTGCCTGTCTGGCCCTGTATCGTCCGTTCAAGATGCCAGCCGCCGTCGCCGCGGCAGCCAATGCCGTTCAGCGACTTGCTTTCGAAACTGCGGCAATAGCGGCCGGCCTTGTCTTCAAAACTGAGACCGATCCGCACCGCCGCATTCGTGGATTGACTGGAGGCAAGCTGCCTATTGAGCGCGTCGGCAAGCGGACCCGCAGCGATAATCGTGCCATTGGCTTCGGTGACACTCGCGGGGGGCATCCATGGCCGCAGCCCAAGGGCCAGTCCCAGTGCGAGCGAGGCCGCGATCGCGCCCCAATGGACCGGCGCGAAACGCACCCGCTTCGCCTCGCGGCGCACCGCGAGGCTGGCGTCGACCTTGGTGGAGGTCGCGAGCAGCGCGCGGAGCCGTTCGGGCACCGCCTCATCGATCACGGGGGCATAATGCGCCTGTAGCTGCGTTTGCAACGCCCGATGCCGCGCGATTTCGGCGGCGAGCGCGGGGTCGTTTTCCGCGTCGCGCTCGATGCGGCGCGCGGTCAGGTCGTCGAGTTCGCCGTCGACAAAGGCGGCAATGGTGGCGGGATCGAAACTCATGCAGCCTCTCCCAGCAAATGCATCAAGGTTTCGCGACCGCGCGCGAGGCGCGATGTGACGGTGCCGATCGGCACTTCCAATATCTCGGCGGCCTCGCGGTACGCATAGCCTTCGACGAGGACGAGCATCACGACCTCGCGCTGTTCGTCGGGCAGGCGCGCCATCGCGCCATCGACATCGCCGCGTAGCGTCCCGGCCTCGACCTCGGCCGCGCCGTCGCCGGCGACCTGCGTGGCGGTATCGTCGATCGGGGTGTGGATACCGCGACGCCCGGCCGCACGGCGCTCGTCGATCCAGAGGTTGCGGGTGATGCGGTACATCCAGCTGTCCAGTCTTGTTCCTTGTTGCCACTGTCCCTGCGATTTCAATGCGCGTTCGATCGCCGCCTGACACAAATCGTCGGCGTCGCTGGCATCGCGCGCCAGTCCGCGCGCAAAGCGGCGCAGGCGGGGCAGCAATTCGACCAGTTCCTCTTCGAAGCGCATTTTTGCCTTTCGCTTGTGTGAGGAAGAAACGAGTGGCTTCTATCGTTTCTTCCCTACCATGCTAAATTTTTTCGGGAACCGGCCGCCAACCCGGCCCTTGTGAGACTTGTGATGCGATTGTGGACGATTGTTCTGGCGATGCTCTGCCTCCTGTTCGGCGGGACCGAAGCACGCGTCGCGGCGCAGATTGCGTTGCCGCCGGTGCAGCTTCCCGATGCCGCGCGCACGCTGCCGTCGCTGCCCGACGTGGATGCAGGGCGGCTGGCCGGGATCGGTGACCGGTTGCTTGATGTCCGGCTCGATCGCATCACCGCGCTGGTCCGGGGCAATCGCGACAGCATCGAGCTCGACGAGCGCGGCGAACCCGCGGTGCGCGGCGTCCTTGTCGCGAGCGGGGTCGATGCGGCGATGATCGCGCGAGCCGGCGAGGCGGGGTTCGCGCTGATCGACCGCGAGCGCATCGACGGACTCGATCTCGATATCGCAAGGTTTCGCGTGCCCGACGGGCGCAGCCTCGCCCGGGCGCGCAAACAGCTCGCAAAGCTGCTTCCGGGTGCCGAGGTCGATGCCGACAATCTTTATTTCGCGAGCGGGCCGGGCGGCGCGTTGCCAGGGGCGGTGCTCGCAGCGGCTCAGGGCAGCGGCAAGGCGAGCCTCGGCCTGATCGACGGCGGCGTCGCGGCGCATCCGTCGGTTGCGGGACGTGTCGAACAGCGCGGCTTTGCGAAAGGCGCGCCGTCGGCGAGCCGTCACGGCACAGCTGTGGCGTCGCTCCTCGTCGGCAGCGGCGCGGTGCAGGGCGCCGCACCCGGCCAGCGCCTGCTTGCGGCCGATGTCTATGGAACCGATGCGGCGGGCGGCAACGCCAGCGCGATCGCACGCGCGCTCGGTTGGCTCGTCCAAAGCGGTGTCGCGGTGACGACGATCAGCCTTGTCGGCCCCGACAACAAACTGCTTTCGACCGCCGTTTCGCGCGCGCAGCAGCGCGGGATGCTGATCGTCGCGGCGGTCGGCAACGACGGGCCCGCCGCACCGCCCGCCTATCCGGCCTCCTACAAGGGCGTGTTTGCGGTGACCGGCGTCGACGCCAAAGCGCGTGCGTTGCCCGAGGCCGGCCGCGCGCTGCACGTCGATTTCGCCGCGCCCGGCGACGCGGTGCTGGCGGCAACGGGGGCGGGAAGCAGCGATCGGCTGCGCGGCACCTCTTTTGCCGCCCCGCTCGTCGCCGGACGGCTTGCGCTGCGCTATCCCGCCCCCGCGATCGATCGTATCGGGCCCGCGGTTGCGGCGCTCGTCATGGAGGCGCGCGATCTGGGCAAGAAGGGGCGCGACAAAATCTATGGCCACGGCCTGATTTGCGGGGCTTGCGGCGGCCGCTGAGCCCTCCTGCGAAATTATTCGGAAGAAAATCGAACGCGCCATCGTTCTCTCTTCAGGCCCACCCCCTCCGGGCCCAAACTCAGGAGTAGGACAATGGCAAATCGTATCTTCATTTCGGCCATCGCGCTCGCCGCGTCGGCCATGGCTTTTTCGGCTCCGGCCAGTGCGCAGCTGCTCGGCGGCAGCGGCGGCGGCGGTCTGGGCGGTAATCTCGGCGGCACGCTGGGCGGGACGCTCGGCAATCCGACCGGGCCCATTGGCGGAACGCTCGGCTCGGCGGGCGATCTCACCGGCTCGGGCCGCGGCGACGCGCAGGTCGACCGCCGTTCGGGGCGAGTGCAGGGCAAGGGCAACGCCGATGCGAACGGCAAGGGCTCGTCGAACGGCAGCGGCGATCTGCTCGGCAACAGCCTTGGCGGCAACGCCAATGGCTCGGGCAATGCTTCGGGCAGCGGCAGCCTCGACGCGCAGGCGGTGGGGACCGATTTCGTCGGTAACACCGCGCGCGGCACGGTTGGTACTGCGCGGGGCGCGGCTTCGACCGCAACCGGCACTGCGCGCGGTGCGGTCGGGACTGCCCGTGACCGGACGGGCGCCGCACTGTCAAACGTCTCGGGCAGCGCCAGCGGCGCTGGATCGGTCGCGGGCAGCTTCCAGGGCGGCCTCGGACAACTCGCCGCTGCGGGTAGCGGTGCGGCCAATGGCGCGGGGATGTTCGCGGTCGAACCCGGCATGGCGGTGACCGACGCGCGCGGCAAGGTGATCGGCTATGTTCAGGAATTGCGCCAGACGGGCGGCGGTGTCGTGCAGGCGGTGACGGTCGAGGTCGGCGACCGCGTCGCGACGCTACCCGCGGCCAGCTTTGCCGGGTCGGGCGATGTCCTCGTCACCGGCATGACCAAGGGCCAGCTCAAGAAAGCGGCCGATCAGCAGGAAGCCGAATAAACGAAATGGGGTGGCCGCCGTGCGCGGCGGCCATATTCTGGGCGGGCCGCCGTTGCGGTCCGCCCTTTTTTCGTTCGGGTGAAAAGCTTCCGGGGGGCGGGGCCTTTCGGCCGCTCCGCCCCCCGTCTGCATCGGGGGCAAGTGGGGTTTTCCCGGGTGGGGGCAGGGGACATCAGGGACCAGACTGATGCCCCCCACCGCTCCATTTGAGCGGAACACTCGGGAACATGGGATACCATACAATTGCCGTGCCAATTTTCGGCATTTGCGGGATCCGGCGCGAGACGTTGGTTAGCGATTCCTTACCGGGATCGGAGAGTGTCAAAAATCCCGACACTTCGCAATATTTCCTCCCGTCATCCCCGCGAAGGCGGGGATCCCGCTTTTCTTCGGCGGTGAAAAGCGGGATTCCCGCCTTCCCGGGAATGACGAACGGAAGCGGCAGCGGAAAACCCGTTCAGCTTTGTTCAGGAAGCGTTCAGCCCATTGACTACACTTGTAGTCGCGTCTTAGGTGATGACGCCAATGGGAGGGGTCCGCATGGCAGAACGAGCAAGCGAGTCGGAGATGCAGGTGCTGTCAGCGCTGTGGGACGAGGCCCCGCAGACCGCCGCCGATCTGACCTCCCGCATCGGCAAGATCAACGGCTGGACGCAGGCGACGGTGAAGACCCTGCTCGCACGGCTGGTCCAGAAGGGCGCGGTGACGGCGGAAGCCGACGGCCGGCGCTATCTTTATAGCCCCGCGATCGAACGCGCCGACGCCGTCGGCGAGGAATCGCAGCGCTTCGTCGATCGCCTGTTCGGCGGGCGCGTCAGCCCGCTGATCGCGCATCTCGCCGACCGCGAGGCGCTGACCGACACCGACATCGCCGAAATCGAGGCGCTTTTGAAGAGGCTGAAGTCGTGAGCGCCGCGATGCTGCTCCAGGCGTGGGCCGATACGCTCGTCACCACCGGCATTCTCGTCCTCTTGATCCTGATCGTGCGCAAGCCCTTCGCGCGATATTTCGGCCCGCGGCTGACCTATGCCTTGTGGGCGGTGCCCGCGCTGCGGCTGGTGCTGCCGCCGCTGCCCTTCGCCGATCCGGTGGTTATCATGCCCGAGCCCGCAGCCGACATGGCGGTGATGGTCCCGGTGGGCCTGCCGGTCGCGGCGCCCGCCCCGGCCGAACCGCTCTGGACGCTCGCCGAGCTGGTGCCGCTCTTCTTCGCGCTGTGGGCGGCGGGCATGATCGCCGTTCTCGTGACCGCGATGGTGTCGCATCAGCGTTTCCGCCGCGCGGTGCTGGACGAGGCGGTCGAGCTTGAGCCGATCGGCAATATCCGGCTGGTGATGTCCGATGCGGTCGACGGTCCCGTCGCCTTCGGCTTGTGGCGGCGTTACGTCGCCGTCCCGCACGATTTCTTCGCGCGCTATGTCGCCGAAGAGCGCGCGCTGGCGATCGACCACGAACTGTCGCACCACCGCCACGGCGATTTGTGGGCGAACAGCGCGGCGCTCGTGTTGCTTGCCGCCCAATGGTTCAACCCGTTCGCCTGGCGCGCGATCCGCGCCTTTCGTTTCGACCAGGAGGCCGCGTGCGACGCGCGCGTGCTGACGATGACCGGCTGCGACGAACGCGGCGAGCGAACCGCACGTTATGCGACCGCGATCGTCAAGGCCGCGGTCGGCCCGCGCCTGTCGCTCGCCGCGCCGATGGCGGTCCACGATAATCTGCAGGAGAGGCTGACGATGTTGACGCAAGGGGATATTACGAAAAGGCGCGGCCTTGTCGGCCGCTTGCTGATCGGCAGCGCGACGCTGGTCGTGCTGGGCGCGACCGCGACGCTCGTCCCCGCGGGGATCGTTGTGGCAAAGGCGCAGACCGCCGACCTCGGCGAACCGCCCGCGCCGCCGGCGCCCCCCGAACCGCCGCTGCCGCCCGAAGCTCCCGATGCGCCCGGCATGATGGTCTTCACCGAGCATAGCGACGATGTCGCGACCGACGACGGCAAGAAGAAGAAGCGCGAAATCCACCGCATCGTCATCCGCCGCGACGGAGAAGGCGAAGGCAAGGCGCCCACGGTGATGTTCGCTCCCGCCGACGGCAAGGACAAGATGCGCCGCATCGAAATCCAGCCCCCCGGCGGCCTGTCGCGCGACGATGTCGTCGCGACGCTGAAGGAACAGGGCATCACCGGCAAGCGCGCCGAGGCGATCGCCGACAAGCTTGAGGCCAGGCGCAAGGAGCGGATCCGCACCGTCATGGCGCCGATGCCGCCGATTCCGCCGATGCCCCCGATGCACGGCACCTGGAGCACTAGCGAGCAGGCGATGATCATGGGTCAATGCGGTGTCGGCAAGGCCGCGCCGATCGTCAACCGCGACGAAAGCACCGGCAACAAGCGCAGCCACGTCATGCTGTTCGCGTGCAGTGACACCGCCGAAGGCAAGGCGGCGCGGCTATCGGCGTTGAAGAAGGCGCGCGAAGCCTTTGCCGAGGGCGAACGCGCGCGCGGCCTGTCCGAAGACATGCGCGCCAAGGTCGCCGCCGACCTGGAAAGGGCGATCGCCGAGATCGAGAAATCGGGCCACTGAGCCCGAGCAGCTTCACCGCCGACCCTTACTCCCCGGTGGGGTCGGCGGCAGGGGCGGGGAAAAGGGGGCGGCCCATGCCGCTCCCTTTTTCACGCCGCTCCCTTTTTCACGTCCACCTTTTTCGTGCCTGTCCCTTTTCCTTCGCGGTGCGCAATGCCACATGGGCGGCATGAGCGAAGAAAAGCCCTGGCCCGACAGCATCCGCGCCGGCGAGTGCGAGCAGCATGAGCCGCTGGTGCGGCGCGTGCTCGCGCCCAACCCGTCGCCCTATACCTTTACCGGCACGCAGACATGGATCGTCGGGGCGGGGAGCGACGTCGCGGTGATCGATCCGGGTCCGACGGGCTCGGGGCTCAGCATCGGTGACCCGGCCGACATCAACGGCACCGGTCATGTCGACGCGATCCTTCGCGCGGTGGAGGGCCAGCGTGTTGCAGCGATCCTTTGCACGCACACGCACCGCGATCACAGCCCCGCCGCGGCGCCGCTCAAGGAAGCCACCGGAGCGCCGATCATCGGCTGCGCGCCGCTGTCGCTCCGCGACGACGGGCCGCGCGCCGATTCGGCCTTCGACCCCGATTATGCCCCCGACCGCATCCTCGTCGACGGCGAGCGCATTTCGGGCGATGGCTGGACCCTCGAAGCGGTGGCGACCCCGGGCCATACCTCGAACCACCTTTGCTTCGGGCTTGTCGAGAGCGGCGCGCTGTTCACCGGCGATCATGTCATGGCCTGGTCGACCAGCGTCGTCAGCCCGCCCGACGGCGACATGGCGGCCTATATGGCCAGCCTGTCGAAGCTCTATGACCGCGAGGATCGCGTCTATTATCCGGCGCACGGCCCCGCGGTGACCAAGCCGCGCCAGCTCGTCCGCGGCATGCTCGGCCACAGGAAGCAGCGCGAGCGGCAGATTTTGCGCGAGCTTGAAAAGGGGACGAACGTCATCCCCGAGATGGTGAAGCATATGTACAAGGGGCTCGACCCGCGGCTCAATGGCGCCGCCGGCCGCTCGGTGCTCGCGCACCTGATTGACCTCCAGACGCGCGGGATGGTGCGCGCGCACGACGAAGAATGGGAACTTGCCTGAATGACCTCAGCTTCCCCTGCGCGCCTCGCGCCCCGCCTGATCCTGCTCGCCGCCGCGGCGCTGCTGCTCGTCGCCGTCTGGTGGGCGGTCGCGGCTTGGCAGGACTGGCAAAAGGGCTATGATCCCGAAACCGTCGTCGCCGCGAGCTTGCAGGGATTGCAGGAGCAGAATGTCCTCGTTCCCTTCACCGCGCGTTATGTCGCGGTGGTAACCTCGACGCAGAGCCGGATGGGGCTGAGCGCCAAGAAGACGCTGATCATGCCGGGCACGGTCCGCTACGAACTCGACCTCGGCAAATTGAAGCAGTCCGATCTGGATTGGGATGCGACGACGAGCGCGCTCACTGTGACCTTGCCGCCGCTGCGGCTCGCAGGACCCGAGATCGATATCGATGCGATCAGCGAATATCGCGATGGCGAAATCCTGCTGACGCTGACCGACGCCGAACGCACGCTCGACGCCGCGAACCGCAAGCGTGCGCAGGAAGAACTGATCGCGCAAGCCAAGGGCGCGACGCCGATGCGCCTCGCGCAGGGTGCGGCGCGGACCGCGGTCGAGCAGAGCTTCGCGATGCCGCTAAAGGCAGCCGGGATCGACGCGAAAGTGACCGCGCGCTTCGCCGACGCCCCGACTGGGTAAATCCCGGCTTTCCGTAGTTTCGAGGCTGCGTTATTCTCTCTCCCGGTCGGGCAGGGGGACCAGGCATGGCTAGCACCGCAGGGGGCGCCGCGCGCGCCGAGTTTTTCTGGCATCGCATGGCGATCGGCCTCGCGATCTTCATCGTCCTCGGCTTCCTGCAATTCGCGCTGAGGGGGTTTGTCGATCCGGTCGCTGCGCCTTTCTGGGTGCATCTGCACGGGGTGGCGATGCTGGCGTGGCTCGCGCTGCTGATCGTCCAGCCGACGCTCGTCTCACGCGATAATCTGGCGCTCCACCGGCGGGTCGGGTGGATCGGCGCGGGGCTTGCGCTATTCATCACCGCCCTCGGAATTTTTACCGGTCTTGCGTCCTTGGTGCTGAACCGTTTTCCGCCTTTCTTCTCGCCGCCCTATTTTCTCGCGCTCACGACCGTGGAATCGCTCGTCTTCGGCCTGATGGTGTGGGCGGCAGTTCGGCGCCGCCATACGACCGCGTGGCACCGGCGGCTGATGATTGGCGCGACGATCGTCATCCTCGAACCCGCGCTCGGCCGCATCTTGCCGATGCCGCTGATGATCGGCTGGTCCGACATTCCGATCGGGCTGATCCAGCTTGGCGTGGTCGGCATCATCGCGCTGTACGATCGCCGCACGCTGGGCCGCGTCCATCCGGCAACAAAGGCGATTGCGGCGATTGTCATCGCCGTGCGCGTCACCATCTATCTCTTGGCGATGACGCCCCCAGTCATCGCGCTCGCGGAGCGGCTTGCCGGTTGATGGCGAATTGCCCTGCCGCGGGCAGCGGTGTAGGGGGTGCGCCAAGGCAAAAGCCAGATAAGGAAAAGCGATGACTGCTCCCATTCGCGAGAATCTCTCGGGCCTCGACCTGCGCGCCGAAATCGAGCGCCTGCGCAAGGAACGCAACGCCGTCATCCTCGCGCATTATTACCAGAAGCCGGAGATTCAGGATCTCGCCGATTTCGTTGGCGATTCGCTCGAACTGTCGCGCAAGGCCGCCGACACCGACGCCGATGTCATCGCCTTCTGCGGCGTGAAGTTCATGGCCGAGACGGCGAAGATCCTCAGCCCCGAAAAGATCGTCATCCTGCCCGACATGGATGCGGGATGCAGCCTCGAGGACAGCTGTCCGCCCGAGCAGTTCAAGCGTTTCCGCGAGAAGCATCCCGACCATATCGCGCTGACCTACATCAACTGCTCGGCGGCGGTGAAGGCGCTCAGCGACATCATCGTCACCTCGTCGAGCGCCGAGACGATCATCAGCCAGATCCCCGAGAGCCAGCCGATCATCTTCGGTCCCGACCGCCACCTCGGCGGTTATCTCAACCGCAAGTTCGGGCGCGAGATGCTGCTGTGGCCGGGCGTGTGCATCGTCCACGAGGCGTTCAGCGAAACCGAACTGATCAAGCTCAAGGCGCAGCATCCCGGCGCCCCCGTCGCGGCGCATCCTGAATGCCCGCCGCATATCATCGAACATGCCGACTATGTCGGATCGACCAGCGGCATCTTGCAGTTCGCCAAGACCTTTCCGTCGGACACGCTGATCGTCGCGACCGAGCCGCACATCATCCACCAGATGGAACTGGCGATCCCCGAAAAGACCTTCATCGGCGCGCCGGGGGCCGACGGCAACTGCAACTGCAATATCTGCCCCTATATGGCGCTCAACACGATGGAGAAGCTCTACATCGCGCTGCGCGACCTTAAGCCGCAGATCGAGATGGAGGAGGGTCTTCGCCTCGCCGCGCGCAAGAGCCTCGACCGGATGCTCGAAATGGCGTCGGGCACGATCGGCAAGGGCGATCTGGGCAAGCGATAACCCCGATTCCCGCTGCGATGTTGCTTTCGCGGAAAATGATATAAGTTCCGCCTCCTAAGACGCGAGTCTCGCCCCCCGTGCGAGCGTCCGACGACGAACCCTTGCGTCTAAGCAGGAGGAAAATCGCATGGCAGAAGATTGGCTGGCGGATGTCAGGAAATATGTCGCGGACGCCGACGAAAATGTGGTGTCGGCGATCGTTAAATATCTTGGCATCGCCCTCAGAAACCGCGATTCTTCGCTCGTTTCCTTTACCGACAAGAAAGAAACCGACCGCGTCCGCGAAAACTTCCTCAAGAAAAAACTGGGGCTGACCGACGACGACGCCACGCTCGATGCGGCGATCGCCGGCGTCGGCGAACGGATGAAGGAAGACCGGACCAAGAACCGCGTCACCGTCTATTATCTCCTCGCACAACATTTCGGCCTGCTCTCGCTCTTTGGCGGCGCGGCAGGCGCGGCTGGTGCCGCAGGCACTGCCGCGGGGCTCGCCGCCGGCGGCGGGCTGGACGGCGATTCCGGCAAGGATGATGACACGACCTCGACCGTTCCGCTGGCCGCGGCGGGCCTGGCCGGCGCGTCGGCCATACCCGCCGCCGCGGCCCCGCCGCCGGCTGCCCCGGCTCCGTCGGCGGCAAGCCCGCAGACCGCCTATTCGAGCGGTGACAGCGAAAAGAGCGGCGGCATGGGCTGGCTGCCCTGGCTTCTGCTTTTGCTCGCGCTCGCGGCGCTGCTGTTCTTCGGCCTGCGCTATTGTTCGAAACAGGACGCCGCGGTTGCCCCGGCCACCGACGAGACCGCGATCAGCGAGACCGTGGCGCCCGCCGATACGGGAACCGCGCCCGTCGCCGCCATCCCCGAGGGTGCGGGCGTTGTCGCGGCGGACCGCGAGGGCAAGCCGATGCTGACGGTCTATTTCGACACCGGCAAATCGGAGGTGTCGAACGATCTGACGACCGCGGCATCGTCGGTGAAAGCCTATCTCGACAGCAACCCGGCCGCGACGCTCGCGGTGTCGGGCTATAACGACCCGACGGGCAATGCGGCCGCCAACGCCGAATTGTCGAAGAACCGCGCGCAGAGCGTCAAGGCGGCGCTCGAAAAGCTCGGCTTCGCCGCCGACAAGGTCGTGCTCGAAAAGCCGGCCGAGGCGACGACGACCGGCACCGACAACTCGGCGGCGCGCCGCGTCGAGGTCACCGTCAAAGGCTGATCGTCGGTTAAACGGGATAAAAGAGAGCGGGGCCTGCGGGTCCCGCCTTTTTTTATTGCCGAGTCGCGACTCGCGGGCAAGAAAATCGACCCGGATCGAACCGCCGCGCCCGCGAGTCGGTTCGGATTTTGAATCCGAAAATGCTGCACCGCTGTTACAAAAATGCTGCAACGAATCCGCTTGTTGCTAATGCCGGACTTATCCACAAGCGCAGGCGGCCCAAGCCGGTTTTTCGCGCATTTTTTGTTGGCGACCCGAAAGCTTCATGTCAGCTTCAAATCATCGGACGACAGAGACGCAAACCACCGGGACATCAAGGGTAGTTGCAAGACTAGCCAGAAGAGAACGGACGGATTGACGAGGAAATCGACCGGTAGCCTGATCACGGAACGTAGCGATTCCCACGAGTTGATACGGACCCGATCGGGTACAGGAAATGCAGTCCATCGCTTGGACAGCGATTGCTTCGGCAGACGCAAGAAGAGATGATGAAGGGCTTTCCAGGTGCGGCCGGCCCCCGAAAGGGGGCCGACCAAACCGTCGCCGGATTGTTCCGGCGTGCGCCGCAACGCATCGTTTTGCGGGCTGCTGATCGCAAGAGAAGCGGACCGGGATGAAGTGAGGCGGAGTGCGTGGGGCAAAGCCGGATAGTGGGGGTTGGCAGCGATGTCGGCCCCCATTTCGTATGCGCGGCCGCCGGAGCGCCCCGCATCATGGCCGCACCTATGCTACAGGCCCATCCGCACCATTTATTTTCACCTCTGTGATTTTCGTCACATCAGCGTCAAACGCGGCTGCTTAGTGGCGTCTTGCGACCCGGAGACGTTCCCGATCAGGAACCGATCCCACTTTCCCGGCCGAGCTCACGCGGGCCGGCCGGGAACCTTTCCCTCCCGACCCGCATTCTTTCATCATCGTTGAAACGATGTCCGGGCGCGACCGGACGTTCGCATGATCGCCGGGCATCGGCGCTCGCCCGGCCGGTTCAGGGAAGGGAAAATCATGGGTCTGATCATTACATTGATTGTTGGCGGCATCATCGGCTGGCTGGCGAGTATCGTCATGCGCACCGACGCGCAGCAGGGGATCATCCTGAATGTCGTCGTCGGCATCGTCGGCGCGTTCCTCGGCAATTTCCTCGGCAGCTTTTTCGGTATGGGCGCAAGCCTCGACACCTTCAGTCCGGTCGGGCTGCTGTGGGCCTTTATCGGCGCGGTGGTGCTGCTTGGCATCGTCAACCTGGTACGACGCGGCAGCGTCCGCTGAACGGCGTGGCGGCGGGCGTGATCGCGCCGCCGCCATTCTGCTAGGCGATATCAAATATTTGGGTTACCAATGCGGGGCCTGCAGGGTCAGGCGCCAACATCGATCGTAGGGGGTCATCATATGACTTGGATTATCGCTATCATCATGGGCGGCATCATCGGCTGGCTCGCCAGTATCGTGATGCGCACCGACGCTCAGCAAGGCATCTTCCTCAACATCATCGTCGGCTGTATCGGGTCGATCCTCGGCCGCTTCCTGCTGCAGGGCGTGCTCGGCGGCGGACATCTGCGTGGCAACGCCTTTGATCCGATGACGTTGCTCACCGCCTTCATCGGCGCGGTGATCCTGCTCGGGATCGTCAACCTCGTGCGGCGCGGCCGGGTCCGCTGACCGCCTGCCGATAGCGGCCGGACATTCGGACCGGCCGGAAGAAAAGGGTGGCCGCCATGCGCGCGCCGCCCTTTTTCGTGCCCTAACCACTGGAAATTGCATAAAGATGCGCTTATGAGCCGCGCTCCGGGGCGCAGGGGGGATGGCGAAGTTTCGCCTCTTGCCAGTGGTGATTTAATTGGGTAATACACCTCGCAGAGGATTGATCCTGTCGTGCGGGGTCGAGGGGACAGGCGCGCTTGCGCCTGTCAAAGCATGATGCCGCGCAAGGCGGGGAGGGTTTTCGGCGTGAACTACGAGCGGAAAGTGGATGTGATGGACAGCCTGGCGGGCACGCAAAGCTTTTATGAAGACGCGAACGACAGCCGGCGCAAGCGGACGTTTCTGATCGTCGCGCTGGTGCTGATCGCGCTCGCGTTGGCCGCCACCTACTATGCCTTCACGCAGAGCAAGGGCGCCGCCGCCGAAGGCGAGGGACAGGGCGGCGCGGCGATCCCGAACGTCACCGTGGTCATTCCCGGCCGCGTGTCGGTCGAGGCGGCGATTTCGGCCAATGGCACGATCGCGGCGCGCCGCGAAATGCCCGTCGGCGTTGCGGGCGAGGGCGGGCAGGTGGTGCGCGTTCTCGTCGAGCCCGGCCAGTGGGTCGGTGCGGGGCAGACGCTCGCGGTCATCGATCGCTCGGTCCAGGCGCAGCAAGCCGCGAGCCTCGCGGCGTCGATCCGCGTCGCACAGGCCGATGCCAATCTGGCGCAGGCCGAACTCGAACGCGCGCAGGCGCTGGTCGGGCGCGGCTTCATCTCAAAGGCCGACATGGATCGCAAGCGCGCAACGCGCGATGCCGCCAATGCGCGCGTGCGCGTCGCGCAGGCGCAATATGGCGAAGCCACCGCGCGCAACGACCGCCTGAACATCGTTGCACCCGCGGCGGGTCTGGTGCTGACGCGGCAGGTCGAACCCGGCCAGATCGTCGGCGCGGGCAGCGGCATCCTGTTTCGGATGGCGCGCGGCGGCCAGATGGAAATGCTGGCGCAGATGGCCGAGGCCGACCTGGCGCGCGTCAAGGTCGGCACGCGGGCGACGGTGACCCCGGTCGGCACCGACGCCCAGATCGCCGGACAAGTCTGGCAGAAGTCGCCGGTCATCAACATGGATACGCGCCAGGGCACGGTCCGCATCGCGGTTCCCTACAGCGAGGCGTTGCGTCCGGGCGGCTTTGCCGACGCGCGCCTGATCGCGGGCACCGCCGAAGCGCCGCTGCTGCCCGAAAGCGCGGTGCAAAGCGGCGCCGAGGGCAATTACGTGCTGATCGTCGATGGCAAGAACATGATCAAGCGCCAGCCGGTGAAGGTCGGTCAGGTAACCGACAACGGCGTGTCGATCGCGTCCGGCCTGACGGGTAACGAGCGGGTGGTCGCACTGGCGGGCGCCTTCCTCAACCCCGGCGACAAGGTGAAGCCGGTGGTCCAGAAATCGTCGCAATAACGGGCCGAACGGCACAGGTAGAGATTTAGTGCACAAGGGCGTTTGATCATGAGCTTTCGCAACATTTCCGCCTGGTGCATCCGCAATCCGGTGCCGCCGATCGTGCTGTTCATCCTGTTGCTGCTGGCGGGCGTCGTCAGCTTCAACCGGATGGACGTCAACGACAATCCCGACGTCGAATTTCCGCTCGTCCAGGTCATCGTTGCGCAGCCCGGCGCCGCGCCGTCCGAACTGGAAACGCAGGTCACGCAGCGCGTCGAGGCCGCGGTGCGCAGCGTCAGCGGCGTCGACGAGCTGTCCTCCTATGTCGGCGAGGGCAGCAGCCGCACGATGGTGCAGTTCGCGATCGGCACGCCGATCGACCGCGCCTATAACGACGTCAACCAGGCGGTGCAGCAGATCCGCAGCGACCTTCCCGAAGGCATCCTCGTACCCCAGGTCGTGCGCGTCGATGCCGCTGGCGGCCCGATCACCTATTTTGCGGTCGAAACGTCGGACATGACGCTCGAACAGCTGAGCTGGTTCGTCGACAATACGGTCGCCAAGGATTTGCTGTCGATCCCCGGCATGGCGAAGGTCAGCCGCTCGGGCGGTGTCAGCCGCGAGATACGCGTCATCCTCGATCCCGCGCGCATGCAAAGCTATGGTCTCACCGCGAGCCAGCTGAACCAGCAGTTGCGCCAGACGAACGTCAACGCCGCGGGTGGCCGCACCGAAATCGCGGGCTCCGAACAGGCGGTGCGCGTGCTCGGCAACGCCGAAAACGCCTTCCAGCTTGGTGATACGAACATCTCGGTCGGCAATGGAAGGACGATCCGCCTCTCCAACGTGGCCAAGGTGTCCGACGGCTACGCCGAACAGCGCAACCTGGCGAAAATCAACGGGCGGCAGGTGCTCAGCTTCTCGATCGAAAAGGCGAAGGGCTCGTCGGACGTCACCGTCCATGACGAGGCGATGAAGAAGCTCGCCGAGATCAAGAAGGCGAACCCGCAGGTCGAATTCAAGATCCTCTTCACCAAGACCGAATATGTGAAGGAGCAGTATCGCAGCTCGATGCTCGCGATGATCGAGGGCGCGATTTTGGCCGTCGTTGTCGTCTTCCTCTTCCTGCGCGACTGGCGCGCGACGTTGATCAGCGCGCTCGCGATCCCGCTCTCGGCGATCCCGACCTTCTGGTTCATGGACATGATGGGCTTTTCGCTGAACGGCCTGTCGTTGCTCGCGCTCAGCCTCGTGGCCGGCGTGCTCGTCGACGATGCGATCGTGGAGATCGAGAACATCGTCAGGCACATGCGCATGGGCAAGACGGCGTATCAGGCGTCGATCGACGCCGCCGACGAAATCGGCCTCGCGGTTGTCGCAACGACGATGTCGATCGTCGCGGTGTTCCTGCCCGTCGCGTTGATGCCCGGCATTTCGGGGCAGTTTTTCATCCAGTTCGGCATGACCGTCGTGTTCGCGGTGCTCGTCAGCCTCGCGGTCGCGCGCATGATCACGCCGATGATCGCCGCCTATTTCCTGTCGGCGCAGGGCGAGCAGGATCACGCCTCGGGCCCGTGGGTCGACCGCTACGAACGCCTCCTGGCGTGGACGCTCGACAACAAGAAGCATCACGCGATCCGCGCGCGTTACGAAGCGCACCCGACGAAGCTTGCTTATCTGGCGGTGCCGCTGATCCTTGCCGGCCTTTCGGTGCTCTATGCGATCTACGCCTATTTCCAGCCCGTCCCGATCGGGCAGGACAAGCCCAATACCGCGATGTACTTCCTGCTGAAGACGCCGGTCGACGCGATCCTGACCTATCTGGGTGTGACCTTGCTGATCATCCTGCTCGGCGCGCTCGCGTGGCTGATCGGCGTGCGCCAGCCGGGCTTCACCAACTGGGCCAAATTCATGGTCCAGCGCGCCTGGGCGCGCGTGTTCGACCACCGCGTCTGGATCGTCGGGATCGGCGCCGCGTCGCTTGGGATGAGCGTAATCCTGCTGTGGGTCCTGCCGCAGCAGTTCCAGCCGACGATCAACAGCGACTACAGCCAGATCCGTTATGAGCTGCCGCCGGGCTCGACGCTCGCGCAGAGCGACCATATCTCGAACCAGATCAACGCGATTCTGTCGAAGGACAAGAATGTCGAAAACGCCTTTTACGAGGTGAATGTCAACGATGGCGGGGTCTATATCACGCTGAAAAAAAGCCGTGAGGTCAGCAGCGTCGAATGGGAGCGCAGCCTGCAGCCGCAGATGGCGGCGATCCCCGACGCGCGCGTGACTTTCCAGAGCCAGTCGGGCGGCTTTTCGGGCCGCGACATGACGATGGTGATAGGCGGCGACGATCCGGCCCTGCTCGAACAGCACGCCCGTCTGATCGTGTCGCAGATGGAAAAGCTGAAGGAAGTGCGCGCGCCGCGGATCGAGGGCGACATTCCGCGCCCCGAAATCATCGTGACGCCGCGCCTCGACCTCGCCGCCGAACTCGGCGTGACGACCTCGGCGCTCAGCCAGACGATCCGTATCGCGACGCTGGGCGACATCGACCAGAATGCGGCCAAATTCTCGCTGTCCGATCGCCAGATCCCGATCCGTGTGCTCCTGTCCGAAAATTCGCGCCGCAGCCTTGCGACGATCGAGAATCTGCCGGTGCCGACTTCGCGCGGGACGACGGTGCCGCTGAAATCGATCGCCTCGATCGGCTTTGGCTCGGGGCCCACTGAACTGCGCCGGTACAACCAGACGCGGCGCATCGTGATCGGCGCCGACCTCGCGCCCGGCCTCGTCACCGGCGATGCGCAGAAGAAAATCGACGCGCTGCCCGCGGTCAAGGACATGCCGCAGGGCATTCGCAAGGTCATTCAGGGCGACGCCAAATGGCAGGCCGAACTGATCATGAACTTCATGATCGCGGTGGTCTCGGGCCTCCTGCTCGTCTTCTCGACGCTGGTGCTGCTCTATCGACGCTTCCTGTCGCCGCTGGTCAACATGTCGTCGCTGCTGCTCGCGCCTTTGGGCGGGCTGCTCGGCCTCTGGATCACCGGCATGGAGGTCTCGATGCCCGTCTATATCGGGTTGCTGATGCTGCTCGGCATCGTCGCGAAAAACTCGATCCTGCTCGTCGATTTCGCGATCGAGGAGATGGATCATGGCGTCGAGAAAAACGCCGCGCTGCTCGATGCCGGGCGCAAGCGTGCGCAGCCGATCGTCATGACCACGGTTGCGATGGTCGCGGGCATGGTGCCGACGGCGCTGTCGCTGACGGGCGACGGCGCGTGGCGCCAGCCGATGGGCGTCGTCGTGATCGGCGGCCTGATCCTGTCGACGCTGCTGACGCTGCTGATCGTCCCCGCGGGATTCAGCCTGGCCGACAGCATGGAAAAGCGCCTCGGCCGCTTCTTCTCCGGCAATCTGCTCACCTACCGCAAGGGCGACGATACGAAGCCGCACGGAAAGCCCGCGCCCGAGCCGGCGGAATAATGCGGGCGGGCCGGCGCGGTAAGCAACTGCGCCGGTTGCAACCTTTGCGGCATTTCGCCATTTGGTTCGTATGACCGACCGCACGCTTTCCCGGCCGATTGGCGTCGCCATCCCGGCAAAAGGATCGAACATCCGCGTCGTCGCGACGGGCCTGCTCGTCGTCATGGCGTTCGTCTTTCTCGGCGCCAAATATTATCAGGACGTCCATCCCGCGATCGGTTTTGTCCGCGCCTTTGCCGAGGCGGCGATGGTCGGCGGGCTCGCCGACTGGTTCGCGGTCACCGCGCTGTTTCGCCACCCGATGGGGCTTCCGATCCCGCACACCGCGATCATCCCGCGCAACAAGAACCGGATCGGCGATACGCTGGCGCGCTTCCTGCTCACCAATTTCCTGCTGCCGCGCCTGATCGCGCGCAAGATGCAGACGGTCGACATCGCGGGCGCGGTCGGCAAATTCCTGTCCGAACCGGCCGAAGGCGGCGGGCGGCTGCGGCTCGGCGCGTCGCGGATCATCGCCGACGGGCTCGGCGCACTCGACCAGCAGCGGCTCGGCGGCATCGTCAAATCGGCGATCGCCGACCGCCTGCGCGAACTCGACGTCGCGCCCTTGCTGGGCCAGGCGCTGCAGGCCGCGCTTGCCGAGGGGCGGCACCAGCCCTTGCTCGACGCGATGGTCAAATGGGGATCGAAGACGCTCGAACTCAACGAGCATCTGATCCACCAGATGGTGCACGACAATTCGAACGCCATCGTGCGCTTCACCGGGCTCGACGAGAGCATCTCGAACCGCATCGTCGCGGGGCTGGGCAAGCTGCTCAGCGAAATGGCGGTCGACGAGACACACCCGCTGCGTATCCGCGTCGAGGAAGGGCTCGCCAAAATGGCGCTCGACCTGCAACACGACCCCGAGGTGAAGGCAAAGGTCGCGAAGGTCCGCGACGAATTGCTCGAAAACAAGGCGGTCAAGCGCTGGCTCGACGGCTTGTGGGAGCAGGGCCGCGCCGCGCTGCTCAAGGCCGCGCGCAATCCCGACACGATGCTGGCGGGACGGATCGGCGAACTCGTTACCCAATTCGGCGCGATGCTGGGCGAGGATGCGGCGATCAAGCGCACGCTCAACCGCTATGCGCGCCGCGCCGTGGTCGGCGTCGTCGACAGCTATGGTGAGACGGCGCTCAAGCTGGTGTCGGACACGGTCCGCGGCTGGGATGCCAAGACGATCACCGACCGGCTGGAAAATGCCGTCGGTGACGATCTGCAATATATCCGCATCAATGGGACGCTGGTCGGCGGATTGGTCGGCGTGCTGATCCACACGGTGGATGTGCTGATTTAGCCGCTTTCCCCGTCATTCCCGCGAAGGCGGGAATCCCGCTTTCAACGCTGAGAAGCGGGACCCCCGCGTTCGCGGGGGTGACGGATTGGATTAGGTCAGACTGGCCAGCCCCTCGCGGAAACTTGGATAGCGCGGTGTCCAGCGAAGCAGCCGCTTCGCCTTGCCGTTCGCGACACGGCGGTTCTCGGCATAAAATGCGCGGGCTGCGGGCGACAGGCCCGCGTCGTCGAGCGATTGTAACGGCGGCAACGGCGCGCCGAGCATCGCGCACCCCCATTCGACCAACGCATTCTGATGGCACGGCTCGTCATCGGCGAGATTATAGACGCCCGCCGGCCCGCGGAACGATGCGATCACCCCGCCCGCGATGTCATCGACATGGACGCGGCTGAAAACCTGTTCGGGCAGGTCGATGCGATGCGCGCGGCCCTCGGCGATGCGACCCAGGATCGAGCGGCCGGGGCCATAGATTCCGGGAAGGCGAAAGATGCGGACGTCGCTGCGGAGCGCGGCCCAAGCCGCATCGGCGATATTGCGGTCGCGACGGCGGCCCCTGATGGCGGCGCTTTCGTCGACCCACGCGCCGCCGGCATCGCCATAGACCCCGGTCGACGAAAGATAGCCGACCCAGCTCGCCGGGGCGAGGGCAAGGGCATCGCCATAGCGCGCGAGCACCGGATCGGCGCCCTCGGCCGGCGGCACCGACGACAATATGTGCGTCGCGCTGCGCAGCGCGCCAAACACCGCCCCCCCATCGGCAAAGGCGATGCTGCCCTCGCGCCCATCCTGCGTCGTCCCCACCACCTCCCAGCCGCGCGCACGCAGGCGGTTCGCGAGGTAGCTCGCGGCATAACCCATTCCGAAAATCAGCATCTGTCCCATCGCGCGCCTTATTGCGCGTCCGCCGCGCTATGCCTAGACCGATGGCATGACCGATGCCTCCTCAACCCCCGCCGTCCCCGTCACCATCTATCGCGGCGACTACCGCGCGCCCGACTGGCAGGTCCCCGACATCGCGCTCGATTTCGCGCTTGGGATCGACGCGACGAAGGTCGGCGCGGCGCTGTCGGTGGTGCGCCAGGCCGACGCCCCGGTGCCGCTGTTGCTGCGCGGTGACGGGCTGACCGCGGCGGCGGTGCGCGTCGATGGCGAAGTGTGGAACGACTGGCGGATGGACGGCAGCGACCTGATCGTCGATCTGGGCGAGCGCACTGCGGCGACGGTCGAGGTCGATACCGTCATCGACCCCGCCTCAAACACGCAGCTTTCGGGGCTTTATGCCTCGGGTGGGCTGCTCTGCACGCAATGCGAGGCCGAAGGCTTCCGCCGCATCACCTTCCACCCCGATCGCCCCGACGTGCTCAGCCGCTACAAGGTGCGGATGGCGGGCGACAAGGCGGCGTTTCCGATTCTGTTGTCGAACGGCAATTGCATCGATCAGGGCGAAGCGGGGAGCGATCATTGGGCGCTGTGGGAAGACCCGTGGCCGAAGCCCTCCTATCTCTTCGCGCTCGTCGCGGGCGACCTTGTCGTCAACAAGGACAGCTTCACCACGATGTCGGGGCGCGAGGTCGAACTCGGCATCTGGGTTCGGGGCGGCGATCAGGATCGCACCGGCCATGCGATGCAAGCGCTCAAGGACAGCATGAAATGGGATGAGGAGGTCTATGGCCGCGAATATGACCTCGACCTGTTCAACATCGTCGCGGTCAGCGATTTCAACATGGGGGCGATGGAGAACAAGGGGCTCAACATCTTCAACACCCGCTACATCCTCGCCGACCCCGACACCGCCACCGACGTCGATTATGACGGGGTCGAGGGTGTCGTCGCGCATGAATATTTCCACAATTGGTCGGGCAACCGCGTCACCTGCCGCGACTGGTTCCAGCTCAGCCTGAAGGAAGGCTTCACGGTCTTTCGCGACCAGAGCTTTTCGGCCGACATGGGATCGCCGCCGGTCAAGCGGATCGAGGATGTTCGTCTGCTCCGCGCCGCGCAATTCCCCGAGGATGCGGGGCCGCTCGCGCACCCGATCCGTCCCGACAGCTTTCAGGAAATCTCGAACTTCTACACCGCGACCATCTATAACAAGGGCGCCGAGATCATCCGCATGATGGCGACGATGGCGGGGCCGGAACGCTTTCGGAAGGGCACCGACCTCTATTTCGACCGCCACGACGGCGAGGCCGCGACGTGCGAGGACTTCGTGCGCGCGATCGAGGAAGGCGCGGGGCTGGACCTCGCGCAATTCCGCCGCTGGTACGAACAGGCGGGAACGCCGCGGCTCAAGCTGTCGCTGACCGAAGAGGGCGGTCACTGGTCGCTCGACATCGTGCAGACGGTGCCGCCAACGCCGGGCCAGCCCGAAAAGCAGCCGATGATGATGCCGCTGCGCCTCGCCGCCTTTGCGATGAACGGCAGCGGCGATACCCTTGCCGACACGCTCTTTACCGTGACTGGGGCGACGCAGCGTATCGCGCTAGGTAAATTTTCAGCGCGTCCGGCGCTGTCGGTCAATCGCGGCTTTTCGGCGCCGATCATCGTCGATTTCGAGCGCGGCCCCGGCGAACTCGCCTGGCTCGCCGCGCATGATGACGACCCCTTCGCGCGCTACGAGGCGTTGCAGCAATTGATGCTCGACACGCTCGTTGCCGCGGTGTCGGGCAAGACGGGCGATAATCAGGCGGTGATCGACGCGGTCGGCCAGACGCTCGCCGGCGCGGCAAGCGATCCCGCCTTCGTCGCCGAGGCGGTGCTGCTGCCCAGCGAAGCCTTCATCGGCGACCAGATGGTTACCGTCGACCCCGATGCGATCCGCCGCGAACGGCTCGCCTTGCAGGCGGCGATCGGCACCGCGCTCGAAACGAAATGGCGCGCGATCCTCGCGGACAGCGCCCCGCCCGCGACCGATCTGTCGAGCAAGGCCAAGGGCGGCCGCCGCCTGCGCGGCGTCGCGCTCGCCTATCTCGCCGCCACGGGGGTCGACGATGCCCCGGCGCTGGCGTTCCGCATCTTCTCCGCTGCCGACGGCATGACCGAACGGCAGGCGGCGCTCGCGACGCTCGCGCATGGCGACAGCGATGAGCGCGCCCATGCGCTCGACATCTTCTATCAGCGTTACCGCGACAATCCGCTCGTCCTCGACAAATGGTTCCAGGTGCAGGCGTGGTCGCTGCGCGCGGACACCGTCGATGCGGTGAAGGCGCTGGCGCAGCACCCCGACTTCACGCTCGCGAACCCCAATCGCGTGCGCTCGCTCTACGGCGCGCTGACGGGCAATCAGGCGGCGTTCCATCAGGCCGACGGCGCGGGCTATCGGCTGATCGCCGACCTCGTCATCGCGCTCGACCCGAAGAACCCGCAAACGTCGGCGAAAATGATCCCGCCGCTCGGCCGCTGGAAGCGGTTCGACGAGGGACGGCAGGCGCTGATGAAGGCGGAGCTTGAACGCATCCTCGCGCAGCCCGGCCTATCGCGCGATGTGACCGAGCAGGCGTCGAAAAGCCTGCTCGGCTGAGGGCGGTTTGGGGGTGCGGAGCCGTCGATGCTTCCTTACCCTTCGTCATCCCGGACTTGATCCGGGATCCCGCTTTTTGAGGCATCGGCAGGCTTCGACCTCAAGCGGGACCCCGGATCAAGTCCGGGGTGACGAGAGTGTTGGAGTCGGCACCCTGTCGAAAGCCGCTTTCACGGCCTCAATCAGGCCGTCGAAAACAGCTTGGTCCCGGCGACGCCGATGACGATCAGCGCCATGAAGCCGATCTGGACGACATTCACCTTCTCGCCGAACCAGACCATACCGCCGATGATGACGCCAACCGCGCCAAGGCCGGTCCAGATCGCATAGGCGGTCCCGGCCGAGATCCCGCGCATTGCAAAGGCGAGCAGCGCCATATTGAGGAAGCTCAGCGAGATCGGAACGACCGATGCCTGCCAGGTCCCGAGCGTCGCAGCCCATTTCAGGCTGAGTGCCCAGATGATTTCTGTAACAACGGCGATCGCGAGGATGACCCACGCCATAGAGATTCCTTTCGAAGGCGGGCTCGAAAAGAAAGGGCGCAGCCGGAAACCCGGAAGAGGCTGCGCAGGAATTGGCGATGTGATGCGGCGCCCACTAGTGGCGCACGCGCGAAATGGCAATGGGCAGGCGGGTCTAGCCGCCCAGCCACCCCGTAACCTCGACCGCGACCTTGTTCGCGGCGCGGGTCAGCGCCTCGCCGACGGGCTTCGCCTCGACCTTGCCGCCGATCGCCTCGCGTGCTTCGAAGCGGCGCTGCGTCACGGTCTTGCCGCCCGCCGACACCAGCATCGCCTGATAGACGACGACGACTTCGCTGGTGGCGGCGTCGACGCCGAATTCCATCAGCTGCCCCGCGAGTTGTTCGCCCGGCGCGGTCAGATACTGCCCCTCGTCGAGCACGACGCGCGTCGTGCGCGCCGACACGGTTTCGGAAACCAGCCGCTGGAACAGGCGCGACGGCGCCTCGACCCACTGCGCGTCCTTGACATAGGTGACGCTCGATCCGTCCTGCTGCACCGGGATGCGCGTCGTGCGCAGCTTTTGCGGCGCGGTCGGGATCAGGATCGTCAGCGTTGCCGCTTCGGACGCGGTGCGCGCGCCGCCCGCGGTCGGCGCCGCCTCGGCGTCGAGCGAGAGGAGGAAGGGCGGGGTCTTGCCGCCAAGGCCGACGCAGCCCGCCAGCGAGACGGCGGCGATGGCGAGCAATAGCGGGGCGCGGAGGCGATGGAGGGAAATGGGCATGGGGGCTCTAGTCCTCATTCTTTATAGTCGGGCAGCTTGCTGCCGCCGATGACCGCGCCGGCGCCCTGCTGGTCGAGCTTGTCGGTCAGGCTGGACAGCGAGGCGGAGGTGCGGCGCAGATCGCGGATCAGTGCATTGGCTTCGGGAATCGTCGTTTCGCTGAACGTCTTGAGGCCCGGCCGCGCGTCGCTGATTGCACCTTCCAGCGTCGCCATCGACGCGTTGGCGGATTTCAGCGTGTCGCGCAGGTTCGCCATTGCGGGGTCGACATTGCGGTCGATCGTGCCCTGCGCCGATGCCGCAAGATTGCCGATCTGTTCGGCGGCCACGCCCGTCTGCTGGATCGCGATGCGCGTATCGGCGAGCGCTTTTTCGATCGCCGGGCCGTTACGTGCGAGGATCGCGGTGCTTGCCTCGACGTTGTCGAGGATCGCGGCAAAGCTCGCCTGGTTCTTGTCGTCGGCTAGTTCGGCGAGGCGTTCGCTCAGCGTCGACAGGCGCTGGAGCAATTGCGGCGCGGTGTTGAGCAGTTCGCCAAGGCCGCCGACGCGCGTCGGGATGACGGGTTTGCCCGCGGGCCCCTTGTCGGCGATCGGCGGCGCGCCCTTGACCGCGCCATCGAGCGAGATTTGCGACACGCCGGTAAAGCCGACACCTTCGAGCGCGGCGGTCGTGCCTTGCAGCACGGGGACGCCTTCATTGACCTCGATGCGGACGCGGACGAATTGCGGATCGTCAGGCCACAGCGCGATCTCGCGTACCTGGCCGGCGGGTACACCGGAAAACTGGACGGGGGCGCCCTTGTTCAGTCCGTCGACCGATTGCTTGAAGAATATGTCATATTCGCGCTTGTCGCCGCCGCTGTCGTTCGCCAGCCAGACGACGAAAAAGGCGAGCGCCGCAGTAAAGAAGAGGACGAAAGCGCCGACGAGGACGTTGTTTGAGCGAGTTTCCATCAACTGTTCCTATCGCGGCTTCGCGGTTTGGTTCCCGCTTGCCGCAGCACGGCCGCGTGGCCCGTTGAAATAATCCTGTATCCATGGGTGCTCGGTGGCAAGCAGTTCCGGGATCGTGCCCACCGCGATCACCTTCTTCTCCGCCAGTACGGCAACCCGGTCGCAGGTTGCATAAAGCGAGTCGAGGTCGTGCGTGATGAGAAAGACGGTGAGGCCCATCGTGTCGGCCAGTTCACGGATCAGCTCGTCGAACTTCGCCGCGCCGATCGGGTCGAGCCCCGCGGTCGGCTCATCGAGGAACAGCAGCGCCGGGTCGAGCGCGAGCGCGCGCGCCAGCCCGGCGCGTTTGACCATCCCGCCCGACAGTTCGGCGGGATATTTGGGGCCGGCGTCCGACGGCAGGCCGACCATCTGCACCTTGTAAGCCGCGATTTCGTCGAGCAGCCGCTGGTCGAGCCGCGGATAATATTCGCGCAGCGGAACCTGGATATTCTCGGCGACACTCAGCGTCGAGAAGAGCGCGCCGCCCTGGAACATCACGCCCCAGCGCCGGCGTAGGTCGCGTGATTCCTCTTCGTTGGCGATCGTGTCGAGCGTCTTGCCATAGACCTCGATCTCGCCCGCGGCCGGTGTCTGCAGCCCGATGATCGAGCGCATCAGCACCGATTTTCCGGTCCCCGATCCACCCACGACCCCCAATATCTCGCCCGAACGGACGTCGAGGTCGAGATCCTCATGGACCACCGCGTCGCCGAACTGGTTCTTCAGCCCGCGGATGCAGATCGCCTTCTCGAACTTTTCGGGGCGCACCGCGTCGGCGGCGGCGAGTTCTTCCTCGATCTCCTGTTCGATCTCTTCGCTCATCAATTCCATCCCAGCGACGAGAAGAAGACGGCGAACATCGCGTCGAGGACGATGACGAGGAAGATCGCGGCGACCACCGCCGATGTCGTGCGCTTGCCGACTTCTTCGGCGTCCTGGCGGACCTGCATGCCTTCGTAACAGCCGGTGACGCCGATCAATATGCCGAACACCGGGGCCTTGATCAGCATGATATAGAAATCGGTCATCGGGATGATTTCGCGCAGCCGCTGAATATAAGTGAGCGGCGGGATTTCGAGCCCGATCCAGCAGAAGACACCGCCGCCCGCGATCGCGCACAGGCTGGCGTAGAAACCGAGCAGCGGCATGGTGATCGTCGACGCGGCGACGCGCGGCAAGACGATGGCTTCCATCGGCGAAACCCCGATGGTGCGCATCGCATCGACCTCTTCGGTCAGCTTCATCGTGCCGATCTGCGCGGCGAACGCCGAGCCCGAGCGGCCCGCAACCATGATCGCCGTCATCAGCAGGCCCAGCTCGCGGATCGAGGCGCGGCCGACGAGGTTGATCGTGAACACCTCCAGCCCGAATTGTTCGAGCTGCACCGCGCCCTGCTGCGCGATGACGATGCCGATCAGGAAACTCATCAGGCCGATGATCGGCAGCGCGTCGACGCCGACGGCCTGAAAGCGGGTGATCACCGCGTTCCAGCGGAGGCGGCGGCGCGCGCGAATCTGGATGCCCAGCGCGACGATCATCGCGCCGAAGAAACCGATGATGCCCAGCAGTTCGTGCCAGATCGCGACGCTGGCGGTGCCGACCTGTTCGAGCATGCGCGCCCACATCGGGCGGCGGTCGCGGTGGACGCGATATTCGCTCTTGTCGCTGGCGAGCGCGTCGAGCAGGCGCTGCGCTTCCTCGCTCGCGCCGACGACCTTCGAACCATGTTCCTTGGCGGTGCGCGTCACGATCCACGCGCCGACGGTGTCGATGCGTTCGAGCGCCGACAGGTCGAGCGTCGCGATCGGGCCGAGAGCGTCGAGCCGCGCGGGAACATCACCCAGACGCGCGAGCGTCAGACGGCCAGTGAAGCGAACTTCGGCACCATCGGCGCCGTCGCTATGTTCGAAATCCGCCCTGGCAACCATCGTGCGGGACATTGTCTTATTTGCCCCACGACGGCAAGCGAATCCGTGGTTTAGCTTGCCGGGTCTTGGCCGCAATGCAGGGCCACACTATGGATGAGGCATGGAAGACCCGCTCGCCACGCCGATCCCCGACTATGCGCACCGCGTCGCGATGTACGACATGGACCGGACGATAACGCGTTCAGGGACTTACAGCGGCTTCCTCATGCATGTTGCGCAGCGGCGCCAGCAATGGCGGCTCCTGCTGCTGCCGCTCGTCGGGCTCGCCGGCGCCGCCTATTCGCTCCGCCTGATCGACCGCTCGCGGCTGAAGGCGATCAACCTCAGCCTGCTCGTCGGCAAGCGTTTTCGCCGCACCGAAATCGCGCCGCTCGCCGAAAGCTATGCCGACAAGGTCGTCGCGCGCGGGCTGCACTCCGCCGCGCTCGACCAGATCGCCGCCGACCGCGAGGCGGGATACCGCCTTCTCCTCGCGACCGCGTCGTTCCATCTGTACGTCGATGCGATCGCGCGGCGGCTCGGGATCGACGATGTGCTCGCGACAGAGCTCGACGAGCCCGACGGCGCCGACCATATTCACGCGCGGCTTGCGGGCGACAATTGCTATGGCGAGGCGAAGTTCGCGCGGATCGACGGCTGGATGGCCGCCAACGACATCACCCGCGACAGCGCGCATATCCGCGCTTATTCGGACCATGTCTCCGACCACCCGATGCTGCATTTCGCCGACGAGGCGGTCGCAACGACGCCGTCGCGCAAGCTGAAATCGCTCGCGCCGCAAATGGGCTGGCAGGTGGTCGACTGGCGCGCGAAACGGTAAATCCCCTCCCGCAAGCGGGAGGGGCAGCGAGACTTGCGAGCTTGCTCGCTAGTCGCAGCGGGGTGGGCCGTTGCAGCGTCGCTGCCCACCCCCAACCCCTCCCGCAAGCGGGAGGGGAGAAAAGATCAAACGGCGTCCAATGCCTGCGCGAAGTCGGCGATCAGATCGTCGGGATCCTCGATGCCGATCGACACGCGCACCAGATTGTCGGTGATGCCGAGCGCCTTCTTGCGCTCGATGGGAACCGACAGATGCGTCATCGCTGCTGGATGGCTCGCAAGCGTCTCGGTGCCGCCCAGGCTGACCGCGAGCTTCGCGATCTTGAGCGCGTCGAGGAAGCGGAAGCTTTCTTCTTCGCCGCCCTTGATGAAGAGCGAGAAGGTCGATCCGGCGCCGGTGCAATGGCGGTCGAAGATGTCCTTCTGGCGCGCGTCCTGAATGAAGCCGAGATAGCCGAGGCCGTCGACCTTCGGATGATCGCGCAGGAAGGTACAGACCTTCAGCGCATTCTCGCCCGCGCGGTTCATGCGCAGTTCGAGCGTTTCGAGGCTGCGCAGCAGCATCCACGCGGTGTTGGGGTCGCAGATCGTGCCGATGGTGTTGCGCATCGGGCGGATGATATTGAGCAGGCGCTGGTCGCCCGACACGCCGCCCGCGACGAGGTCCGAATGGCCGCCGGCATATTTGGTGAGGCTGTAGACGACGAGTTCGGCGCCCTGGCGGATCGGCTTTTGCCACAGCGGGCCGAGGAAAGTGTTGTCGATCGCGATCGGCGGCTGCTGCTCGCCGGGGAAGGCGGCGTCGCGCGCACCGCGCACGGCTTCGACGTCGACGAGCGCGTTGGTCGGGTTCGCCGGGCTTTCGAGATAGACGAGCGCGACCTTGCCGCCCTTTTCATCGGCGAGCGCCTGCGCGCGCGCCAGAATCGCGTCGATCTCTTCGCGCGTTGCGCCCGCGGGGAAGTCGAGGAAGCTGACGCCGAAGCGCGACAGGATGCGCGCGATCAGCGTTTCGGTCGCGGCATAGAGCGGACCCGAATGGACGATCACGTCATTCTGGCCGACGAGCGCGAGGAGCAGGGTCGCGATCGCCGACATCCCGCTCGAAAAGACGAGGCTGTCGTCGGCGCCGTCCCAGACCGCGAGGCGGTCTTCGAGGATTTCCTGGTTCGGCCCGTTGAAGCGCGAATAGACGAGACCGTCGGCGGGGCCTTCGCGCTTGCCGGTGATATGTTCGAAGAAGCGCTTGCCCGCCGCCGCGCTTTCGAACGCGAAGGTCGAGGTGAGGAAGATCGGCGGCTTCAGCGAGCCTTCGGAGAGCACGGGGTCATAGCCGAGTCCCATCATCAGCGTGGCGGGGCTGAGGTCGCGATCGCCGATTTTCCTGGTGTTCGTCTTGGGTTTGCCGCGCATGGCCATGGGGATGCTCCTTGAGGTGTTGGAGCCCTGTATAGCACGCAAGTTTCGTTTGAAACTATATTGCGCGGTTCATCCGATCATCGCGATGGTCCAGATCACCCCGATCAACAGCGGAACGCCGATAATGTCGAGCGCGAACCCCGCCTTCAATATGCGCGGCAGCGCGATATGGCCCGTCGCCCAAGCGAGCGCGTTCGGACCGGTCCCCGACGGCAGCATGAAGCCCCAGCTCGCCGCCATCGCAACGGGAAGCGCAAGCAGGACCGGATCCACGCCGGTCGCCGCGATCAGCGCCGCGAGGACGGGCATGATCCCGCTCGCGGTCGCGACGTTGCTCGCGAATTCGGTGATCAGGATGGTCAGCGCGACGATCGTTGCGGCGAGAACGATCGTCGGCACGCTGCCGAGCGGTGCGAGCACGGCACCGAGCCAGGCGGCGAGCCCGCTTGCGGTGATCGCGGCGGCGAGCGCGAGGCCCCCGCCGAACATCATGATGACGCCCCATGGCGCGCGGTCGGCTTCCTTCCAGAGCAGCAAGGGCCGTCCGGTGCCGTCGGGCAGGATGAAGAGCAACAGGCTGCCCGCGACGGCGATCGTGCCGTCGGTCAGCGCGCCCTTGGGCAACATCGGTTCGAGCCAAGGCTGCGCGATCCACGCGACGAGTACGACAAGGAAAATCGGGATGACGCGGCGCTCGGCGGTCGACCATATCGCCTGCTTGCCGAGCGCCGCGGCCGCCGCGCTGCCGTCGAACGGATGGTCGGCAAGCCGCTGGACGCGCGCGAGAATCCACATGGCGATCGGGACCGACAGCAGCACGATCGGCACGCCATAGATCGCCCAGTCGAGGAACGAGATACGCAGGCCGAGCGCCTTTTCGATCAGCCCAGCGGCGATCGCATTGGTCGGGCTGCCGACGAGCGTGCCAAGCCCCCCCAGCGAGGCGGCGAAGGCGATGCCCATCATCACCGCGCCCGCGAAACCGCCGGTCTCGCCCTCTTGTACGCCGCCTGCGCGCACCACCGCGAGCGCGATCGGGATCATGATCAACGCGGTCGAGGTGTTCGAAATGAACATGCTCAGCAGCGCGGTTGCGGTCATGAAGGCAAAGAGCAGGCCGGATGCGGTCGGCGAGGCGCGTTTGAGAAGCGCGAGCGCGAGCCGCCGGTGCAATCCGACGCGCTCGATCGCAAGCGCCAGAAAGGCGCCGCCGAGGATCAGGAACAGGATCGGCGAATAATATTCCTTCGCGATCGCATTCGCATCCATCACGCCGAAGGCTGGCACGGTGAGGAAGGGCATGAGTGCGGTGACGGTGAGCGGCAGCGCCTCGGTCATCCACCAGATCGCCATCAACACGGTCAGCGCGGCGACGCGCCAAGCCGTGACTTCCATCCCGGCGGGCGCCGGGAGCAGAAGCATGATGCAAAAGACGACGAGCCCGCCGATCAATCCCAACCAGCGCGTGCGCGTCATTGGCCCCTCATCCTCCCGCCAGTCCGATCACCGATAGTTGGCGGCCGTAGGAGTTCTCTCCCTTATGGCACGCGCGGCGATAGCTGAAATAGTCGTCCGCCTCGGCATAGGTGTCCTGTCCGCCGATGGCAATTCGCGTCACACCCGCCGCGGCGAGCCGCGCCGCGACATAGGCGGCGATGTCGAACATCGCATGACCGGGCTTGCCCGCGGCAAAAAAACGTTCGTTCGCGGGATCGTCGGCGACGAAACGCTGCACGAAATTTTCATCGACCTCATAGGAGGCGCGCGCGATGCACGGACCGATCGCAACGGCGATACTCGCGCGATTGGCGCCGAGGCTTTCCATCGCGCCCAGCGTCGCATCGGTGACCCCGGCGATCGCGCCCTTCCAGCCCGCATGCGCCGCGCCGACGACCCCGGCCTTGGCGTCGGCGAACAGCACCGGCACGCAGTCGGCGGTCAATATGCCGAGCAATATGCCGGGCGTGCGCGTTGCGAGCGCATCGGCCTCGGGCCGCGCGGCGAGGTCGGTTTCGCCATCGACGATGACGCAGCGATTGCCGTGGACTTGATAAAGGCCGGTGAGCGTCGCACCGGGAAGCACGGCATCGGCTACGCGCCGCCGGTTCTCGGTAATCAGCGCCGGATCGTCACCCGAACCGAGGCCGCAGTTGAGCGAAGCGAGTTCGCCTGTCGAGACGCCGCCGCGGCGACCGAAGAAGCCGTGGGCGATGCCGTTCAGTGGCGCGGCGGTGACGAAGGGCGCGGTCACAGATCGAGCCTGAAAAAGCGATCCTCGTCGATATGATTGCCGACACGAAACGCGTTGCGGCCGACGTCGTAGAAACCGTAGCGGCGATAGAATGCCTGCGCGCGGTCATTCTTGGTGAAGACGGTGAGGTAGAGGATCGACGCGCGCTCGCGCGCCCAGGCGATGCCCCATTCCATCAGCGCAACCGCGACCCCCGTGCCCTTGGCTGCTTCGGCGACATAAAGCTGGTGCAGCTCGACGGCGTCGCCCGTCGGCTGATCTTCGGGCAGCTCGAAATCGACCGGGCCCATCTTGATATAGCCAAGGATCGCGCCCGCTTCGCCGCGGACCAGTGCGATGTCATGGTCGTCGCTCGCAATCTGCGCGCGCACGCGGTCGGGCGGATTCCACTCGGCCAGGAAGGTCGCGAGGTCGGCGGGGGCATAGATGGTGCCGAAGGTGTGCGTGAACGATCCATTGGCGAAAGCGGCGATCGCTTCCGCATCTCCGGTCTTTGCCAATTGGATGGCGGTCATACGGCGTCTCCTGTGAATCCTGCCGGCGCGGGCCAGCCCGGTGCGGTGAAGGCCATCACCTTGAACAAATCGCCCATCGCTTGCGCGTCGACGAGGCGGTCGCGCTGGCCCTTCAATTCCCCGGCGCGGGTCGGTGCGGCGGCGGCGAGCGATTGCAGCCGCGCGTCGATGCCGAGGCGTCGCAGCCAGTCGCCCTGCGTCGTCATGGGACTTACGGACATGTCCGCGCCCTGCGCAGCTTCGCCAAGCGCGGTGAAATCGACATGCGCGGTCAGGTCGACCTCGCCCGGGTCGGCGAAGGGATCGACGAAGCGGTGCGCCTTCACCGCCTGCAACGTGTCGCCCGCGGCAGGGCCGGCATAGCCATAATCGATGACGAGCATCGCGCCGCCCTGCCGCGCGAGGCGAAAGGCGCAGCGCTGCATGATCGCCGCCGACACGGGCGCGGTTTCGACAATCGTGCCTTCGGACTGGCCGCGCAGCGAAGCGGGGACGGCGTCGTCGGCCGGAATGTCGCCCGCGACCGGCGCCAGCAAGCCGCCGCGGCGTTCGACCATCCGCTCGCGCCAGCCATCGGCGACGCGGACATATTGGTGGATCGGCAGCGCGTCGAAAAATTCGTTCGCGACGATGATCAGCGGCAAGTCGTCGGGCAGCGCATCGACCTCGTCATGATGCTCGGCGGCGGGCAGGCGCGTAAGCTGGGCCGCGCGCAGCGTCGGGCTCGTCTCGACCAGATCGATGCCGGCCGGCGTGCAGCCAAGGCGCGCCATGGTGCGCAGCGCGTCGGCGGCGAGCGTGCCGCGGCCGGGGCCAAGCTCGACATAGCGAAACGCCGGGCTGCCCGCGCGCGACCAGAGGTCGGCGATCCAGACGCCGACCATCTCGCCGAACATCTGGCTGATTTCGGGCGCGGTCGTGAAATCGCCCGCGGCGCCGAGCGGATCGCGTGTCGCATAATAATGGCCGTTCGCCGCCGCCATATAGTCGGCGATCGTCGCCGGGCGCGCCGCCGCGATTTCGCCGATCAGCTGGTCAGGACTCGGCGGCCCGTCACGCAACGCTGTCGAGTCCGGCCACCGGCTCGATCCGCTTGCGGCGGCCCTTCGCGGTGGCGACGAGCCAGAAACCGATCAGCAGCATCGGCACGGTCAGCGTCTGCCCCATCGTGAGGCCCCACGACAGCGTGCCGAGTTGCACATCGGGTTCGCGCACGAACTCGACCGCAAAGCGACTGAGGCCATAGATGATCGCCGCCATGCCGAACAGGAAGCCGGGCTTATAGCGCGCATCGGTGCGCCAGAACAAAAAGGCGAGGATCGCCATCATCACGATCCCTTCGAGGCCCGCCTCGTAAAGCTGGCTCGGGTGGCGCGGGTCCATCGTGCCGCTGCCGGGAAAAATGATCGCCCAAGGCACGGTTGTCGCGCGGCCCCATAGCTCGCCGTTCACGAAATTGGCGAGTCGGCCAAAGAAAAGCCCGAAGGGAACGACGCACGCGACATAGTCACAGAAGCGCAGAAAGCTCAGCTTTTCCTTGCGCGTCACATACCAAATCGCAATCAGCACACCGACGACGCCGCCGTGCAGCGACATGCCGCCGTCCCACAATTTGAAGATCTCGAGCGGCTTTTCGATATAATTGCCGAGGTTGTAGAAGAGCACATAGCCGAGCCGGCCGCCGAGGATGATCCCGAGCATCGCGTAGAAGATCATGTCGTCGGCGTGACGCCGCGCCATCGGGGCGCCGGGCTGCGCGATCAGCTTGAGCAAATACCAGTAACCGACGAAAATCCCGGCGAGATAGGCGAGCGCGTACCAGCGGATCGGCAGGCCCAAGACGCTGAACGCGATCTCGGAATTTTCGCCCATCAAATCTTGAAAGTTAAGATATTGCGTTGCTTCGGCTAAGGTTGCAAAAAGAAACATAACGTCGCGCTGTCCTTCCCCAGGAGAGGCCACCCCATAAGGGGTTAGGCGAGCGAGACCAAGAGGAGAGATGAAAGATGCCATCAGCGCTCGATTTGCGCCTGGAAGCCGCCTATAATCTGATCACCGGTCCGGGCGGACCGATTCAGGTCGGGTCCGTCGAACGCTTCGGTCACCAACTGCCCTTCATCGCCAACGCGCCAACAAATCTTGCCGACTATGTGGCGTTTTTTGCGGCGCAGCATGGCGATGCGACCTTCCTTGTCGAAGGCGACGAGCGGCTGTCGTTCAAGCAGGTCTATGTCGCGGCGCGGCAGGTCGCGGCGGGGCTGGTCGAGGGCTATGGCGTCCAGCGCGGCGACCGCGTCGGGCTGGCGATGCGCAATGCCAACGCGTGGTGCGTATCCTATATCGGCATATTGATGGCGGGCGGCTGCGCGACCTTGCTCAATGGCTGGTGGCAGGGCGGCGAGCTTGCCGCCGGCATCCTCGACAGCGAAGCCAAGCTCGTCATCGCCGACGTCCAGCGCGCCGCGCGGCTCGAAGAGGTCGAGCATGGCGCGAAGGTGATCACGCTCGACCTGACGCAGCCGATCGATCTCGCGGTCGCGCCGATCACCGGCGCGGGCGGCAGCGCCGCGACCGTGCTGCCCACGCTGACCGGGCAGGATCTCGCGACCATCCTCTTCACATCGGGTTCGACCGGCCAGTCAAAGGGCGCCTATTCGCGCCACGAGGCGGTGTGTCAGGCGATCTTCAACTATGTCACCCAGACCGCGAGCATCGTCCACCTCTTGACCGAAGACGGGCAGATGTCGGACATCCAGCCCGCGACTTTGATCTGCACGCCCTTGTTCCACGTCACCGCCGAAATCCCCGTCTTCCTGCAAAGCTTCGCATTGGGCCGCAAACTCGTGCTGATGCCCAAGTGGAACGCCGACGAGGCGATGCGGCTGATCCAGGACGAAAAATGCAATTATTTCGTCGGCGTCCCGCTGATGAGCTATGAAATCCTCGTCAGTCCGAACCGCAAGAACTACGACCTCTCGACCTGCAAAAGCTACGCCGGCGGCGGCGCGCCGCGCCCGCCTGAGCATGTCCGGCGCCTCGCGTCGGAAATGGGCGAGGCCAAGCCCTTGCTCGGTTACGGCCTAACCGAAACCAACGCGGTCGGCTGCGGCATCATCAACGAAAACTATGTGGCGAAGCCGATGTCTACCGGCCCCGCGTCGAAGCCGCTCGTCGACCTTGCGATCCTCGACGACAATGGCAACGAACTGGCGCAGGGCGGGGTCGGCGAGGTCTGCATCCGCTCGATCTGCAACTTCGAAGGCTATTGGAACAATGAGGCGGCGACGAAGGCGGCCTTCTTCGACAACGGCTATTTCCGGTCGGGCGACCTCGGCTATCTCGACGAGGACGGCTATCTGTTCATCGTCGACCGCAAGAAGGACATCATCATCCGCGGCGGTGAGAATATCAGCTGCCAGGAAGTCGAAGCGGCGATTTACGAACATGCCGATGTGAATGAATGCGCGGTCTTCGGCCTTCCCGACGAGCGGCTCGGCGAGTGCGTCGGCGCGGTCGTCTGGACCAAGCCCGGCAGCGGCGTGACGGCGGAAGAACTGGTTTCCTTCCTCAGTGCGCGCCTCGCACCGTATAAGGTGCCGTGCCAGATCTGGATGTCGAACGACGCGCTGCCCAAGCTCGGCAGCGAAAAGATCGACAAGGTCAGCTTGCGAAGCCATTATCGCGAGGAATATGCCGCGAAGGTGGTCGCGTAACCGGAAACAGCAAAGGAGCGAACCGGGATCATGGCCGAGGCTGAAACTCCCGTCGCTCCCGTCAAGCCCGCGCCGCCGGTGCGCGTTTATCGTCACCGGCTGCCGGCGCGCATCTGGCATTGGGTGAATGCCGTCACTCTGCTCATCCTGTTGATGAGCGGGCTGATGATCTTCAACGCGCACCCGCGGCTCTATTGGGGCGAATATGGCGCGAATTTCGACCGCGCGTGGCTGGTGATCGGCTCGACGCCCGACAGCGGCTATTTGCGCGTCGGCGACTGGCGGATCGACACGTCGGGCGTGCTCGGCCGCTGGACCGATGCCGAGGGCGCGGAAAAGACTTGGGCTTTCCCGGGTTGGGCGACGATCCCGACCAGCTACAGCCTCGCCGACGGGCGGCGTTGGCACCTCCTTTTCGCGTGGATCCTGTCGATCGGGCTGACGCTCTATATGCTCTGGACGCTGGTCGGCGGGCATTTGCGCAAGGATCTGCACGTCCGCCGCGCCGAATGGTCGCCGCGGCATATCTGGCACGATGTGAAGGAGCATGCGCGGCTGCGCGTTCCGCGTGGGCAAGCGGCGGCGCGCTACGGCATCCTCCAGAAACTCGCCTATATCGGGGTGATCTTTGTCCTGCTGCCGCTGATGATCGCGACCGGGCTGACCATGTCGCCCGGGATGAACGCGGCGTGGCCTTGGCTGCTCGACGTTTTCGGCGGGCGGCAGTCGGCGCGCTCGATCCACTTCATCGCCGCTTGGGCGCTCGTCGCCTTTTTCCTCGTCCATATCGCGATGGTGCTCCTCGCGGGGCCGGTGAACGAGATACGCTCGATGATCACCGGCTGGTTCCGCCTGCCGCCTGAGCGGGGGGAAGGCGCATGAGCGAGATCATCCTGCCGCGGCGTCAATTCATTGCGCGCGCCGGCGGTCTGGTCGCCGCAGCGGGCGCGCTGCCGTTGCTCGCGGGCTGCGACGCAATCAACGACGCGCCCGCGGTGCGCAAGATATTGGCAATGGGCGAGGAGATGAACCGCGCGAGCCAGCGCGCGCTGATCGACCGCAATGCGCTCGCACGCGAGTTCGGCCAGGCCGACCTGTCGCCCTATTTCCGTCCCAACGGCACGCGTCTGCCGGCGGGCGCGACCTATGCCGCGCATGCGGCGAGCGGCTTTGCCGACTGGCGCGTTAAGGTGACCGGGCTCGTTGCCCGGCCGCTGTCGCTGTCGATGGCGGATCTTCGCGCTATGCCGCAGCGCACGCAGATCACGCGCCACGACTGCGTCGAGGGGTGGAGCGCGATCGGGCAATGGACGGGCGTTCCGCTGGCGCGCATTCTCGCCGCGGCGGGGGTGCGCGACAGCGCGCGTTATATCGTCTTTCGCTGCGCCGACCGGCTCGGCGATGCGCTCTATTATGAAAGCTGCGACATGGTCGATGCGCTGCACCCGCAGACGATCATGGCGTGGGCACTAAACGGCAACATATTGCCGATCGCGAACGGCGCGCCGCTGCGCCTGCGGATCGAGCGCCAGCTCGGCTACAAGCACGCCAAATATGTGAATACGATCGAGGCGGTCGCCAGCCTCGATCAAATCGGCGCGGGCAAGGGCGGCTATTGGGAAGACCGGATCGATTATGAATGGTATGCCGGAATCTGACGGCAACCATCTGGGACGATGGAGGTTTTTGGCGTTGCAGACATGTCGATCCTAGCTCCGTTTCTTTCCCGCGTGGTGCGTCAGGGGCGGTTGACCGTCATTGCCCCCGATGGCGCCGAGGAGCATTTCGGCACATCCGCACCGGGATTTCCCGAACTCACCCTTCGTTTCGCGACGCGCGCGGGCATGCGCCGGATCATCCTCGACCCGCGGCTTGGCGCCGCCGAATCCTTCATGGACGGGGACATGCGGATCGAGGGCGGCGACATCATGGACCTCATCGGCCTGATCCGCATGAATACGCTATGGGACCGCGGCGCGGCGCTCAAGGACAAGACCTGGCTCGGCCGACGCGCCGAATGGGTGAAGACGCGGATCGGTTCGATCAACCGCCAGCGCCGGTCGCGCGCCAACGTCAAACATCACTACGACATCGGTAACGACCTCTACCGCCTCTTCCTCGACGATGACATGCAATATAGCTGCGCTTATTGGCCGCGGCCCGACATGACGTTGGAAGAAGCGCAGACCGCGAAGAAGGCGCATATCGCCGCCAAGCTGGCGCTCAAACCGGGACAACGCGTGCTCGACATCGGTTGCGGCTGGGGCGGGATGGCGATCACGCTCGCGAAGCTCGAGCAGGTCGAGGTCCATGGCATCACGCTTTCGGAGGAGCAGTTCGCTCTCGCACGCCAGCGCGCCGAAGCGGCGGGGGTCGCCGATCGTGTCAAATTCGAACTGATCGACTATCGCGACCTTGCGGCGCGCGAGGCGGGACGGTTCGACCGCATCGTCTCGGTCGGCATGTTCGAACATGTCGGCGCGCCCAATTTCGAAACCTTCTTTCGCGCCGCCGCGAACCTGATGACCGCCGACGGGGTGATGCTGCTCCACACGATCGGGCGCTTTGGAAGGCCAGGGGCGACCGATGCCTTCACGCGCAAATATATCTTCCCCGGCGGCTATATCCCTGCGCTCAGCGAGACGCTGGCGGCGAGCGAGAAGAGCCGGCTGATCGCCACCGATATCGAGACATTGCGGCTGCATTACGCGCTGACGCTGCGCCAATGGTATGCGCGGACGCTCGCTCACGAGGCCGAAATCGTCGCCATGATGGGCGAGCGCTTCTTTCGCATGTGGACCTTCTATCTCGCGGGCGCGACGTCGGCCTTCGAAAGCGGCGGGATGGGCAATTACCAGATCCAGTTCGCACGCAGCCGCCACGCGCTGCCGCTGACGCGCGACTATATGGGCGAGGCGGAGGGGCGCTACGTCGGATAGCGTTCGTTCATGACGTCCCAGCTCAGCACGACGAGCTGTTCGAGAACCTTCAGGTCCACGTCGGCGAGCTTGTTGATGTAAAGGCACGATTTGCCGTTCCTATATTTGCCGAGCTTGGCAAGCAGCGCGTCGGCTTCGGGTTGGCGATCGCAGTAATGGCCCATCAGATAGAGCGTCATCGCAGCCTTGCGCGGACTGAACCCGGCGCGGCACATCGTCCCCGAACGGCCGCTGTCGTATAGATAGTCGTAGCTGCCATAGCCGATGATCGACGGCCCCCACATCTTCGGATCGAGGCCGGTGACGCTGCGGTGCATCGCGTCGATCACCTCGGCCTCCTCGCGGCGGCGCGCGTCGGGAATGGTCGCGATGAAATCGGCGACGGTTGCTTCGGTGGCTTTGGTCTTGATTTCGGCTTTGCTCATGGCCTGTCTCCCTGACGCGAGGATAGCGTTTCTGATGGAGCGAGCCAATCAGCCCGTCGGCGTTTTCCGGAAACGTCCGGCGCCAATTTACTTGATGAGACAACCATCATAGCCTTCTTGTGTAGCGCGTCCGATCTCTGGTTTTCTCCGCAACCGAAATCGCGCCAATTCGTCAGGAGAAGGTGGATGGTCCGCGTCCCGAATCTGAAAAAGTTGGGTAAGTTCGAGAATATATTCTTGCTCGGATTTCGTCTGCTGGTCGGCATTTTTTTGATCTACGGAACGTGGGATAATATCTCCAGCGCCGCGCGGATGGCTGAGTTTGCAGCGTTTTTGAAATCGAACGGATTCATTTTCCCGAATGTCATGGCACCCTTGTCGGTCTGGGCACAGTTTCTTTGCGGCGTGGCATTTTGTGCGGGCATTCTTGTTCGTTGGGCGGGCCTTGTCTGCGCGTTCAATTTCCTGGTCGCGATTGTCATGGTGGACGGCGCCGCAGGAATCCGCGCCAGCTTTCCAAGCGCGATGCTGATCGCATTCGGGCTTTACATTGCGGCGCGCGGCGCGGGTTCGCTGGCGTTGCGGCGCAGCTAGGCCGTTGATGGCCAGGCCGACGGCCAATCCGGTTGCACCTTTGGCGGTGGACTGCTAGCCGCGCCCGCGTCTTTCCTTCGCCAAAGGTGCCATCATGTCCGAGTCCTTCAAGCGCGTCGTCCTCGCCTATTCGGGCGGCCTCGATACCAGCGTCATCCTGAAGTGGCTGCAGGTCACCTATGGCTGCGAGGTCGTGACCTTCACCGCCGACCTCGGGCAGGGCGAAGAGATCGAGCCCGCGCGCGCCAAGGCCGAGCTGATGGGCGTCAAGCCCGAGCATATCTATATCGACGACGTCCGCGAAGAATTCGTCCGCGATTTCGTTTTTCCGATGATGCGTGCCAACGCCCGTTACGAGGGTGATTACCTCCTCGGCACCTCGATCGCGCGCCCGCTGATTTCGAAGCGTCTCATCGAGATCGCCAAGGAAGTCGGCGCCGACGCGGTCGCGCACGGCGCGACGGGCAAAGGCAATGATCAGGTGCGTTTCGAGCTGTCGGCCTATGCGCTGAACCCCGACATCAAGGTGATCGCGCCGTGGCGCGAATGGGACCTGACCAGCCGCACGGCGCTGATCGACTTTGCCGAAAAGAACCAGATACCGGTGCCCAAGGACAAGCGCGGCGAGAGCCCGTTCTCGACCGACGCCAACCTCCTCCATACCTCGTCGGAGGGCAAGGTGCTCGAGGATCCGTGGGAAGAGACCCCCGACTATGTCTATTCGCGCACGGTGAACCCCGAGGATGCGCCCGACACCCCCGAATATATCACGATCGATTTCGAGCGCGGCGACGGTGTCGCGCTGAACGGGCAGGCGATGTCGCCCGCGACCCTGCTCGCGGCATTGAACGACCTTGGCCGCAAGCATGGCATCGGCCGCCTCGACCTCGTCGAGAATCGCTTCGTCGGCATGAAGTCGCGCGGCATGTACGAGACGCCGGGCGGTGAAATCTATGCGCGCGCGCATCGCGGCATCGAAAGCATCACGCTCGACCGCGGCGCCGCGCACCTCAAGGACGAGCTGATGCCGAAATATGCCGAGCTCATCTACAACGGCTTCTGGTTCTCGCCCGAGCGCGAGATGCTGCAGGCGGCGATCGACCACAGCCAGGCGAACGTCACTGGCACCGTCCGCCTCAAGCTCTACAAGGGCAACGCCAGCGTCGTCGGCCGCAAGTCGCCGCTCAGCCTCTACAGCGAACGCCATGTGACCTTCGAGGATGATGCGGGCGCTTATGACCAGAAGGATGCGGCGGGCTTTATCAAGTTGAACGCGCTGCGCCTCAAACTGCTGGCGAAACGCGACCGCTGATGCTGGAGTTCGAGCTTCCCGGTGCGATACAGGCGCTCGTCGAGGCTCGAAACAAGCTTCGCGACCATTATCGCTCCTCCGGTTTGAAGTTTACACTGGATGGCAATCTGGTCGGCGATCTCGGCGAGGCGATGGCGGCGGAGATTTTCGGGCTGCGCCTATCGGAAGCGCGAAGCGCCGAGGGTATCGATGGCTATGCCCATGATGGCCGCTCGGTTCAGGTCAAGGCGACGGGCACGAAGCGCGGCGCCGCCTTTCGCCCGGTCGAAACCCATGCCGACCATCTGTTGTTTTTCTGCTTCGATCTCGAAACGGCGAAAGCGCGCTTGCTGTTCAACGGCCCCGAACGCATGATCCGCCGCTATCTTCCCGAAAGATGGGCGGGGCAGCGTTCGGTCTCGCGGACGCAGATATTGGCCGCGAACGAACTCGTACCTGCAGACGAAAGGCTTTGGCCGATAAAATGACTGCGACCCGCTTTTTCTCCGACAACGCCGCGACCGTCCACCCCATGGTGATGGAGGCGATGGCGGCCGCCAATCAGGTCGACACCGCCTATGACGGCGATGCGCTCAGCCAGTCGCTCGACGCGACATTCTCGGAGCTTTTCGAGACGACATGCGAAGTCGTGTGGATCCCCACCGGAACCGCGGCGAACAGCATCATCCTCGCGCATTTCGTGCGGCCGTGGCAGGGTATCCTCTGTTACGAGGAAGCGCATATCGAAGTCGACGAATGCGGCGCGCCGACCTTCTATTCGGGCGGCGCCAAGCTGATGCCGCTGCCCGGACGCGGCGCGAAAATCGACACGGACGCCCTGAAAACCCGCATCGCCGGAATCCGCCGCGATGTGCATCAGGTCCAGCCCGCAGCGATTAGCATCACCAACGCGACCGAATATGGGCTCGCGTGGCGCGCCGAAGAAATCGGCGCGATCAGCGAGATCGCCAAGGGCGCCGGCATGAAACTCCACATGGACGGCGCGCGCTTCGCCAATGCCGTTGCCTTCCTCGGCTGCGCCCCCGCCGATGTCACTTGGCGCGCCGGGGTCGATGCGCTGTCGTTCGGGTTCACCAAGAACGGGGCGATGATGGCCGAGGCGATCGTCTTTTTCGGCGGCAGCGGCGGGCCGGGGGTGCGCGAACTCAAGAAGCGCGGCGGCCATTTGCTCAGCAAGGGGCGTTTTGTCGCGGCGCAGATTCGCGCGATGCTCGCGAACGACTTGTGGCTCGCCAACGCGCGCGCCGCCAACGCGGGCGCGGCGAAGCTCGCGGCGGCGTGCGGCGGCCGGCTGATGCATCCGGTCGAGGCGAACGAGCTGTTCGTGCGCCTGTCCGCCGAGGAGGCCGCGAAGCTGCGCGGCGCCGGGTTCGATTTCTACGACTGGGGCGAAGGCGCGGCGCGCCTCGTCGTCAGCTGGGATCAGGATGCCGAGGCGGTCGCGCCGCTGGCGGCCGCGATCGGCGCATTGTGAGTAGCGAGCAGCCACTCACGCTGCTCAGCCCCCGCGTCCTGCTGCCCTTCATGCTGGTGACTTTGATCTGGGGATCGACCTGGATTGTCATCACGGGGCAGCTCGGCGTCGTGCCGCCGAGCTGGTCGGTCACCTATCGCTTCGCGGTCGCGGCGATCGCCATGTTCGCCTTTGCCGCGGTCCGCCGCGAGCCGCTTCTGCTCGCGCCGCGCGCAATGCTCTTTGCGGTGGTGCTGGGCATCGCGCAGTTCGCCTTCAACTTCAACTTCGTCTACCGCGCCGAGCAGCATATCACCTCGGGTCTTGTCGCGGTGCTGTTCGCGCTGCTGATCGTACCCAACACGCTGCTTGGCCGCGTCTTCCTCAAGACCCCGCTCGAAGGGCGTTTCCTTGCGGGAGCGGGGATCGCGATCCTCGGCGTCGGGTTGATGATCCTTCACGAATATCGCGCCGCCGCGGTCGGCGCGGGCGAGGTGCTGCTCGGCACGGTGCTGACCCTCGCCGGGGTGATGAGCGCGTCGACCGCCAACGTCATGCAGGGAACGCGCATCGCGCGCGAGCAGTCGATGGTGGCGATGATCGCCTGGGCGATGCTGTTCGGCGCACTCGCCGACGGCAGCTATGCGTGGATCACCACCGGCCCGCCGGTGATCGAGCCGACCGCGACGTATATCGGCGGCGTCCTTTATCTTGGCGTGATCGCCAGCGCGGTGACCTTTCCGCTCTATTTCAACATCATCCGCGCGGTCGGCCCGGGACAGGCGGCGTGGTCGAGCGTATTGATTCCGATCATCGCGATGGGCTTTTCGACCGCGTTCGAGGGTTATCGCTGGGCGACGCTGTCGATCGCGGGCGGCCTCGTCGCGCTGATCGGGCTGGTGATCGCGGTCGCGAAGCGGCCCGAACGGCCGTCGGTCAGCGGAAATATGGTGTCGGTCCCGGTCGAGCCCGAGAGCTAGTTGCCATTGGTGTGTTGTTTCAATAGAACGCTCCTGTGAAATATCTCATCGGCACCCTTCTCCTTCTCGCGACACTTCCGGCAGCGCCTGCCTTGGCGCAGACCGCCTGCACGCCCGGCACCTATGCCGCCCCCGACGGCGATTTCGTCGTGCTGGTGAAGTCGCCGGCGGTCGCGGCGCCCGGGCTGCGCTATCTGTTTCGCGACGGCCGCCGCGGTGCGACGACCGATGCGGGCGCGCGGCTGGCGTGCGGAACGGGCGATGTGGCCGTCGGCGGCAAGCGCTGGGCGCCCGTCGCCTTTCGCGAGACACCAGCGACCTTCGACAGCGTCGGCACGAAGATGACTGGCGTGCTGATTGAGCCGCCGGGCGCGCCCGACCCCAAGCGGTCGCTCGTCGTGATGGTGCACGGGTCCGAACGAACCTCGCCGATCGGCGGCGTCTATGGCTATGCGATGGCGGCGCAGGGGATTTCGGTCTTTGTCTACGACAAGCGCGGCACCGGCGGGTCCGAAGGCGAATATACGCAGAATTTCGAGCTGCTCGCCGAGGATGCAGCGCATGCGCTGGGTCAGGCGCGCAGCATGACGGCGGGCCGCCACGGTCGCACAGGCTTTTTCGGCGGCAGCCAGGGCGGCTGGGTCGCGCCGCTCGCAGCGACGCGCACCAAGGCGGATTTCGTCGCGATCGGTTTCGGCCTCGTCGCCTCGCCGATCGAGGAAGACCGCGAACAGATGGTGTCGGAGGTTCGCGCGGCGGGGCTGGGCGATGATGCGGTCGCGCTCGTCAATCGCCTGTCGCGGGCGACGGCGGGCTTGCTGCTCTCCGATTTCCGCACCGGCTATGACGTGCTCGACGCGGTGCGGGCCGAAATGGCGGGCAAACCGTGGGCCGCGAAAATCGAGGGCGAATATAGCGGCGCGATCGCGCGTATGCCGAACGACGACCTGCGCCGGGTCGGCCGCGCGCGCGTCGACAATCTCGAGCTGATCTGGGACTATGATGCGGTCGCGGCGCTGAAAAAGCTCGATGCGCCGCTATTATGGGTGCTCGCGGGCGAAGATCGCGAGGCGCCGATCGAAACGACGCGCGGCGCGCTGCTCGGCCTTGCCAAAGCGGGCAAGCCGGTCGACGTCTATCTCTTTCCCCAAACCGATCATGGCATGTGGGAATTCACCACCGGCGCCAGCGGGGAACGTCAGGTCACGCGGATCACCGACGGTTACCTGAAATTGCTCGCCGACTGGATCAAGCGCGATGTGCGCGGCACCTATGGCCGCGCACGGCGGCTTACCCCGCGCTGATTCGCTCGATGTCGGCGCCAACCGCTTGGAGCTTTTCCTCAAGCCGCTCGTAACCGCGGTCGAGGTGATAGACGCGGTTGACCTCGGTCGTGCCCTGCGCGGCGAGGCCCGCGATGATCAGGCTCATCGAGGCGCGCAGGTCGGTCGCCATGACGGGCGCGCCGACCAGCTGATCGACCCCGCGCACCACCGCGCTGCGGCCGCGCACGTCGATGTCGCAGCCCATGCGCGCCAGCTCGGGCACGTGCATATAGCGGTTCTCGAAAATCGTTTCGGTGAACAGCGAGGCGCCCTTGCCGAGCGTCGCCATCGCCATGAACTGCGCCTGCATATCGGTCGCGAAACCGGGGTAGGGCGCGGTCGACAAGGTGACGGGTTCGGCGCGGCCCGACATGGCGACGCGGATACCGCCCTTGGTTTCCTCGACCGTCGCGCCAGCCTGGCGGAGCGCGGCGAGCGTCGCTTCCATCTCGTCGGCCTTGGCGCCGACGAGTTCGACATCGCCTTCGGTGATAACGGCGGCGCAGGCATAGCTGCCCGCCTCGATCCGGTCAGCCATCACGCGATAGGTCGCGCCGTGCAGCCGGTCGACGCCCTCGATCGTCAGCGTCTCGGTGCCGATGCCGTCGATATGCGCGCCCATCGCGACGAGGCAGTTGCAGAGATCAACGATCTCGGGTTCGCGCGCCGCATTTTCGAGGACGCAGGTGCCCTTGGCGAGCGACGCCGCCATCAGCGCATTTTCGGTCGCGCCGACCGACACGACGGGGAAGGTGAACTTGCCGCCCGCAAGGCGTCCGCCCGGCGCCACGGCCTTCACATAGCCAGATGTGAGTTCGATCTGGGCGCCAAAGGCTTCGAGGGCTTTCAGGTGGAGGTCGATCGGGCGGTTGCCGATCGCGCAGCCGCCGGGCAGCGACACCGTCGCTTCGCCCGCGCGCGCGAGCAGCGGGCCGAGTACGAGGATCGACGCGCGCATCTTGCGCACGATGTCATAGGGCGCGACGGTCGAGGTCAGCGTCGTCGTGCGCGCGGTCATCACGCGCCCGAAATCCTCGGGCCGGGATCCCTCGATCGTCGTTGAGCAGCCGAGCTGGTTGAGCAAATGCCCGAACCCGTCGACGTCGGCGAGCCGCGGCAGGTTGCGCAGCGTCAGCGGCTCGTCGGTGAGCAGCGCGCAAGGCAGCAAAGTAAGCGCCGCATTCTTGGCACCGCTGATGGGGATTCGGCCCTTGAGTCGCTGGCCGCCGCGAATGACGATCTGATCCATCGGCTGTCTTTAGCGCATGCGCATGCGCGCGCAAGCGGGCTGGGCAGGTGACTGTGGAAGATGAGCCGCGCCGCGCTTGGTTCCCCTGTGGCGGTGGCGCGATCCGGCGTGAAAGCCAATAGATCCGCCGGAAAAAGCGAAGTCGTCACCGTGGTTAAGTTGTCCTCGATGACAACGGGCTTTCGCCGTGGCTTTCCGGTCCGAAATATGAAAATATTCAGGTCAATATTGGGGTTGAACCAGGGCACGCGTAAGCGGAAACGACTTTTCACAGGGGAGTAAAGGTCATGCGGAATAATGTCGTCACGATCGTCACTACGGCTACGTTGATCGCCAGCCAGCTCGCCGTCCCAGCCCTTCCGCAAGCGACGACGCTGCCCTACCCGCCGCCGGGCGGCCCCCAGATCCAGCCACCGCGTCCGGTGCCACCTTATCCGGGCGGGCCGCAAATCCAGCCGCCGCGTCCCGGAAATGGCGATGGCTATCTGGGAACGATCCGCTGCGAGTCGCGAAACAACAACATGCAGCGCTGTGATGTGCGCACCGATAACCGGGTCGATCTGCAGCGCGTGATCGGCGGGCGCTGTTCGAAGGGCCGCGACTGGGGTTTCACCGCCAACCAAATCTGGGTGTCGGGCGGCTGCCGCGCCGAATTCGCTTATGGCTATGCCAATGATGGCGGCTATCCGACACCGCTGCCGCAGCCGGTTGGCGATTATGCCGGCAGAATGAACTGCGAATCGTGGGATCGCAATTATCAGCAGTGCAATGTCCGGACGAACGATCGCGTCGAACTCACGCGGAAGATCGCGGGCAAATGCAATGCCGGACGCCAATGGGGCTACACCAGCGATTATATCTGGGTCGACAAGGGCTGCCGCGCCGAGTTCGGCTATGGCTATCGCAACACGCGGCCACCCGAAAAAGACAAGGACAAGGGGCCGAGCACCGGGCTGATCATCGGTGGCATCGTGGTTGCGGGCGGGCTGATCGCGCTGCTGGCGAGCCAGAAGAAAAAGAAGGCGGCGACCGAGCAGACGGCGGCGACGCCCGGGGATACGGCAACGCCGACCTATCCCGCCGGTCCTCCGGCGGCGCTGAGCGCCAACCTCTCGGCCTTGCCCAGCGCGGCGCGGCCGTCGGTGCAGAATTGCATGACCGATGCGGCGCGGCAGATCGGGGTCACCGGCGGCACCCGGCTGTCCTATGACAAGCTGATCTCGCTCGAACAGGGTAACGGCGGCTGGCGCATCCGCGCGGCGATGACCGCGACCTATCCCGACGGCGCCAAGCAGATCGAAATGTATTGCCGCGCGACGCCGAGCGACATCATCCAGCTCGACTTCACCTAGACAGGAAGCGGGCGTCCGCTATCCGGGGCGCGATTTTCGGGTGAAGACGGGACGCGCGTGATGATGAAGGAAGGCGGGCCGGCCGCGGCCATCTGGTCGCGGGCCTATCCGTTGCTGACGGTCACGGCGCTGTTCTGGGCCGGGAATTCGATCGTCGGGCGCGCGGCACGCGACCTGGTGCCGCCCGCCGCCTTGTCCTTCTGGCGCTGGACCTTCGCGCTCGCGTTGCTGCTCCCGCTCGCCTGGCCGCATCTCCGGCGCGACTGGCCGGTGTTGCGCGCGAACTGGCCGATCGTCGCGCTGCTCGGCGCGTTGGCGATCGGGTCGTTCAACATCCTCCTCTACACCGGCCTGCAGAGCACCACCGCGCTCAACTCGATGCTGATCCAGTCGGCGCTGCCGGCGCTCGTTCTCGTCGTGGGCGCGTTGGTGATGGGCGACCGTACCACCCTGCGCCAGATTGCGGGCGTGCTGATTTCGCTCACCGGCGTGCTGGCGATCATCGCGCACGGCGACCCGGCGATGTTGTGGGGTTTGCAGCTCAACATTGGCGACGCGATCATCGGCGGCGCGGTGCTGCTCTGGGCGCTCTATTCGGTGCTGCTCCGCCGCCGGCCGGCGGTGCATCCGCTGAGCTTTCTTGCCGCCTCGATGGTGGTCGGCATCGCGGTGATCATACCCTTTTACGCGCACGAGCTGTGGTCGGGGCGGCTGATCGTCCCGGCGACGGGCAGTGCGCTCGCCATCGCCTATGTCTCGATCTTTCCGTCGTTCCTCGCCTACCTCTTCTTCAATCGCGGGGTCGAACTGATCGGCTCGGCGGCGACGGGGCAATATATGAATGTGATGCCGCTGATGGGTGCGGGCCTCGCGATGCTGTTTCTCGGCGAGGTGCTGCACCTGTTCCACATCATCGGGTTGGCGCTAATCGTCGCCGGGATATTGGTCGCCGGGCGACCGTCGCAGCCCGCGGCCCAGGCTTAAGCCAGCGCCTCTTCGACCTGCGCCAGCCGGTCCTTGCCGAAGAACATGTCATCGCCGACGAAGAAGGTCGGGATACCGAACACGCCGCGCGCGACCGCGGCTTCGGTGTTCTGGACCAGCTTCGCCTTGATCTCGGGCTCCTGCGTGCGCGCGAGGAGCGCGGGACCGTCGAAGCCGTTCGCCGAGAGGAACGCCGCGATCACCTCCGGATCGTCCATCTTCAGGCCATCTTCCCACATCGCGCGGTTCACGGCATCGACATAGTCGTCGAGCACGTCTTCGTCGTCGGCGACGATCGCGCCGCGCATGATCGTCAGCGTGTTGACCGGGAAGTGCGGGTTGATCCGAAATTTGGTCAGGCCATGCTTTTCGATGAAGCGCCGCATTTCGAGGTTTTCATAAGCGAGCTTCGCAGGCGCGTCGGCATATTGGATCATCGGCGCCTTGTTGCCCGTCGCCTTGAAGATGCCGCCCAAGAGGCACGGCGTGATGACCAGGTCGGCGCCGGTGCGATCGAGCAGTTCGGGCAGCGCCTTCATGCACAGATAGGCGTTCGGGCTGCCGAAATCGAAGATGAGTTCGAGCGTCTTGGTCACCATTTTTCTCCCCAGGGACGGAGGTCGAGTTCGTGCGTCCACGCGCTTTTCGGCTGTTTGTGCAGCATCACATAGTTGGCGGCGATCGCGGCCGGGTTCAGGATCAGATCCTGCGCCTTGGCATTGTCGAAATCGGGATGGCGGCCCTTGATGAAGTCGGTGTCGATCGCGCCGTCGATTACCGTGTGCGCGACGTGGATGCCCTGCGGCCCCAGTTCGCGCGCCATCGACTGGGCGAGCATGCGGAGCGCGCCCTTGGCCCCCGAAAAGGCCGAGAAACCCGATCCCCCGCGCAGGCTCGCGGTCGCGCCCGTGAAGAGGATCGTGCCGCGGCCACGCGGGCTCATGCGTTTCGCAGCTTCGCGCCCCATCAGGAACCCGCCGAGGCACGCCATTTCCCAGACCTTGGTGTAAACGCGCACCGTTGTCTCGCCGATCGGGAAATTGACGTTCGCGCCGATGTTGAACACCGCGACCTCGACCGGGCCGACCTCGGCCTCGACCTGATCGAACAGCTCGATCATGTCGTCCTCGCTGCGCGCGTCACCGGGGAAGGCGCGCGCCTGATACCCCTCGTCGCGGATCGATTGCGCCAAGGCTTCGAGCTGATCGGCGTTCCGCTCGCGGCGGTTGACGCAGGCGGTGAGCCCCTCGGCGGCGAAGGCGCGGGCGATGGCGCCGCCGGTGGCGTCTCCGGCCCCGATGATGACGGCTGCGGGATTAGGCATGAGCGACTCTCCTCTTGCGTCCAATAGTAACTATGATAATCATAGTAACAAGCTGTTTCTTCTCTCGTCATTCCCGCGAAGGCGGGAATCCCGCTTGTGCGGTGAGCGAGAATTAGCGGGACCCCCGCTTTCGCGGGGGTGACGAGTGAAGGAAATCGAAGGCGATGCCCAAACGCGCGGACCTGTCGGACACATTATGCCCCGTCGGCCGATCGGCCGAGCTGCTCGGCGACCGTGCGGTGCTGCTGATCCTGCGCGAATTGCTCTTCGGCCGCCGCCGCTTCGAGTTGATCGCGGCGAACACGGGACTCGGGCCGCAACTGGTGTCGGCGCGGCTCAAAATGCTGGTGTCGGAGGGGATTGCCGAGCGCCGCGCCTATAGCGAGCGGCCGCTACGCCACGATTATTGGCTGACCGACAAGGGCAAGGCGCTGTTCGATGTGCTGTACGCGATGCGCAACTGGTCCGAACGGTGGGCTTACGAACCCGGTGAAACGGGCGACGGGCCAGCGATCCGCTATGTCCACCGGGCGTGCGGGGCCGATGTCGGGACCGCGAAGATCTGTCCGGGGTGCGGCGCGGAACTGGGCTATGGCGATTTGAAGGGCGAACCGTCGCTAGCGCTCAAGGCCGAGCAGGTCTCGCGAACGGCCTGACTTACGCCTTCTCCAGCGTGCATTGCAGCGGATGCTGATTCTGCCGCGCGGCGTCCATCACCTGGTTCACCTTGGTCTCGGCGACCTCGTAACTGAACACGCCGCACACGCCGACGCCCTGCTGGTGAACGTGCAGCATGACCTGCGTCGCCTGTTCGATGTCCATGTTGAAGAAACGCTGCAGCACCATCACGACGAATTCCATCGGCGTATAATCGTCATTGAGCAGCAGCACCTTGTACATCGAGGGCTTTTTCGCCTTCGCGCGCGTGCGCGTCGCGATGCCGACGCCCGGGGTGCCGGGCGAGCCGTCGTCCTTGTCCGCCATGGCGCGGGGCGGCTGGTTGGTTGCAGCAGGAAACATCATGGGCAGGAATATCGCAAGCCGCGGGCGAAGCGCAAGAGGCGCGCGCGCGGATTTTAACCTCTCGTTCGCTAGCAGGATCGGGTGGCCGCAAAAACAAGAACCGCCCGCTTCTAAGGAAGCGAGCGGCCTTGGGGTGTCGGCGCAGGCGGGAGGGGAGGGGGAGGGTGCCCGCGTCAACGATGGAAGGTGAAAGCGCCTTAAGCGGCCTTCATCTTCGAAGTGATGACCGAAACGCGGTTCGAGATCGGCGCGAAGCTCTCGTTCGTCAGCTTGACGACGAGTTCGCTGGTCTTCGAGGTCTGCGCAACAGCGGCGTCGAATGCCTTCTTGCTGTTTTCGGCATAGAGCTTGAAGAAGTCGGCCGGGGTCTTGACGGCGGTGTAGCCCTTCAGCGCGGCGGTCGTGTCTTCAAAGCTCTTGCGAGCATAGGTCACGCCTTCCTGGCCGAGCGTTTCGATGCCCTTGGCAGCAATCTTGCCGGCTTCGACCAGCGCTTCGACGTTCGCCTTGTTGAATTCAACGGCTTCTTCGGCAAGCTTGCTGGTCTTGCTCATCGCTTCCTTCGCCTTCGCGTTGAAATCGGCGGTCAGGGCTTCGGTGCGGGTCTTCGCTTCGTCGGCGAACTTCTTGACGGTGTCGTTCATGGTCTTGAATCCTTTGGTAGCGGCTGCGACCGGCTTCGGTGCGGCCTTGAGAGGCTTGGATGCAATTTTCACAGGCGCCTTCTTGAGGGCGACCTTTTTGGCAACCGCCTTGGGGGCAGCAGCCTTTTTCGCGGCCGGCTTGGCTTTTGCCTTCACCGTCTTGATCTGTGCGGGGGCCGGCTCGGCCTTCGCTACGGCCGGAGCGGCAGCAGCTTCAACCGGCGCGGCGGGAGTCGCCACCGGCTTGGCCGGGGTTTCCAGCGTCGCGGCTTCGAAAGCCTTTTCGGCACTATCCATCTTTGTAGCCATCGGTGTTACTCCTCTATGTTGCAGTGCACAATATAGGAGCGGTGCGGCGATTTCAAGAATATTTTTTGTGCACTGCACAAAATTCTTGTCACCACGCCCCGAGGGGGAGAATATTCTTTAGATATTACCGCTGTTTGACATAACGGCCGGGGGCGTCTTCGATGGCCTTTTTGGCGCCTTTTCCGGGGATGCGCGCGCCCTTCACCGGGATTTTTGCGCTATCCCGCTGCGAAATCCACTCGATCCAGTGCGGCCACCAGCTGCCCTTGGTCTCGCTCGCGCTCGCAACAAAATCGTCGAGCGTCGCGGCGCCGCTGTCGCCGGTCCAATATTGATATTTGTCTGCCGCCGGCGGGTTGACCACCCCCGCAATATGGCCCGATCCCGCGAGCAGGAAGGTCCTGGGCCCCGACAAATGATCCATCAGCCGCCAGACGCTGGCGAGCGGCGCGATATGATCCTCGCGCCCTGCCTGGATATAGGTGGGGGTCATGATCTTCTTGAGGTCGATCGGCGTCCCCATCACCGACAGGCTGTTCGGGATCACCATGCGATTGTCGCGGTAGAGGTCGACCAGATATTGCCGGTGCCACTTCGCGGGCAGGTTCGTTGTGTCGCCATTCCAATAGAGGAGGTCGAAGGGCGGATAGTCGTTGCCGAGCAGGTAATTGCTGACGACGTAATTCCAGATGAGGTCGCGCCCGCGAAGCGAGTTGAAGGTCGCGGCCATATAGCGCCCGTCGAGGAAGCCCGGCGCCGAAAGCTGCTGGAGCAGCGCCAGATAGCTGTCGTCGACGAACATCTTGAGGTCGCCGGCCTGTTCGAAATCGACTTGGGCGGTGAAGAAGGTCGCCGACTGGACCTTGTCGGCCTCGCCGCGCGCCGACAGCATCGCGAGCGTCGCGGCGAGCGTGGTGCCCGCGACGCAATAGCCGATCGTGTGGACCGCCGGGGCATCGAGCGCCGCGCGCACCGTGTCGATCGCATCGACTTGCGCCGCGACATAATCGTCCCAGACGATCTCGCTCATCGACGCGTCGGCCGACTTCCACGACACCATGAAGACGCTGAGGCCCTGTTCGACCGCCCAGGCGACGAAGCTTTTCGCGGGATTGAGGTCGAGGATGTAGAAGCGGTTGATCCACGGCGGGAAGATGAGGAGCGGGACGGCGAGCACCTCCTTCGTCGTCGGCGTGTATTGGATCAGCTGATAAAGGTCGGTCTCGTGGATCACTTTGCCCGGCGTCGTCGCGATATTGACCCCGACCTCGAACGCATCGGGATCGACATGGCTCAATTGCCCGCGAGACAGGTCGCTCAGCATATGGCGAAGCCCTTTGAGCAGGCTTTCGCCGCGTGTTTCGACCGCGCGCTTGATCACTTCGGGATTGGTGAGCGCCAGATTGGTCGGCGCCATCGCATCGGCCATCGCCTTCGCGGCGAACTCCATCTTCGCGCGCGCGGCGGGATCGAGCCCTTCGAACTGGCGCGTCGTCGCGAGCATCTGTTCGGCGAGCAGCCCATAGGTCTGGCGGATCATCGCGAACACCGGATTGGCGGTCCATTCGGCATCGGTAAAGCGGCGGTCCTTAGCGCCTTCGGCCGACGCGTCGGGCGCGATCGGCTGGCCGATGCTGGCGAGCGAGGTCCAGAATGCGACCCCCTGGTCCCACATCTTCGACGATTGCTCGGTCCACAGCTTCGTCGCGGGATTGTCGAGCCATTTGGCGGGGTCGAACAGCGCCGCGGCGCTGGCGTTGCCGTCGTTCGCCTGACCCAGCGCATATTCGAGCATCATCTGCTGCGCACGGCCGATCACGCTGGCCCAATGCTGCATGTCGTCGGGGGATGGCATGAAGGGATTCGGCGTTTCGATCGTGTCGTCCTTGCCCGTGTCGTTCATGCTCGTTCCTGCTGGCCAGTGCCGATAATATGCCTATAACAAGCCGCGATGCGGCTGGCGAGGCTGCCGCTCGCGTCAACCCACAAGTAACGCAAAGGAGTTGTTCTAGTTTCCCATGTCCGAAGATGAATTCTATCGCATCAAGCGCCTGCCGCCCTATGTCATCGCCGAAGTGAATGCGATGCGTGCGGCCGCCCGCGCCGCGGGGGAAGACATCATCGACCTGGGGATGGGCAACCCCGATCTGCCGCCGCCCGCGCATGTGATCGAGAAGCTCTGCGAAGTCGCGATGAAGCCCGACGCGCACGGCTATTCGCAGTCGAAGGGCATTCCGGGGCTCCGCCGCGCGCAGGCCAATTATTACGGCCGCCGCTTCAACGTCGATCTCGACCCCGAAACCGAAGTCGTCGTGACGATGGGGTCGAAGGAAGGGCTCGCCAGCCTGGCGACCGCGATTACCGGCCCCGGCGACGTCGTCCTCGCGCCGAACCCCAGCTATCCGATCCACACCTTCGGCTTCATCATCGCTGGCGCGACGATCCGCAGCGTTCCGACGACGCCCGACGAGAATTACTGGCGCGCGCTCGACCGCGCAATGGCGTTCACCGTGCCGCGCCCGTCGATCCTTGTGGTCAACTATCCGTCGAACCCAACGGCCGAAGCGGTCGACCTCGCCTTCTACGAACGGCTCGTTGCGTGGGCGAAGGAGAATAAGGTCTGGGTCCTGTCGGATCTCGCCTATTCGGAACTTTATTACGACGGCAACCCGACGCCTTCGATCCTGCAGGTTCCGGGCGCGAAAGATGTTGCGATCGAATTCACGTCGATGTCGAAAACATATTCGATGGCGGGCTGGCGCATGGGCTTCGCGGTCGGCAACAAGCGCCTGATCGCGGCGATGACGCGCGTCAAATCCTACCTAGACTATGGCGCCTTCACCCCGATTCAGGCGGCCGCCTGCGCGGCGCTCAACGGGCCGCAGGATATTGTTCAGAAGAACCGCGACCTCTATCAGAAGCGCCGCGACGTGATGGTCGAAAGCTTCGGCCGTGCCGGTTGGGACATCCCGAGCCCGAAGGCGTCGATGTTCGCATGGGCGCCGCTACCCCCCGCGCTCAAGGAGATGGGCAGCCTCGAATTTTCGAAACAGCTCCTGACCCACGCCAAGGTCGCGGTCGCGCCGGGCGTTGGTTATGGCGAGGACGGCGAAGGCTATGTCCGCATCGCGATGGTCGAGAATGAGCAGCGCATCCGCCAAGCCGCGCGCAACATCCGCAAATTCCTGGCGATGCACGGTGTGAACACGCCCTCGGTTGCCGCCGGGGGATGACGGGCCTCGACGCGGGCGCGATCGCGCAGACGATTCAGCTGTCGGTCACGCCGGTGTTCCTGTTGGTCGCGACCGGCAGTCTGCTCAACGTCATCGCGGGCCGCCTCTCGCGCGTCGTCGACCGGTCGCGCAATCTGATGGAGCGCTGGTCCGAGACCGAGGGTCTCGAACATGAGCGTATCGTCGCCGAACTGCGCATCGCCGACCGCAGGATGGGGATCATCAACAATTCGATCCTCTCCGCCGTGGCGTGCGGGATCGTCGTCTGCCTGCTCGTCGCGCTTCTGTTCACGCAGGCGTTTACCGGGATCAACCTCGGCGTCGCGGCGTCATGGGCCTTTGCGGTCGCGATGCTGTTGCTGCTCGTTTCGCTGATCCTCTTCCTCGTCGAGGTGCGGCTTGCGGTGCGCGCCATCCATGTCCCGATGGAATTGCTCGAGCTTGAGGAAATGGGCTGGAAGAAGCGGCGCGACCGGCGCTGACGGCGTGAGGTCGATGGCTAGGGCGTCACGCTCGCCCGATAGCTTGGTGCCACGCGCTTCCGGCTCGCCTGTTCATAGGCATAGCCCGCGGCCAATATGCCGGCGTCGCTCCATTTGGCGCCGATGAAGGAGAGGCCGATCGGCAGCCCCTCGACCGCGCCCATCGGCACCGTCAGGTGCGGATAGCCGGCGACCGCGGGAAGCTGGCTCGTGCCGGGGCTGTTGTAGCTATCGCCGTTGACCAGATCGCTGACCCACGCGGGGCCGTTGGTTACCCCGACGAGCAGGTCGACGTCATGGGTTTTCAGCAACCGGTCGATGCCCTCGGGCCCGGCGAGGCGGACCGCTTTTTCGTGCGCGGCGAGATAGGCGGGGCTGTCGAGGCCGCCCTTGATCTCAGCCAGTTCGAAGAGGGACTGGTCGAACCACTTCAGTTCATCGGGGTTCGTCTTGTTGAACGCGATAACGTCGGCGAGCGACCTCGGCGCAGTCGCGTTCGGCAGACCGCCCAGATAGGTCGCCATGCCGGCCTTCAGTTCGGTGAGCAATATTTCGAATTCGGCCGCGCCGAGCCCCTCATTGCCTTTCCGGCTGTCGGCGATCTCGACCAGTGTCGCGCCGAGACTCTGCATCTGCTTGAGTGCCGCATCGAACAGTGCCGCGACATCGGCACGGTCGCCGACGCGGTCGCGCATCACGCCGATGCGTTTGCCCTTCAGCGCACCCGGCGACAGCGCGGCGACATAGTCGGCTTTCCGCGCATCGGCTTCGGCGGTCGCGGGGTCGGCAGGGTCGCTGCCCGCGATCACGCTCATCACCGCCGCGGCATCGCGCACCGTCAGCGTCATCGGTCCGGCGGTGTCCTGGTTGTGGCTGATCGGGACGATATGCGTGCGGCTGACGAGCCCGACGCTGGGTTTGAAGCCGACGATACCATTGACCCCGGCGGGGCAGGTGATCGATCCGTCGGTCTCGGTGCCGATCGCGAGCGGCGCGAGGCTCGCCGCGACCGCGGCGGCGCTGCCCGATGACGAGCCGCAGCTGTTGCGATCGAGCGCATGCGGATTCTTCGTCAGGCCGCCGACCGCGCTCCACCCGCTCGTCGAATTGTCCGACCGGATGTTCGCCCATTCGCTGAGGTTCGTCTTGCCAAGGATGATCGCGCCCGCATCGCGCAGCCGCGCGACGAGCGGCGCATCGCGGTTCGTCACATTGTTCTTGAGCGCGAGCGAGCCCGCGGTCGTGGGAAGCGGCCCCGCGGCCTCGATATTGTCCTTGAGCAGGATGGGGATGCCATGGAGCGGACCGCGCGCCTTGCCCGCCATGCGCTCGTCATAGAGCCGCTTCCCCGCGGCGCTGAGCTCGGTTTGCGGCATCGTCGCGATCACGGCGTCGAGCTTGGGTCCGTTATCGTCGATCCGTCCGATCCGGTCGAGATAGACGAGCGCGGTCAGCCCTTCGTAAATTCGCCCGCTCTCCATTTCGGCGCGCAGCGTCGCGGCGTCCTTACCCTCGACCTCGGGAAGCGGCGGCGGCTTTGCGGAGACCGGGGCCGCGGCGGGAGCGATGGCGAGAAGGGCGGCGGCGGCGAGCAGCGAAATTTTTTGCATGGGCTGCAGGCTGGCAGCCGTAGCGGCAATTGCAAGCGGGCAATTTCGGTTCGCCCCAACGGCGTTGACACCACTCCCCCCGGTCTGCTCCCTTGGCGGCGGGAGATCATAATGACCGATAAAGCTGCCTCGTCGCAGGGCATCGCCTCGCCGGCCGCCGGCGTTTCTGCAGAGACGCGGACGATGCTGTGGATCCTGCTGATCGTCTATATCTTCAACTTTCTCGACCGGCAGATCGTCAACATCCTCGCCGAACCGATCAAGGCCGACCTCGGCTTGTCCGACACGCAGCTCGGCCTGCTCGCCGGCCCCGCCTTCGCGGTCTTCTACGCGCTGCTCGGCATCCCGATCGCGCGCTATGCCGACAAGGACGGCACGAACCGCGTCCGCCTGATCGCCCTCGCGCTTGCGGTCTGGTCGGCGATGACCGCGGTGTGCGGGCTTGCGCAGAATTTCGTGCAATTGCTGTTCGCGCGCATCGGCGTCGGGGTGGGCGAGGCGGGGTGCACGCCCGCCGCGCACTCGCTGATTTCGGACAGCGTCGCGCCCGAAAAACGCTCGTCGGCGATCGCTTTCTATGGCCTCGGCGTGCCGATCGGATCGCTGCTTGGGCTGATTATCGGCGGCATCGTCAACGATCTTTACGGCTGGCGCATCGCGCTGATGCTCGTCGGTGCGCCGGGCCTGCTGCTCGCGCTCGTCGTATTGTTCGTGATGCGCGAGCCGCGGCACAGCCGCACCGCCGAAGCCGCCGCCGCGGTAACCCGGCTCTCGACCGGCGATGCGATGCGTGAAATCTTCGCCTCGCGCGCGTTCATCTATATCCTGATCGCCGCGTCGGTCACCGCCTTCCTCGGCTATGGCAAGGGGCTTTGGACGATCAGCTTCTTCATTCGCAGCCACGGCCTGTCGACGACCGAGGCGGGGCTGTCGATGGCGGTCGTGCTCGGGCTGGCGGGGGTGTTCGGAACCTGGCTCGGGGGCAAGCTCGCCGACAAGTTCGGCGCGCGCGACAAGCGGCATATCCTGACCTTTCCCGCCTGTGGCATGGCGCTCGCCGCGCCGATCCTGTTCCTTGGCTATTTTGTGGAAGACTGGCGCGTCGCGGCTGCGCTGCTGGTGGTCCCCTATATCCTCAACAGTGCCTATTACGGCCCCGCCTATGGCTGCGTACAGGGGCTGGTCCAGCCGCGCGCGCGCGCCGTCGCGGCGTCGATCATGCTGTTCGGCCAAAATCTGATCGGACTCGGGCTCGGGCCGTTCCTGTTCGGCGTCCTGTCCGATGCGCTCCAGCCGCTGGCGGGGCAGGAAAGCGTACGCTGGGTGCTTTACGGCGCGGCGTGGCTCGGCCTTATCCCCGCCTTCTTCTTCTGGCGCGCCAGCCTGCGCCTCAACGCCGAACTGAAATCGGGTTAATAGGGCGGATCGACCTTCGCCCGCTGTGCCTTCGCGGCGTCGATCCACCAATTGAGGTCGTCGGCAACGCGCGGGAAGCTCTTCTGCAGCCGCGCGCCGTCTTCGCCCGCGGGCTTGCCGTCGGCGTCGAATGCCCCGCCGATCCGTCCGACCGGGAGGATCGAGGAGGTGACCGCCATTCCCATCTCGCCGAGCGTGTCGCGCCAGCCCATCATCGCGCGCACGCCCGACCACGGCCCCGCCGAGTAGCAGGCGATCGCCGCGGGGCGCCAGAACCATTCCTCGAGATAATGGTCGGTCAGGTTCTTGAGTCCCGGCTGCGGCCCCCAATTATATTCGCCGGTGACGAACAGGAAGCCGTCGGCAGCGCGGATCTTGCCCGCGAGTTCTTCCATTGCCGCCGGGGCCTCGCCCTTGGGATATTCCTTGTACATCCGGTCGAGCATCGGGAGACCCACCGCCTTGGCGTCGATCAGTTCGGCGCTGTCGCCGCGTGCCGTGATCGCGTCGACGATCCACTGCGCGAGCTTGATGCCCTGCCGGTCGCGGCGATAGCTGCCATAAAAGATAAGGATGTGGCGGGACATGGTGGTTCCTAGGGCCGGATGGTGATCGGGATGCCGTCGGGCACGATGTCCCACAGCTGCTTTATCTCGGCGTTCGACAGCGCGATACAGCCGTCGGTCCAGTCGCGCGCGATGGGCGGTCCCGGCCACGCGTTCGGCTGGCCGTGAATGAAAATATCGCCGCCCGGCGAGCGCCCCTTCGCCTTGGCAAAGGCGCGGTCGGCGGCGTTCGGATAGGATATACGCAGCGACAGATGATAGGCGCTCTGCGGGTTGCGCCCGCTGATCGTGTAGCGCCCCTCGGGCGTGCGCTCGTCGCCCTCGAACTGCTTGTGCCCCGTCGGCGCGTCGCCGAAGCGGATGCCCGTATAGCGGACGATCTCGCGGTTTCCGGTGTAAGCGATCAGCACGCGATCGCTCTTGTCGACGAGCAGCCGGTCGGCCTTGGTGCCGGCTGGCAGCGACGGCTGCGAACTCGCGGCGCCGCACGCGGCGAGAAGCAGGAAGGCGAGGGGCGAGGCGCGGCGCATCGGGCGATCCTACGACTTTGGCACGGCCCGGCAAGTGGTTGCCAGTGCGGCACCGCGGGCTAAGGTGGGCATGGGGGGATCGACATCATGGCCATTTACCGTACGCCCGACGCGCGCTTCGAGGAGCTGCCCGACTGGCCCTATGCGCCAAAATATATCGAGATCGAGGGCGGTCTTCGCGTCCATTATGTCGATGAGGGCGCGGCCGATGCGCAGCCGGTGCTGATGCTGCACGGCGAGCCGACCTGGTCCTATCTCTGGCGCCATATGATCGGCCCCGCGACGGCGTCGGGTTTCCGCGTCCTCGCGCCCGACCTGATCGGCTTTGGCCGCTCGGACAAGCCGCTCGATCGCGGCGCATACAGCTATGCGACGCAGGTTGCGTGGATGCGGCAGTGGATCGAGGCGCTCGACCTTCAAAACATCGTCCTTGCCTGTCAGGATTGGGGTTCGCTGATCGGCCTCCGTCTTGTCGCCGAAATGCCCGAACGCTTCGCCGGGGTCGCGCTCTCGAACGGCGGCCTTCCCGAAGGCCAGCCCGCCCCGCGCGCCTTCGCGATCTGGCGCGCTTTCTCGCGCTACAGCCCGGTGTTCCCGATCGGCAAGATCGTCAAGGCGGGGACGAAGCGCGAATTGAGCGCCGCCGAGATCGCCGCCTATGACGCGCCGTTCCCGACGCGCGCATCGAAGGTCGCGGCGCGCGCCTATCCCTCGTTCGTTCCGCTCGGCGACAATGTCGCGGTCCCCGACCAGAAACGCGCATGGGCGGCGCTCGAAGCGTTCGACAAGCCGTTCCTCTGCTGTTTCTCCGACGGCGACCCGATCACGCGCGGCGGCGATGCGCTATTCACGGCGCGCGTTCCGGGAACCAACGGCATGGCGCACCGCACGCTGAAGGGCGGCCATTTCATTCAGGAGGACGATCCCGCGGGCTTCGTCGCGGCGATCCGCGACGTGGCGGCGACGCGGCGCTAGCCGGTCACCCGGCCGATCAGCGTGCCTTTCGTTCCCGACCGGTCATAGGCGAAGTCGATCTGCGGCCATCGTTTCTGCCAGCGCCGCGCGACAAGGCGCTCGCCGGGGCGCGCGGCATCGTCGAGCAGGATCATCGCGCCGTCGGCGAGGCGCGGAAACAGCGATTCGGCGGCGCCGCGTACCAGCGGATGCAGCGCCCATGGCGGCCCGTCGATGACGAGCAGACCGATGTCGGTCGGCAGGTCGGCAAGCTGATACCAGAGCCCCGGCCAATCGCCCGGCGGCAAGCCGAGCGGCGCGTGGCGAAGGTCGGCCGTAACGCCCTGACTTGCCAGCCAATGCGCGGTGGCGGCGACAAATTCCTGATGCTGGTCGTAACTGATCAGCCGCCCGCCCCCGAACATCGACAGCGCCTTGGCAATGACGAGGCTGCTCGCGCCGCAGCCGAGTTCGACAACCGTCGCGGGGCGGAGCGCCTCTATCGCATCGACGATATGCGTCAGGAAGCGCGTATCGGCCTTCCAGCTGCCGAGATGCGGCAAGGCATCGTCGGCGAGGCCCAGCCGGTGCAGCAGCGCGGCCTTGTCCGCCTTGCGCCCGCCCCACAGCGAGCGCAGCAGCCATGGCCACTGGATCGCGCCGAAGGCGATGACCTCGATCCGTTCGCGCGCCGGGCGCGGCAAGGCATCGTACATATCGGGACGCGCCAGAAGCTGCGTCGTTTCGCGACTTGTCATCCACAGCCAATTAGTGACGGCCGATGGCAGTTCGGTGACGGCGGCGAGGCTTGCGTCCGGTCGCCGCGCTCATACGACGACCGGCAGCGGATCGTCAGTCGCTGAACGGGTCGCGGATCAGGATCGTGTCCTCGCGCTCGGGGCTCGTCGACACGAGCGCGATCGGGGTTTCGATCAATTCCTGCACGCGCTGGATATATTTGATCGCCTGCGCGGGCAGGTCGGCATAGCTGCGCGCGCCCGCGGTCGATTCGTGCCAGCCGTCCATTTCCTCATAGATCGGCTCGACCTCGGCCTGATCGGCCGAGTGCGCGGGAAAATAATCGAGAATCTTGCCGCGGAGGCGATAACCTGTGCAGATACGGATCGTATCGAAACCGTCGAGCACGTCGAGCTTGGTCAGCGCGATCCCGGTGACGCCCGACACCGCGCAGCTCTGGCGCACCAGAACCGCGTCGAACCAGCCGCAGCGGCGCTTGCGCCCCGTGACGGTGCCGAATTCATGTCCGCGTTCGCCCAGCTTCTGGCCGATTTCGTCTTCGAGCTCGGTCGGAAACGGTCCGCTGCCGACGCGTGTCGTATAGGCTTTGGCGATACCGAGCACGAAACCGACGGCGCCGGGGCCAAGCCCCGAGCCCGACGCGGCGGTGCCGCTGACGGTGTTCGAGCTGGTGACGAAGGGATAGGTGCCGTGATCGACGTCGAGCAGCACGCCCTGCGCGCCCTCGAACAGGATGCGCGCGCCGGCCTTGCGGACTTTCTTCAGGCGCTTCCACACCGGCTGCGCATATTCGAGCACATAGTCGGCAATTTCGGTGAGGTCGGCGACCAGGCGTTCGCGATCGATCGGCGGTTCGCCGAAACCGGCGCGCAGCGCGTCGTGATGCGCGGTCAGGCGGTCGAGCTGGGGTTCCAGCTTATCGAGGTGCGCGAGGTCGCACACGCGGATCGCGCGGCGCCCGACCTTGTCCTCATAGGCGGGGCCGATGCCGCGCCCCGTGGTGCCGATCTTGCCGGCGCCCGCGGCGGTTTCGCGCAGTGCGTCAAGGTCGCGGTGGAACGGCAGGATCAGCGCGCAATTGTCGGCGATCGCGAAATTCTCGGGATTGATCGCGACGCCTTGGCCGCGCAGCTTGGTGATCTCGTCGCGCAGCGCCCACGGATCGAGCACGACGCCGTTACCGATGATCGACAGCGTGCCGGTGACGATACCCGACGGAAGCAGCGACAGCTTGTAGACCTGTTCGCCGACGACGAGCGTATGGCCGGCGTTGTGACCGCCCTGAAACCGGACGACGGCGTCGGCGCGGCTGGCGAGCCAGTCGACAATCTTGCCCTTGCCCTCGTCGCCCCATTGCGACCCGATGACGGTAACATTTGCCATGATGCTGTCCTGCTGAACTAGGCCCAAAACGACAGGCGCGGCCCGGCGCGGCCTTAGCGGATTTGGCCGGAGAGGCAACCCAAAGCGGGATGATTTTGCGACATTTGCGGGCGAGATTGATACTGCCGGGACAATGGAGATGGGCGATGACGAAACAAAGCTGGTTTGGATATGTCGCGCTGGCCGCCTTCGCGGTTGCGAGCGTGAGCGTGCCGGCACCCTTCGCCGACGCGCGCGAGACGATGCGCGACCGACTGCGCGAGCGGCTAGCCGAGCGCATGGGGGCCGATGAGGGATCCAAGGCGCCCGGCAGCCAAACGATTTCCTATGGCAGCGACCCGCTGCAAGCCCTTGACGTGTGGCGGGCCGAGGGGGCGAAAGGCGCGGCGCCGCTGGTCGTGTTCGTCCATGGTGGCGGATGGAAACGCGGCAGCAAGGACAATGCGACGGGTCGCTTCAAGGCGAAACATTATCCGGCGCAAGGCTACGCCTTCGCCTCGATCAATTATCGGCTTGTTCCGACGGCAACGGTCGAGCAGCAGGCCGCCGATGTCGCGAGCGCGGTCAAGGCGCTGGTCGACCGCGCCGATGCGCTCGGCATCGACCGGCGGCGCATCGCGTTGATGGGGCACAGTGCGGGCGCGCATCTGGTCGCGCTGGTTGGCACCGACGAGCGCTATCTGAAGGGCGCGGGGCTGTCCTTTGCGGACATATCGGGCGTAATCCCGATCGACGGCGCGGCCTATGACGTGCCCGCGCAGACGAAGGATGGCCCGCCGATCATGCAGAAGACTTATGCGCAGGCATTCGGGACCGATCCGGTGCGGCAAAAGGCGTTGTCGCCGACGTCACAGGCGGGGTCGCCGAACGCGCCCGACTTCCTGCTCCTCTATGTCCAGCGCGCCGACGGCGTGCGGCAGGCGAAGGCGCTGGGCGCCGCGCTGACTGCGGGCGGCAGCCGCGTCGAGCATGGGAGCTTCCCGGGCGAGGGGCTGAAGGGCCATGCCGAGATCAACCGCAGCCTCGGCGATCCCGCTTACGCGCCGACAGCAACGGTCGACGTCTGGTTAAAGCGGGTGTTCGCGCGCTGATTTGGGCGATAGGGTCGGGGCATGACCAACCCCGACGCCCCTTATCACGCCCATATCTATTATGATCCCGCCGAGCGGCCCGCCGCTTCGGCGTTGCGCGACGATTTTGGCAAGAACCCAGCCATCCTGTTCGTCGGCGACATGACCGACGGCGCTGCTGGGCCGCATCCGATCGCGCAATATGAGGTGCATTTTCTGGCGCGTTCGCGCGATGCCGTCGTCGCCGCGATCGAGGCGACGGGACTGCGCGCGCTCGTCCATCCGTTGACCGATGACGATCTCGCCGACCATACCAGCCTTGCGCACTGGATTGGCGATCCCGTCGAGCTCGATGTGACCGTGCTCGATCCGCCCGGGGTCAACCAGGGCATCCCGCGCTTCGGTATTTCGGATTTCTGAGATGCAGTTTCCCCGGCGAAAGCCGGGGCCCCTGATGGGCAGCGCCAAGTTCCTGGACCCCGGCTGTCGCTGGGGAACGGATAAGTCAGACCTCGACAGGTCCGTCGGACCCTAGCCGCCAGCCGCAGCCGAGCGCTTGCGCATTGTCGGCTTCGGACAATGCCGCCACCGTCTGCCAGTCGTCGGCGCGCAGGCTCGCCGCGAGCGCAGGATCGTGGCCGAGCGGCAGGAAGATACGCCGGTCGGCATCGTCTTCGGCGCCGAGGCCCGCGTCGATCAGCGGATCGGGATAAAGCGAGAAGCCGACTGCGGCTTCTTCCTGCTCGCCGACCGGGATCGAATAGCCGCCGCCGCGGCCCACCGCGTCGCCTTGTCCGGGCACAAAGATCTGGAAGCCGAACCAGCTTTGATAGGCGAAGCCATGACGCTCGGTCGGATCGAGCGTCAGCGTGACGCGGTCGCGCACCGGCGCGGCGATCGCCTCGAGCGCGTCGATGCGCGCGGTGAGGACGCTCGTGCTATCGAAGGCGCGCAAATCGGCAATCGCCTGATCGAACGGGCCCGTCGCGCGCAGCAGCGGCAGATAGGCTTCGGCACCGAGGCGGGTCAGCGCGCCCGCGTCCTTGGCGTCGAGTTCGTCGCGCAGCTGTTGGATGTCGGCATCGACAGGTAACGGCCCGTTCGCGAGCAAATCGACGACGTCGGGCAACGTAAAGTCGATCGTGACCGGGCCGATTCCCGCGGCTTCGAGCGCGTCGATCGCGACGGTGACGATCTCGCGCGCCGCAGCGACGCTGTCGCTGCCGATCAGCTCGGCGCCGACCTGTAGCATTTCGCGCGCGGGGCGGAGCTGGCTTGCGCGCAGTTTCACCACCTGCCCCGCGTAGCAGAGGCGCAGCGGGCGCGGCGCCTTCGCGAGCAGCGAGGTGGCGATGCGGCCGACCTGCCGCGTGATGTCGGGGCGCAGCGCGAGCGTGCGCTGCGACACCGGATCGGTGAAGCGGAGCAGGTCGCGGGTGGTGCGGTCGTCATCGCCGCCAAGCGTCTCGCGAAACTCGGCGAGCGGCGGCGCGACGCGGCCATAGCCATGCGCGCGCATCGCATCGACGAGCGCGCGGGTCACGCGCGACGCGGCCTCCGCCTGTCGGGGGAGGCGGTCGCGCAAACCTTCGGGCAGCAGGGCAGGGGCCTTGGTCATTGGGCGGCCTTAGAAGTCTAGAGGCGAGCGATCAATCAAATCTCCCCTCCCGCTTGCGGGAGGGGGCGGGGGTGGGCAGCGCCGTAGCTGTGCCCACCCCGCTGCGACTAGCGAGCAAGCTCGCAAGTCTCGCTGCCCCTCCCGCGAGCGGGAGGGGACAATTCGTTTCAGAACTTCAAACCCTTCACCGTCTTCACGCCGGGAAGCTGACACAGCTGCCACAGCAAAGGTTCGGGCATCGGCGAGTCGAGGCTGAGCAGCAGGACCGCTTCGCCCCCCGCGGCGCGGCGGCCGAGGTGGAAGGTGCCGATGTTGAGCCCCGCTTCGCCGAGCGCGGTGCCGATACGGCCGATAAAGCCCGGTGCGTCCTCGTTGACGATATAGAGCATATGGCCGTCGAGATCGGCCTCGACCTTGATCCCGAACATCTCGACTAGGCGCGGGTCGCCGTTGCTGAACAAAGTGCCAGCGACCGAGCGGTCGCCGTCGCTGGTCGCCACGGTGACACGGACGAGCGTGTGGTAATCGCCGTCGCGGTCGTGGCGTACTTCGCGCACGTCAAGCCCGCGCTCGCGGGCGAGGTGCGGGGCGTTGACCATGTTCACCGCGTCCGAATAACGGCGCATCAGGCCGGTCAGCACCGCGGCGGTGATCGGCTTGAGGTTGAGTTCGGCGGCGGCACCCTCGACCTCGACCGAAATCGTGGTCAGGTTGTCGTGCGCGAGCTGTCCGACAAGGCTGCCGAGCTTTTCGGCGAGGCTCATATAGGGGCGCAGCTTCGGCGCTTCCTCGGCCGAGAGGCTGGGGACGTTGAGCGCGTTGGTGATGCCGCCGGTCAGGAGGTAATCCGAAATCTGCTCGGCGACCTGGATCGCCACATTGACCTGCGCCTCATCGGTCGACGCGCCCAGATGCGGTGTGCAGATGAAGTTGGGGGCGCTGAACAGCGGATGATCCGCCGCCGGCGGTTCCTGCGCGAACACATCGAGCGCCGCACCCGCGACCTGGCCGCTTTCGAGCGCGTCCTTCAGCGCGGCTTCGTCGATCAACCCGCCGCGCGCGCAATTGATGATCCGCACGCCCTTCTTCGCCTTGGCGATGTTCTCGGCCGACAGGATGCCCCGCGTCTGGTCGGTCAGCGGCGTGTGCAGCGTGATGAAATCGGCTTTCGCCAGCAAGGTATCGAGATCGGCCTTTTCGACGCCAAGCTCGATCGCGCGCTCGGGGGTCAGGAAGGGATCGAACGCGACGACCTTCATGCGCAGGCCCAGCGCGCGTTCGGCGACGATGCTGCCGATATTGCCGCAGCCGATCAGGCCGAGCGTCTTCGACGTCAGCTCGACCCCCATGAAATCATTCTTCGGCCATTTGCCCGCCTGCGTCCCGGCGTTGGCTTCGGGAATCTGGCGTGCCAGCGCGAACATCATCGCGACCGCATGTTCGGCGGTGGTGATGCTGTTGCCGAAGGGGGTGTTCATCACGATGACGCCCTTCTTCGACGCTTCGGGAATGTCGACATTGTCGACGCCGATCCCGGCGCGGCCGACGACCTTCAGGTTCGTCGCGGCCGCGAGGACGTCGGCGGTGACTTTGGTCGCCGAACGGATCGCGAGGCCGTCATAGTCGCCGATCATCGCGATCAGCTCGTCCTTGGTCTTGCCGGTGATGACGTCGACGTCGATGCCGCGTTCCTTGAAGATCGCGGCGGCTTTGGGGTCCATTTTGTCGCTGATGAGGACTTTGGGTTGGGTCATGTTTCTATTCCTATTTTCTCGTCACCCCCGCGAAGGCGGGGGGGGCCGCTTTCTTGTTCGGTGCTGGGTGTGACTGCGGAAAAAGCGGGATTCCCGCCTTCGCGGGAATGACGATTAAATGACGTCAGGCGGAGAGGGTTTCGTAGGCCCAGTCGAGCCACGGGCCGAGCGCTTCGACATCGGCGGTGTCGACGGTCGCGCCGCACCAGATGCGAAGCCCCGGAGGCGCGTCGCGATAGCCCGCGATGTCATAGGCCGCGCCTTCGGCATCGAGCAGTCCCGCGAACTTCTTGATGAAGCCCTCATCGGCGCCCGCGACCGACAGGCACACCGAGGTCTTCGAGCGGCTGGCGGGATCGGCGGCGAGGTGGCTCAGCCACTCGCGTTCCTCGACGATCTTGTCGAGCGCCGCGGCGTTCGCATCGCTGCGCGCCTTCAGGCCATCGAGACCGCCCAGCGACTTCGCCCATTCGAGCGCGAAAATCGCATCCTCGACCGCGAGCATCGACGGGGTGTTGATCGTCTCGCCCTTGAACACGCCTTCAGCAAGCGCGCCCTTCGAGACGAGGCGGAACACTTTCGGCAGTGGCCAGGCGGGGGTGTGGGTTTCGAGGCGTTCGACCGCGCGGGGGCCAAGAATCAGCACGCCGTGGCCGCCTTCGCCGCCCAGCACTTTCTGCCAGCTGAAGGTCGCGACGTCGATCTTGTCCCAGGGCAGGTCGTAAGCGAACACCGCGCTGGTCGCGTCGGCGAAGCTCAGGCCCTCGCGGTCGGCGGCGATCCAGTCGCCGTTCGGGACGCGCACGCCGCTGGTGGTGCCGTTCCAGGTGAAGAGCACATCGTTCGACCAGTCGACTTGGCGAAGGTCGGGAAGCTGGCCATAATCGGCGCGCATGACGGTCGGGTCGAGCTTGAGCTGCTTCGCGGCGTCGGTGACCCAGCCCTCGCCGAAGCTCTCCCAAGCGAGCGTCGTGACCGGGCGGGCGCCGAGCATCGTCCACATCGCCATTTCAAAGGCGCCGGTGTCGGAGCCGGGAACGATGCCGATGCGGTGCGTGTCGGGAAGCTGCAGCATCTCGCGCATCAGGTCGATGCAAGTGGCGAGGCGCGTCTTGCCGATCTTCGCGCGATGCGAGCGGCCGAGCGATTCGGTTGCGATTTTGGAGGCATCCCATCCGGGCGGCTTTGCGCAGGGGCCGGAGGAGAAATAGGGGCGCGCAGGGCGCAAGTGTGGCGTCGGCACTTCAGTCATTATAATCTCTCCTTGCAGAGAGCTCGCGCGGCGTTGGGACCGCGTGGCCCGGCGCCGCGTTTAAGGCGGTCGCGCGGGCTGTCAAACAAATTGCACGGACCGCGCGAAATTTTCGACGAGTTGAGCAAAAGGTATACAGCTTGTTAACCATTTCGTCGGTAATTTGACGCTATGCCGATCCCGACTTTCTTGAAGCCCCGGATCCTGATCGCCGCCAGTGCGGCGCTGGCACTCTCCGCCTGTTTCGGCGCGCCCGAGGCGATGAAGAATAGCGGCGGAAAGCGACCGACGGCGAGCAAGCCGACTCGCCCGCAGGCCGTCGGCACCCCTTCCTTCACCAGCACCGAGGCGCAGCAATGCGCCTTCGATCTCAAGCAGGCCGGCGTGCGCTTCACCCCGCTCCCGAACGAGGATCATGGCGGCGGCTGCACGTCGATCGATTCGGTGAAGCTGCTCGACATCGGCACGCCGGTGTCGGGGCTCGGCGCGATGACCTGTCCGCTCGCGAGGAATTTCGCCGCATGGGTGCAACATGCGGTGAAACCCGCGGCGCGGAAATATCTGGGGCAGGAGGTCGTGAAGATCGAGACCTTCGGAACCTACAGCTGCCGCAATATCTATGGCGGCCGGTCGGGCCGGATGTCGCAGCACGCCTTTTCGAATGCGATCGACGTATCGGGCTTCCTGCTCGCCGACGGCCGCCGCGTCATGCTCGACGGCGGATGGACCGGCGATAAATCGTCGCAGGATTTCCTCCGCGCGCTGCACAAATCGGGCTGCCGGCGGTTCGGCACCGTGCTCGGCCCCGATTACAACGCGGCGCATTATAATCATTTCCACTTCGACATGAGCGGCAACGGTTTCTGCCGCTAAGCTTGGCAAAGCCGCGCGAAACGGCTAGCCGCTCGCTAATGGCAGAAGACAAACAACCCCATCGCTCGCGTTTCCACAAAGCCAAGGACGACGCGCAGTTCGCCAAACAGGCGGTATCGACCCCGCAGACGCAAGACCCGGCCTATCGGCTGGCGTTCCAGGACACCGAATTCCTGCTGCGCGAAGATCTGCGCCCCGTGCGCTTTCAGCTCGAACTGCTCAAACCCGAACTGATGCTCGACGAAGCGAAGATCGAGTCGATGCTCGTCGTCTATGGCTCGGCGCGCATTCCGTCGCCCGAAAGTGCGCAGGCCGTGCTCGACGCGGCGCGCACGCCCGAGGAGCAGCGGATCGCCGAGCGGCTCGCGGCCAAGGCCAAATATTATGAAGAGGCGCGGGGGCTCGCCCGGATCGCGAGCCAGGTGCCGCCCGACAAGAATGGCTGCCGCAACTTCGTCGTCTGTTCGGGCGGCGGACCGTCGATCATGGAGGCCGCGAATCGCGGCGCCGACGACGAGGGCAAGGAATCGGTCGGGCTCAACATCGTGCTGCCGCACGAGCAGGCCCCCAACCGCTATGTCACCCCCGGCCTCAGCTTCCAGTTCCACTATTTCGCGCTGCGCAAGATGCACTTCCTGCTCCGCGCGCGCGCCGTCTGCGTGTTCCCGGGCGGGTTCGGGACGTTCGACGAGACGTTCGAACTGCTGACGCTGATCCAGACGGGCAAGATCAAGCCGATCCCGATCGTGCTGTTCAGCGAGGAATTCTGGACCCGCGTCGTCAATTTCGACGCGCTGGTCGAGGAAGGCGTGATCAGCCAGCGCGACCTGTCGCTGTTCCACTTCGTCGAAACCGCCGAAGAGGCGTGGCAGATCATCCAGGATTTCTACGGCAACGTGCAGAACCCGAATTAGGCTGTTGGCGTCGCCCCCGCGAAGGCGGGGGCCGCTGGAAGCCCAGCGCAACCTTGATAACGGCCGCGCCTTCGCGGGGGCGACGAAGCTATTTCGACTGCTGCTCGAGATACAGGATCAGCGCCTTGCGGTCGGCATCGTCGGGGATGCCCGCAAACGCCATCCGCGTTCCCGGAACCGCCATCATCGGCGCCTTGAGATAGGCGTCGAGCGCGGCCTCGTCCCAGACGCCGCCCTTGGCCTTCATCGCGCCCGAATAGGAAAAATCGGGGTGCGCCGCGACCGCGCGGCCAACGACGCCGTGCAGATTGGGGCCGATGCCGTTCGCACCGCCCTTGTCGACCGTGTGGCACGCGACGCAGCGGCGGAACACCTGTTCGCCCATCGCCGCCGTCGGTTCGACGGTCGCTGTTTCAACGGCGGGCTCGCCCGTTGCCGGCGCTTCGGCCGGCGTTTCGCTTTTTCCGCAACCGGCGAGCGCCAGCGCGCCCGCCAGCAGGACGGGCGCGAACCGCATTATTTCTTGGCTTCGGCCGGGGCGGGTGCTGCCGGAGCAGGCGCCGCGCCAGCAGGGGCAGCGGCGTCGGCGGTGGCGGCTGCGCCCTCGGCGGCAGGCGCAGCGCCTTCGGCCGGAGCCGCCGCGGCTTCGGGCGCGGGCAGCGGCAGGTTCGAACCCTGGCTGTTCATGTAAACGATCAGGTTTGCGCGGTCTTCGGGGTTGCTGAGGCCCGCGAAGGACATTTTGGTGCCCGGCGCATATTTACGCGGGCTCGTGATCCACGCGTTCATGCCTTCGAAATCCCAATTGCCGGCGACGCCCTTCAGCGCTTCCGAATAGGCGAAGCCCGGGACATGGCCGTGTGCCTTGCCGAGCGCGCCGAACAGATTCGGGCCGATGCCGTTGGCGCCGCCCGAGTTGATCGTGTGGCATGCCGCGCATTTCGCGAACACCGCTTCGCCCTTCGCCGGATCGGCGGCGGCGAGCAGGTTGGCGAGCGGCACGGCCGATTCGCCGCCACCAGCGCCGGCTTCGGCGTCTTCGATCGGATAACCGGGCTTTTCGGGATTGTGGCTGGCGAACAACATGCTCGACCCGATGGTCAGGCCCAGCGCGCAAATGCCGGCAAACAGCACCCAGCCGGCTACAGTATTGTTGCGATTGTCCATGCTCTAGCAGCCCCGTTAGCTGACGCCCGCTTGCCGGGCGCATATTTGATTTGGACGCTCCCTTACTGGCGCGGCGACGGCGGCGCAAGGGGATGAAATCGCGTGAGGGAGCAGCGTGCGCACCGGTTGCACGCGGGAAGCGGGGCGGCTATGCGCCGCGGCTCCAGCTAGGGAAGGCAATCATGGGCAGTTATTCGGCTTCGGCGCAGCATCTGGTCGACGAAATGCGCGCAGCGGCACTGGCGGAGCCGGCGCGCGGGCTGGCGTTTCAGGGTGCGCCGGGTGCGAACAGCGACCTTGCCGCGCGCGAATATGACGCGAACTCGCTGCCGCTGCCCTGCTATGCGTTTCAGGACGCGATCGATGCGGTGCGCGACGGCCGCGTCGACCGCGCGATCATTCCCATTGAAAACAGCCTGCACGGCCGCGTTGCCGACATCCATTTCCTGCTCCCCGAATCCGGCCTGTCGATCGTCGGCGAGCATTTCCTGCCGATCCGCTACGGCCTGATGAGCCGCGACCTCGGCCCCGTGACGCGCGCGATGAGCCATGAGCAGGCGCTCGGCCAGTGCCGCCACTGGTTGCGCGCCAACAATATCGCGCCGGTCGCGCACAGCGATACCGCGGGCGCCGCGGCATGGGTCGCCGACAGCGACGAGGTCGGCCTTGCGGCGCTTGCGCCGCCGCACGCCGCCGAACTCTATGGGCTGACGCTCCACGGCACGGGCATGGAGGACGCCGATCACAACACGACGCGCTTCGTCATCCTTGCGCGCGAACCGCTGGCCGACGATGCGGCGATCACCGGCCCGGTGATGACGACCTTCATGTTCGAGGTGAAGAATATCCCTGCCGCGCTCTACAAGGCGCTTGGCGGTTTCGCGACCAACGGCGTCAACATGACCAAGCTCGAAAGCTATCAGACCGGCGACAGCTTCGCGGCGACGCAATTTTATTGCGACATCGTCGGCGCGCCGGGCGACGAACGGATCGACCGCGCGCTGGAAGAACTCGACTTCCAGACCAAGTCGCTGCGCTTGCTCGGCACTTATCCGCAGGCGCGCGAGCGGCGTTAAAGTCAAAGGAAAGCGGCACCGGCCCGCTCCCCCACCCGGCCTCCCCAACGATAGTAGCCTATGGGAGGCCGGGTGGGAGAGCGGGCCGGTGCCGCTTTCCTATATGATTAACCGCCCCGGCGACGCAGCATCCGTGCGGTAGCCGACGTCTGGACGATGAACAGCGTCACGAGGATGCTCGACACGACCAGCGCGAACAGGTCGAAGGCCGAGAAATTGGTGCCGTGGATGTCGCCGCCGCCGATGATCGGCATCGAAATCGTCATCGCCATCAGCATCAGCCGCAGCTCGGTTGGTCCCCCCGCCATATAGGACAGGCGGAATTCGCCGAGGATTTTGGCGGCGATGAAGGTGTGGATCGACAGCAGGAAATAACCGATCACCGCCATCAGCGCGACGTCGAGCCGCATATAGGGGCTCATCCCGATCGCGCTGATCATCAGCAATGTCGCGAGCGCATCGACGCTATGGTCGACGAAATAGCCGTAATTGGGGCGCTCGATACCGCGCCAGCGCGCGAGGCTGCCGTCGAGCGAATCGCCGAACCAGTTGACGATATAGCCAAGGAGCGAAAGCCCGAGCCATTCGCTGTCGAACCAGCTGAGCACATAGCCCGCCGCGACGAGCACCGCGCCGGCAAAGCCGAGCGTGGTGAGCTGGTCGGGCGTCACCCAGCCCGGAAGTCGCGCGCATAACCAGTTGAGAAGACGGCGTTCGCTGCGCGCGAGTATATTCTGCTGGATGCGGACCGGCGCCTTGGCGACGGGTTCGAACTTGCTCATGAGGACCCTTTGTTGCCGACTGTCACAAAAGTGCCGGCCGGATGTCATCGCGGCGTCATAGAGGCAAAGTCGGGTTTGCGAAAGGGCAAGGCGGTCAGTGCGCCGCGTGCGTGCGACGATCAGTCCTGCCAGGGACCGATTTCGCCTACGTCGCCGACTGCGCGATAGCGCACCGCGTCGTCGACCCAAGCGACTTCCCACATCGGCGCGGGGCGGGCCCATTCGCCGATCACGAACAAGGGCAGCTTGTGCGCCGCAACGAAGGCAAGGTCATCGGGGGTCGGGCCGGGGATCGTCGTTTCGTACCGCTGGTGAATGCGGATGACTGCCAGCGTGGTCGCGGGCGGCGCGGGAAGCGACTGGCGCACCGGAAAGCCCATGCTCGCGGCGACGGCGGGATAGCCTTTGTCGTCGCGCGCGATCAGCAACACCTTGTCGGCGTTCGCATAGGGCCCGCCGACCGCACGGCCGACGACCTTGCGCCCTGCAATCGCGGCAAATTCGCGCAGGTCGGTGTCCGCAATCGGCGATGGGCGCGCGGGCGCCGAAGCGACGGCGGCTTCAGGAGGCGCGGGGGCGGGATTGGCGGCGAGCGCCGCAACGAACAGCAGCGCGGCGATCAATGCGCTTCGCCCCAGCTCTTGCCGATGCCGACCTCGACCTCGAGCGGGACCGACAGCTTGAGCGCCGGTTCGGCGGCGCCCGACATCACCGCGCGGATGACCGCGCCGGCGGCTTCGGCCTTGTCCTCGGGCGCTTCGAACACGAGTTCGTCGTGGACCTGCAGCAGCATCTTGACGTCGGACAGCCCCGCGTCGGCGAGCGCCTTCGGCATCCGCGCCATCGCGCGCTTGATCAGGTCGGCGCTGGTGCCCTGGATCGGCGCGTTGATCGCGGCGCGCTCGCTACCCGCGCGCTCATTCTGGTTCGCCGCCTTGATGCGCGGAAACCATGTCTTTCGGCCGAACAACGTCTCGGTATAGCCCTTCGCGCGCACGATTTCGAGCGTATCGGTGATATAGTCCGAAATCCCGGGGAAGCGCTCGAAATAGCGCGCGATCAGCGCCTGCGCCTCGTCGGGCGTGACTTCGAGGCGCCCCGCAAGGCCCCAGCGCGAAATGCCATAGAGGATCGAGAAATTGACCGTCTTCGCCTTGCCGCGCGTGTCGCGGTTGACCTCGCCGAACAATTCGATCGCGGTCGCGCTGTGAATGTCCTGCCCCTGCGCAAAGGCTTCCTTGAGTTCGGGGACGTCGGCCATGTGCGCCGCGAGCCTGAGCTCGATCTGGCTATAGTCGGCTGCGATCAGCACATGGCCGGGCGCGGCAATGAAGGCGTCGCGAATCTGGCGGCCGGTCTCGGTGCGGATCGGGATGTTCTGCAAATTCGGGTCGGTCGACGACAGGCGCCCGGTCTGCGCACCGACGAGGCTGTAGCTCGTATGGACGCGGCCGGTGGTGGCGTTGATCTGCTGTTGCAGCGCGTCGGTATAGGTCGACTTCAGCTTGGCGAGCTGCCGCCATTCCAATATCTTGCGCGCGATCGGCACACCATCGCGTTCGAGCCGCTCAAGTTCGCTCAAGTCGGTCGACCAGTCGCCCGACTTGCCCTTGCGCCCGCCCTTCAGGCCCAGCTTGTCAAAGAGGATTTCGCCGAGCTGCTTCGGGCTGCCGATCGCGAAGGGCTGGCCCGCGAGGCCGTGAACCTCGCCTTCGATGCGCAGCATTTCGGTCGCGAACTCGCCCGACAGGCGCGCGAGATATTCGCGGTCGACCATGATCCCCGCGCGCTCCATCCCCTCGACGATCGATGCCAGCGGGCGGTCGACCATTTCATAGACGCGCGTCCCGCCCTCGATCGGCAGGCGCAGCTTGAGCAGCTTCCACAGGCGCAGCGCGACGTCGGCATCCTCGGCGGCATATTCGGTCGCGCGGTCGAGTTGCACTTCGGCAAAGCTGATCTGCGATTTGCCCGTCCCGCACATTTCCTTGAAGGACAGGCAGGTGTGATCGAGGTGGAGTTTCGCCAGCTCGTCGAGCCCGTGCTGATGCTTGCCCGCGTCGAGCGCAAAGCTCATCACCAGCGTGTCGTCGTACGGCGCGACGGTGATGCCATGCTGCGCAAGCACGCCGATGTCATACTTCAGATTATGCCCGACCTTCAGCACCGCATCGTCGGCGAACAGCGCGTGCAGACGCCCGATCGCGACGTCCAACGCGATCTGTTCGGGCTTTTCGGCGAACATATCGGTGCCGCCGTGGCCGAGCGGGATATAGCAGGCGCGGCCCGGCGCGGTCGCCATGCTGACCCCGACGAGGCGGCCGGTGACGCTGTCGAGGCTCGCGGTTTCGGTGTCGACCCCGATGACATGCGCGGCGCGCGCTTCGGCGATCCAGCGGTCGAGCGCCTCGACCGTCGTCACGCATTCATAAGCCGACCGGTCGATGGGCGGCATCGCGGGCAGCGTCGGTGTCGACGGCCCGGCGGGTGCGGAAGCCGGCGCGGCGCTGGCGCGCGGAAAGGTCGGCGGGCCACCGGGCGTGGCGCCAAGGTCGAGCTTCGCCGAGAGCGAGCGGAAGCCATGTTCGTCGAGGAAAGTTTTGAGCGGCAGTGGCGGAATCGCGCCGAGCCTCAGCGTGTCGAGCGCGTCGGGCAGCGCGACGTCGCGCTTCAGGTCGACGAGGATGCGCGACAGTTCGGCCATCGCGCGATGCTCGATCAGATTGTCGCGCAGCTTCGACGCCTTCATGCCTTCCGCGCCGTCGAGCGCGGCGGTGAGGTTGCCATATTCCTGGATCAGCTTGGTCGCGGTCTTCGGCCCGACCCCGCGCACGCCGGGGACATTGTCGACGCTGTCGCCCATCAGCGCGAGCACGTCGCCCACCAGATCAGGCGTCACGCCGAACTTCTCGTTCACCGCTTCCAGCCCGAGACGCACATTCTTCATCGTGTCGAGCATATCGACCTGCGGCCCTTCGCTGGGCTCGCGGATCAACTGCATCAGATCCTTGTCCGACGACACGATCGTGACGTCCCAGCCTTCGCGCACCGCGGCCTCGGCATAGCTTGCGATCAGGTCGTCGGCCTCAAACCCCTCCATCTCGATGCACGGCAGCGAGAAAGCGCGGGTCGCGTCGCGGATCAGCGGGAATTGCGGGCGCAAATCCTCGGGCGGCTCGGGCCGGTTCGCCTTATACTGATCGTATATTTCGTTGCGGAACGACTGGCTCGAATGATCGAGGATCACCGCAAGATGCGTCGGCCCGTCGGCGTCGTGCAGATCCTTCGCCAGCTTCCACAGCATCGTCGTGTAGCCATAGACCGCACCGACGGGCACCCCCTTGGGGTTTGTGAGCGGCGGCAGGCGGTGATAGGCGCGGAAGATGTAGCTGGAGCCATCGACCAGATAGAGATGATTCTTCTCGGACATGGCGCGGATGTAGCAGGGGAGGTGCGGGCGGCCTAGGGCGCTGTTCCCTTTTTCGTCCTCCTAAATTTGCGAAGACGAATGGCGGTTTCCCGGCTCAAGGTTCATGTCCGCTTTGGGGTGTATTGTGTTGAAAAACTCCGGAGACGCATCTCGCCCAAGCCGCCTGCGTAAGAAACATATCGAGCGAGGCCGGACAGTGATCTAAAATTATACGGCGACTGGGAATGATGTAATATTTTCACTCGCTCAGATGTGTCCAAAGCCAATGACAGAGTTTTTCAACACAATAAGGTGGAAAGCGGTCGTAGCGTCCTTGTCGTCATCCCGGACTTGATCCGGGACCCCGCTTTTTGAGGCATCGACTGGCTGCGACTTCGAGCGGGACCCCGGATCAAGTCCGGGGTGACGAGAGTGTTGGAGTCCGCAAACGGTCGAAACTGGGCTTCCAGCTTTCCTAGCGATAATCGATCGTCAGCTTGCCCGCCGCTGCAACCGCCGCGGCGCGGGCCTCATCGGTCGTGCCGCCTGCGACGCGGGCGAGCGCAACCCCCATGCGGCGATACGGCCGCGTCACCGGCTTGCCGAAGATGCGCGCATCGACGGCGGTTTCGGCGTTCGGCGGGGTCAGCGCCTCGGCAAGGCCCGTAATCGCGAAATCCGCCGCATCGCGGTCGGCGAGCAGCACGGCGCTCGCGCTCGCATCCGGCACCGCGACGGCGGGGATCGGCAGGCCGAGGATCGCGCGCGCGTGCAGGTCGAATTCGGACATCGACTGCGAGATCAAAGTGACCATACCGGTATCGTGCGGGCGCGGCGAGAGTTCGGAGAAGATCACCTCGTCGCCCTTCACGAAATATTCGACCCCGAAAATGCCGTGGCCGCCGAGCGCATCGACGACCTTCGTCGCCATGTCCTGCGCTGCCGCGAGCGCCGCGTCGGACATCGCGGCGGGCTGCCAGCTTTCGCGATAGTCGCCGCGCTCCTGGCGGTGGCCGATCGGCGGGCAGAAACTGACGCCATCCTTGTGGCGGACGGTGAGCAAGGTGATCTCGTAATCGAAGTCGATAAACGCCTCGGCGATCACGCGCAGCCGGTCGCCGCGCATCCCGGCGGCGGCATAGTCCCACGCGGCATCGATGCCGTCCGCGTCCCTGACCGTGCTCTGGCCCTTGCCCGACGACGACATGACGGGCTTCACGACAAGCGGAAAGCCGATGCGTTCGGCCGCCGCGACCAGTTCCTCGCGGCTCGTCGCATATTCGAAGGTCGAGGTTTTGAGGCCGAGTTCGCTCGCGGCGAGATCGCGGATCGCGTCGCGGTTCATCGTCAGCTGCGCCGCGCGCGCCGACGGGACGACATGGAAACCCTCGGCTTCGACTTCGGCCAGGATTTCGGTGCGGATCGCCTCGACCTCGGGCACGATATGGTCGGGCCGATGCTTTTCGATCGTGGCGCGCAGCGCATCGCCGTCGAGCATCGAGAAGACCTCGAAGCCGTCGGCGACCTGCATCGCGGGCGCGCCTTCATAGCTGTCGCATGCGATGACGCGGCATCCGAGCCGCTTCGCCGAAATCACGAATTCGCGGCCGAGTTCGCCCGAGCCGAGGAGGAGGATGGTGGCGGTGGGGGTCATGCAAAAACTTTCCATCGACGTTGGGCGCAAGATTCGGGACGCATCGCTGCGCGGCCTCCGCCATAGGAATTTCAGCATCAAAGTGCGACAGCGAATGACATCCGAAGGAACATCCCGTGACCCATTATTGCAAAACCATCTGGTCGCCGGTGGGCGAATTGACCCTTGTCGCCGACGATCGGGGACTCGCCGCGATCCTGTGGGAGAATGACAGGCCCGACCGCGTCCGGCTCGGCACATTGACCGAAAGGGCCGACCATCCGGTACTGCTCGAAACCGAACGGCAGCTCGCGCAATATTTCGCCGGCGAACGCCGCATCTTCGACGTGCCGCTGTCGTTCGCCGGGACCGATTTCCAGAAGCGCGTCTGGGCCGCCTTGCTCGCCATCCCGTTCGGCGAAACGCGCAGCTATGGCGAGATCGCGGACCAGCTCGGCGCCCCCGGAGCCTCGCGCGCGGTCGGCGCCGCCAACGGCCGCAATCCGATTTCGATCATCGCGCCGTGCCACCGCGTCGTCGGATCGACCGGCAAGTTGACCGGTTTCGCCGGCGGGCTCGAGGCGAAGCGGTTCCTGCTCGATCTTGAAGCGGTGGATGAAAGCTCGAGCGCGCGGATTTCGGGGATGAGCTTCCACCACAGCAACGCCAGGTGACGGGCCGCGCGCCAGCGAAAATTGGCGCACGTTTGTTCAACGCGTTCGCCGGCCGCCCCGCTATTCTTCCCCGCAACATAATGGGAGAAAGCATATGGCCGCCACCGCGCAAATCGAACGTCCCCTTTCCGTTGCCGCCCTGTTCGACCGCTATCATGTCGGCTGGGAAACGAAGGATCCGGGCCTGATCGCATCGCTCCATGCGGAGGACACGGTCTTCGCGCTCCACGACGGCACCGAGCCTGTGACGGGACGCGAGCGGCTGCGCGAGCATTGCCGGCAATTGTTCGCGACCTTCGATTTCACACAGGAAATGGGACGCCGGCTCTACGGCGACGACCATTGGGTGTTCGAATGGACGATGCTGCTCGCGCTCACCGAACCGGGCGGCGCGCCTTTTGTCGCGCGCGTCGGGATGCTCGACGTCGTCACGCTGAACGATGCTGGCGAGGTGGTGCGCAAGGATGTCTATCCGAACGGGCGCGAGATGCACGGTGCGTTCGTGCGCGCCCGGATCGACCGTTAGCGGCGGCGCTTGCGCCTTGCCCTCGACCGGCAGATAATTACCGCGATGCCCGATCCGCTCTCCCCTTTCCGGAATTCGCTGCTGCCGGTCGATGCGCCGCTTGCGCCGCATGCCAATCCGGTCACCGGGATATTGATGGGGCGTGGCGGTCCGCTGCGGCTGACGATGGATGGTGTGGCGGTCGAGGGCGACATGCTGCTGATCCGCCCCGGCGTCGTGCATGGCATCGCCTTGCCCGCGCGCGGCGCCGACATCCTCTATCTCGACGGTCTCGCCTTTCCGTTCGACGTTCCGCTGGCGCGGGCGCTGGGCGGCAAGCTGGCCGAACTGGCGGGCACAGTGCTGGACGGTACGGACGATGCCGCCGTCGAGTTGCGCGCGCGACTGGCTGCCCCCGCCACCCCGCCATTGCCGCGCGTCGCCGATGCCGTGCGCGCGATCTATGCCGACCCGATGCGGCGGATGCCGCAGGACGAGCTGGCGCAGCGGCTCGGCATGGAACGCACGCGGGCCTTGCGCCTTTTCAGGGCGGCGACCGGGCAGGGCTTTCGCGAATTCAAGCGCTGGTCGGCGATGCAATATGCCGCGCAGCAGATGAAGCAGGGCGCGCTCGTTCGCACCGCGGCGATGGACGCCGGCTTTGCCGACACCGCGCATCTATCGCGCGCCTTTCGCGAAACCTTTGGCCTGACGCCGAGCGCCGCAATCGGCGCGCTCCCTTCATAAGAGGGTCAGGCGGGCCAGCGGTCGGTGTCGTGGTCGGGATGCTGGTGGTTGCTTGCCTTGATCGCATCGACAAGGTTGCTCATCACCTCTTCGGTGGTGCCCTCGGCCTTGATCGGCAGATCCTCGAACAGCGATAGCTGGCCTTCGAGCCCGAACTGGACTTGCGGGGGGAACGCCGACGGATCGTCGAACGACCCCGTCGTCAGGTTGATATGCTTGCTTCCGGCATAGTCATAAGTGAGCGGCGTCCCGCAGGCGCGGCAGAAACCGCGCGCCGCCTTGTCCGAACTGCTGAAGGTCGCGGGCGCGCCGCGCGTCCATGTGATCGCGTCGCGCGGCACGCCGATCAGCGCGATGAAGAAATTGCCCGCCGCCTTCTGGCACATCCGGCAATGGCAGATGTGCGACGTGTCGAGCACCGCGGTGACATGATAGCGCACCGCGCCGCACTGGCAGCCGCCCGACGCTTCGGTTTCGATCCTGTCCATGGCGCCTTGCTATCAAAGGTGGCGGGCGCTCACAATCGCGCAAGCGGGGAAGCGGTGCGCGGCGGCGACGCGCCGCGCACCAGCTCCGTCAGGCACCGTAACGCTCGATCACCTCGGCGAGCGGGACATGGCTGAGGCAGAGGCCGCTACCCGGCGCCGTCTCGCCGCTTTCGAGCGCGGTGGCATAGGCGACGGCCGGATCGGCCTCCAGCCTTGCGCGCAGCGCCGCGAGCTTCGGCCAGCGAAGCGGCTCGGCGACCGCGTGAAACTCCAGCCAGCGCGCGACCCCGATGAACAGCGCGTCGGCCAGCGTCGGCCGGTCGCCGACCAGATAGGGGCCGTCACCGACCATTTCCTCCAGCCGGTCGTGGCGTTCGATCACCGCTTCCTTGCCCCATTCGCGGAGCGATGCTTGCAAGGCGGGGCGCGGCGGGTCCATTTCGAGGGCGACCCAGAGCGGCGTGAAGGAGCCGGTGAAGCCCGAATTGATGAACGCCATCAGCTGGGTCATGCGGTCGGCTTCGGGCGACAGCGGGTCGAAGCTGATGCGCCGTTCGCTGTCGCGCGCCGCGAACCAGCGTGCGATCGCCATGGTTTCGGTCAGGACATTGCCCTGGTCGGTAATCAGCGCCGGCGTCTCGTGCCGGGCGTTGATGCGGGCATAGGCGGGCTCGCGCATTTCGACGAGCATGTCGACGCGGCACAGGCGATAGGGTTTGCCCATCCATTCGAGGGCCGCGACAAGGCCCATGGAACTTCCCAGCGGGAAGCCATAGATAAGGATCGGTTCCAATGTATTGCTCCATTCTCTTGAGGGGGGAGCTGCGCAGCGAAACCAGATATAGGGCGCGCCATCGCCACGTAAATTGCGCACCTTTTTGTAACCAGGAGGCCCCGATGAAAAATCTGGTTTCGCGCTGTCCGATCGAGGAAGTGATGCAGGTGCTGAGCGGCCGCTGGCCGACCCTGCTGATCTATTATCTCAGCGACGGGACGAAGCGCTTCAGCGACCTGCGCCGCGACAATCCGACGATTTCACACAAGATGCTGACGCTCGAACTGCGCAAGCTGGAGGATGCGGGGATCGTCCAGCGGACCGAATTCGAGGGTTATCCGCGGCGCGTCGAATATGATCTGACCCCCGACGGCGAACGGCTCGTCCCGCTGATCGATGCGCTCGGCGACTGGTGGGATGCGTCGGCGGGCGGGGCCGATGCCGAGGAGGCTGTCGTCACCGTGGGCGGTAGCTGAGATCGCCCGGCGACGGAGTCACTTCGCTTTTTGCGGGTGAAAAGTATCGCCGCGCTTCAGCATCGCGACAAGGTCGGCAATCTTCTTTTTCCGCCCGGCCTCGGTCTTGATCGTGCCGAGGCGGAAGATCAGCGCGAAGCGGTTCTGCGCGGTCAGCTTTTCCAGCATCGCCTTGGCCTCGGGTTCGGCATCGATCGCCACCTGCAGGTCGTCCGGAATTTCCGATCCCTTGACGCGATAGGCGCGGTCCCAGCGGCCATCGGCCTTCGCTGCGTCGACCTGTTTCAGCCCATGCCCGGTCATCCGCCCTTCGGCGGTCAGGCGCGCGACATTGTCGATATTGATCTGGCTCCAGACGCTTTTCGGCGCGCGCGGCGTGTAGCGTTGCAGGAAGCTTTTTTCGTCGAAGGATTTGCGGATGGCGTCGATCCATCCCCAGCACAGCGCCGCGTGGATCGCCTGTTCGGGCGTGATCGACGCAAGGCCCGATTTGACCTTGTGGACCTTGATCCACACCTCGCGCTCGGTGGTGTGATGCGCGGCCAGCCATTCGTAGAAACCGTCCATGTCCGCAAATTCGTGAACCTTGTCCGGGTCTACCTGGACGGCCGCCATAACCCTATTCCCATTCATAAATTCATTCCGCCATAATCTATTGAGAAGAAAAGAATAGACTATCTATCCCGAAATGACCGAGCCATGGTCCGTCAAGATTACGCTTTTGAGATTAAAGGAGAAATTCTTCGATCAAGGATGTCTCGAACCAGAGGGGAGAAGGCGTTAGCGCTCCCGCGCCGCTGTCGTGCGGATCTCGTCGATCGGGCTCTGCAGATAGGAGCCGAGCGAACGGCGGCCGGTGCGGATGTCGGCGGTGACCGCCATGCCGGGGGTGAGGGGGATCGCCCTACCATCCCGCACGATCGTCGCGCGGTCCAGCGTCACCCGCGCGGTGTAGATCAATCCGCGCTTCTCGTCCTGTACCGCGTCCGAGCTGATCTGCTCGAGCCTGCCCGGCACCGCGCCATAGCGCGTGAAGGAAAATGCCTCGACCTTGAGCGCGACCGGCTGGCCGGCGCGGACGAAGCCGACATCCTTGTTGGCGATCATCACTTCGGCGACCAGCTTCCCGCGCGCCGGCACGATCACCATGATCGGCTTGGCCGCCTCGACGACGCCGCCGACGGTATGGACGGCGAGCTGCGTGACCGTGCCGTCGACGGGGCTGACGAGGCGCTGGAGGCTGCCGCGCTTGGTCGCTTTGGTCAACTCCTCCTTGCGCAGCCGTGCGTCGCTCTCGGCCTTGGCGAGATCGGCGAGGATGCGCGCGCGCGTTTCGGCGGTGGATTGGCTCGAATGGCCGCCGGCCACCGCGATCTGCGCTTCCGCCTTGCGCGCGGTGGCGAGGGCGGCGTCGCGGTCGCGCGCGGCGACGAGGCGCTGGCGGCGCATTTCGATCACGCGCAGCTTCGAGACATAGCCCTTTTCGAGCAGCGTCTCGTTGGCGGCGATCTGCTCGTCGAGCAGCGGCAGGGTCTCGGCGAGCTTGGCCGCCTGGATCTGCGCCTCGGCCCCGGCCGCGCGGGCGGATTCGGTGTCGGCGGCGCGCGTCTGGCTACCCGCCCGGATCTCGGCCAGTTGGGCGCGGGCGAGCGCGATCTGGGTGGTGGCGACGTCGGCCGTGGTTCCGGCGGGCGGAGTGAAGCGCAGGCCCTGGCCGTCGAGCGCGGACAGCATGGCGCGCAGCCGCGCGGCGTCGAGCATCGCCGTCTCCAGCGCCTTGCTGGCTTGCGCCGTGTCGGCGTCCGAGACAGTGGGATCGAGCTCGACCAGCGGCTGGCCGGCGCGGACACGCTGGCCGTCGCGGACCAATATGGCGTGGACAATCCCCGCCGCACCGGGCTGGATCAGCTTGACGTTGTCGGCGGGCACCAGCTTGCCCGGCGCCGAGGCGACGACGTCGACCCGGCCAAGGACCAGCCAGAGCAGCGCGGCCGCGAACAGGCCGAGCAACAGCCAGGCCGTGACCCGCCCGGTCGGCGACACGGGGCGCTCGACCACTTCGAGCGCGGCGGGAAGGAAGTCGGTCTCCTCGGTACGCAATACCCCGCGCGATCGCGCGCGCTCATTGTCGAGCGCGTCGCGAACGGCCGTCCAGTGACGCGTGAGCGCGTTCATGCCGCGGCCCCCGCCTGGACGCCGATCTGGCGGTGATGGAGCGCGGCATAGCGGCCGCCGAGGCGGAGCAGCTCGTCATGCGTGCCGCTTTCGACAATCCGCCCCTTGTCGAGCGTCAGGATGCGGTCGCACTGGCGGATCGCCGAGAGGCGGTGCGCGATGATCAGCACGGTGCGACCGGCGGCGATCGACTTGAGGTTGCGCTGAACGATCTCCTCGCTCTCGGCATCGAGCGCCGAGGTCGCCTCGTCGAGGATCAGGATGCGCGGGTTGGTGATCAGCGCGCGGGCGATGGCGAGGCGCTGGCGCTGCCCGCCCGAGAAGTTGACGCCGCGCTCCTCGACGATCGTGTCATAGCCCCGCGGCAGCTCCAGAATGAAATCGTGCGCGCCGGCGAGGCGGGCGGCGGTCATCACCCGCTCGATCGGCGTGACGGGGTCGGCGAGCGCGATATTCTCGCGGATCGAGCGGTTGAACAGGATATTCTCCTGCAACACCACCCCGATCTGGCGGCGCAGCCAGGCGGGATCGACCTGCGCGATGTCGACGTCGTCGATCAGCACGCGGCCGCTTGCGGGCAGATAGAAGCGCTGGAGCAATTTGGTGAGCGTCGATTTGCCCGAGCCCGAGGCGCCGGCGATGCCGAGCGTGGCGCCGGCGGGCAGATCGAGGTCGATGTCGTCGAGCGTCCACGGGCCGTCGGCGCCATAGCGGAAGCGGACATTCTCGAAGCGGACATGGCCGGCGAGCGCAGGCAAGGCGGTGCGCGATCCGGCGCCGGGCTCGGGGCCGCTGTTGAGGATGTCGCCGATCCGCTGGACCGAGAGGCGGACCTGCTGGAAGTCCTGCCAGAGCTGCGCCATGCGGATGACCGGGCCGGAGACGCGCTGGGCGAACATGTTGAACGCGACCAGCCCGCCGATGGTCAGCGCGCCGGCGATCACCTGCTGCGCGCCAAAGAACAGGATCGCGGCGAGGCTGAGCTTGGAGATGAGCTGGACCGCCTGACTGCCCGAATTGCCGAGGTTGATGACGCGCTGGTTGGCGGCGCTGTACGCGGCGAGCTGGCGTTCCCAGCGGTCCTGCCATTGCGGCTCGACCGCCGCCGCCTTGAGCGTCTGCATGCCCGAGACGCTTTCGACAAGCAGCGCGTTGTTCGCGGCGCCGCGCGCGAATTTCTCGTCGAGCCGGCGGCGCAAGGGACCGGTGACGACGAGCGAGACGATCACATAAGCGGGGAGGGTGAGCGCGACGATGACGAAAAGGAGCGGTGAGTAGAGCCACATCGCGACCATGAAGACGATCGTGAACAGCGGATCGACCAGCACGGTGAGCGAGGCGTTGGTCATGAACTCGCGTACCGTCTCCAGCTCGCGGACGCGGGTAACGGTGTCGCCGACGCGGCGATTCTCGAAATAGGCGAGCGGCAGGCGGAGCAGGTGGCGGAAGAGGCGGCTGCCCAGCTCGACGTCCAATTTCTGGCTGGTCTCCGAATAGAGCCGGGTGCGCAGCCAGCCGAACGCGACTTCCCAGAGCGATACGATCACCAGCCCGATCGCGAGAACCTGCAACGTTGCCAGGCTGTTGTGCGCCAGCACCTTGTCGACGACGTTCTGGAAGAACAGCGGCGCGGCAAGGCCGAGCAGGTTGAGCGCGAGGGTGATCAGCAGCACCTCGCCGATCAGCTTTCTATATTTGACGATCTGGGGAACGAACCAGGTCATGTCGAAGGCGGGCGCGGCAACCTGCGCCGCGTCGCGGGTGGCGACGAGGAGCAGCTCTCCCGACCAACGGGCCTCCAGTTCGGCGCGGTGCCAGCGCTCGATCTCGGCACCGGGGCGCTGGACCGCCACGGCATCCTCGCCGACGCGGCCGATCACGAACCAGCCCTCGGCGCCGCTAGCCATCACCGGCATGGGAAGGCGTCTCAGTCGCTCGAAATCGCCGGTCGTGGTTCGGGCACGGACGCCTTCGATGCGCTTTGCCAGGCGCAGCAGATCGGATGTCGTGACGGGATCGGCATGGCCCAGGCTGTGGCGCAGCTCGGCCGGGTCCGCGACAATGCGGTGCATGGCGAGGATCAGGGCGAAGGCGGCGAGCCCGGTGTCCACGGGCGGCTCCGACGTCCCGAGGGACAGGTCCTGCTGCACGGTGCGTCTCCGATCGGGTTTTCAGACTTGGGCGATCTGCCGGGTGCAGCAACGTGAATCGTCCGGCACGAACCTTGGTAGCGGCCAAAGTCTGGCGAGCGAAGGCGCCGTGGCTCCGGTCGTCGGAGCAAAGGGGCGACTCGGCTTTCGCAGGTGCAGCATATGGTTGACCCGGGTGCCGCCGCGGGCTGTCTGGTGGCGATTAAGTGGGGGGTATATTTTCAGGCTTATGACGGGAGCCCTGCCATGCCCACCCTCTACATCTCGCCGACCGGCAGCGGTACGGGCGACGGCTCGAGCGCCGCGAACGCCGCAACCCTGAACGACCTGCCGCAGCTCATCGCGGCGGCGGGACCGGGCGGGCAGGTGCTGCTTCTCGCCGATCAGGGGGCCTATGCCGCGCCGACCGGGGCGCTGGCGATCGTCGCGGGCGGGACGGCGAGTGCGCCCGTGACGATCCGCGGGGTCGATAGCGCGGGCCATGTGATGGCGGCGACGATCGCTGGCACCAGGACCGAGCCGTTCGATCCGGCCAGTCCCTCGGGCGAGGAGGTCTTCCGGCTGCTCGGCGGCGCGAATAATCTGCGCTTCAGCGATCTGGCCTTCGAGAATGTCGGCACGGCCTTTCGCGTCGGCGCGGACGTGCGCAACCTGGCGATCGAGCATGTCGATGCCGCGAATGTCTCGCGCTTCTTCGATAATATGGTCTCGGGCGCCAATGCTAGCGCGACGATCACCGGGCTCACGATCCGTGACGTCGCCATCGACGGTTATTCCAAGGGCGCGATCCGAATCCAGTACGACACGAACAATGTGCTGATCGAGGATGTGCGCGGCGACAGCCAGTTCCAGGATGGCGACAATTTCGCGATCGGCGTCCATATCACCGGCACCGCGCACGACGTGACGATCGACCGTGTCGCCATGCGCAACGCGCTCGACACGGTGAACGACTATCGCAACGGCGACGGTTTCGCGACCGAGCGCGGCACCTACAACATCACGCTGCGCGACGTGATCGCCACGGGCAACAGCGATGGCGGGCTCGACCTCAAGAACGATAATATCGTGGTCGACGGCGCGATCGTCTCGGGCAATGGCCGTAACGTCCGGCTATGGGGCACGGGCGCGCAATTGAGTAACATCGTCAGCCTCGACGCGGGTGCGCCGCTGGCTGGCGGCAATCGCGAGCATATCTGGCTGGCCGAGGGCGCCAGCGCGACGATCGACGGGGCGTTCTTCTCCGACCCTGGCTCGCCAACGCTGTTCAACCTCGCCGAGAGGAATGGCGCGCTGACGGTGCGCGATTATGGCCTCGCTACCGGTGCTGGCACGTTGACCTTGAAGAAGGGCTCGGGATCGGTGCTGACCCTGGACGGGCAGCGCGTGGTGGTTGCGGCGGGGACTGCGGGCGACGACCTGATCGGGGGTGCTGCGGGCGCCGATGTACTGATCGGCGGCGCGGGCAGCGACATGCTGGTCGGCAATGCCGGCGACGATGTGCTGACCGGCGGTTCGGGCGCGGACATATTGGTGGGCGGCGCAGGGCGCGATCTGCTTAGCTACGCAGGCAGCGATGCTGCCGTGCGGGCCGACCTGACACGGCTTACCGCCAGCGGCGGCGATGCCGAGGGCGATCTGTTCGACGGGTTCGAGGATGTCGAGGGCTCGGTCTTCGCCGATGTGCTGGCGGGGGACGCGGGCGCGAACCGGTTGTTCGGCGGGAATGGCGACGACATGCTTTCGGGCGGCGCCGGTGACGACATGCTCGATGGCGGCGCAGGCGCAGACCTGCTCGATGGCGGGACCGGGATCGATCGGGTGGACTATGGCAGCAGCGGCGCGGGCGTGGTCGTCGATCTCGCCGATGGCGCGGCAAGCGGCGGCGAGGCGGCGGGCGACCGGCTGATCGGGATTGAAGCGGTGGAAGGCTCGGGCTTCGCCGATACCCTGTCGGGCGATGACGGCGCGGACTGGATCGGCGGCGGCGCGGGCGACGACCGGATCGACGGCCGCGGCGGGGACGATCTGCTCGTCGGCGGCGCAGGTTCCGACATGCTGACCGGCGGTGCGGGGTTCGACAGCGCGGACTATTCGGCCAGCGGTACGGCGGTTACGGTCGATCTCGCCTCGGGCACGGGGATTGGCGGCGATGCCCAGGGCGACCGGCTCCAAGGGATCGAGCGGCTGATCGGCTCGGGTTTCGGCGATGTGCTGACCGGCGACGGCTTCGACAATGAGCTGATCGGCGGTGCGGGCGCGGATAGATTGACCGGCGGCGCCGGGATCGACACCGCCGACTATTCGGCGAGCGGCGCCGCGGTGAATGCGGCGCTGGGCGGCACCGGCAACGGCGGCGATGCCCAGGGCGATGTGCTGACGGGGATCGAGAATCTGGTCGGCTCGGGCTTTGGCGATGCGCTGGTCGGCGATGGCGCGGTCAATGCGCTGTCGGGCGGCGCGGGCGACGACCGGCTGGTCGGCAAGGGCGGGGCGGACCGGCTCGATGGCGGCGCGGGTATCGATATTGCCGATTTTTCGACCGGCGCGAGCGCAGTGACGGCAGACCTCGCGGTGGGCACGGCTTCGGGCGGGGCGAGCCTCGTCGCGATCGAGGGCCTGATCGGTACAGCGTTCGACGATGTGCTGAACGGCGACGCGGGCGACAACCGGCTGGTCGGCGGCGAGGGCGCGGACGTGATCGACGGGCGCGATGGCCTTGATACGGCCGATTATTCGGGCTCGGTGGCAGCGGTGCAGGTCGATCTTGCCCTGTCGGCGCAGGGTGGAACCGGCGATGCGGCAGGCGACCGGCTGATGAGCATCGAGGCACTGGCCGGCTCGGCCTTCGACGATGTGCTGACCGGCGTGGGCGCGGACGAGGCGCTGTACGGCGGTGCGGGCGCCGACCGGCTCGAAGGGCGCGGCGGCGACGATCTGCTTCAGGGCGGGGTGGGCGCCGATGTCCTGATCGGCGGGGACGGCATCGATACGGTCGACTACAGCGCCAATGCGGGTGCCGTCTCGATCAACCTCCAGACCGGCGCGAGCAGCGGCGGCGATGCCGAGGGCGACCGGTTCGACGGCATCGAGCGTTTCATCGGCACCGGCTTTGCCGACACGCTGATCGGCGATGGCGGCGATCAGATTCTCGTCGGCGGTGCGGGCGGCGACCGGATCGACGGTGCGGGCGGGTTCGACACCGTGGTTTATTCGGGCAGCGCCGTGGGCGTGAAGGTCAACCTCGCCACCGGCGCCGTGTCGGGCGGTGATGCGCAGGGCGACAGCCTGTCGGGGATCGAGGCGGTGGTCGGCAGCGGCCTCGCCGACACGCTCAGGGGTGATGCGAACGCCAACCGGCTTGATGGCGGTGCGGGCAACGACATGCTCGATGGCGGCGCGGGCGCGGATGTGATGAACGGCGGAGCGGGCGACGACTCCTATGCGGTCGACAATGCCGGCGACCAGGTGACAGAGACGGTGGGCGGCGGCGTCGACATCGTGCGCACGGGTCTGTCCTCGCTGACGCTCGCCGATGGGGTCGAAGACCTGAGCTATACCGGCGGCGGCGGCTTTGCCGGCACCGGCAATGCGCTCGATAACAGCTTGTATGGCAAGGCGCTGAACGACGTGCTCTACGGGCTCGACGGCGACGACAAGCTGGTGGGCGGCGCGGGCGCGGACTTGCTCGACGGCGGGGCGGGACGCGACCAGGTCGATTACACCAAGTCCGCCGCGATCACCGTGAACCTTGTCACCAACGTCAATCGCGGCGGCGATGCCGAGGGCGACCGGCTGGTCGGCATCGAGACGGTGATCGGCTCCAACTATGCCGACAGCATCACCGGGGGCGACGATCCGCTGCTCGGCGATATTCTCTATGGGCGGGGCGGCGACGATCTCTTGTTCGGTGGAGCGGGTGACGACCAGCTCGACGGCGGCGGCGGCAACGACGTGCTGCGCGGCGGCACCGGCAACGACCTCTATGTCGTCTACGAGGCCGGCGACCAGGTGATCGAGGCGGCGGGGGAAGGGCGCGACCGCATCCGCACCGCCGCGACCAGCTACACGCTCGGCGCCAATGTCGAGGAGCTGGTCTATACCGGGACGATCGGCGCGACGATGACCGGCAATACGCTCGACAATTTCATCGTCGGCAGCGGCGGCGAGGACCGGCTGAACGGCGGCGACGGCGCGGACGTGCTGCGCGGCGGGGCGGGCGGCGATAGTCTCGACGGCGGGGCGGGATCGGACACGGTGGAATATGCCGGCTCGCTCGGCGGCGTGCTGGTCAACCTGCGCGCGCAGACCGCGACCGGCGGCGATGCCATGGGCGACCGGCTGGTCAGTATCGAGAATGCGCAGGGCTCGGCCTTTGCCGATGTGCTGCTGGGCAGCGCCGGGGCCAATGTGCTCACCGGCGGCGATGGGGACGACGCGCTCTCCGGCGACGACGGCAACGACACGCTGCGCGGAGGCATTGGCGCCGACCGGCTCGATGGCGGGAAGAACGAGGATATGCTCGCCGGCGAGGACGGCGACGACACGCTGTACGGCGGGTCGCAGACCGACCGGCTCTATGGCGGCGCGGGCAATGATCGTCTGGTCGGCGATGCCGAGTGGGTCTCGTCGCTCGCCGCCAGGGACACGCTCGACGGCGGCGATGGCGACGACGTCCTGATCGGCGACGGAATGAGCATGACGGCGAGTGGGGTCGGCGGCGCCGACACGCTGATCGGCGGGCTCGGCAACGACATACTCTACGGCGACGCAGTGAACATGGCGGCCGGCGCGCGGGGCGGCGCGGACAAGCTCACCGGCGGCGGCGGGAGCGACCGCTTCGTCTTCGCGACCGGCTCGGGCGCCGACGAGATCACCGACTTCACCCGCGGCGGCGCCGAGGCCGACCGGATCGACCTCAGCGCCTTCGACATCGCTTATGAGGCGCTGCGCTTCACCACCAGCAGCGCGGGGGTGACGATCCAGCTGGGCGGCACCGATACGATCTTCGTGCGCGGCGTCGCCGCGCTCGATCAGGCGGACTTTGTCTTCGGCTGAGCCTCGCGTCAGCCGAAGACGAAATCATTGGGCGAAAACCCCTGCGCGCCGCGGACGAAGATGCTGTCGGTGCCCATGGTGATGCGGGTCCCCTCCGCGCTCGTCGTGAACGTAAGTTGCTCATACGCGATGTCGAAAGCGCTGAGGTCGATATGGTCCGAGCCCGCGGTGAAGTCGCTGATCTCGTCGGCACCCGAGCCGCGCGCGAAAACGAACCAGTCGGCGCCCGCGCCGCCCACAAGCAGGTCGTTGCCGCCGCCGCCGATCAGGTGATCGGTGCCGTCGCCGCCATAGAGTTTGTCGGCCCCGCCGGTGACCGTCGCGGTCGACTCGCGGCCGTCGCCATAGAGCCAGTCATTGCCGTCGCCGCCCTCCAGCGTGTCGGCGCCGCCCCTGGCGCTGTCCGTCATCACGTCACCGTCGCCGATCAGGATGTCGTCGCCCGCGCCACCGGTCAACCGGTCGCTGCCGCCCTTGCCGCCGCCATAGATATTGGTCGCATCGCCGATCAGCAGGTCGGCATCGTCGCCGCCGTCGAGCCGGTCGTTGGCACCCTGGCTGCTCAGCCATTCCTGGTCGCCGACCAGCCGGTCCGCGCCCGTGCCGCCGAAGAGCGTATCCGACTGCCAGCCACCGAGCAGCACGTCGGCACCCGACTGGCCCGCGAGCAGGTCCTCGCCATTGCCGCCAATGAGCGTATCGTCGCCCGAATTGCCCGCCATGTCGTCATTGCCACCAAGCCCGCCGAGCGCGTCGCTGCCCGCGCCGCCGATCACCGCGTTGGCGAGCGCGTTGCCATTGCCGATAAAATCGGCGGCGCCGCGGCGGATCAATTGCTCGATATTTCCGGCGAGCGTGTAGCTGCCCAGCGTCGTCTCGACCCGGTCGAACCCGGCGTCGGCCGCCTCGGTGATCCGGTCGCCGCTGTCGTCGACAAGGAAGATGTCGTCGCGCGCTGTGCCCTGCAGCGCATCCGCCGTGGCGGTGGCGGGCAGGGGAAGCAGCGCGATATAGCCGGTCGCGCCGGGCGAGGCGTCGCCCCGATCGACGGTCAGCGTTTCGCGGATCGTCTCGATGCCGTCGAGGCCGGGAAGCGAATCGCGGGTGGCGAGCGTCGAGAGTTCGGATCGGGTGATCGCGACGCCCTGCAAGGTAAGTTGCCCCTGCGAGGAGATCACCTTGGTGCGCGATCCGGCATCGTCGAAGCGCCCGCCGATCACGGTGACGTCGGCGTCGTCGTCGAGCCAGAGCTGGTTCTGCTCGGAGATGCCGCCGCGCAGCACCGGGTTCAGGCCGGTCGAGTCGATCAGTGTCGCCTCGCCCCAGAGGCGGTAGTTGCGGCCATTTTCCTCGCTGAGCGCGCGGACGATCAGGGTGCCGCTCGACTTGAGGTCATAGCCGCCGTCGCTGTTGCCGCGCGCGATCGTGTCGATGAAGCGTATGTCATAAACGCCGCGCTCGCTCGCGAAGCCGTCGCCGTTGAAATAGGCGCCGGCGGTGCTCTGGATATTCTCCATCACCACTTGGCTCAGCGTGACATTGTGGACGGTGCCGTCGAGATGGACGCCCGCGGGCAGGTCGTCGCCCGTCTGCCCGGCCATGTCCGCCGTGACATTGTCGATCACCACATTGTTGGTGTCGTACTGGAGGCGGATCGCGACCCTGGAGAAGCCCTGCACATCGACGTCGCGGATCGTCAGCCCGCTGATCGTCGCCGTACCCGAAGGCGCGCTGGAATAATCCTCGAAGAAGCGGCGGACATTGTTCGCGTCGACACCCTCGATATGGAGGTTGCTGATATCGGCGGTGACGCGAAAGGCCGTGCCGACATTGTCGATCTTGAGGTCGCGGAATATGAGATTGTCCGCGCCCGTACCGAGTTTGAACAGCTCGTTGCCGGAGGCATCGCCCGCCTGCCAGTCGGCCGGGCGCGAGCCGATGAAATGCGCGGCCATGGCATTGCCGGCGGAATCGATGCCGCGCACCACCACCGGCTGGCCTTCCGCCCCGCCGCGGGTGACGCCGAGGATGCCGTTGACCTTGTAGCCGCCCTGGTCGGCCAGCAGCAGTACCTCGCCCCCCGGACCCGCCTTTCCGATCAATGTGTTCAGCGAACCGATGGACGCTGCGTTATTGATATCGCTGCCACTTTTGTCCCCGGAACCGGCAGGCGAGATGTACAGGCTTGGCATGGCAAACGACCCCTTGCTGTTGCGGCGAGGTTAACCTCGGCCAAGTCGCCATGCTGCACTGCACTATGGTTAAGCCAGCATTATGCTGATCATCGGAGTGGTTATTGCGATGGACCGTCGTGGATTTCTAACTCGATTGCGGGGCTCGCTGCCCGGCGGGGAAATTCGCTGGGGTGCAACCTCACCCGGCGCTTACGCGGCCACCACATTATCGGATTGAAATGGCTACCTCATTGAAATCTTGGCGGCGATCGTGACTAATGGCTTGTGAATCGCGGCTCAAACCGGGCCGAGCGCCCGCGCAGCGCCGCGCGAGCTGTCTCGCGCTGCTTCAGGCCAATCCTGCTTACGGGACCGTCCGCGGCAGCGAAGCCGTGCGCATCGGCAGAGGCCCGCCTCGCGACTTTCCAGAATCCGTCGGAGAATTTCAACCGGGCGCTGGTAACGACGGGCGGCAAGAGGCGACGCGTACCTCGCTGCTGACCACCTCAGCGACGGGAACTACATTTACCCGTACGGACAACGCGGCGGCGGGGGCCGGTCGCGGCTGGCCGATCCTTTACGGGATCTCGGTTTTGACGCTTTGGTCTCGAAAGCCGGCAGTCGGTAGCCGGCCAATAGCGGCGATCCGCGAACGCCGGTTCAGCCAATCCGTCCACGTAGCCTAGCAGTTGCCTTTAACTCCATCAGCACATTCTGAAGCGGATTCAACGTCTTTTCCAGCACCCTCAACTGTGTTGCAAGCAGACAGAAGCAATAGCGAGCTGCTAATTGCGAAAATTGTCAGAAGCTTTTTCATTCTCTCTCTCCGGGCGGGGAAGGCGAGCAACCCTCCATTTGAGTTTCGATGTTTTGACAACGGCTGTTCGTAATGATCGTTCCGTTGCATCGGCGTCACGCTAGCCGAAGCGTTCAAAATGATCGCCAGGCCGGGGAAGAATGAAAAGGTGCATCGCTTCCGAAGCGATCTGGCGGCGAGTGGATCAGTTTGATCGATATAGAAAATGGCGACGCGGCTACGCTATCAGGTCGCCAGCATGTTGACGATTTTGCCCAACGATGCACAAGGAATGAAAAGTAACTTATTATAAATAAACGTATATTCGTTACGAATGGAACCGTTGATCACTCCCACTCGATTATTCGGGTATAGGTTATCCATTTGTTTTCATTGGATAAAAAATATTTTCATCAAAATAATACCGTCACGGAAACTGGCAAAAAGCTACGCTTCTGATTTTTTAGGATAAATCCGGCGTTGTTCGCGACATGCAAATTTCGAGATGTATCGTTTTCTATCGGACCGAAAATGAGATCAACCCAACCGATTCATGCACGTGAAGTTTGGCTATAAAATACCGTCACGGCCTGAAAACACAACGCGTATCTCGGTGACCAAGCTTTAGGTGTCCGTCGTCAGGACATTTGGCTCAACTTGCGGCGTAAATTAGCGGAGTGCGGGCGTCGTCCGGGGGTTGATGTTAAGCGGCGAGCTTGCGGTGTTGCAAGCGCCGATGTTCGATTGTTTGTC